>Ga0247680_1000264_pt1 | contig 17190 bp, 18 predicted proteins | sample CNK21_metaG_FD_182803 | JGI IMG/M metagenome (GOLD analysis project Ga0247680, IMG submission 182803) | Soil microbial communities from Purdue University Martell Research Forest, Indiana, United States - CNK21 | ecosystem: Environmental > Terrestrial > Soil > Temperate forest > Bulk soil...
CATGCCGTGATCCGTTGTTTGACTGTCATCGGCGAAGCCGCAAACCGGGTTTCGGCCGACACGAGAGTTGCTCTGCCAGAAAATCTCGTGGGCCGAGGCTGTCGGACTACGTAACGTGCTGGTGCACGAATACCAACGCATCGATCTCGCCCGCATCTGGACGATCGTCCAGGACGAGCTTCCACCTCTAGTCAGCGCTCTGACTGCACACCTCGGCACGATCGAATGAACCGCCGTAAACTGATCCGCCGATGCCCCACATCGCGATCGACTACGACAAGGAAAAGCTCCGCGACTTCTGCCGGCGGCGGAAGGTGACAGAGTTTTCCCTTTTCGGCAGCGTCGTGCGGGAGGATTTCGGGCCGGATAGCGACGTGGATGTGATGGTTCAGTTCGCGGATGATGCGCACTGGACTTTGTTCGACATGACGCATATGAAGGACGAGCTCGTCGAGATCTTTGGACGCGAGGTCGATCTGCTGACCCGGCGCGCGGTCGAAGGAAGTCTGAACCCAATCCGCAAAACCTCGATTCTTAGCTCGGCGGTGATGCCTGACGTTACGTGACCGAAGCGTAGCGCCGTCGGACCGCCGCCGGCTCGCCGACAGGTGGTCAGTCCAAGTAAGACCGGCGTAAACTGAACGCCGATGCTTCCCATCGCCATCGATTACGACAAGGAGAAACTCCGCGACTTCTGCCGCAAGTGGAAGATCACGGAGTTCTCTTTTTTCGGAAGTGTCGTGCGCGACGACTTCGGGCCGGAAAGCGATGTCGACGTGATGGTGACGTTCGAAGAGGGCGCACCGTGGACGCTTTTCAGTCTCGTCCACATGGAAAATGAGCTGGCCGGGATTTTCGGACGGCCGGTCGATTTGTGCGAACGGCCGGGCGTCGAGCAAAGCCGAAACGCGATCCGCCGCGAATCGATCCTTTCGAGTGCGGTGCCGCTTGAATTCTGAAGATACAGGACTTCTAACCGACATTCTCGAGTCGACGCGCCTCGCGATTTCGTATGTGCAGGGAACCACCGAACGACGATTCGTCTCCGATCAGCTTCGTCAGGATGCAGTGGCGTATCGGATCGGCATCATCGGCGAAGCGGCACGTTCGCTCTCAGTCCAGACGAAGGATGCCATCGGCCTCGACTGGACTGCGATGATGGGTATGCGAAATCGTCTCTTTCACGGCTACCGCGACACCAATCTCGTAACGTTGTGGAAGACCGTGAAGATTGACCTTCCGCAAGTCGCATCGTTGATCGAAGCGTTTCTCCAGCGCTGACGTATCATCCGCGCCGCATGCTTCCTGAAAAAGCGTTCGAAAACCGTGTCGGCATCATCACTGGAGGCGGGACCGGGATCGGTTTCGCCATCGCCCGCGAGCTGGCGAAGCTCGGGGCCACCGTCGTCATCGCCAGCCGTAGCGAGGAGCACCTCGGGCCGGCCGTCGAGCAGTTGCGGAGCGAGACCGGACGCGCCAATGCCGCCGATCACTTCGTGCTCGACGTCCGCCAGCCCGAGCAGGTCGAGGCCATGGCGGCGAAGGTTCACGCCGATCACGGACGCATCGACTTTCTCGTCAACAACGCCGCCGGCAACTTCATCTCCCCGACCGATCAGCTCAGCGTGAACGGCTGGAACGCCGTCATCGGCATCGTCCTCAACGGCACGTTCTACTGCACCAGCGCCGTCGGCAAGCGGATGATCGCGGCGAAGAGCGGCACGATCCTCAACATCATCGCCAACTACGCCTGGACCGGCGCGCCCGGCCTTGTCCACTCCGCCAGCGCCAAGGCCGGCGTTCTGGCCATGACGCAGACGCTGGCCGTGGAATGGGCGCGCCACAAGATCCGCGTCAACGCCATCGCCCCCGGCCCGGTGCATACCGAGGGTGCCTCGAAGCGGCTCTTCCCGAGCGAGATGGTCGAAGAAGGGATCCGCAAGACGATCCCTCTGCGCCGCTTCGCCAATCTCGAAGAGGTGGCCAACGCCGCGTCGTATCTGCTCTCCGATTACGCCTCGTACGTCACCGGCGAAGCGCTCGTCATCGACGGCGGTCAGTGGTTGAGCGGCGCGGATTACTGGACGCGAGTGCAGCAGATGGCGCCAAAGTAACAGGCTGCTTCGCGTGCTCACGCGCCTTTTCAAATTTGCTCCATGTTGGGCGGCGGAATCGTCGACAACCACCGCCGCAACCGGGGGCCTTCGGCCGTTCGAGTGAGGCTATACTTTTTACGGGTCCGTCAGCCGCCATGAATGACCTCACGAAGTCCCAGAAACGAACCGTTCGCGAACTGCTCGGTGATGCGCATGAAGCGGAGATCGCCTCAGCCTTGATCGGCGTCGAAAAGGCGATTCAGCAATGGCGAAGCGCCGAGATCCTCCCGAGCGAGGTCAGTGAACGAATCCATGAGTTCCACAAAGAGACGCAGGAGATCTTCAAGACATACAACTACCTCGACCCGATGTTCGCCCTGGCTCGGGCAGTGGTCTTCGGGTTCATCGAGATTTCGCGTGTTCCTGAAGAACTTCGGCCACGAGTCAGGGAGCTGGAAACACTCTTGAGGCGCGACTGACCGATAGCCGGCAAGGCCTCGGCGCACTACTCGACGCGTGCTCTGCGTTTGCCTCCGAACAGGCTCTTGGAATACACGCTTGTTCTAAAGATTGAATGCGATACGACTTCGACCTTCTATCCAGCGACTTCCTTGCGGAACCGGCTGGCGAAGCGCCACCGGCGGATTTCAATGATGGCGAGCTTCTCGATGCCTACTCGGCCGCGGTGACCTCCGCCGCCGCGCGAATCACGCCCTCGGTCGTGAACATCGAGGTGAAGACAAACGGCCGTCGAGGCGAGCGGCGCGGCGGCGGATCCGGCTTTCTGTTCACGCCGGATGGATTCATCCTCACCAATAGCCACGTCGTCACCGATGCATCATCGATCGACGTCACGCTCATCGACGGCACGCGCTGCACTGCCAGCGTGGTCGGCAATGACCCTGACACCGATCTCGCCGTCGTGCGCGTATCCGCGCCGAATCAGATTCCGGCGCGGCTTGGCGACTCCGATCTGATCCGTCCGGGTCAACTGGCCATCGCGGTTGGCAGTCCGCTCGGTTTTCAGACCACGGTCACCACCGGCGTCGTCAGCGCGCTTGGACGGACCATGCGGGCGCGAAGCGGAAGGCTGATCGACAGCGTGATCCAGACGGACGCCGCCCTCAATCCCGGCAACTCCGGCGGACCGCTCGTCAACTCCCGTGGCGAGGTCATCGGCGTGAATACCGCGGTCATTCTGCCGGCGCAAGGGATCTGCTTCGCGATCGCCATCAACATGGCAAAGTTCGTCGCCGCGCGCCTCATCCGGGACGGCCGGATCACACGAAGCTACATCGGCGTTTCCGGCCAATCCGTTCCCGTTCACCGCCGCCTCGTTCGTTTCCACAATCTCCCGGTCGAGAGCGGCGTTCTCGTCGTGGGCGTGGAAAAGGAGAGCCCGGCTGAGAGCTCCGGATTACGCGAAGGAGATGTCATCGTCGCGTTTGGCGACAAGCCGGTGGCCAACGTCGATCATCTTCATCGCACCCTCACGGAAGAGCAGGTCGGCAGGCGGTCGGAGCTCATGGTGATCCGGGCCACGGAGAAGCTCAGGCTGGCCGTTGTCCCGATTCAGGCGCGGGCACTCGTGGGATAGACGTGCCGGTGAGAACGATGCGGATGACGGCGTTCCAGCCGTTGACATCACGGACATGCGAAACCAGCGGAATACGGACGACGCAGGATACGCTGTCATATCTAAGTGCCGCGTTCGTAGTGCGATGCATTCGGTGCTAGACTCGACCAAGAGGTGATGGAATGTCGTCGGTGTTTATCAGTCACAGCTCGGGTGACGGCGCCTTCGTATCACGACTTGTTAACGACCTGCGCTCGCACAACTACAACGCGCGCTCGATGGCGGATGTTGTCGGAGACTCAGGCAACCTTTCTTCGTCGGAGCTCGACAAACGGCTACGTGAAGCGATCCTGGCCGATACGTTTTTCTTGCCGGTCCTTACGCCATCGGCAGTTACCTCAACCTGGATTCACAAAGAGCTCGCCCTCGCAATCGACTCCGAATCGGATTCGGATTTTGTGAAGATTCTGCCGCTTCTCAGCCAGCCATGCGTACTACCCCCCGAGCTAGGCCTGCGGTCACCGGTTGATTTTACCCGTTCCTACGAGGACGGTCTGGCATCACTACTTGCTGTGCTCGCGCCGCCAGATCCATCCTCGGCAGCGCTTAATGTGGCGCTCAAGACTAGCGCCGACGAACCCGCTATTCGTAGACTCCAGGAAGCACTAAGCAACTCGCGGGTCGCCCTACTAGACCTGAGCTCAGGTCAATTTGAGCGCGAGATCGCCGAACTGCTCCGTGAGCAGGGATATGAGGTCCGATTAAGTCACCGGTCTCATGATGCAGGAATTGACCTGATCGCACTATCCGGTTGGGATACCGAACGTGTACCACTCTATTTCCAGTGCAAGCGATACGCGCCAAACCGGCAGCTCACTTTTGAGTGGGTTGACTCGCTCAGCGCATCCGCCCTTTCGAGCAGGTTGTCGCATGCGATGCTTGTAACCACGTCCTCATGTTTTGCGTTGGGTAAACGGTCAACGACGCAAAAACGTTGGCGAACTCGATCAAGCGTGGACCTCGATCTGCACGGGTTGGCACAATTGTTCCTTTGGCTGGCCGAGTCATACGCAGGCGGCCCGAAAATGGAGACTGGCGTGACCGCCGCGCGAGAGCGATACGCCCTACTCACAGACAAACGCTTCATGTCGCAACTCGATGAAACCGAGCAAAGAGAGCTGCACCAACTGGAGGTACTTCTGGATGCTGCGGAGGCGCCCTACTACGAGCCAATGAAACAACGCCTACGCGCAATTCGCGATCAGCTCCGTCGCACTGGCGACGCTGAGTTCGAATTGAACTGAAATGGGCATCTTCGCCAGGCGTAATCCCCCGCCGAGATTTTCAGGCGATTACCGTCGATATCGGCCATATGTTCGAGCTGATTTTCGTGAATGTTGTGCGTATTGTCTTCTTCACGAGATGTTGGCTGCGGGTGGTGATAATTTCGAATTGGATCACTTCAAACCGAGATCAGATCCACGATTTGCTGGTCTCGCGGCTGACTACTACAATATTTATTACGCGTGCCATGTATGCAACCACTATAAGGGTGCTACGTGGCCGTCGGAAGAATTGATCGCGAGCGGCTACCGTTTTGTTGATTTCTGTAGCGATTTATTCTCGGAACACTTCGCAGAAGAAATCACAGGCCATTGGACTCCTTTGTCACAGGCCGGCGAGTATACGGCGGCGCGCCTTCGGCTAAACCGGCAGCACCTTGTTGAAGTGCGTGCTCTACTTAGGGAGATCGCTTCTATTCGCGGTCAACCTACGCTCGACTGGGACAGTCCTGCTGGAGATCAGATCGCCAGGTTCCTGATGTTACCTATAAATCAACCACCGCAATAAATGCGGGGACGATTGGGGCGAGGACGATGTCGGCCAACTTCAATCGAGAACTCACGGCGTCTTGAGATAATCCACCGCTACATGCGCCATCGCCCGCACACCTAACTCCAACCCGCTCTCATCGACATAAAACAGTGGCGAGTGGTTCGACGCCGCCTGTTCCGCGGTCTGGTTCTTCGGCCGCGTCCCCAGCCAGAAGAAGAGTCCCGGAACCTTCTGCTGGAAGAAGGAAAAGTCTTCCGCGCCGAGAGTGGCGTTGACCACTTCGACGTTGGAGGGGCCGGCTACGCGGCGGAGGGTGGGGGCCATTCGCTCGGTGACGGTGGGATCGTTGTAGGTGATTGGATAGCCCTCGTCGATCGTTACGGTGGCCGTTGCGCCGCCGCTTCTGGCGATGTCCTCGGCGGTCCGTTTGATGCGGGCGTGGATGTCCTCGCGCATCTTGGCGTCCAGCGACCGGATCGTGCCGATCATCTCCACGTCGTCGGGGATGATGTTGTTGCGGACGCCCCCGTGGATGGCGCCGACGGTGACGATGGACGGGGCCAGCGAGGAGTCGACCTGGCGGCTGGGGATGGTCTGCAATCCGAGGATGATCTGCGCGGCCACGACGATCGGATCGATGCCAAGCCAGGGATAGGCGCCGTGGGTCTGCTTGCCGTGCACGACGATCTTGAACGAGTCGACCGCGGCCATCATCGAGCCGGAGCGGTAGGCGAGCTCGCCGACCGGGTAACGCGAGGTCACGTGCAGCCCGAAGACGGCGTCGACCTTCGGATTGTCGAGCGCCCCCTCCTTCACCATCAGCTTCGCTCCCCCTTCCTCCCCCTCCGGCGCTCCCTCCTCGGCGGGCTGAAAGAGGAACTTCACCGTTCCGGGGATCTCCTCGCGGATTCCGGCCAGCACCTCGGCCACGCCGAGGAGGATGGCCACGTGCGCGTCGTGCCCGCAGGCGTGCATGACGCCGACGTCATGACCGTTGAAGGTCGTGCGCACCGTCGATTTGAACGGCACGTCGACCTGTTCGACCACCGGTAGCGCATCCATGTCCGCACGCAGGGCGACGACGCGGCCCGGCTTGCCGCCGCGGAGGATGCCGATGACGCCGGTGTGCGCCACGGGCGTCTTCACCTCGATACCAAGCTCGCGCAGCCGGTCGGCGATGATCTTCGACGTGCGCGTCTCCCGGTTGCCGAGCTCGGGATGCTGATGGATGTCGCGCCGGCAATCGATGACTTTCGATTCGACCTTCTTCGAAGCGGCGTCGATGCGTTGATCGAGCGTGGCCGTAGCGGCGTCGAGCGTGGCGGACATGAGGACCTCCAGTGCGAGGATGGCCAGAAAGCGCATGGCGCATTGTATGGCGGGGTCGCGGGGTGTCGCGGTTGCGTCTCGGGGTGGGGAGCTCGGGCTACAGGGACAGGCGCGCAGGCCTCCTTGGGGTGGGCGTGGAGCCTCCTCGCAGAGGCTGTGAGCCTCTTCGGGTGGGCGTAGAGCCTCTTCGTTGAGACTGTGAGCCTCTTCAGGTGGGCGTAGAGCTAGAACCGGTGGGCTTAAGATCAGGATCGACCCACTTCAAGATCAAATCGCTCGGGTTCAAGATACGGATCGACCACCTCAAAATCAGAATCGCAGGGGCTCAAAATCAGGAGCGACCCACTTCAAGATCAAATTTTTTCGTCTCAGGACAAATCTTCTTATATCGACGTGTTTGAAGTCTGATCTTCCAGGCGAGTCGATTTTGATTGACGCGCTTGATTCTGATATCGAGGTGGGTCAATTCTGATATCGACGTGTTTGAGTCTGATATCGAGGCAAGTCGATTCTGATCGACGGGCTTGATTCTGATCTCGAGGCGGGTCGATCCTGATATTGAACCCGTTACCAACCCCGCTACCGCGAGACCGCCCCCCGCAGTTCCTCCGCTTTGCGGATCAGCTCCCCGAACCATTCCGCGAAGTGGGCCTCGCCTCGCTCCTCGGCCAGCGTTCTCGTCCCCGAGGCCATGGTGATGAATTGGTCGATGAAGCCGTGCAACTCGTCGGCAACGCCCATCGACATCAGCGTCGACGACTGCTCCTCGATGGTCTTGAAGGCCTGCAGCGCCTGGGCGTACTCGTTCGAAAAGTAGGCGAAGGCCTCGCGGGATTCATCGGAACGCTGATCGTCGTCGGTCATGCGGTCAATTCGCTGCGGATTTTAGGCCACAGCCTGAGGTTTCGCGGTCTCGCGGTCTCGGAGCACTTGACCACCGCGAGACCCCGCAACCGCGTTACTGCGAAGCCAGCGCGTGCAGATCCTCCATCGCCCTCACCACCCCTCCCCGAACGACATACCGGACCTTGCGCAGGTTCGCCACGTCCGCGGACGGATCGCCGGCGACGATGACCAGGTCGGCGTCCTTCCCCTTCTCGACGGTGCCGAACTCGGTCTCGCGGCGCATGGCGCGGGCGGCGACGGCGGTGGTGGAGACGATCACCTGCATCGGCGTCATCCCGGCCTTCTGCATCGCCTCCATCTCGGCATAGATGGCCGGCCCGTGCAGCGTCAGGGGATTGCCGGCGTCGGTTCCGGTGGCGATGGGGATTCCGGCGGCGACGAGCGTTTTCAGGTTCTGCGCGCCGATCTGCTCCGCCTTCGTCGTCCGCTCGTCGCGGCGCGCAAGCTGTTCGGCGGTGACCGTCGTCGGCGCCGAGGGCGTTTCGGCGATTCGGGCCAGCGTCGACTTGTCGACGCAGCCGTTGGGATCGTCGATCACGACCGGCGTGTGCTCGACCGCGGAGCGGAACATGCGCACGTATCCGCGCGAGACGGTCAGTGTCGGGATGAGGATGGTGCCGTTGCGCCGGGCCAGATCGAGGAACTCCTGGTCGACCGGCTGGTCCCAGACGCTGTGCACGAGCAGCGTCGCCCCCGCGCGCAATGCCGCCTTGGCCTCGGCCAGACCGGTGGCGTGGACGATGAGCGGGAGGTTGTGCTTGCGCGCCTCGTCTCCCGCGGCGGTGACTGCGGCCGCGGACGCCTCCACGGTCAGCGCGGGCGGCTGGACGATGTACCAGACCTTGACCGCGTGCGAGCCCTGCGAGGCCAGATAGCGGACGCCGTCGCGCGCCGCGGCTTCGTCTTTGAGGACCATGAACTGCCGTTCGGCGGGAAGGTTCAGCCAGTGATCGAGCGTGGAGAGGAGCGGGCCGGCGGCATCGACATGCGGCACGAGCGTGTTCGGCTCGAAGCGGTCGTGCAGCCGCAGCGTCCAGGCGTAACCGCCGACGTCGTAGACCGCAGTCACGCCGGAGCAGATGTAGGAACGCCCATAGCGCTCCGGATTCGCCTTCAGCTCCCCCTCGACCTGATCGTACGGATGCGAGGCGCGCATGTCGATCGAGTCGGGCCGTCCGTCGGCCCAACCGGTCTGCGAGAAGTGGACGTGCGCATCGATCAGGCCCGGCGTGATCCAGAGGCCGCGCACGTCGGTGACGTCCATCCCTTCGACTGGACACTGCACGGCGCTTCCCGCGCAATCGATCTTTCCGTCGCGCAGGATCACGTTCGCGTTCGCCACAGGCGCGCCGCCGCGCCCGTCGATCAGCGTCGCGCCGGTGAGCGCGCGCGGAGGGGCGGGCGTGCCTGCGGGCGCGTCGATGGCGCCGGTCACCGCGATCTTCCATCCGGCGGGCGTGCTGACGAAAAGCCGTTCGGAGATGCCGACATGCTCGTCGCTGCCGTAGCGGACACGATAACGATAGGTGCCATAGACGATCCCGGGGCGCAGCGGCGTCAGGTGGACGTCGTCCGCCTCGAGGAGATCGGGCCAGTTCGCGCCAACTCCTTTTGCGAATGAGTCGAACCCGACGGCGAAGCCTTCCGGACCGCCGCGCACCAACCCCTCGGAATGGAGATAGCAGCCGAGGTAGGCCTCACGATTCCTCTGCCGGATGGCATTGATGTTCGCATCGAACACGGCGCGCGCGGAGGCGACGTCGCCGGCAGGCGCTGCAAGGATGGGCGTCACGATCAACAGAAGGAGTACTGCCAGCGTTATGCGCATTACGGCATTGTAGAATTGCCAGCCGCTACCCCGAAAGGAACTCTCCATGCGCGCCACGAGCTGCCTGCTACTGCTTTTGTTTGCAATGCCGCTTCCGGCGACGCCGCAGACGACGCCGGTCATCCCCCACGCCGGCGAGAGCATCGACGTCTCGATCGTCAACGTCGATACCGTGGTCACCGACAGGCAGGGTCGCCGCGTTCACGGACTGCGGCGGGAAGACTTCGAGATCTACGAGAACGGAGTCCGGCAGCCGATCACGAACTTCGCGGAGTACGCCAGTGAGCGGGAGGCGACGTCGGCCGGTGTTGCAACGCCCTCGGCCACCGCGAGCGCCGCACATGTAGCGGTACAGGCGCCGCCGCCGCAGAAGCGAACCATCATCGTCTTCGTCGAGCGTTTTCAACTGGCTTCCTTCCGAAGCGATCCGCTCTTCGCGGCGATGAAGAAGCTGTTGCACGAATCGGTGCGGCCGGGCGACCGCGTCATGGTCGTGACCTGGAACCACGGCATCCTCGGCACGCGGCTCGATTTCACCGACGATCTCGGCAGGATCGACAAAGCCATCGATGCCATCGCCGCGCGGACCATCACCATCGACCATGATCCGATGGACGATCTCGAGCGGGAGATCGATTCCATCACGACGTTCGAAGCGGAAGCGGCGGAGTTCGGGCGCGGCCGCCTGGGGAGTGCCGATATCCCTCGTGAATCAGGCCTCAGTTTCTTCGTTGAAGAAAACTCGCGCATGTCGGCGAAGACCGCCCTTCTCGACGAGCAGCGGAAGGTGCAGACCATCAACGCTCTCATGCGCTCGACCGGCGCCATCGAGGGGAAAAAGATCCTCCTTCTGGCAACGCATCGTCTTTCGGAGTACGCCGGCGCGGAGGCGCTCTTCATGGCCGGCGCCAGCACTCTCCCCTCGGACTTCCGCCGCGAATTCGACGGCAAGCCGCTGATCCGGTCGCTCATCGAGACAGCCAATGCGAATGGGTTCACCGTCTACCCGATCTACGCCGAGGGGTTGGGAACGAACGCGATGGCCTCGTCGCAGTTCAGAGGAATGCAGCCGAGAGGAGTCGGATATGACTACCTCGTCCTGAACAACGAAACGCCGATGCTCGAATATGTCGCCCAGCAGACGGGCGGCGTGACCGCGTGGGGAAGCAAGGACGTGACGAACCTGCTGCCCCATGTCGTCGACGACTTCGAGTTGTACTACTCGCTCGCGTACAGCGCTACGCCGGGAAAAGCGGCCTCACGCAAGATCGAGGTCCGTGTGAAGGACCCGAAGCTCACCGTGCGCGCGCGCAAACAGTTCCTGCCGAAATCGGATACGACGAAGATGGAGGACCGCGTCATCGCCACCCTCTTCGGCAACGCGCCGCCGTCATCGTTCGATGTGAAGGTCCGTCTGGCCGCACCGAAGCTCGACGAGAGGAAGCACTACATGATTCCGATCACGATCGAGGTGCCGATCTCGGCGCTGACGATGCTTCCCACCGAGGGCAATGCCTCTGCCGGCGCGTTCACGGTCTACATGGCCTGGGGCTCGACGTTCGGAGGCGTAAGCGATACCCACCACGATACGAAGCAGTTCTCTATCGCCGCCGCCGAGCTGGAGAAGGCGAAGAGAAATCACTTCACCTACGAGTTCAAAGTCGAATCCGCGACGCCCTACCTGCGTATCGCCCTCGGCGTGTACGACGAGGTGTCGAAGGAGTACGCGCTGAACCTGGTCGATCTGCAGCCGCCGGCGCCAGCCAGGAAGTAACCCGCGGACGGAGCGCTGGCGTCTCGCCGGCTGGCCCGGGGGCGTCTCGCCCCAGGTCTGGCAAGATTCCACACACTTGCTGGTACCTCCTCAGCGGCGAGACCCTTCGGCTTCGCTCAGGGCAGGCTCTGCCGAGCCAGCCGGCGAGACGCCAGCGCTCCGGCGGCAAATCATTCAATCCAGCGTCTTCAACGGTCCCAGCTTCAGATTCAAATCGTCATCCGACAGACCGAAGATCTGTTTCAATTCGGCCATCTTCTCTTCGAGCTTCATCAGCGCCGAGCCGACCTTTTCGATCTCCTCGTCGGTGAGATTGCCGGCGTCCATCCGCCGGAGGGCCTGTTTTTCCAGCAGACGCCGCACCAGCTCGATGATCGACAACACCAGCTTCGCCAGGCCGTTCTCGACGATGTCGGAGTCGGCGGCGATGCGGTCGGGGATGGTCCGCTCGGTGAACGTCAGCGACGCCCGCAGGCGCTCTTCGTCATTCGTGATCATCAGCGAAGACCTCCAGCGGCCACGGTCCGGACAGGAGAAATGGGACCGATGCGAAGTCGCGCTTCAGCGCTGATCCGGCATCGTTCAACGCCGCGACCGATTCCCGGCGAACGAGCGCTGCGAATTCGAGCGATGCGGTGTCGCGCGTCGCCCAGCGATGTTTGACCGCGAGCGGCGCTAGCGTCGCATCGACCGCACTCCGAAACTCCGGCGCGACCTCGGCGGCGCGCGTGGCTTCATGCAGCGCGCGGATGTACGCGGCCCCCGATTCGAAGTCATGCCGGTCCGGCCGCGCCCGCGGCAACGCTGCCGCCACCTTGAGCGTCATCTCCACCATCCCTCGATACTCCCGAAGGGTTCGTCCCCATCGCTCGATATGCGCCGCGCATTTGGCAGCGGCATCGCTCTGACCATGCGCGGTGAATCCGTAGCGGATGGCGATGAAGGTGGCGCGGTCGAGCAGCGACGCACGCGTTTGCGCGACGCGCAGCAGCAACTCACGGTCGCCGAGCGGCTGGGCATCATCGATCGGTAGCCCACTGAGCCAGAGGCCGGCAACAGGAATGGCCTCGGCCAGCGGCTCGATGTCCTCTCTTTCCAGATGCGCGCCGATCACGACGTGCTTCATTTGATCTGCTTCGGCTGCGACGTCCGGATGATGGCGTCGACGTTGGCCAGAACGATGTTGAGGCCGAGGTAGAGGAGATCGACGTCGCCGATCGAGACCACCGCTTCCCCGGCGATCACCACGCCGCGGTCGAGCAGGTGGTCGAGCGTTTCGAGAAGGCCCAGCTCTTCTTCACTGTCAGTCATCGGTTGTTACCGCGAACGTATACGGAGGCCACGGTCCGGTCAACGCAAGGGTCACGCCGTCCGCGGCGTAGCGGCGTGTCAGCGCGTCGCGGAGCTCTTCGAGCCAGGCCTCTTCGTCGCGCTCGATGAGGACATTGATCTGCGGAAAGGCGCCGGAGCGCTGCTGGCGCGTTTCGGCCACGGTATCGCAGGCGAGTTTCTCCATCACCGCGCGCTCGACCTCGGATACGACCTGCTGCTCGGCCTCGCGCGAGGCCCGTTTCTTCTCGTCATCGAGCTTCTTGCGCAGCAGGAACGCCTTGCCGGCCGCGGCCGCGGCAATCTCGTCCGAGAGCGCACGCAGACCGTCGACGCGCTGCACCAGCGCCTCGCTCCAGAGCCGCGGATCGAACTCGATGCGCAACGTCCACTCCTGCTTGCCATCGAGACGGTCCAGCAGCTTCTCCAGCCGCGCACGCTCGCTCTCCAGATGCCGCCGCAGGCTTTCCTCGGAGGCAAACAGCGTGAACGCGCGCAGCGGGATGATCGTCCCGCCATGCATCAACGCGTTCATCACGCTCTGATGCCGATAGCCGATCGCGCCGAGCCACTCGACGTCTTTGGCCCGCGCGTCGATGACGCCCTGCGAGAAATCGACGTCGTCGACGGGAGTGACGAACGCTGCCAGATCGCCGGACGTGACCACATTCAACCGATCCGACCCGTCGACAACCTCGACCCGCTCCGGAATCGGATGGCCGGCGCGAGCAAAGGCGTAGACATAGAGGATGTCAGGCATGAGAGCGAATCATTGTAGGGCGGCGTTGGTCACAGGCGTCAAAGAGGGCGGTACGTCGTGCGCATTCGCCGGCGGAGCCGGCGAGAGATCGTAGCCCCCGGTTTCAACCGGGGGGATTCAAGGTCGCCCCCAAATTGCGAGCCCGCTTTAGCGGGCGACAGAGCAAGCGGGTGCGGACGTCCCGGCGGAATGTACCTCGTATTCTGTCGCCCGCTAAAGCGGGCTTGCAATCCTGAGGGCGACCTCGAAAACCCCCGGTTGAAACCGGGGGCTACGATCTCAAGCCGGCTTCGCCGGCAAACGTCCGAACGCCAGAGCACAGACACTCTTGTCTGTGCCGGTGCTTGCCGGGACTCACCACCATCCTCCTACCGCCCCACCCTCCCAAACTCCGCCGACTCCACCAGCGCCCGCGTCACCCCCACCCGCGTCTCCTTCTTCTTCAGCGCGGCGGCGAAATAGCGTTCGCCGGCGGCGTCGATGGGGCGGCCGAGGATGGTGGCGTAGGCGATGTGGAGGAAGTCGGGGTCGTTGAGGCAATCGGAATCGTAAGCGACCGTTTCCGCGATGTCGTTGGCGGCGACGCGGCGCGATGGATCGACTCCGATACGGGCCAGCAGTGCGGGAGGGGCCGGAGTGCCGCGGCGGCGGCCGTACCACCAGGCGTTCTCGTCCAGAAACTCATTCGGCTCGTTGATGCGGAAGGCGCGCGTGAGCTCGGGAAGGGACTCGACGATCTTCGGGGCGTCGAGCGGCGTCACGGCGATCAGGCTGAAACGCGCGGCCAGGGCACGATGGTCGGATGAGGAAGCGGGATCGATCGCCGCGGGCGCCTCGGAGCGGGAAAAGGAGACGGTCAGGTAGTTGACGCCGTCGCGCCACTGCCTGCCAGGAACATCGAACGGATAGTCGTGCCAGCCGGTGGCGAGGGCCAGTCGTGCGATCGGCGCCGCGTTGAGCGAGATCGTGGCGATCTGCGGCGCCGCGCCGGGGTATTGGAATGGCATCATCCGCAGCAACAGGCGATGGTCGATAGCCGATGACGCGATGAGCAGCGTCGACACCTCGGCGTCCGTCCACCGCGCGACCTCGGTACCCGTTCCTTCCGAACCGTACCAGCCCGCGCCGAGGAAGAAATCGGACTCGGAGCCGAGGTGGAGAACCTGGGTTGGATAGGCCGCGATCAGGGCGCGTGTGTCGGCGGCGGTAAGGCGGTTGAGCAGGAGATGACGGAGGCCCGGCGCGTAGGACAGCCGGAACGATTCGAGCGGGCTGGCGAGAACGACCGGGTACTGGCAACTCCAGTCGCCGATGTCGCCTGGCCGGTGGAAACCGGCGCTGACGATCCACACCGGCTCGTTGTGCGCCACGACGCTGGCGGCGCGCGACGATGACTCGCCCGCGCTGATGAGGCGGACGCGCGGCGGAAGTTGCCGTAAATAGAAATCGAGGCAGACGTACGACCAGTCGTTGGTCGTCACCACGGCGTCGCGCGCGTGGGCGTGCTCGTGGATCGTCGCCGCGATCACCCGCCAGTTCAGCTTGCGATACGGCTCCGTCCGCGCGGATGGCCAGCCTTCGCGGATGATGAAGCCGGCAGCGATGAGTGCGACGAACGGAACGGCGATGGCCGTCCGTCCGCGCAGGACGAGACGGAGCAGCGTGGTGATGCCGATCGCCGCCAGAAGGAGATACGCGGGGAGCGCCGTGGCGACGTAACGGACGGCGTACCAGTGCCGCAGGCGCCAGAGCGCGGCGACGCTCATGGCGATCGGAAGGACGGCCATGCCGATGACGACCGCACCGCGGACACGGTCGCGCAACACGAGGGCAACCGCGCCGATCAGAGCCAGCGCGGCGACGACATACGCGGCGCGATGAATCGCCGTCACGTCGACGGCGCCGATGGAAAACGATTGCAGCAGGTGCTGAAAGAATCGCGCGCTGAGCGGGCGGAATCCCGCCGCCGCGGCATTGCCCGGCATCCGCCGGTAGAGCAGGGGAACGAGCGCCACCGCCGCCAGCGCGGCGATGGCGTAAATGGCGTAGAACCACCGCCGGTCGAGCAGAAAGGCGACGGCCGCGGTGAGGGCGGTGGCGACGAGCAGCGGGGCGGCGCCGGAGGTTGCGAAGAGGGTGAGAAGGAGCAGTAGCGCGGTCGCGAGGAAGCGGGGTCTCGCGGTCGCGAGGTTGCGCGGTCTCGCGGTGTGCGATTGCAGGAGCAGTGCAAGCATCGCGGTGGACAGCAGAATCAGCAGCGCATAGGGACGCGCCTCGCGACTGTAATAAATCGCCAGCGGGGAGCCGGCAAGCAAGAGCGCGAAGGTTAGCGATTCCGCGTGATCTTCGCTGCCACTCCCGACAACCGATAACCGACAACCGATAACCCCAACCACAATCGCCAACACCCCGAACACCCCCGGCGCAAACCGCGCCGCGAGCTCCGGCGCATGCGCGAAGCGTCCGGCCAGCTCCGAGGCGAAGAACAGCGGTCCGTGCTCGCTGGCAAAACCGGTCAGCCAGCGCCAGAGCGGTTGGTGGGTCAGCTTCGTGGCGACGTCGTAATCGAGGATCTCGTCGAGCCAGAGGCTGGGGACGGCGATGCCGCCGAAGCGGAGCACGGCGCCGAAGATGACGATGGCGGCCAGCAGCAGAAGCTCGGCGACGCGCCGCATGGGGCGAAGAGTAGCACGCACATTTGACACCGCCCGCCATTGGTCAATACATTGACTGTCTAGATGGCAATTCAGCCGGAACGGGACCTCGTCGCTGGCGTGATTCAGCTCGCAAACCTGCTGACGCGCCGCCTCGCACCGGTCTTCGAGAAGGCCCGCGTCACCCCGCAGCAGTGGGCCATCCTCTCCGTCATCGAACAGAGTGCCGGCCCGATGTCGCTGGCCGCCCTGGCGCGGTCGATGATGGTCTCCAAACAGAACATGACCGGCATGATGGCCCGCCTCGAGCAGCTCGGCCTCGCCGAGCGCGCCGACGACCCCGAGGATCTCCGTTCGTCGCGCGTCATTCTTACCCGGCGCGGGCGGTCAACGATTGAGAAGCTACGGCCGGCGTATGAGGAGTGGCGTTCTGCGCTCGGCGCGGATCTATCTGAGCGCGATCTCGCGGCGGCGGCGAAGACGATCGAGCAATTGATCGCGAAGCTGGCCGATTGAGCCCCCTGGGAGCGCGGGCGTCTCGACCGCGCTTGCAAGCAGCAGGATGCCGAGCATCAAGCGCGGGCGAGACGCCCGCGGTCCCAGGGTGTTGCTTCTTGGACAGCCCCGTTCACGAGTGAGAAATGCAGTATCTACCGCGCCGACAACGCGCGAAGCGCCGCGGCCACTACCCGATTCCGGCCCGCGGCCTTCGCCGCGTACAAGCGCTCGTCGGCGGCGCGGAAGAGGGCATCGGCGGCGGCGCCGTCGTCGGGATACATGGCCGCGCCGATGCTGACGGTCACCGGCGCGCCGCCGGCGGGAGCCGGCATCGCTTCGACGTTTTCGCGCACGCGTTCGGCGATCGCCGAAAGAGCCGCGCCATCGATCTGCGGCACGATCACCGCGAACTCCTCGCCGCCGTAGCGCGCCGGAAAGTCGACGGTACGCACCGCCTCGCGGATCACGCGCGACACGCGCTGCAACGCCTCGTTGCCGGCGAGGTGGCCGTAGGTGTCGTTGTACTTCTTGAAGCGGTCGAGATCGAGGATGAGGACGCCGAACTGTTCCGGGTAGCGGCTGGCGCGCTCGATCTCCAGGTCGA
>Ga0247680_1000273_pt1 | contig 16626 bp, 12 predicted proteins | sample CNK21_metaG_FD_182803 | JGI IMG/M metagenome (GOLD analysis project Ga0247680, IMG submission 182803) | Soil microbial communities from Purdue University Martell Research Forest, Indiana, United States - CNK21 | ecosystem: Environmental > Terrestrial > Soil > Temperate forest > Bulk soil...
TGATGAAGCCGGTCATGAGTGTGAGGAAAAGAATGAATCGCATTGCGTCCTCCAATGGATGAACGATAGCGATCGGACGGAGTTGCCGGGTTCGGGTTTTGTCAGGGTTCTGTCAGTGTAAATATGTTCGGGAGTGCCTCCCGGCGGAATCGTCACCGGTCCCCCCTCGTTTCCGCCGCCGTGCTCGCCGAAAAAGCGCTTCGAAGGCTGATCGCACCACGGACGCTCTCGCGCGGCGATGCCTATTACGCCGAAGGCCGCGTGCGCCGGATCGAGAAGGTCAGCGACGAAGCGATCGAGGCGCAGGTTCAGGGCAGCGAGCTCTATTACGTCACCCTGCTGATCGAGGGCAACGAGCTCCACGTGGAGTGCACCTGTCCGTGGTACCTCGAGAACGAACAGGAGTGCAAGCACATCTGGGCCGTCATTCGTTCCGCCAGTGCCCGGCGTATGCTCCCGGAACGCGATCTCTTCCTGGCGACCTCCTTCGAGGGTCCCTATGATCCCGACGACGACATCGACGAAGAGGGCTACTACGATTACGAGCCTCAGGAGCTGACATCTCCTCGGGGTCTTGCCCAGCGCCCGCCGTGGCAAAGCTTCCTCGACGCCATCGGCCCCGCACCGCCGGTGAACCTCTCCCCGGCCCGCAGCGTCCCCGAAACGATCGTCTATGCCATTGAACCGTTTCCCTCGTCACAGAGACTGACGTTCCAGATCATCGGCCGTTCCCACAAGAAAAACGGCGAATGGGGAAAGTGGAAGCAGCTCTCCATTCGTCTCGATGACCTGCACCTCCTCGATCCCTTCGACCGCGAGAGCCTGGCGCTGCTCAATCAGCACACGTGGGCGCACACGGTGGAGCGGTTGGTCAACATCCCGTCGACGACCGCGGCGTGGTGGATCGAGCGGCTGGCACGCGCCGGCAAGCTCGGCATCCTCGATAGAAACCAGGAAGACCCACGGATGATGGCCTGGGACGACGGGCCGCCGTGGACGCTCAACGTGGCCATCGTCAACGACGCCGCGGCGTCGAAGTACCGCGTCGTGGCCACGATCGAGCGCGAGGGGGAGTCGCTGCCGCTCGAAGACGTGGAAGCAACCTTCCCCGGCATTCTCATCGCCGGCGGGCGCGCCGCGCGATTCGACGATGCGGGGCGCGGCTCGTGGCTGCGCGCGTTACGCGCCAATCGTTCCGTCGAGATTCCGCACGCCGACGCGGACCGTTTCCGGAAGGCGCTTCTTCGCGCGCCGATCGCTAACATCGCCCTCCCCGAGGAGCTCGGATGGACGCTGGTCGACGTCCGCCCGCGGCCGATCCTCGCGCTGGAGAGCCAGCCCTGGACCTCGGAGCTGACCGGGGACCTTTTCTTCGTGTACGACGACTGGCGCATCTCCAGCCGCTCGGAAGAATCGCAGGCGACGCTGGGACGCAAGCTGATTCGCCGCAACCGTGAGGTCGAAGCCGGCTTTCGCGGCCGCCTCGGCGCACTCGGCGTGATCTCGACCTGGGACGGCTTTCGCGTCCGGCTCGCCCAGGTCGAAAACGTCGCCCGGACATTGACCGGCGAGGGATGGACGATCGAGATCGACGCCGCAAAGGTGCGCATCGCCGGCGACCTCGACATCGAGATCTCCAGCGGCATCGACTGGTTCGACCTGAACGTCAACGCCTCCTTCGACGACGTCCGCATCGGCCTCCCGGAGCTCCTGGCCTCGGCCGACGCCAACCGCTCCCTGCTGCGGCTGCCCGACGGTTCGTACGGCATCGTCCCAGGCTCCTGGGCGGAGTCGCTGGCGCCGGTGCTCGACCTCGGCAAGCGCGAAGGCGACGGCGTGCGCTTCCGCACCTCGCAAGCGCTTCTCATCGATTCTCTGCTCCAGTCGAAGCCGCGCACGATGGACGACGCCTTCATCGAGCTTCGCCAGCGGATCACGGACGCGTCGCCGGAGCCGCGGCAGGAACCGCCGACGCTGCTGACCGAGTTGCGGCCGTACCAGCGCGCCGGCCTGGGATGGCTGGAGTTTCTGCGCACGACCGGCCTCGGCGGCTGCCTCGCCGACGACATGGGCCTCGGCAAGACCGTGCAGGCGCTGGCTTTGCTCGAAGGGCTGCGCGCGAGCGGGAACACCACCCCGTCGCTGGTCGTCGCACCACGCTCGCTGCTCTTCAATTGGTCCGCCGAGGCGAAACGGTTCGCGCCGCAACTGCGCGTGATCGAACATCACGGAAGCGAGCGCGCCAAGAACGAATTCGAAGGCGTCGATCTCGTCCTGACGACCTACGCCACGATGCGGCTCGACATCGCCCGGCTCGCCGAGACCGAGTTCGAGACCATCATCCTCGACGAGTCGCAGGCCATCAAGAACGCCTCGAGCCAGGTGGCGAAAGCGAGCCGTCTTCTGCGCGGACGCCACCGCCTGGCGCTGAGCGGGACGCCGATCGAGAATCACCTCGGCGAGCTCTGGAGCCTTTTCGAGTTTCTCAATCCCGGCCTGCTCGGCCCCGCGCGCGCCTTCAACCGCACCTTCGCCGGAAAGACCACGCCGCCCGAGCGCCGCGATGCGCTCGCGCGGGGATTGCGTCCGCTGCTGCTGCGCCGCACGAAGGAGCAGGTTGCTCCCGAGCTTCCGGAGCGGATCGAGCAGACGCTCTATTGCGAGCTGGAAGGGAAGCAGAAGACGCAATACGAGGAGCTGCGCGATCACTACCGGCTCGCGCTCCTGGGCCGGATCAAGACCGGCGGCATCGACAAGGCCCGCATGCACATCCTCGAGGCGCTGCTGCGTCTCCGTCAGGCCGCCTGCGATCCCCACCTCATCGACCCTGCCACCGACGCGCCGAGCGCGAAAGTCGAGCTGCTGATGGAGGAGCTGCGCGAGGTTCTCGACTCCGGCCACCGTGCCCTGGTCTTCTCCCAGTTCACGTCGTTCCTGCAGATCGTGCGCAACACGCTGGACAAGGAGCGCATCAATTATCTCTACCTCGACGGCAAGACCCGGGACCGCCAGACCCTCGTCGAACAGTTCCAGCAGCCCGCCGGCGGCCCGCCGCTCTTCCTCATCAGCCTCAAAGCCGGCGGCCTCGGCCTCAACCTGACCAACGCCGACTACATCTTCCTGCTCGACCCCTGGTGGAACCCCGCCGTCGAAGCCCAGGCCATCGACCGCGCCCACCGCATCGGCCGCATGAAGCCGGTCGTCGCCTACCGCCTCATCACCCGAGATACCGTCGAAGAGAAGATCCTCGAGCTGCAAGCAAGAAAACGCGAGCTGGCCGAATCGATCATCTCCGAGGACAACAGCGTGTTGCGGAAGCTGGAGGTGGAGGATTTGGAGATGTTGCTGGGGTAGGGGGGCGGGGTTGCGGGGTCTCGCGGTTGCGCGGTCTCGCGGCTGTTCGGCGGCTTCGACGCTCCGTTCGAGCCAAACACCCCGAGACCGCGCAACCGCGAGACCGCGAGACCCGGCAACCGATAACCGATAACCACCCCAGCCCCCCGCCAGCCATACCTAAAGAACTCCGGTCGCGTAACCGCCTCACCTCGGATAACGTCCGCAAACCGGTCAATTTTGGGAGGTGGCTCGCACGTGGAGTTTCGAGGCGCGGCGTCCGAATTCATCCGCCACTGTCAATCCATTCGGAAGCTCTCGCCGCATACGGCGCGAGCCTACGAGCTCGATCTCAATCGCTTCTCCGAGTTTCTCGGCGGGAGCGCGGCAGTTGCGTCATGCGACCGCACCGTGATCCACAACTACGTCCGACACCTCTTCGACGTACGCGCGTTGAAGGAGGCGTCGGTCAAGCGTCACCTGGCCACGCTCCGCTCGTTCTTCCACTGGCTCGAAGAAGACGGACGCGGCATCGAAGACCCTTTCCGCGGCGCGCGCATCCGCATCCGCATGCCCAAACGCCTCCCTCGGGTGATCGCCCGCGCCGACCTCCGCCGCCTCCTCCGCCACGACGGCCCGCTCACCTTCGCCGACCTGACCGCCTACATCGCCACGGAGCTTCTCTTCGCCACCGGCATGCGCGTGAGCGAGCTTGCCTCGCTCCGCGACGCCTCCGTGGACGTGGAGGACGGCACGATCACCATCATCGGCAAAGGCAACCGCGAGCGCCGCGTCTTCGTCCCCGATGAGATCAAGTCCCTCCTGAGCGACTACCGCACCGCCCGCGATCTCTGCGCCACGACCGCCGAGACGTTCCTGGTCAACTCCCGTGGCGCCGCAGCATCACCTCAAATGATCCGCCGTCTGATCCGCCTCCACGGCGAACGCAGCGACGTCCGCGACCGCGTCACCCCCCACATGTTCCGCCACTCCGTCGCCACCTACCTCCTGGAGGAAGGCGTCGACATCCGCTACGTCCAACGCCTCCTCGGCCACCGCAGCATCTCGACGACGGAGATCTACACGCACGTGGCGGATGCTGCGCTGAAGGTGAGGATTACGGAGAGGCATCCGAGGAAGGGGATCGTCAGCACGAGATGAGCTATCCATCATCCGTACCTTCATCTCTGCTGGGCCTACGACTAACCAAAATTGGCAACAACAGAACAGCATACTGTTCTGTCAGAACGAAAAATCATTCCGGCGGAGCAGATTTTCTTTCTGATGGAGCGTGCGGACGCTCTCGCGGAAACAAAATTCGATCCGTCAGAACAGTATCCGGTTCTGTTAGAACAGTATCCGGTTCTGTTAGAACTGTATCCGGTTCTGTTAGAACAGTATCCGGTTCTGTTAGAACTGTATCCGGTTCTGTCAGAACTGTATCCGGTTCTGTTAGAACTGTATCCGGTTCTGTCAGAACTGTATCCGGTTCTGTCAGAACTGTATCCTGATCTGCCCGGGTATTTCTCGCTGCCTGCGACTGTCGCACCGACCGAACAAGAGTGCCGATCGCTATAGAGCATGACCGATGTGGCAGAGAAACTCTTCCGATGCTGGCAAACGTGCCGGCCAAGCCGCCACCTAATGAAACGACCTCTGTACTCTCGTATTTAGACCCCGTCATTCGCGAGGGAGCCGTTTTGACTGTCGAAGCATCCGTTGCTGGTATCGAGGCCTGAGGTTTTTAGTCCAGAGTCAAAAGCTCTCGATCTCTCGGCAGACGTTCCAGATACGAAGGCGGCAGGTTTGAATGTCGAGGCAGACGTCGTCATTCGGGTGGTAGCAATCGTCATTTGAGCGGCAGCCACCATCCTTCGCGAAGCGAACGCCAACGGGTCGTTTGTCGACCTATTCAACTCAGCCCGGCGCGGGTCGAATAACTATCGTACTCAACATCCAGCGCAACCCGGCGGCGATAAGTCACGGTGGTTCAGTCGCTTGCATCAGGTCGAAAAACGAAGGTCCGACCCCACCGACTTACCCAGTGAGGGGGTAGATCGAGAGTGTCCAGATCCAACCTGCCGACGAAAGCCCATATCGGCTCGAGCGAACATGACCTTAAACACTTGATAACTAAGGGTTATCCGTGCTCGCCGCACCACTCCGTGTTCTCTATCTTGCTCGGTATGCCCCCCCGGACCCATCACCATATGCTCGTGATGCGGGTGTGGCGCCGCTTTATCATCGCGAGATCTATGAAATTCTAAAGGAGCTTCCAATCTCACTGGAGAGCGCCACAGACCCGTCGCGTCTCTTCGATCCGACGTTCACTACCGACTATGTCTTCTGCCTGTACAATAAGGCGCCTTACCTAAACTCCGAAGTCTTCGTTGCGGCGGTCTGTGAATTCAGGCACTTCAGTTATCTTGGCGCTCCACCGCACATTCGCGCGGTCGCTGAAGACAAGCACCTCGCTAAAATCGTCGCTTGTCATCTGGATATCGAGACGCCACCATGGAAGGTCTACCGTCTTGGAACGCAACGTCGCGCACCACCACGATTCGCCGGACCCTACATCGTAAAACCACGTTTTGGTTCGGCGTCAGAGCATATTGATGAAACGTCGCTCGCATCGACGTGGGGAGAATGCCTTCCGCTCATCGACCGCTGCTTTGACCATCGTGCTGATGTCATCGTCGAAGAGTTCATCGACGGAAGGAATATGACTATCCCGATCATCGCGACGCCAGACCCTCAAGCATTGCCAGCGGTGCGGGCGACCTCCGACCGGAGAGGCAACATTATTACTTATCGCCAAAAGCGGTTACTCGATGACGGCCTACGGCGAGAGGTGTGGCCTGACGACACCGTCGTGGCGCGCGCGCAGGAGATCGCCACACGTCTTCATCGTAATCTCATGCCGCTGGACTACTCCCGTGTTGATTTCCGGTGGGACGATCGTAAGGGGAACCTTCTCTTTCTCGAACTAAACGTGTGCTGCAACCTTGGATCGCATTCGAGTTTCGCTCTTTCCGCCGCCGCCACTGGCCACTCTCAAGCGTCACTCGTTGAACTGATTCTCCGCTCGAGCCTGTCGCGCCAACAACTGCAGTGGCAACATTTCTAAAGGGTTCTGGTACCAATAGGCGAGGTAGGCGGGCGTCATGTATTCCAACGCGTTGTCCGCGCTTAGAATGACACGGCGGCCTGCATGCAATCGCTCCAAGATCGCTATCGGTCGCGCGCGGTCGGGGAACCGGAGTGCGGCTTCGTAAAAAGCCTCCTGCCGGGCTGGTGTGAAGCCCAGTAGTTTTGAGAGGATCGCTGCGTTGGGGAAAAAACGCTGCCTCACGCGATCGAGGACAGCATTCGTCGCCTCAGCTTCGAGTGTGTGCAGCAAGGCTGCGGCCTCGCCATCATCGCCGCAAACGGCGAGTGCGAAACAGAGGTTTATACCCGCGAAGGTGCGCGGCATTTCATTCTCGGCAATAGCGCGCGACCGGCGAAGGAGCTCTCGCGCGTTTGCCGCATCACCGGTCAACAACGTAGCGATCCCCAGGTTGTTGAGCACTATGTGCAGGTGAACCGCACCATACATTTGCATCTGGTTGTATGCCTCACGCTGGTCCTCGAGCGCATCGGCGAAGCGGCCGAGCAGCCCGAAGTTGTTTCCGCGATTCGACAAGGTGGAGGCGGCGCCAAACGTGTCATGCGTTCGCTCAAACGACACGATAGCCTCCGATAGGACTTCAAGTGACTCCTCCGGTTCCATCGCCGACGCAGCGTTGCGCAGGAAGTAACCGTAGTTGTCGGCGGAGCGCAACGACTCGCGATGGGCGATGAATGCTTGGCGCGCTCCTCGTACGTCGCCTTCGTGGAGTTTGCCCACGAGACTGTACGAAAGGAGCAGCACCTGCTCTTCCAGCGAGGAGGAGGTTTCCAGCAGCGACCGGATATGCTGCTCGGAAGCAGCGTGATCGCGGCACCGATTAAGCCCAATGGCGAGCAATACGCGTACGAGTCGCTCCTCACCCCATTCCGGCCGCGGTGGCACCGAGAGCAATGCGGTCGCAGCCGAATAGCGGCGCGACGCAAAGAGTGCGCAAACACGTACGATATAATCGACAAATGACAGGCTGCGATCGACAAGAGGGAGCGTCGCGTTTTCAATTAGCCCGTTGGCCGCCCGGCTACTGCCCATCGCGAGCGAGAGCCTCAGTAGCTCCTGTGCGTGCTGAGCGGTCTCGTCCGGCGCAACGACTTTCGACAACCGGTAAAGAAGCGGAACAACTTCTGCCGCCGAGTGCCGTGTCGACGTCTGTTGTGCACTAATGAAAAATTCGTAGAGTGCCGTGGCGCAGGCAAGCTCGCTTACGTCCTCACGATGAGGCAGCGGCGTAGTTTGGAGCGGCCTGACGATCAGGTCGCCGTCGGGCAGCGTAAATCCACTAAGTTCGTTGGCTTCCTGTAGTCGTAAGATGTCCGCTTCGATCGCACCCTCGGACGCGAGCACCGGCGAGTTTGGCCGCATCAACAAGCCGACGATGTCAGATAGCCGCATACTCTGTCGTGCTGTGGTGAGGTACAAAAGGATTGCGGTTTCAAGCGGCGATCTAGTCGCCGCAGGCGCGGCTGCACTCCCGTGTCGCAGCCACTGCGCTATTTGATAGACGTTCCCGCCGCTCTCCGCTGCGACTCGTGCAGCGACCGATTCCTCCGAGAGCGGTTGCATAAGCGTGGCCCACTCCTCGACGGCTGACGCAGTCAGCGGTTGAAGTGTTTCGGTGCACACGGTGTATCCCAATTGCTCTAGGCGCGCAACAAATGGATCGAATCGTGCCGTCGCACCGCTATCGCGATGAACATATGCGAGCTCATAGTGGATCGCAGCTGTAGAGCCTGCCGTTCCGGCGAAGAGATCGAACGACGCATCATCGATGTCTTGTGCATTGTCAACGAGCAACAAAACATGCGCCTTCTGCGCGATTGTTCGGAGGGAATGAGAAAAGGATTCCGCTGCGAGCGATGCGTAGTACGTAGGATTCACAGGTATATCCGATACCTTTATGCCTGTTTCCACGGCTCGTCCAACGTAAGGAATGGCTGACGCGAGAGCAGAAGCCATCTGCCGAACATGCGAGGTTTGTGTGGGGCTGCCCAGCTCGCGAGCGACGATCTTCCACTGTTCCGGATAATAGTGCCGAAGACCGACGTAGATGGAGCTAAACAGACTATTGGCTACGCCATCCGATGCATCTAGATAGAGCACGATGCCGTCATGGCGTCGATATTTCTGAAAGTATCGCAGCCACGACGTTACTCCGTGAGCGGGTTCCGCTGACCACACGCGCAGCTGCCGTGTTGGAACGGCTGCGGTTAACGTCTCAGTAAGCTTATTAAGCTCCTGGAGACGGTTTGCGAAGGGTTCGATCGGTGCGTCGAGCAACACAGTTCTGATAACCCTTAGTTATCGCACTTCTCGGCTACACTGAATCCGGTCACAAGATTCGCCCCCAAAGTCACCCGCATGATCATGGTCGCTACCGACTCCTTCCCTACCCATAGGAGTGACAGGCGGGACGGTTTCCCTACCCCTTCGACGAAAACAATGATAACCGTCGAGATGGCCAGCCGATCCGCGCTGCGCTTTGAGGCGCACGTGCACTTCGCGAACTGTGGTTCGAGGATTCCGCTGCCGAGGCGCTTCAACCGTTTGGGTAGCGAAATGGCTCCGATCACACGATGAGACAACGAAATCCAGCGGGATACCCTCTGTGCCCTAGCCCATAACCCCCTTCCCTCCTCCCAAATTGCCCCGTGACACCTCCGCCCAAAGCGCGTATGGTAGCTACTCGTCGAGGAGACTTCCTCGGCTCTTCAGTCCTTCTGAACTAAGTCAGAACCTCTGGACTCACCCCTCTTAGCTTTCCATCTTCCGATGCGGGTACCTCGCCGTCGGGAGAGCTGCCGGCTGCGGCCGGACAGGAGCTCCAAATGAAACTCTACGTGGGAAATCTCTCCAAACAGGTCACCGATGCGCAGCTCAACGATCTGGCCATCCCCTTCGGCAAGCTCATCTCAGCCAACGTCGCCGTCGAGCGTAAGTCAGGCGAATCGAAGGGTTTCGGCTTCCTCGACTTCAGCAGTGACGACGAAGCCCGCGCGGCCATCACCGGCCTCGACGGCCGTGACGTCAACGGCCAGGCCTTGAAGGTCAACGAATCCAAGCCGCGCCTCTGACCGAAGTCGCCGAGGTGCGGCGGCCAGCCGCCGCACCTCACCTACGAAGGAGAGCACCTCATGATGACCTACCTCACGGTCGCGGCCTTGATCGCCGTTGCCATTCTGGGCTGGAACCTCTATCGCCGGCTCGGAACCGATCGGATCGCGCAGTTCAACGACAAGCGCCGGGCCACCTCGCGCATGGTCAGCCCGGCCGAATTCGTCGACGGAAACCGGCATCTGCCGGTGGCCCTGGCCGTGACCCAGTCGATGTTCTACTACGAGAATTCCGACATGCAGGCCTCACTCGACCTGCAGTGGGTCCGCGAAATCGAATACGACACGCAGCTCGCCACCGGCCTCGCCGTCGACGGGGGCAAAGTCCTTCGCCTGCGCTGCTTCAGCCAGGTATTCGAGTTCGTGATCGCCAATGACGTCGTGGCCCGCTGGCACATGATGATGCCCCCGCGCCGCGCCATCGAGTCAGCCATCGCCGCGCCGGCGGCATAGCGAGCAAAGGAGGACCTCATGACCCGACAAATCGTTCGAACGACGGCGGGAAAAGTACTCCGCAGTGACGACCTGATGGCCGGCGAGAAAGAGGTGGCCGCGGCGTTCCTGCAGGCCAACCCTCATTTCGGCAACCCGCACGTCGTCCGCTGTGACTGGTGCCACGAAACCCGAACGCTCTTCCGCGATGAGAATGAGGGCCCGTTCAAGCTCACATCCCACGGCTGGCTCTGCGAGACGTGCAACGTGCGGGCATCGAGCCAGGAAGTGAAGTTCTGATCGAATGAGATCAAAACGCATTTCTCACATGCTCACTTGAATTGTCCCCTCGAGAGCCTCGCCACTCTCTTCGTCGAGAGTCCTTCTCCCCCCGCGGTTTTTTTGCGGGGGGAGAAGGTGGCGAAGCCGGATGAGGAGGGCGCTTTACGAGACATGCGCGATTTACCGACGCTGGTCCGAGAACGCTCGAAGGCGCGCGAATGACAGACTCGTGAAACGCCCCCTCATCCGCCTTCGGCACCTTCTCCCCCAGCAAGAAGCCGCTGGGGGAGAAGGACTCTCGATTGGAGGTTCTGCCGAGAACGAACCGCTCGCACAACTCCACATCGTCCCAAGTTTCGCCACAAACAGGGTGCCGGCAATTCCACTCAGCGTGTAAGAAATGCTGGCCAGCCGCTGGCAGAATCTAATAGATGAAGCGGAATCCGAGCTGGAACGTACGGGGAGGCGTCAACGACGTCGGAGCCGTGCCACCGCTGGCGGTGGCGCCATAAGCGGTTTGATTCACGATTCCGAACGTCGTCGGCGAGTTGATGTCGTTGCCCGGAATCCACCACCTCACCTCGTTGAAGACGTTGAAGACGTCGAGCCGGACGATGAGACCGATGCCTCGCGAGAGTTGGAAGTTCTTGTACAAGCCGGCATCGACGCTTCTGGCGCCGTCGGCCCGATAGGTGTTGCGGCCGATGAAGCTCTCCAGGGTGTCTCCGTACACCGCGTGGCGGAACGCACTCACCGGCACGGAGCCGTTGTCCGCCGGACTGGTGATGCTGCCGCTGCAGAATTTCGGGTCGATGCAGACCGGCCGATTGGGCTTCATCCCGGTGCCGAGGAAGAGAACGTCGGGGGCGCCGCCATCGACGATCGTGTACGGCGTGCCCGAGGCAAGACGGACCAGTGTCGAGACGGTCCAGCCGCCGAGCGCGGAGCCTACCCAATCGTTCCGATTCTTCAACCAAGGCAGCGTATAGGCGGTGGCCATCGTGAACCGGTTGCGGACGTCGAAGCGCGAGTAACCCCTTGCAAAGTCCAACGTCCCCGGACGCGGCGGAAAGATGCCGACGTCACCGATGCCCTGATCGGTCGTCTCGGCGCCGGTATCGAGCGCTTTGCCGTAGGTATAGGTCATGCGGCCCGTGAAGCCGTGGTAGTCGCCCGTCTCCCACTCGAGCTGTCCGGCGTGGTACCAGCTCTCGGCGAGGTTGCCGACCACGCGCACGTCGCCGTAGCGGGCGTCGGGCCGCCGTTGATCCGTGCGCGGCACGCGAAGGCTCACTTCATTCGCCGCGATCGGGACAGCGGTCGGACAGGTGGAGTTCGTCGGGACGCCGGCTGTTCCCGTTCCGGCGCAGCGCCAATCCTGGGCCACGACCCAGGTCGCGCCCGCCGTGCCCGGTGCTGCGGGAGCGACCGGAACGTTGTCCCATCGATACTGCAGCAGATTCTTGCCGAGCGTACCGATGTAGCTGGCGCGGAAGCGGGAGTTCCAGAAGGCTTGCCGTTCGAAGGTGAGATTCCACTGCCGCGACTCGGGCATCTTCAGATTCGGATCGACGAACGTGGCGCTGACGCGTGCGGCGGGGAACCCTGGTGTGAAGACGAATCCATTGAGTGGATCCGCGAGGTTCGTCGACGACTGTGAGATCGAGGCAGCGTTGGGCGGGTTGAAGCGAACGCTCGCGCCGCCCTGGGAGAAGACCGATTGGAACACGCGGCCGTGGAAAATGCCGAAGCCGCCGCGAATGGAGAACTTCCCGCTGCCGCCGGTCAGCGCGCGGACGAAGCGGTTGCCTTCCCAATTCGGCGAGTAGGCGAATCCGAGCCGCGGGTCGACGTAGCTGCTGCTGCCGAAGCCGTAGTCGACGAGGTTGTTGCGCTCCTTCGGGGGGCTGACGTTCTCGTAGCGTGCGCCGAGGTTCAGAACGAGATTGTCCGTCGGACGCCAGTCGTCCTGCGCGTACACGTTTTCTTCGGTCAGTCTGTGCTGCAGGTATGCCGGCCCGAATGACTTCGTAAACGAGTTGACGCAGCCGGCCCAGAAGGCGGCGATGGCCGTTCCGTAGTTGACACCCTGGCATGTGGCCGAAAAGCTCCAGAAACCACGATTGAAGCTCTCGGCGCGGTCATTCAGCGAGGACCGGCGCAAGTCGGTGCCCAGCTTCAGCGTGTGCTTGGCCCAGCGCGCCGAGGAGACGTTGTAGACGAGCTGGTTGTCGCGTTGATTACGGATGATCGGGAAGGCGCCGGCATTGCCGAGAATCGTGAAGGTGATGCCGGTGCCGCCGGACATACGCACCACCGGCGTTTGCGCGCCGTCCGTAATCGTCCAGGCCACTTCGCGCGTACCGATCCCGATGCGGCCTTCCTGAACCGTATCGGACGAGAGGATGTTGGTCCAGGTGAAGCCGAAGCTGGATTGATGATTCACCTGCCCCGCCTCCTCGCCGATGATCAGCTCTCCCGGATGGTTCTCCTGATGGCTCCTCTGGTAACGGGCGGTCATCGTGTTCTTGAGCGTGGCATTGAAATCGAGCCTCGCCGAAGAGTCTCTCTTCGGCAGATCGCTGTGCTGGAATCCCTGATAGGCGCGCGAGGCGACGTTGGTGGCGTTCGGAGGCGATTGAGGAAAGCGGGCGATGATCGAGTCCTGCCAGGCACGATTGGCGGCCGTGTTGTTGCCCAGCGTCAAACGCTTGGCGGGATCGAGGTCGCTGGGCAGGAAAACGCCGCGCGTGGTGAGAACGTCGCCCTTGTCCTGTATCTGATCGGTATTGATGAACGCGAACAGCCGGTCGCGGAGAATCGGGAATCCGGCCGTGGCGCCGAACTGCCGGCGATAGTGGTTGCCATGATCGAGGGTGACCTGCGTGGCGTCGCGCGTGATGTATTTGTTGTCCTGGGCGTAGTCGTAGATCTCGCCGTCGACGGTGTTCGTTCCCTGCTTGGTCTGAACGAGGACGACCGAGCCGTAGCCGCGCCCGAACTCCGCGCTGAAACTGTTCGTCAGAATCTGAAATGACTCGATCGTGGCCATGGGCACGTTCTGCCGATTCTGGTTCTCGGAAGCATCGTCGTTGTTCACGCCGTTGATCTGGAACGTCGCGCCGCGCGTTCCCGTGCCGTTGAAATTAACGGACGATCCTGACGAGAGGGCCGGGTTGTCCTGACCGCTGGTCGGGTTCTCCTGGTAGCCGGTGAACACCGACGCCAGCCGGAGGAAGTTGGTCTGATCGGGCGCGGGGAGCGTCGCGATCTCCTTCGCCCGCATGGTCTGCTTGACTTCGCCGTCGGTGACGTCGATACGGGGAGCATCGCCGGCAACGGTCACCGTCTCCTGCATGGCCGGATCGAGAATGAAGTCCTGCACGGCGGTCGTGTTCAGATCGACGCGCACGTCGTTGCGGCGCATCGTTCCGAAGCCGGACAGTTCCGCCTGCACGTTGTAACGGCCAATCTGCAGGAACGGCGCGTTGTACGAACCCGACTTGTCGGTGACGACGACACGCTCGAGCCCGGTTTCGACATTCCGGATCGTGATCGTCACCCCCGGCAATGCCCCTCCCGAGCGATCCGTGGTGGCCCCGCGCATCGTGCCGGTGACCGTCTGGGCTGCCAGCGGTATCCCCACGAAGCCAAGCACGACAAGGATGAGAAACAGACGAAGCTTCATGGCTTCCCTCCGCGATTCAATTTTTTAGGGCGTGGAAATGTTACAGGAACGTTACGCTGGCGCGACCAGGCGAGTCAAGGCTCTGTTCGGTAGCTGCCATCCCCAGAGCGCGAAGAATGACGGCGAAGCCGTTCCCTATCTCCTCATCGAAGACTCCGGAACACGCGGCCTCACCGGAGACCCGCGGGCCGATCCGGAGCTCGACCATCCCGGCGAGGAGCGGAAAAACCTACCGGCTCTTCATCCTCCACCATCAGAACGCGCGGCTGCTCCTCCACCCACCCGTCCACCAGCACGGCGCCTTCATCTACGACCTCGGCTTCCGCCGCGATCTCATCACGAACAAGGGCCTCATCGAAGCGATCGATCTCCTCTACTGGGACACCAAACGCCACCGCCCCAAACGCGGCGCCACCACCCCCACCGCCCCGGCAACCTCCGCCGCCTCATCGCCGTCATCCAGCAACTCGACTTCAACTACGACCTCTACGGCATGCGCGCCGGCGAGATCCTGCAACTGCTTCCGCCGGAATTCGACGCGTGGCGGCCACCGCCGCTGCTTACGAGGGGGGAGGCGAGGGAGAGCGCCAGTTTGCCTGCGAGTTAACCGTTTGCCGAGCACATATACTCAGCAAGACACTCATGCGCACGCTCGAAATACTGACGATCCGGAACTTCAAGTCGATCCGGGACCAGACCCTGAGGTTGGGACCACTGAACATCTTCATCGGTGGCAACGGTTCGGGCAAGTCGAACCTGATCGAAGTGTTCCGCTTCCTGCATGAAATCGTCGAGCAGCGGCTCGCCATGTACACGGCGATCAAAGGTGGTGCGGACTCGCTGCTTTACTTTGGCCGACGGCAGTCGTCGGACATGACGATCGAGCTCACGTTCGCCGACCGTGAGGCTTCAGATGGCTATCGTGTTCTTCTCGTTGAAACGGACGATGACGGGCTAATGATCGGTACCGAGACCGCCTCCGAAAGTGAGAAGAGCGGATCATTTCGCCGATGGGATCAACCAATCGCATCGGCTACCAGGGAATCTGGGCTAAAAGATCATCCTGACGAACGAGTAAAGACGGACATGGAAGGCTTCCGCGTTTACCACTTCCATGACACGAGCGACGTCGCAGCCATGAAGGGAACCAGCGACGTCGACGACAACCGCTTTCTGCGTCCCCAGGCGGAGAATCTGGCGGCGTTTCTCTACTGGCTGCAGGAGATGCGTCCCGAGCACATGGCGAACATCCGGGATGCCATTCGCCAGATTGCTCCGTTCTTCGATGAGTTCCGTCTCGAGCCGCTGCGCCTGAATCCATCGAAGATCCGGCTGGAGTGGAAAGAGAAGGGAAGCGACATGTACTTCAACGCCTCTTCCCTCTCCGATGGCACGCTCCGTTTCATCTGTCTGGCCACGCTACTGCTCCAGCCGGACCTGCCACCGTTGATTCTGCTCGACGAGCCGGAGCTCGGCTTGCACCCGGCGGCCGTGACGCTTCTGGCCAGCCTGCTCTCCTCCGCTTCCACCCGCACGCAGGTTCTCGTGGCCACGCAGTCGGTGACCCTTGTCAATCAGTTCGAGCCGGAGCAGGTCTGGGCCGTCGACCGCGAGGATCGGCAGAGCGTGTTTCGTCATCTGAGCCGCGCCGACATGAGCGGTTGGCTCGATGATTACGCCCTCGGCGAGTTGTGGGAGAAGAACGTCCTCGGCGCGCGTCCCTAGCCGGCCATGAGCATGCGCGCGCTGGTCCTCGTTGAAGGACAGACCGAAGAGCGGTTCGTCAAAGATGTTCTGGCTCCCGCATTCTGGCACCGCGGTCTTTACCTGTCTCCGACCATCCTCGTAACCAAGCGCGTCAAGGATGGCCCGAACTTCAAGGGCGGCGTGACCAGATTTGCTCGATTCGAGAACGATCTGCGGCAGCTGCTGCGTTCTGGAGGCGCGGTAGTCACGACGATTCTCGACTACTACAGGCTGCCTGCTGATTTTCCCGGCATGAACACTCGGCCGCACGGTACGCCGCGTCAACGTGTGGAGCATGTGGAACAGGCGATCAGCGCCTACTTCGGATCGCCCGGCAATTTCGTTCCCTTCCTTGCACTCCACGAGTACGAAGCGTGGCTCTTCGCCTCACCTGATGCGCTATCGGGCGTCATGAACGATCCGACGAAGCAGGCCGACATCGAAGCGATCCGTCAGAGCGTGTCCACTCCCGAGGAGATCAACGACGATCCGGAATGGGCGCCGTCCAAGCGCATTCTGAAGCTCTTCCCGTCCTATCGAAAAGTGGCGCACGGGCCTATGGCCGCGGGTCGCATCGGACTCGAACGGATTCGCGCGGAGTGTCCGCACTTCGATCAGTGGTTGGTTGTCCTTGAAGGCTTCGCTGCATCACGGCTCTGAGATGGCCGTTGACGATGAACGGCCGGAACTTCCAGCGCCGGGCAACACGACGGCTGCGTGGTCCAGGCCGAACGGGAACCGCGTGTTGCGCGTCAGGTCCCCTCTTCATCGATGTGGAACTTGTGCATGGCGCGATGGATGAACGGCGCGAGCAGCACGCTGACGAGGCCGATGAAGACCAGGCCGGAGAAAAGGGCGTAGAACGA
>Ga0247680_1000274_pt1 | contig 16610 bp, 11 predicted proteins | sample CNK21_metaG_FD_182803 | JGI IMG/M metagenome (GOLD analysis project Ga0247680, IMG submission 182803) | Soil microbial communities from Purdue University Martell Research Forest, Indiana, United States - CNK21 | ecosystem: Environmental > Terrestrial > Soil > Temperate forest > Bulk soil...
GGGAGACAACGTAAGCTGCGAAGTGACGCTGATCACGCCGGTAGCGCTGGAAAAGGGTTTGCGCTTCGCGATTCGTGAAGGCGGCCACACCGTCGGCGCCGGCGCCGTAACCGAAATTATCGAGTAACGATTTTCCCCTCGCATCTCGAGGGCTGGGCAAGAGAAGGAAATTAGATCATGCGAGAGATCATCACGTTGCAGTGCGGAGATTGCAAAAACCGCAACTACACGACGACCAAGAACAAGAAGAAGCACTCCGAACGCGTGGAGACCAGGAAGTTTTGCAATACGTGCCGCAAACATACGGGGCACAAGGAAGTTAAGTAACTTCCGTTTTTGGAGCAGGCATCGGCCGGAGCGGTTTTGGGTTTTTAGGGGAGTCGTCCAACGGTTAGGACTCCGGTCTCCAAAACCGGGTATGGGGGTTCGAGTCCCTCCTCCCCTGCCAGAGATACGTAACAGGCGGCGGCGCCTGTTCTTGTGAAGAGGACGAATGGCCACGCAGGCGGTCAAAGTGAAGAATGACGAGTCGCAAGGCGGCGGAATCATCGGGGGAGCGGGCAACCTCGGCGGGAAAATATCCGGAACCGTTCAGGACACGCGCCAGTTCTTGCACGACGTTCGCGTGGAGATGAAGCAGGTCACCTGGCCGACGCGTGACGATGTGATTTCAACCACCGGCGTCGTGATCGCCACGGTTTTCTTCTTTGGCGTGTTTCTGGCTGTGGTGGACTGGCTGGTACAGCTGGGCGTGCAGCGCATCTTTAAAATTTTCGGCGTCTGAAGGGGATCACAGCTTGACGGCAATGCAGTGGTACATCATCCATACATACTCGGGCTTTGAAAAGAAAGTCAAAGAAAGCCTGGAGAGCCGCGTGTCCGCATTCAGTTTGCAGGACAAAATCGGCCGCGTGCTGATTCCCATGGAAGACGTCGTGGAAGTTCGCGGCGGCAAAAAAGTGGTTTCCTCCCGGATGACCTATCCAGGCTACGTGCTCGTGGAGATGGACCTCGACGAAAACACCTGGCACATCGTGCGCTCGACGCCGCGCGTCACCGGCTTTGTCGGCTCGGCCACCGCGCCGTCACCGCTTTCCGATACGGAAGTCGACGCCATCATCAACCGCGTCCACGTTCCGACGGACCGCCCGAAACCTAAAGTCGTCTTCGAGCGCAACGAGCAGGTGCGCATCGTGGACGGACCTTTCGCGAATTTTAACGGCACAGTCGAAGAAATTGACAACGATCACAGCCGGCTCAAAGTTTCCGTCACAATTTTTGGCCGCTCGACGCCCGTTGAGCTGGATTTCGCAAGCGTCGAAAAGCTGGGCTGAGCGGCGTCGCAGTAACAGAGCTGGTATGAATGGATTGAGGCAGGGACATGGCTAAGAAGATACAGACGACCATCAAACTTCAGTTGCCCGCGGGCAAAGCGACTCCGGCGCCGCCAGTCGGCACCGCGCTCGGTCCACACGGCTTGAACATCATGGATTTTTGCAAGCAGTTCAACGCCAAGACGGCCAAGGAACCGGACGGAATGATTTTCCCGGTGCTCGTAACGGTCTACACCGACCGCACGTTCACATTCATTCTGAAGACTCCGCCGGCTTCGATTTTGCTGCTACGCGCGGCGGGGATCGTCAAAGGCTCGGCCGAACCGAACCGCAACAAAGTCGGCAAGGTCACCAAGAAGCAGGTTCAAGAGATTGCGAAGATCAAGCTTGTCGATCTCAACACCACCAATCTGGACTCGGCAGTGCGCACCGTGATGGGTACGGCGCGCAATATGGGTCTGGAAGTCGTGGAAGCCTAGAAGTTCAGGCGCTACGAGGTCGCAGAGGTAAAGGCAATGACAAAGCTGGCAGGCAAACACGTCGAGAATGCGCGCAAGAAGGTGGAAGCGCGCCCGTACAAGCTTGCGGAAGCAAGCGAGCTGATCAAGAAGACGCATCACACAAAGTTCAACGAAACGGTCGAGTTGGCTATCAATTTGGGCGTCGACCCCAAGCATTCCGACCAGGTAGTTCGCGGCACCGTGGTTCTGCCGCACGGTCTCGGCAAGTCCGTACGCGTTTTGGTCATCGCGAGCGGCGAAAAAGTTCGCGAAGCGCAGGACGCTGGCGCGGACTTTGTTGGCGGCGACGACATGGTTACGAAAATTATGGGTGGCTGGACGGATTACGATGCTGTGATCGCCACGCCAGACATGATGAAGTCCGCCGGCAAGCTGGGCAAAGTGCTCGGTCCCCGCGGTCTGATGCCCAATCCGAAGACGGGAACGGTCACGTTCGATGTAGCCAAGGCGATCAAGGAGACCAAGGCCGGCAAAGTCGAGTTCCGCGTAGATAAAGCCGGAATCGTTCATTGCGCCATCGGCAAGATTCAGTTTGACGCCGCGCATATCGCGGAAAACGCTCACGCGGTAATCGGAGCGGTGATCAAGGCCAAACCGGCGGCAGCCAAAGGCAAGTACGTGAAAAAAATCACGTTGACCTCGACGATGGGCCCGGGCATTCCGATCGACCTGGTCGAGTCGGAAACACTTGCGGCGGCAGCTTAAGCGAAGAGTTTAAGGAAACGGGATCATGAAAAAGCGCAGCGAAAAACAGCAGGACCTAGACAAACTGAAGACCGAACTGGCCAAGGTCTCGACCGTGATTCTCACGACCTTCCAGGGCATCACCGTCGAAGCCGACACCAAGCTCCGCCGCGCCGTGCAGGCTGCTGGCGGCAAGTACCAGGTCGTGAAAAACACTCTCGCGGAGCGCGCCGGAGTCGGCACTCCCGCGGAGAATTTGCTTAAGAATCTGAGCGGCACCAATTCCATCGCCTTTACTCAGACTGATGCTGTTGCACTCGCTAAGGCGCTCACCAAAGTGGCCAAGGACGTTCCGGCGTTCAAGTTTAAGTCCGGTGTCGTCGAAGGCCGTGTTATCTCTATCGCGGAGATTCAGCAGCTTGCGAATCTGCCTTCGAAGGAAGAGTTGCTCAGCAAAATCATGTTCCTGTTGAATGCTCCGGCGCAGCGAATCGCGATGGCTTTGAACGCGCTACCGCGTAATCTTGCGGTCACCGTCAGCGAAGCGATCAAAGCCAACAAGTTTGGGTCCGGCGGGGCTGGCAGTTCCGACCCGGCTCCTGTTCCTGCAGCAAGCCCTGAAACGGCCCAGTAAGGTTATTTTTTAATTTTGAGAGGAGAAGCAAAAGTCATGGCGAAAGTGGATACGATTCTGGAAGAAATCAAGGGACTGACGCTGCTCGAAGCGTCGGACCTTGTGAAGAAGATGGAAGAGACCTTCGGCGTCTCTGCGGCCGCGGCTACGGTCGTGGCGGCAGGCGGCGGAGCGGCAGCGGGCGCGGCGCCGGTGGAAGAGAAGACGGAATTCACTGTCGTTCTCACCGACGTCGGCGGCAACAAGATCAACGTCATCAAGGCGGTTCGCGAAGTCACGAGCCTCGGCTTGAAAGAAGCCAAGGACCTCGTCGACGGCGCTCCAAAGACCGTCAAAGAAGGCGTCAACAAGGACGAAGCCGCGACCATCAAGAAAAAGTTCGAGGACGCTGGCGCCAAGGTCGAAATCAAGTAGTTATTTGTTGTTCGGGCTTCGAGAGGGGGGCGCGGCTGCTTGCATCGGCCATTTCACCGGCCGGCATAAGCATGATCCGCCGCGCCAAAGGAATTCAATTACGCAAGTCGAGGCTGGTTATTCCTGCAACTCCATTGGTCCTATTTGGACCCAATGCAGCCGTGTGCTCGCTGACATCGGGCAAGAAGCGCGCCACACCGACTGCATGTTTTTCTCCGTTTTTTCCGCTATTCGCCCGAAAGGGAAGAGGTAGACCAAGCAATGCCAAATAGTCACCAGCACGTCAGGGAACGCGAGCGTCTCGATTTCGCGAAAATTCAGGGTTCGATTCAGATTCCGAATCTGATCGAAGTCCAGATGAAGTCCTATCAGCGATTCTTGCAGATGGACCTCCTGCCCAGCGAACGCGATGACGGCGGCCTGCAATCCGTCTTCACGTCCGTGTTTCCGATCAAGGATTTCCGTGAGATGTCGCAGCTCGAATTCGTGGACTACTCGATCGGCAATTGGGAGTGCAAGTGCGGCAACCTGAAGGGCCTGCACCATCTCCGCGCCACTTGCCGCAATTGCGGTGCGTCCGTGGTCACCAATCCGTATCAGACTGGTGACGTCATCTGCCACAAGTGCGGCACCTTTAATAAGAACACGCCGACCTTCTGCAACAAGTGCGGCGATCCCGTGGCCATGCAGTTGAAGTACGACGTGAACGAGTGCCAGGAGCGCGGCATGACGTACTCCGCGCCTCTGAAAGTCACCATCCGTCTGACCATTTACGACAAGGATCCCGACACTGGCGCGAAGACCATTCGCGACATCAAGGAACAGGAAGTTTTCTACGGCGACATTCCGCTGATGACCGAGAACGGCACGTTCATCATCAACGGCACGGAGCGCGTCATCGTCAGCCAGTTGCACCGCTCTCCGGGCGTGTTCTTCGAAAGCGCCAATAACCGCTCCTACTTCCTCGGAAAGATCATTCCTTACCGCGGCTCGTGGGTCGAATTCGAATACGACACCAAGAATATTCTTTACGTGCGCATCGACCGCAAGCGCAAATTCCTCGGCTCGATTTTCCTTCGCGCCCTGGGCATGAAGTCCAACGAAGAAATCCTGCGCACCTTTTACCAGGTCGAGCGCATCTCGCTCCGCGACAAGGATCTTTTCTGGAACGTTTCGCCGGGCATCGTGGATCGCAAGCTGGCTCACGAGATTCGCAACCCGCGCTCCGAGGAAGTGATCGTCGGCGCGCACAAGCGCATCACAGAAAATCTCTTCAAGGAACTGATTAAAGCCAAGATCTCGCAGGTCCGCGCCGCTTTGGTCGACCTCGAAGGCGCCTACAGCGTCGCTGACGTGGTCAACCGCCAGACGGGCGAGGTTTTGCTGGAAGCCAACAAGCCTCTGACCCCCGAACTCTGGCAAGCGTTTGCCGAAGGCGGCATCACCGAAGTGGACGTCTTCTTCCCGGAGCGCGACGACATCGGCCTGGTGCTCTCTCGCACGCTGGACAAGGACGCGATCCGCTCCTCGAAAGAAGCGCTCATCGAAATTTATCGCAAGCTGCGTCCCGGAGATCCTCCGACCCTCGAAACGGCCACCAATCTCTTCCGCGGCATGTTCTTCGATCCGCGTAAGTATGATTTCAGCCGCGTCGGCCGCTTGAAGTTCAACATCAAGATGGGGCTCGACACGCCGCTTGATAACCGCACGCTTGATTCGCCGGACTTCGTTTCGGCGATCAAGTACCTCTTCAAGCTGCGCAAGAACATCGGCGTGGTCGACGACATCGACCATCTCGGCAACCGCCGCGTCCGCGCGGTCGGCGAACTGCTCGAAAACCAGTTCCGTATCGGCCTGGTCCGTATGGAACGCGCCATCAAGGAAAAGATGAGCGTGTACCAGGAAATGTCCACGGCCATGCCGCACGATCTTGTCAACGCCAAGCCGGTCATGGCGGCCATCCGTGAATTCTTCGGCTCCTCGCAGCTCAGCCAGTTCATGGACCAGACCAACCCGCTCAGCGAAATCACCCATAAGCGCCGTCTTTCGGCTCTTGGACCCGGCGGTCTCTCGCGCGAGCGCGCGGGATTCGAAGTGCGCGACGTTCACCCGACCCACTACGGCCGCATTTGCCCCATTGAAACGCCGGAAGGTCCGAACATCGGTTTGATCAGCTCGCTCTCCTGCTTTGCGCGCATCAACGACTACGGCTTCATCGAGTCGCCCTATCGCCGCGTGAAGGGCGGGCGCATCATCGACTACGTCCAGATCGTCAACGCCGGCGACAGCGAATTTAAAGCCGGCGAAATCGTCGAGAAAGACAAAGTCGAGGAACTCAACGAAGAGCTGAAACGCCGCAAAGTTGTTTACGAGCCGTACTGCTTCTACCTGTCCGCCTGGGAAGAAGACAAGTACGTAGTGGCGCAGGCCAACGTCTCGCTCGATGAACGCTTGAAGATCACCACCGAGCTCGTCAACTGCCGCCAAGCCGGCAACTTCGTACTCAAGAGCCGCGACGAAGTCGATTACGTCGACGTTTCGCCGAAGCAGCTCGTTTCCGTGGCCGCCAGCCTCATCCCGTTCCTCGAGAACGACGACGCCAACCGTGCGCTCATGGGTTCCAACATGCAGCGCCAGGCTGTGCCGCTCATTCGCGGGGAAGCGCCGCTCGTCGGCACTGGCATGGAACGTGTGACAGCCCGTGATTCCGGCGCGGTCGTGCTTTGCAAGCGCGAAGGCATCGTCGATCAGGTTGACTCGGAACGCATCATCGTACGCGTCGAATCCGATCACTCCGGCGTGCTCAGCCGCGAAGTGGGCGCGGACATCTATCAGCTCATCAAATTCAAGCGCTCCAACCAGAACACCTGCATCAGCCAGAAGCCCTTCGTTCGTGTCGGCGATCGTGTGAAAAAGGGCCAAGTCCTGGCGGATGGTCCTTGCACCGAACGCGGCGAACTTGCTCTCGGCCGCAACGTTCTGGTGGCTTTCCTGCCATGGCGCGGTTACAACTTTGAAGACGCCATCCTGGTCAGCGAGAAGCTGGTCAAAGACGACTACTACACCTCGATTCACATCGAGGAATACGAAATCGAAGCGCGCGACACCAAGCTCGGTCCCGAGGAAGTCACTCGCGACATCCCCAACATCAGCGAGTCGTTCCTTCGCAATTTGGATGAAAGCGGCGTCATTCGAATCGGCGCGGTCATCAAGCCAGGCGACATCCTGGTCGGCAAGGTCACGCCCAAGGGCGAGACCACGCTCACGCCGGAAGAAAAGCTCCTCCGCGCCATCTTCGGCGAAAAAGCCGGCGATGTTCGCGACGCATCTCTCTACTGCCCGCCGGGCATCGAGGGCACCATCGTGGACGTCAAAATCTTCACCCGCAAGGGCGGAGAAAAAGACGAGCGCCACAAGGCCATCGAAGCCACGCAGGTCTTCAAACTGGAGAAGAACCTCGCCGACGAAATCCGCATCCTCACGGATGAGCGCCTCAAGCGCCTCTCGGATCTCCTCGGCGGAAAAATTCTCCAGGCTGACCTGCACGACGAAAAGACCAACAAGCGCTTGTTGACCAAGGGCGTTGAGCTCACGCGCGACCTGATCGAAAAGATCTCCACGCGCAACCTCAAACGCCTCAAGCTCAATGAAAAGGATCCTCTCCTCATCGAAAAGATCGAAGAGATCGAGGAGATGACCTCGCGCCAGATTGACGTCCTCCGCAAGATCACCGAGGAGCGCAAGGAGAAGTTGAAGAAGGGCGACGAGCTGCCTCCCGGCGTCATCAAGCTGGTCAAGGTCTACATCGCCATGAAGCGCAAGCTCTCCATTGGCGACAAGATGGCCGGACGCCACGGCAACAAGGGCGTCATCGCCCGCATCGTGCCGCAGGAAGACATGCCGTACCTTCCCGATGGCACGCCGGTCGAGATCGTCCTCAATCCTCTCGGCGTTCCTTCGCGTATGAACGTCGGGCAGGTTCTCGAGACGCACCTCGGCTGGGCTTCCAAGGAGCTGGGCAACAGCCTCAAGCGTTTGCTGAGCAAGGAAGTCAAAGCCGAAGCTTTGCGCCGCTGGTTCCGCGAAGTCTTCACTGAGACGACTGTTTGGAAAACGCTGTCGAAGCTTAGCGACGATGAGTTGCTCGACTACGCCGAAGGCTTCAAGGAAGGCATTCCCTTCGCAACACCGGTTTTTGACGGCGCTCGCGAACCGGAAATCCGTCACTTGCTAGAAGTCGCTGGCTTGCCGCACGCCGGCAAGATCAATCTGTTCGACGGCATGAGCGGCGACCAGTTCGACCAGCCGGTCACGGTCGGCTACATCTACATGCTCAAGCTCTCGCATCTCGTCGATGACAAGATTCACGCGCGCTCCATCGGTCCGTACTCGCTCATCACCCAGCAGCCGCTGGGCGGCAAAGCGCAGTTCGGTGGCCAGCGCTTCGGCGAAATGGAAGTCTGGGCGCTCGAAGCGTACGGCGCCGCGCACATCCTGCAGGAGTTGCTCACGGCGAAGTCCGACGACGTTTATGGCCGCGCCAAAATCTACGAGGCCATCGTCAAAGGCGAGCCGGGCATCGAACCCGGCGTGCCGGAGTCGTTCAACGTCCTCGTCCGCGAGTTGCAGTCGCTCTGTCTCGACGTCGAGCTGATGAAGCGGCAAAAGCCGGCGTCAGACAAAGCCGCCGATTAACGCCCTCGCTCAGTAGGGGCACGATTCATCGTGCCCCTTTCGAGCAAGATTTCGGGAGTTAGTAAGTTTCGGTTTTTGGGTTCTCAGCCGGCCAGGTGCAAAACATCAGGCCGCGGCCCTTGGCGAAAGCCGGGGGAGGGAGGAAACAACCTTGTATCGCAGCAGCCCTTATGATCGCGCCAGTTTGATCGCCGATTTCGATTCCATTCGAATCAGTTTGGCGAGTCCGGAAAAAATCCGTTCGTGGTCCCACGGCGAAGTCACCAAGCCGGAGACTATTAACTACCGCACCTTTAAACCCGAGCGCGACGGCCTTTTCTGCGCCAAGATTTTTGGCCCCGTCACCGATTGGGAATGCCTGTGCGGCAAGTACAAGCGCATGAAGCATCGCGGCGTTATCTGCGATAAATGCGGCGTCGAAGTCACTCTCAGCAAGGTCCGCCGCGAACGTCTCGGCCACATCGAGCTGGCTTCGCCCTGCTCGCACGTCTGGTTCTTCAAGGGTCTGCCCAGCCGCATCGGGTACTTGCTGGACATTTCCATGCGCGACCTCGAACGCATTCTCTACTTTGAAGCCTTCGTCGTCGTGGATCCCAATGAAGTCGCCGTGCTCCGCGAGCGCGAAGTTCTGCTGGAAGACAAATACCGCGAACTGCAAAAGGAATATCCCGGCCAATTCGTCGCCAAGATGGGCGCCGAAGCCATCAAGGAGCTTCTCCGCCGCGTCGAAGTGGATAAGCTCTCCGAGGAACTCCGCGAGAAGATGAAGACCGATCCTTCTCTTCAAAAGCGCATCAAGTTCGCCAAGCGCTTGAAAGTGCTCGAAGCTTTCCGCAAGAGCGGCAACAAGCCGGAGTGGATGATTCTCGACGTGGTCCCGGTCCTTCCGCCGGAGTTGCGCCCGCTCGTGCCTCTCGACGGAGGCCGCTTCGCCACTTCCGATCTCAACGATCTCTATCGCCGCGTCATCAACCGCAACAACCGCCTCAAGAAACTCATGGAGCTTCGCGCCCCTGATGTCATCGTACGCAATGAAAAGCGCATGCTCCAGGAAGCCGTCGATGCGCTCTTTGACAACGGCCGCCGAGGCCGCGTTCTGCGCGGCACCAACAACCGCCCGCTCAAGTCCCTCAGCGATACGCTCAAGGGCAAGCAGGGCCGCTTCCGCCAGAATCTTCTCGGCAAGCGCGTGGACTACTCCGGCCGCTCCGTCATCGTTGTCGGCCCGGAGCTGAAGCTCAACCAGTGCGGCCTCCCCAAGAAAATGGCGCTCGAGCTTTTCAAGCCCTTCATCTATCACAAGCTTGAAGCGCAAGGTCACTGCACCACCATCAAGCAAGCCAAGGAAATGGTCGAGCAGCAAGAGCCGGTCGTTTGGGACATTCTCGAGGACGTCATCCGCGAACATCCCGTGCTGCTCAACCGCGCTCCAACGCTTCACCGCCTCGGCATTCAGGCGTTCGAACCGGTGCTCGTCGAAGGCAAAGCCATCCGCATTCACCCGCTCGTTTGCACCGCGTTCAACGCGGACTTTGACGGCGACCAGATGGCCGTGCACATTCCGCTTTCGCCCGAATCCCAGGTGGAAGCCTCCGTGCTCATGCTCAGCTCACGCAACATTCTCTCGCCCGCGCACGGTCTGCCTCTGGCCGTTCCGTCGCAGGACATGGTTCTCGGCATCTACTACTTGACCAAGTCCAAGCCCGGCGCCAAGGGCGAAGGCCGCGTCTTCGGTCAGTCGGATGAAGTCGTCCTCGCCCTCGAAGCCGGCGAAGTCGAATTGCTAACTCCGATTCGCCTCCGTTATAGCGGCGAAGTCATCGACCTCACTACCGCTTATGACGATCAGGACGTGCCGCACACTGAGCCCGTCAAGATGGAGCGCCAGTTCATTCAGACCACCGTCGGCCGCGTCATTTTCAATTCGCATCTGCCGGCCAAATTCCCGTACGTGAACGGCCTCCTCAAAAAGAAGGGCGTCCAGCAGCTCGTTTATTACGCCTACTTGCGCTATGGCCTGGAAGACACTGTCGTCCTGCTCGATCACTTGAAGGAACTGGGCTTCACCTACGCCACCAAGTCCGGCATCTCCATCGGCATCGACGACATGCTCATCCCCAGCGACAAGTACAAGCTGGTCGAAAACGCCGAGAAGGAAGTCGTCAAGGTCCAGCAGCAATACCTCGACGGCGCCATCACCAACGGCGAGCGCTACAACAAAGTCATCGCCATCTGGGGCGACATTACGGAACGCGTCGCGGATGAAATGTTCAAAGCTCTAGAGAATCAGGACAAAGAGGGCAACATTAATCCCGTGTACGTTATGGCGGACTCCGGAGCGCGCGGTTCGAAACAGCAAATCCGCCAGCTTTCCGGCATGCGCGGTTTGATGGCCAAGCCTTCCGGCGAAGTCATTGAAACGCCCATCACCTCCAACTTCCGCGAAGGCCTCACCGTGCTGCAGTACTTCATCTCGACGCACGGCGCTCGTAAAGGTTTGGCCGATACCGCCCTTAAAACCGCCGATTCCGGGTACCTCACTCGCCGTCTCGTTGACGTGGCGCAAGACGTCATAATCAACGAGCGCGATTGCGGCACCACCGACGGCATCTTCGTTGAACCCATCGTCGAAGCCGGCGTCGAAGTCGAGCCGCTGCGCGACCGCATCGTCGGCCGCGTCTCCCTCGACAAGATCAAGGACTTCGAGGGCACCGTCATCGTCGAGATCAATCAGGAAATCACCGAGGACCTCGCCAACCAGGTGCAAGCTGCGGGTATCGAGCGCGTGCGGATTCGCTCCGTGCTCACCTGCGAATCCCGTCGCGGAGTTTGCGCTCTCTGCTACGGCCGCAATCTAGCATCCGGGCGCATGGTTGAGCTCGGCGAAGCCGTCGGCGTCATCGCCGCGCAATCCATCGGCGAGCCCGGCACGCAGTTGACCATGCGTACGTTCCACATCGGCGGAACCGCCACCCGCGTTTCCGAGCGTTCCACGCTCGAAGCGCGCAACAACGGCGTCGTCAAGTTCGTGGACCTCAAGTTCGTCGAGGGCCGCGGCGGCACTTCCATCGCCATGAACCGCGCTGGCCTCATCGCCATCGTCGATGAAAAAGATCGCGAAAAGGAGCGCTACCACGTCGTTTACGGCGCGCGCCTCCGCGTTGTCGACGGCGAACACGTCACCCACGGCCAGATTCTTGCCGAATGGGATCCTTTCACCTTCTCCATCCTTACCGAAACCGCCGGCTCCGTAAAGTTTGACGACCTGCGGCCCGGTCTGACCATTGAAGAACAGGTGGACGAAGTGACCGGCCTCTCGCAGGACGTCGTCACGCTGCCTCCTGGAGATGAAAAGCATCAGCCTGCCATTCTTGTTCGCGATTCTTCGGGCAAGGTCCGCAAAAAGTACCTCATGCCTTCCCGCGCTCACTTGATGGTCAAGGATGGCGACGAAGTCCAGGCCGGAGACGTGCTTGCCAAAATCCCGCGTGAAACCACCAAAACGAAAGACATCACCGGTGGTCTACCGCGCGTTGTCGAGCTCTTCGAAACCCGCAAGCCCAAGGATCCCGCCGTCATCAGCGAAGTGGACGGCGTCGTCCGCTACGGCGATATCGCCAAGGGCATGCGCAAGGTCTACGTCGAAAGCGAAGATGGCAAGACCACCAAGGAATATTCCATCCCGCGCGGCGTGCACATCAACGTTCAGGAAGGCGATCACGTCAAGGCTGGCGAAGCCCTCATCGATGGCCCGCTCAACTTGCACGACTTGCTCGCCGTCCTCGGCGAAAAGTTCACGCAGGCCTACTTGGTCAACGCCATTCAGGAGGTCTACCGCCTCCAGGGCGTCAACATCAACGACAAGCACATCGAAACCATCTCGCGCCAGATGATGCGTTGGGTCAAGGTTGAAGACGTGGGCGACACTCAGTTCATTCTCGAAGAGCAGGTGGACAAATTCCGCTTCCGCGAGGAGAACGACCGCGTCATCGCCGACGGTGGCCGTCCCGCAACCGGGCGTCCGCTGCTCCTCGGCATCACCAAGGCCTCCCTCTCGACCGACTCCTTCATCTCCGCCGCGAGCTTCCAGGAGACCACGCGCGTACTCACCGAAGCGGCTGTCGCCGGCAAGGTGGACTACCTCCGCGGCCTCAAGGAAAACGTCATTATGGGCCGCCTCATTCCCGCTGGCACGGGCCTCGAGCACTACCGCAGCATTCAGTTGCTGACGGAAATGCCCCCGCCCGCTCCCATCGAGGAAATTCCGGAAGCCGCGGAACTCACGGCGGAAGAAGCCGCGGCTCTCGACTTCCTCCAAAAAGACACCGAAGCCGACGCCGCCACCGAAGGCTAAACGGCTTGAACAGCGGAGTTGCCCTCCGCCACCACAATTGAGTCAACAAAGCGTCCCGGTTTGCGCCGGGACGCTTTACTTTTAGAGCACTTTGTACAGGTAACCTTCAGGCACCTCCTGCCGTTCCCGTCATTGCCCGTTCTTCACGCCCTTTCTACAATAAATTGTGCAACCGTCAGGTGGTTTTCTGGCATCTCTCGCCAGTCGCCGCCAGCGTCCCCATGCCCAAACACGACGAGTTTTCTTCAGGTTCCGCGAATGGTTCTCCGACTGGCGGTTCCAGCCGCCCCACGGTTGCGTCTCGCTTCGAGCAGTTTGAAAAACGCCAGAGCGAACTGTGGCGGCTGACCTTCATTCTCCTTCTGATTCTTTCGATCGTCTTTGCTTTCACCTCGTGGAGCACCATTCGTTCTTTGGCTCACCGTTTTGAAGCCCTGCCGATTGGCCTCGTCGTCCTCGTCGCTCTTTTTGGTTTCTATGCCTGGAAGCGCACTCAGGAAATCTCCGAGCTTCGCGGTCTTGTCCGCGGCCTCGAGCACCATGAGGCTGCTCCTCCCAGCGATAAGCAGATGGACCAGCTTTTCACTGTCATCTCGCGCTCCCAGCAAGGCTATCGCGACCTCATCGATTCCTTTGACGACATCCTCATCGCCCTTTCGCTCGACGGCGAAATTCGCGCCGTGAATCGCAGCTTTGCCGATCTTGTTGGTGCCAGCTACCAGCAAATCATCGGCCGCCCGGTCACCGATTTCCTCGAGGAGGGCGGCGGGGAGGGCGCCGAATTAATCCGCCGCGCCATGCCCCGTTTTCTCGAACGCAGACACTGGTCCGGCATCATTCAGGTCCGCCTCAAGAAGCAGAATTCCGTGTGCTACTTCGACTGCGTTGCTCACGCCATGACGCGTGACAACCAAGTCCATGGCCTCACCGTTCTCGGCCGCGACATCACTGCGCTCCGCAAGAACGAAGCTCGCTTCACCGAGCTCTTCGAGACCCTCCAGGAAGGCATCTACATTACTATCCCTGACGGCACCATCCTCGACGCCAATCCCGCGCTTGTCCGCATGCTCGGCTATGACTCCAAGGAAGAATTGCTCCTCAAACATGTCCAGGAGATTTTCCCGGACCATGCCGAGAGAAAGTCCCTCGTGGAAGAAGTCGACCGCCAATCCGGCCCCCAGGGCCACGAGATTACTTTGCTGCGCAAGGATGGCTCTCCCGTCGTTTGTCTGAATACCGCCTCCGCCGTTCGAGACACCTCCGGCCGCGTCATTCGTTATCAGGGATCCGTCATGGACGTCACCGCACGCCGCCAGATGGAGCGTCAGCTCCACAAGGAACAGGAATTTGCACGCCGCCTCGTTGACAATTTCCCGGATCTCATTCTCGTTGTGGATACCGGCTCGCATTACACTTTCGTCAGCCCGCGCTGCAAGGAAGTTCTCGGTTATGAAGTCTCCGAAACCGCGGATATGGAGTTCGGAGGACGTACCCATGCCGAAGATCTTCCCCTCCTCTTGGGGCTCTTCGCGGATATTCTCGCCGGACGCCAGACTTATGCTTCTCTCGAGGTGCGCGTTCGCCACAAGCTCGGCGAATGGCGCCGCATCCGTTTCAATTTCAGCCCTCTTGCGGATGAAACCGGAAAAATCGAAGGCGTGGTTCTTTCCGGCCGCGATGTTACGGAACTCAAGCGGCTCGAGGAGCAGCTCATCCAGGCGGAAAAGCTTGCCGCCATGGGCCAGATGCTCGCAGGCGTCGCCCACGAGCTCAACAACCCTCTCACGGCAATCCTCGGCGTCACGGAATTATTGCGCGAACGCCCGAATGAAGACCAGGCCACCAAGCGCCAGCTCGAATTGACTCATCGCCAGGCTCGCCGCGCCGCGCGCATCGTTCAGAATCTTCTCGAATTCTCCCGGCCGGCCTCGCCGCAGAAGAAACCCGTGGATCTCAACAGCATTATCGACCGCACTTTGCAATTGCACGAGCATTCACTCCGCAGAAATAACGTCGAGATTGACTTCCGTCCTCAGCCGGACTTGCCGGGCGTTGTGGGCGATGCCAATCAGCTCATCCAGGTCTTCCTCAATCTCGTCACCAACGCCGAGCAGGCCATTCGAGAAGTTCGCGAATCGGGCCGCATTCAGATTCGCTTTGCTCGTCTTGGTTCTCGCATTTCCGTTACGTTCCAGGACGATGGTATCGGCCTTCGGCCCGAATCCATCCCTCGGCTCTTCGATCCCTTCTACACCACCAAACGTCCCGGGGGCGGCACAGGCCTTGGTCTCAGCATCTGCCTCTCGATCATTCGCGAACACGGCGGCACCATTGAAGCGGAGGCCCTTCCTGCCGGTGGCTCCGCGTTCACGGTTTATCTCCCGCTTGCCCTCGACCAAACTGCCCCTATCCCCAATTCTGCAACTCCCCCTCCCTTAAGCAAACTGTCGCTTGGCGCTCCTGGCCTCTTAAAGGGCCGCTCTGTTCTTATTCTTGACGACGAGGAAAGTCTCCGCAGCTTGCTCTTCGAGGGTCTCGTCACCCGCGAACTGCGCGTGGACTGTGCGGGGACCTTGGCGGAAGCCCTTGCCTTCGTCGCCCAACATCCTCATGACGTACTGCTTTGTGACTTGAACCTCTCTCAAGATGGCAACTATCTCAGTGGCAAGGTGGCCGCCGAGCGAATCCTCGCGGCCGCGGGTCCGCGCAAACCGGCGCTAATCTTCATGACTGGAGATCTGATGAACACTTCGGAAGTACAGGGGGGACCAGGCCAACCCCGCTTCCTCCAGAAACCTTTCCGCATTTCCGAAGTTCTTGCCATGCTCCAGGAAGTCTTCGCCGCCTCCCCGCCGGACACCACCCCGGAATGAAGCCCACGCCGATCTCCCAGCCCGTAACATAATATTCACAGGGTGGCACATCCTAGACTTGCCGAGACGATTTTGAATTTGTCTTTTCTTGTCGGGGTGCCCCACCCTTTCGTTTTTGGTTTTTGAAAGGGTGGGGTCTTTCTTTTCATCTTTTCTCGGCCTCGTCCTCTCAATCCCTCGGATCCATCTTCACCAACCCGGATTCTCCATTCACATAAAATCCCCAACTACTCCAAGGCCATTCCCTCGGATGCTGCACCAGTTTCCTTTGCACCGGGTTGGCGTGCATGTACTCCAGTTTCTCTTTCAGTTTCTTCCCGCTCCACACATTGAAATCGTAAAATCTCTTTTGCCAGAATCGCCTCAATGCGCCCACTTCGTTCGGGAACCTCAGCGATAGCTGTGCCGGGGAACCGCGCCTTTTCTTCCCGCGCATCGCTCTCGAAACTCTCTGCTTCAACACCTGCACTACCTTTGAAGGAGTCCCTTTCTTTGGCTCGCTCACCAACAAATGCACGTGTTCCGGCATCAAGACATAACCCACTAGCATGAACCCGTATCGTTCCCGCACTTCTCCCATCACTTTCACAAAAAGATTCCGCGCCTGAGCGGTGCCCAAAAGCGGCCTCCTTTCGTAACAGCTAAACGTAATGAAATGCAGATCACCTCGTCCGTAATGTCGTCTCAGATTTCTCGGCATTGAAAGAAAAGAACAGCCCACCCTTTCTTTCAGAAAGGGTGGGGCACCCTCCTCTTATCACCCCGCGGTGAATTACGAAAGTGGTATCCTCACCTCGTGCCTCCTCGTCAAACAGAAAAATTGGGGGAATCAAATGCGCCACCCGCCTGGCCGGACTTCCCCGAAAGGGGACACGAGGAGGCGGGACGACCTGGCCCGCCTCCTCTTTTTTTATTTCCGAGCCCTTCGCAGCCTTGCCTCGCCGCCAGTCACACCGGCAACTAGTTTCGCCCGCATAGTCCTTGTACCTCTTTTCATCCCGGCTCACACAGCAGTCCCCAATCCTGTTGGCTTAGTTGCGCACCTTCACGTACTTCCGAATCTATTTAGAAAAACTAACATTTTATCACCTACGATCTGCT
>Ga0247680_1000275_pt1 | contig 16600 bp, 17 predicted proteins | sample CNK21_metaG_FD_182803 | JGI IMG/M metagenome (GOLD analysis project Ga0247680, IMG submission 182803) | Soil microbial communities from Purdue University Martell Research Forest, Indiana, United States - CNK21 | ecosystem: Environmental > Terrestrial > Soil > Temperate forest > Bulk soil...
AGACCGGCCGGCCGGTGGTGGCGCTGATGGAAGTGCTGCCGGAGGAGACGTCGCGCTACGGCATCGTCGGCGGCAACATGCTGGGCAACCGCCGTTTCCACATCACCGACATGGTCGAAAAACCGAAAGTGAATCCGCCTTCGCGCTACGCCATCATCGGGCGGTACATTCTCCCGCCCGATATCTTTCCTCTGCTCGAAAAAACGGAGCGCGGCGCGGGAGGCGAGATCCAGCTCACCGACGCCCTGCGCGAGCTGGTGCGTACCGGCGACTTCTACGGCTACGTCTTCGAAGGGAAGCGTTACGACGCGGGCGAAAAGCTCGGCTATCTGAAAGCGACGGTCGACTACGCGCTGCGCCACCCCGCGCTCGGCGAGGAATTCCGCGCGCATCTCGAGGCCCTCATCGGCGGCGAAGAACAACATGGACAAACGCTTCGACATCCTCGACGCGCCTGAAGAGATGCGTGCCCTGGTCGGCGAATGCGAGCTGACCGGCAACCGCACGACGTTCCTGCGCAACGACCGTCCCATCGCCATCCTCATCTCGCATGACGAATACCTCGCCTTGCGCGAGACGATCGACATCGCCGACGACGCTCCTCTCCGTGCCGCCATCGATGAGGGAGAGGCGGAAGTGGAGCGGGGAGCGATGCTGGCGGTAGAGGATCTGCTGGAAACCTGATCATGTGGAATGACCGCTTGCGCTTTGCGGAGCGCGTGGAAAAAGACTGGCGCGCGCTGACCGATGAACAACGTGCCGTCGCCGCCCGCGCGCTGGAGACGATCGACGAAGACCCGATCATCGGTGCACCGCTGTTCGAGCCGTTGCGCGGGTATTGGAGTTACCGGAGCGAAGGGATTCGTATCGTCTATCGCATCGTCACCGAGGCGCGTTTCATCGTTGTGCTGAACATCGGGCTGGTGATGGCGCGATGAGGTTCATCCTGGCTTCCGGATCACCGCGCCGCCGCGAGCTGCTCTCTTCGATCGGTCTCACCTTTGACGTGATGCCGAGTGACATTCCTGAAGTTCATCAGCCCGGAGAATCCCCCGAGGAGTATGTGGCGCGCCTCTCGAGAGGCAAAGCAGCGGTCATCGCCGCGACGCATCCGGAGGCGTGGATCATCGCTGCCGACACCACCGTGCTCTTCGGCGACGAACTGCTCGAAAAGCCGGTTGACGCGGACGACGCGAGGCGGATGCTGGCCACGATCTCCGGCAAGACGCACATGGTCTACACGGGCGTCACGGTGCAGAATGCCGCGCGCGGCTGGCACGACACGCGCGTGGCCGAGACGGAAGTGCGCATGCTGCCGTTGGACGCGCGCGACATCGCGTGGTATGTCTCGACCGGCGAGCCGCTCGACAAAGCGGGCGCCTACGCGGCGCAGGGGATCGGAGCGATCTTCATCGACTCCATCCACGGCAGCTATACGAACGTAGTTGGATTACCACTTGCTTTGCTTTTCCAGATGCTGAGACGGGCAGGGGTCGATTTTGTGCGGGAGTCGGGGGTCGGAAGCCGGGCGCCGGAGCTTGCCGACCGCGCCGATATGCTTCCTCCGACTTACGAATAGAGGTTCACATGTCATCCGCGGCCAAAGTAGGCGTCTTCATGTTGATCGTGCTGGCGATCCTCGGGTATTTCATCCTGAAGATCGAGGATGTGCAGCTCGGGCACGGAACCGGAGCGCGAAAGGTGACGGCGATTTTCGACTCCGTCGCCGGTCTCGATAACAAGTCGGCTGTCCGCGTGGCCGGCGTGCGCGTCGGCAAGGTGACCAACATCAAGCTCCGCCCCGATGGCAAGGCCGAGGTGACGCTTGACGTCGACCCCGACGTCGTGTTTCACCCCGGTGCAAGCGCGCATGTCGCCAACCTCGGCCTGCTCGGGGAGAAGTACATCGAGCTCGATCCCGGCCCCTCCACTGCTCCCGTGGTTCCACAGGAGCAGAGCGTCATTCTGCGCGGATCGCAGCCCGCCTCGATGGACGACATCACCAATCAGGTGTCGGCGATCGCGAATGACGTGAAAGCGATCACCGCCTCGCTGCGTGGCGTGATGACCGGACCTGCCGGGCAGCAGCGGCTCGAGGACATCGTCGAGAACGTCCACACCATCACCACCCAGGTGCGCGACCTCATCGCCGCGAATCGGACGAATGTCGATGCCACCGTGGCCAACGCACGCGTGATCAGCGACTCGCTGCGCGTCGAGATTCCGCGGCTGGCTGACTCGATCGATCGCATGGCCACGCAGATGAACGGCACCGTCGGCGAGAATCGCCAGGACGTCCGCCAGATCGTCGAGAACCTGCGCACGCTTTCGGCGGATCTGAAGACGACATCGGATAACCTGAACGCCGTCACGGCCCAGATCCGCAGTGGCGAAGGAACGGTTGGCAAGTTGCTGTACAGCAATGAAGCACACGATCGCCTGACCGCGGCGCTCGGCTCCGTCGAAAGCGGGGTGAACGAGTTACGCAATACCCTCGGCCGCGTCGGCAAGATGCAGCTCGACCTCGGCCTGAATGGTGATTACTACGCCAACCTGCCGGCGCAGAGCGACGGCGGCGACAAGATCGGCAATTCACGGTCGGCGGTCTGGCTGCGCCTCATTCCGAACCCGGAGCGCAACCGCTTCTACAACGTCGAGCTGGCCGATACACCCTACGGGAAACGCAACGACAAGACGATTGAGGAAACGGTGACGAATCCTGCCACCGGTCAATCACAGACCACCATCACGCACCAGACGAGGTTCGACCGGTCGTTTCTCGTTTCCGCGCAGGCAGGCTGGACTCTGGCGCCGTTTGCCGTCCGCCTCGGCCTGATCGACTCCACCGGTGGGGCGGGCGTCGATTACTACTTCAACAACCGTATCCGGGTCACCGGAGAGGCCTTCGATTTCGGCCATCGCACCGGAGACAACAACCCGCATCTGCGTCTCTACAGCGAGTACGTCTTCCGTCAGGAGAAGCCGACCACGCCGACGATTTTCCTGCGCGGCGGCGTCGACAACGTCCTGAATCACACTGCATTCACCCTCGGCGGCGGCATCCGCTGGCGCGACGACGATCTGAAATACCTGCTGGGGAGCATTCCGATCCCGAAATAGAGCTCCGCGCATCGCTCCAATTTGATGCGGTATCGGTCCGATTTGGACCGGCATCGATCCAATTTGGACCGGCATCGATCCGATTTATATCGTCACGAAACAGATGCTGCTCGTCGCTGTTCTGATGACGTGTGCCAATTCATCGGTTGTTCCCAGTTCGAGCGATTGGCGAAGTCGCTCCGCACGTTCCAATTCGTCTGCAAGCGCCCGAAGGCCCCTGACTTTAGCGGTAATGAAGTCCGCGTGCCTTTTGTCGAAGACCTCTTCCACTGTGTCGGCGTTACCCGCCGGTGCCGTCGGTACGCGAGGGTGCGGTGGCTCTTCGGCGAGTCGGTCATCCGGCGAACGGGCTTCTCCAGAAGGCATAAGTAGTGTGATAAAGGTTACTGGCAATATCCGCCCACGTCACCAATGCGTCAACTCGGCCAGGCTCGCGCGAGCCTGGCCTTCTATAGCGGCCGGATCGCACCCCGTAGCGGAAAAGAGGCCACGATATGCGCATCCCCGCGTTCGGCATCCGGGGCGGTGGTCCGCCCGATGAGCGTGAGGATATCGAATGCGGTGTCCACCTGCGCCACTCGCTCCTCCGCATAGGAGCGAATATCCAACACCTGCCGCTGTGATAGGGATGATGCGATCGTGGCATGGAGGTGGAGGCGCGGGCCCTCAAACGGGGGGAGTAGTGGAAGAAGTGTGGAACTGCTTTGGCGTATGAAGACGACTCGCTTTTCCTCAAGTGAGCAAGTTCCGACCTTAACAAGGAGCTGACGACGCTTGCAGCTACTTCACATCTGCACCGCGCTCTCGCTGGAGGCGGATGCGCTCAGCTGCTGCGTAGGCTTTTCGCGCTTCGTCGGGCTGCTTCTTCGCGAGGTAGCGGTCGCCGATCTCGTTGAGTTTGTCCGCGGGGGCCGCCGGCCCAGCTGCAGCGTAGGCACTCTGCGCGGAAAATGTCAGATTCATGCGTTCTTCGGCGTCGCCGCTTTGCCAAGCAAGAATCTCTGCGCCACATTCGGGTTTCGACCGCTCTTGACGATGCGTTGCGGTCACTCCGACGCTGCTGTGATGGAACTGCGAAAGGGCACTCTCGCTATCGGCTCCACGCCTGCGAAATGCAAGCGTCGCCGAAACGGGCTCTTCGCAGCGCCTCAAGACGGAAGTGGCAATGGCGGCACAGCCAAAGGCGAGGCGGCATGCAAGAATGATTCGGTGCGGACGTCGGCGGATAGAACGGGGGCGACTGGTGTCGCGATCGTCGAGATGATCGTCAACCGCGACCTTGGCTGGATCTTTCGGCGGCAAGATCAGGCCAGCACGGATCATGGGATCGACGCACATATCGAGATCGTGGACCCCGACGGGACGGTGACCGGTCGCTTGCTCGCGGTCCAGATAAAAGCCGGGCCCCACTACTTCCGACGGCGATCCGGCGATACGTTTGTGGCAAACGTTTCAACGCAGCACCTTAACTATTGGCTGGGGCACTCGTTGCCGGTCCTGTTTGTCCTCGTCGACATCGAGGCCCAGGTCGCGTATTGGCATCTCGTCCACGAGCCGGTTGAGCTCACGCCCGGGGGTGGGAAGCTGTACGTATCAGCGCAAAACCGCCTCTCCGCCGAGGCGAAACGCGAATTGCGCTCGTTTACGCAAACGCGCGGTGCGATGAAAGCGGAAGAAGCCGCAAATCGAAGAGAAGCAGCGCGACTGGCGGCACTTCTCAAACCCGACGCGCCTGCCGAGGCGTCGCCCGGAAGGCCGACTCGTCACCCGGAGAAGTGGGACGTTGAGGAACATGCCGAGTTCTGGTCTTCACTAGATCTGCTCCCGAACACGGAGGAGATTGCTTCGACAGTGAACGCCCTCGTAGATCGTGCGGTACGCGATCCTCTTGCTGCGTCGGTCGTTGGAGATGGCGTGCGCATCATCAAGACGCCTCCGTATCAAGGCAGACCTGGGTTTCGCCTGGCCTATTTTTTCGACACCGAACGTAACGCCATTGTCCTCCTTCAGATTAGAGGCTACGACCTTATGGAGGAGGAGGATGACGATGACGGTGGCGATGACGGTGGCGATGACGTGAGCTGATGCGGAGGCCAGCGACACTCTCGAGGAGATGCCCTCGTTCTGCGATCAAGACAAGGTGTTTGGGCGCGCGTCCGGCACGGCGGAGGTGGCGAACCCGCCGCAATCTCCACACGGTCGGATCTGCGGCCTTTAAGCTCCGCAATCCTGTCCCGTGGTGCACGAGGCGGCAGGTGGCGCTTCGGGATGCCGTTTCGGGGAAGTCGCGGAACCGCTCGGGACCCTCAGAAGCTACTCCGATGGCCCCATGTCCTGATCCGCCCCGGAGGTGCGAAAGGGCGCACTCACTGTTTCACTCCTCGGTTGGAAAAGCAAAAAAACTCCCCAACAGTCGCCGCGGCACCCTCTGCACACCATTTCAAGCTTGCTTCACCGAGTCGCCAACGATCTGTAGTATGCCAACGTGGCCGAAAACGACCTGAAGCAGCCTGCGGGATCAACGTCGGCACTTCCCGATCGCGCACTTCGCTCGACCGCTGAGGACTTCCTGAATCGCGCGTCGTTCGCCGACGCGTTGACGGACCAAATTCTGAGTGCGCCTACCGGGCAAACCCTCCGCCTCGGCGTCTATGGAGGATGGGGCGAAGGAAAGACCTCGGTCCTAGAGCTGATGCGGCTACGGCTTGAGGCGGCGACGCAGATTTGCGTGTGGATCACGCCGTGGACTGCTGTCACGCGCGACGAGGTCATGGGGCAGATTGTCGACCAGCTTCGCGATCGTCTGGGCATCGATGCGAAGTCATTGGCGCGTGCGAAGAAGTTCGTGTGGTTCGCCGGTGCAACGACAACGGCAGCGCAGGATGCGTCCTGGTGGTCGAAAGCAGCCGCGCAACTCTTCGCGCCGGCAGTTTGCCGACGATTCGAGGCGGCAGCGGCGCGCGAGTCGGAGCGCTTCTTCGAGGTCGTTCAGGAGCGATTGCAGGGTCGGCGCATCATCGTCTTCATCGATGACATCGATCGAGTGAAGCCGGAGCTTGTTCCGGACCTGCTGCTGACGCTCCGCGACGCGCTCGATCAGCCGAATTTCTTTTACGTCATGGCACTCGCGCCGGAGATCGTGGAGCGAGGCCTGACGATGATTCACCATGGGTGGGGCACCGCGGGCGACTTCCTTGAGAAAATCGTGGAGTACCCCTGCTACCTGCCAGATCCAACAGACGATGACGTCGAGTTCTTCATTAGGCGGAGCGTCGAGACGCTCGATCATGCCGTGGACCTCGCGGTCATCCGCCAACTCGTCCAGATCCTTCCGCGAAACCCGCGGAAGCTAAAGCTGTACCTGCGGTTCATGGCGAGCCTCCAACGTCTTCTAGAGCGATTCGATCGCGCCGAGATCGACCTACACATGCTTTACTCCGTACAACTCCTTCGGAGCGAGTTTCCTGAGGAAGCGCGCGCGATCGTGAGCGACGAGCAGGCTCTCCATGACCTCACGAGTGGTCACATTCTCGAGTTGATGAAGAATAGGCATCAAGCTACGGAGGAGAAGCCGGCGAAGCCGAGCACGAAGTATCTTGCGGCGACCACAGCCGATAACCGCAAAGAACGCTTTGACCGTTTGTACCAAGCAGTGCGCAGCCGAGATACGTTCCTGAGAGGCAGCTACCCTCTCGCGGAGCTCTTCACGCTACCTGATGCACCACCGCTTTTCACATGGAAGGAACTGAATGCGTTTGTCCCGCGTTTTGCGGCCGCCGCGCCGGCGGCACGCCGGTCCCTGATCGATGCGGAAGTCGTCCGCAGCGGTGAGGTGGACCATCATCGAGCACGCGCGTTTTTCGCGCTGACGCTACAGATCCGCGAGGCAGCACTCGGTCAGGCATCCGAAGCGCTGCTTGACGCCGACCGGGCGCAAATACTCAGCGAGGCGGCGACGCTTACGGATATTCTCGAACTCTTTGTGCGCGATCTACGTATCTTCGAGAAGCAAGTGCTGCCGATCGATAGTTGGAAGGCGCTTCTGGCGCAAGCACAGCGATGGTCGCATTTTGCCCAACCCGCGGACTACGCCTCGTTGCGTGAGCGCGAGCGCATGCTCGTTTCGGCCGCGGTCGACACGATGGCGGGCGAGCTGCGAGCCGCAGCACTAGATCATTTCGGGCCGGGTCTCGACCTCGGCGTCGCAGGAAATGAGAGCGACACGTTCCGGACGTTCATCGCAGATCTTCGGCGCATGCCGAGCAGTGGGCGATCGGTGCCGTCTTACACGACTTCGAGGAACCCGATGGGTTGGAGAGGTACTGGGGTGATCGCAGCGTCGGAATGAAGAATGTGCTGTTCAACAACAACTCGCCGCTTTTCCGCGACGAGAAGAACCGCGCCGCTTTCGAGGCACTCGCAGCGCGGGCAGCCTCTGCACCGGCAGTGCAACAAAACTTCGTGCAGTTCACGCGGATGCTCCTCTACGGCGCGATCGAGGGGGGAAGCTTCAACCGGGAAGCGGCGCGATGCATCGTGCGTGACGTGGATCTTATGAAAGTGATTTGGTCGGCTGCGCTCGCGACGCCACTGAACCCGCGGATGGCGGGTGGCCTGCGCGAGAAGCGCCTTCGCCTCGTCAGCGACGGCGTCATCGATCAAGCATATGCAGACGCGATGCTGACGATCCCTGACTGGTGGGAAGTTCTTGAAGGAACATTCTTCACAACGTGACCCCTCGCAACAGGCATGTTCCAGTTCGATTGGGCAAAACCCGTCTCGGACAGTGATCCGGCAGTGGCGAACCGGCGAGAGCGCTTGAGCTAACGGGTCGAGCGGCCAGGACTTCGCATGGCGGTACGGCGGGCGAGTTGCCGTTCGACGCCCGTCGTGTTGAGGCGGAATGTGAGGAGATCGCGACTGACTCCGAAGAGTTCACAAAGGTCTTCTGCGGGCGTTCGGCGCGCGCGATGTGCCACGAGCGCCTGTCGCGGCAAGAGGAGTGATGCGCTGAGCCAATTGGCCTCGTCTTCCTGATGCTTGTCGTAGCTGCGGATAAGCAACCCCTTGGTCGGGTCCATGAAGCTCATGTTCGGTGTGTGCTTCAAAATCAGATGGGAGAGTTCGTGCATCAGGTCGTTCGACTGGCGCGCTTTAGAGTGCGCCGAGTTATAGACGACGAGATGCCGATCGCCGGCGGAGATCGTGACGGCAGACCAGACGGCGCGGTGCTGACCAAGCAAGCGGTTGAGAACCTCTGGTGGAACACCGCTCAATTCTCCTGCGGGAATGAGGCGCACCCCCAGGCCCTCCGCCACGACAGCGGGAGGCAACGGGGCAGTTGGCGCGAGATCGTTGTCGCGCCGCAACGTCGTCGCGATCTGTTCGCACCACGCCTTGAAGCCTCGTCGGAACATCTCTCTATGCCTTAACGCGTCGCAGCTCTTGGTCGGCGGCGTAGATCAACGCCCCGAGATCGGTCGCCGCCCCCGGATCAAGCGCTTGGTCAGCTTTGAAATGGACGGAAGCGACCGGTGGCGCCGACGCTTCGGTGGCTCGCTTCGCCGCAACATCGACTTGCAAGATCTCGGCAGGATCGAGCTTCAAGTACGCACAGATCTTCGAGAACGTGTCGAGATCGGGCAGCTTCCCGTTCTCGATGCGAGACAGGGTGGCAGGGCTGACGCCGAGATCGCGGGCGAACTCACGGATGCCGCGACCACCACGCCGATCGGAGAGTAGCTTCCCCAGGCTGAGCAAGGTCATAGGAGCCTCCGTTTGGTTGATGAGAAAAAGTTTGACAGAAGAGACACTGGTTATTACCATTGTCTCAGGATCGAGAACTTGTTTCAAGATCCGATCGGTAGCAGCTAAGCATCAACCTCCGAGGAAGGACATGGAACTGAACGACAGCCAGATCGAATGCTTCGTGAAAAACCGCCTGCGCGTACCGAAGGAGGATCGCAAGGACTACCTCGATCAAGTGGACCACCTGATTGAGGCGTTCGAGGCGAAGCTCGCCGAAGACCCTGTTTGGGGCGTGAAGAAATTTCTGAAGACGGGCTCGCTGAAGAAGGGCACCGTGCTGCGACCCGCCGATGGATGTGGCGTTGACGCCGATATCGCGGTGTTCCTGGATGCAAGCGATGCCTCCAAGTACGATCTTGCCGAGCTGCACGCGAGACTCCGAACGCTGCTCGTGAAGATCTATCCGACCAAGAAGCCCGAAGACTTCGTTGTGCAGCCGAGAACGCTCGGCATCGAGTACACGGTCTCAGGCCTCGCTGTCGATCTCGTTCCGCTCCTGCCCGACGACGACAATCTCGACTACGGATGGCAGCCATCCTCGGAGGGAGAGCCGCCTGTTAGGACGAGCGTCACGGGGCAGCTGGCGTTCATCAAAGCGAGAAAGGACGCTGACCCTCGCTTCCGGTCGCTTGTACGGCTCGTCAAGAAATGGCGCAACTACCGCGAACTCGACCAACTGAGTTCGTTTGCGATCGAGTTGATCCTCGCGCACTTGCAAGATGTGCAAGGCCCTGCGACATCACTTGAAGCTGGCCTTATCCGATTCTTCCTCTACATCGCGCAGACCGAGTTGCGCGCGGCGATCACCTTCAATGAACACGGCAAGGCCGATGTGCTCCCCACTGATCGGGTGGTGATTCTCGACCCCGTTAACAAGGACAACAACGTGACCAAACGCATGACCGACGGCGAAGCCACCGAGATCGTGAACGAGGCGCGCACCGCGTGGGAGCAAGTGAGCGCCGCGCGGTGGAATGAGTACCTCGGCGAAACACTTGAGTTCTGGAAGGCCGTTTTCGGCCGGTCTTTCATCATCTGCGACGATTAGGTGCGAACGATATGAGCACGACATCTACCCAAACCCAAAGTACGACGTACACCGTGATTGACGTTGCGCGCGTGATGAATCAATTCGCGGCGGACTTCGACATGTACGCCCAATCCACCGGCTGCCGCACCCGAGAGAACGTAAAGGTGGTTACTGCCGACGTGATGACAATGGCAAGAGCGGGCTATCTCAGCGAGATCAATCTCTCGCTCGTACCGGCGGGCGGCGGCCTCCCGATTCGCGCCACGAAGTACGAAGTGAAGGCAGATGGATTGCTGAGCAACGGTGCGACACCCGGCAATAGTCTGTGGCCATACACGCCGGGAGGAACCCTCTACGTCACAGTTGTCTATACACAGCGTTGGTGGGCTCTTACGGATAGCCAGCGCGTTACCTTCACGGCGAACCTGCAACGGCCGTGGGGAACCTCCAGCGCCGATCTCTCCTTTCCGAACCTCGCGCGATCGCTTGATCGGAATTATGTCAGCAACGGCTACGGGATTCAGAAGTACACCTTCAACTAACGATCTTTCATGAGCGACATACCCCGGACCGAACTGTTCGAGCTGGAGCTGGAGCTTCCCTCCGCGCCCATTCAGGCGGTCGCGAACCGGCTCGTCGGCTTCGGTGCGCGGTACGAACGCATCCGGCAAGATCTTCGTCTCCTCAGCGATCCCGATGCGATCGTCGCGTGGAGCAAGAAGCATCATCATGGAGTGGTGCTTCCGGTTTGTGAGGTCTTGGCGGATCGGTATCCGCTGCTCATCTTCGAGGGAGACGTAGGTACGGGCAAAACCGCTGCTGCCGAAGCAGCTTGCGATCGCCTCACGCGCGACCTTAAACAGCAGGCGCTCTTTTTCAAGCTGAGCACGCGTGTTCGCGGCACTGGAACAGTCGGCCAGATGAGCACCCTCATCAATGACGCCTTCGCGACGGTGGTCGCCGAGGCGGGAAAGAAGCGGCTCGCGTACCTGCTGATTGACGAAGGTGATTCGCTCGGCGGGGCGCGAGATCGGCCACAGCCACCACGAGGACAAAGTTGCGGTCAACACCATCATTCAAAAGATCGACGATGTGCGGAAGCTCGGTGGCCGCGTCGTGGTCATCCTCTGCACCAACCGCATGCATGCGCTCGACCCGGCGATCGTTCGGCGTGCCGCCTGCGTCGAGCGCTTTGAGCGCCCGAACGAAGCCGAACGGGAGGAATTGTTCAAGCTCGATTTTGCGGGTGTTGAGATGAGTGCGCGGCAGATCAAAGAACTTGTGCGTCTCACGGGTCCCCTCGACGGCAAGCCGGGATTCACGTTCTCTGATCTCAGGACGCGGCTCGCTCCGGCAGCTGTAGCAGCGGCGTTCCCCGATCGGCCATTGACGGTCGAGGACATTCTGAATTCGGCGAAGACCGTGCGGCCGTCGCCGGCGATTTCGCAGGCAGCATGAAGCGGACAGCGCAGAATCCGCTCCATCAGCGGGTGCAGATCGCAGGAAGCGCCAGCGCGGATACTTCCCCCGATCTTCTCGGCACCGCCCACGATGTCGTCGCAGAAGTTGTGCGCGGGGTCTTGGAGCAAGGTGGTGGATTAGTGCTCGCAGCGGGAAAGGAGCCGCGGCGGAAAGGTGCGACGGATGGGCGAGGAGCGTTGGTTTTCGACTGGACCGCCCTCGAAGCTGCGCACGCAACGATCGGGAGCGGCCGCACGACTTGGAGGGCAGCCGGTCAGCCTCTGATTCTCATTGTCACTTCGGAGAAAGCCGAAGCCGACATTCCCGCTGAGAGACGAACCCTCTGGCAGGATCTCTTACGTTCGGGTGCGATTGGACTGCACTACATCCAGGCGGGTTCTCGCGCCGCGGCGCTCATCCGCGAGCGAGAGGCGCGTCTCAGCGACGTGCTCGTGATCCTTGGCGGTGGCTCCGGCGTTGAGCATCTCGCGGACCTCTACGGAAATGCCCGGCGATCGGTCATCCCGCTCGATCTGCCTCTTGGCGCAAGTCGTCGCGATGGTCTCGGCGGGGCGGGCCGAATCGCCCAACTTGCCCGTGCTGAACCGGAGCGCTTCATCCAGTTGCGACCCGAGTTCCGCGCGCAAGCCGGGACACTTCTCGCGCGCCTCGGGACGAGCGGCGGAAGCGCACCGGCCGGAGAGATCGCCGCGAACGTACTTGCGATGCTCGCCGCCGTTGAGCGCCCGAATGTCTTCTACGTCCGGCTGCTCAATGCTGCACACGCTGATTGTCCGAACGTCGAGACATTCTTCCGCCAGGTGGTCGATCCCGTGGTTGCCGAGTTAGGTTATGAACGGATCGAGATGGGTACCGATGCGAGCAAACGTGGCTTCATGAACGTCGAGATTTTCGAGTCGCTGCACTACGCCGCAGCCGTCGTCGTGGACGTGACCGGGCTTCGGGAAAACTGTTTCATCGAGCTTGGATACGCGCTCGGCCGTGAACATCGCACAATCGTCTCGGCGCAAGACGGAACAATTCTCCCGTTCGATGAACAGGCCATCCCGACGCACTTCTGGAACGTCGGCGGTTCGCTCGATGAGCAGCGGGAAAAACTACGCACGTTCTGGGCGAAGAACATCGACCGTGACCCCCTGGTGTAGCAGTTGAACGAGCGGGGTCTCATCGAGGTCGATTGACGCTTCTGGGGAAAAGCGACAATCCAGTCATGGCAGGCTCCTTCTCGTTAGCTGCGTACAATCTCGCGGGATCGCCGCATCCTGCGGTGAACCTTCGCGCGTCTGCGGTCGGTGATCTGGAAGTAGATCGCGGTGGACGACAGTTCGGTGTGGCCGAGCTGCTCCGCTGCGTCGGAGATGTCGATGCCTTCATTCGCAAGGTGGGTTCCCAAGGAATGGCGAAGCACGTGCGGGTGCCGGAGGTCGGGTGGAAGTCCAGCGGCAATGGCGTAGCGCTGAAATAGCGCGGCAATCGTGCGTCCGGAAAGGGGCGCGCTTCCGCGGCGAAGCCCACGAAACAAGTAGGGACAGTCGTCCTTCGGTCGAATGGCGAGATAGCGTCGCAGCAATGCGATGCTGCTTGGGAACATCTGATACCAGAGCGACCTCCCTCCTTTGAGACGCCTGACGAAGATTCGACCATCTGCAAAGTCGTCAACACGAAGGAGCGCTGCCTCGCGGCGTCGAAGAGCATGGAGATACATGAGGTTGACCAACAACCGGTCACGGATGTTTTCCTTTGGGATCGCTCGAAGAAGCGCGCGAAACTGCTCCTTCGTCAGGAACTTGATGCTGTCGGCTGAACGACGTCTCGTGCCCCGCCTCCCCTTCCCGTAGCTTTTCCGCGAGCGTGTGATTCTGCCGCTTTTCCCCATTTCAGGCCGTTCGGTTAGGAACGCCTCCACTCTGCGCTCGTCCTCGATGCTGGCACAACACGAGCCGGTTGACAGTCGAGGATGGCGGCCGCTCCTTTCACTCCTCACGCTCTTGTTCATGTTCGCGGGATGCGGGGGCAAGCCGGGCGGGATGTTCCATCGCAGCGGCGTTCCGGACGAGGTGATCCATCGCGCTGTGCTGCTCGATCGTGCGGCGCTGCCGGAGCAGTTCACGGCATCCATCAACGACGAGTCCGAGAGCATCACCGCCGCGGAGCGGGCGAACGGCGTCGTCGGAAAATACCTCGTCGGATGGAGCGGCCTCGAGCGCGCGCCGCAAGGTGCGGCGCAGGATGTCCGGGGGAACTTCGAAGCGCAGAAGCTCGCCTCCGGCGTGTGGTACACCGTCGACGGCATGCGGAAAGTGCTGCTGAACGCCGACGGTTCCTTCGCGACGGATAACGCGGATTTGTCCGGACGCTACGAGTCACCGGGCGAGCCGCCGAGGACCTCCGGCTTCCAGTTGTCCCTGCAACGGCAAGGCACGACGCACGTCGGCACCTTTCGCTATCAGTACTACGACGAATCGCACGAGTACCGGGTCCTCGCGCTCCATCGCATGAGCGCGCCCGACCCCGCCGTCCATGAGCTGAACGGCCGCGCGGTAGCCTTGCTCCAGGAGATCAACCCCAACGGGCAACCCTCTGGGCCGGTCTTTGTGGAGGACTCCCTCAGCTTCGATCCGAACGAGATCTTGCTCCACGCGCGGAACGCCGGGTCTGGGTCCACCCTTCGGCGCGTCCGGTAGCATCGACTTCCGTCTGGCAGGGAAACGACCGGAGCGGTGGGCCAACGACGGCGCAGCATCGTTGAGATACGAAAGCGCCTTGGGAAGCGGTTAGGCGGATCCGTCCGGCGTCGTATGCCGGTCGGCTGGCTGAAGACCCTGCCCCGACGCCGGGGTAGGGAAAACACTCGTCGCGGCCCTCCTACCTCAGGAGGCATCCGCATATGCATCGCTTCGCCGGACTTCTCTTCCTCGTTGCCGTAACGATATTCGCCGCTCCACCGACGGATCGCCCGCACAAGCTGGCTGCGCAGGCGGCGAGCCAAAAAGTGGCAACGTGCGTCCACATTCAGAATGCAACCGATTGCCACCATCTGCCCGACGGGTGCGAACCAAAGCCCCATCCCGGATACGACCCCTACCTGAGTTTCTTGAAGAACCAGCTGATCGATCCGGCATCTGCCGATCCGCAAATCAAACACACGTTCACCGCGCTCACGGACTTCACGGCACTGGATACCGCCGTGCAGCCGCTCGGCGTTGGGACGCACCAAGCGAGCGCCGCCGGGCCGCTCGCGGATCGCGGCCAGGGAGAAATCGATGTCGTGATCGGGTACCTCTACTTCGCGCAACACGGTGGCAATGAGGCGTGCAACTGCAAATTGACCAACCTGGATGACATCGACTTCCACATCGGCATCGGATTTGACCAGCAACTGGCCGCGAAGATCGCAAAGGGCACCTTCGTCGTGACGACGTCGCCCACCAAGACCGACAAGGCAAAACAGACCTCCGTCGTCGTGGAAGCGACCCCGCACTCTCGCGCGGCGTTCCACCATGCGTGGAAACTCCCGACGATCGACGCCCTGCGTGGCCGGCGCGTCAAAGTCATCGGGCAGCTCCTCTTTGATAACGACCATAACAACCCTCACGACACGTGCGCCGTGCCAGGGGCGGTGAAGACCACGTGCTGGCGCGCTTCCGCGTGGGAACTCCATCCCATCACGCGGCTCTTCGTCTGCAAGACGGGCAAGACGTGCGATAACGCGAGCAGCCCGAACTGGCAAGAGCAGCCTTAGCAGCACACAGGGTCTTCAGGAGGGCAAGCGGGACGCTGCGTACAACCGCGGCAGCCGCGGAACGGTGGCGCCGCGGTGAAGCCGGCGAAGTAGAAGAAGACTGCGACGACCAAGAGGAGTTCAAGGAGCGCATTCAGGGTCCGCATGACGCTTCGACCGTACCGGCACCCCTGCGGTCCATTGCGGAATGGATCGAAATGAAAACGCCGCCCGAAGGCGGCGTCGGATTCGACAGGAATGATCTGGCTACTCGAGTTCGTGACTTCCTTCGTGAGGCGGCAGAATCGGAAGCCGCTTACGACGTACTAAAAATACGAAACGTAGAACCAGACGCCGTTTGTGCCGCCGGCGACCGGAAGATCTGACCACGTCGGGCCAATCCGCCCCCGTGCCACAGCTTTATACCAGCCCGGCAAGAGGTTTGCGTTTCCTCCGACCGTCACGGACGCTGTACCGTTCGCACCAAGATACGTCAGCCCGCGGTGCTGGAGATCGAACTTGTACTGACCGTTCGAGTCGAGAATCGCAACCGTCACGTCATCATACGTAATCGGCGACCCGGTCCCTTCCCGAAGGCGGAAGCTTGTCGTGAACCACTGCCATAGGCGCGCCGGTGAGACGGCTTCCCCTTGATCGATCGCCCCGATCCCACCGTCTTGAAGGTTGTAGTAGCGACGCTTTTCGTACGCTGAGAAGTAGGTCCAAGTTCGAGATCGTTGCGATACCTTCCAATCGGTGGCGCTGGCTTCAATGACGACCGGGTTGCCACTTTGATCCCGATTCGAAAACACCGCGACATGGTCGCCGGCCTTCACGAATACATCGGCGCTTCGCATGTCAGCGGTACCAAGCGTAATCGGATTCGTGATGCTGCGGATGCCGTACGTTCCGAGCTTCGTTCCGCCGTACTGGAAGGCCTGCTGTGTCAGGCCTGAGCAATCGACGCCATATGTGTTGGGCCGGTACCCGTATGGATTGCCTCGTAAATCCGTGCAGCGATTGCCGGCGTAGCCGCTAGCCGCGATGCCGTTCGTGAACTCGGAGATAGAGCTCATGCCACCCCAGCTGTACGCCATACCGGTTATCGAGCCGCTCGCGAATGGCGTCTCAACCCATGTGGTCGCGTAGCAGGCGTTCTTCGCATTTCGTGAAGACATCGTCCAGGTCAAGTCGCGAAATGTGCGCGTGTTCTGCATGACGCGCTCACGCGTGATGAGGGACTGCGCCTGAATCGACAGAGTTCCTAAAAACAGCGCGACTACGGCACTAACTTTGAGACGCATTCGCTCCTCCTAGTGTGGCGATTCACAATTGACTATACATTACTCGCTTCGGCTGCGGCGGCCTCTCGGGCGCGCTTGATTTTCGCCAGGATGGCCGCGCCTTCGGCTTTCCAAACGTATCGTTTCGGGCAAAGG
>Ga0247680_1000276_pt1 | contig 16560 bp, 13 predicted proteins | sample CNK21_metaG_FD_182803 | JGI IMG/M metagenome (GOLD analysis project Ga0247680, IMG submission 182803) | Soil microbial communities from Purdue University Martell Research Forest, Indiana, United States - CNK21 | ecosystem: Environmental > Terrestrial > Soil > Temperate forest > Bulk soil...
TGGAAGAACGGGTTCCAGTCGATGAAGGGCTCGATCCGTTCGAGAGGAACGTCCTCGAGAACGCGGACTCCGAGGAACGGAGGCCGGGCCGGTGAGAACGTCAGCGACGGTTTGCGGCGCCGCGCGGCCTCGAGCGACAGCAGCTTCATCTCGCTCTGACGCTTCGCCTGCGCTTCGCGAAGATGTTCGTACTCTGCCTGACGCTCGCGCACGAACTCGTCTTTTCGGTCGGACAGCAGCGTGCTGACGACGCCGACGGCGCGCGAGGCGTCGAGAACGTGCACCGTGGCGTGCGAGTAGCGCGGTGCGATTTTCACGGCCGTGTGGAGCTTCGACGTCGTGGCGCCGCCGATCAGCATCGGCGTCGAGAAGCCGCGCCGCTCCATCTCGCGCGCCACGTGCACCATTTCGTCGAGCGATGGGGTGATCAGACCGGAGAGGCCGATGATGTCGGCCTTCTCGGCGATGGCGGCGTCGAGAATCCTGTCGGCGGAAACCATCACCCCGAGGTCGATGACCTCGTAGTTGTTGCAGCCGAGAACCACGCCGACGATGTTCTTGCCGATGTCGTGAACGTCGCCCTTGACGGTGGCCATCAGCACCTTGCCGCGTTGCGAGAGATCGCCGGCCTTCGCCTTCTCCGCCTCCATGAACGGCAGGAGATAGGCCACCGCCTTCTTCATGACGCGCGCGCTCTTGACGACCTGCGGCAGAAACATCTTGCCGGCGCCGAAGAGGTTGCCGACGACGTTCATGCCGTCCATCAGCGGCCCTTCGATGATGGAGAGCGCGCTCGGGTAGGTCTGCCGCGCCTCCTCGAGGTCTTCGTCGAGATGCTCGATGATCCCTTTGACGAGCGAGTGCGAGAGCCGTTCTTCGACGTTGCCGCCGCGCCATGCTTCCTCTTCCTTCGCCGTGGTCGTTCCCGATCCTTTGACGCGATCGGCGTAGGCGAGCAGGCGCTCGGTGGCATCGGCGCGGCGATTGAGCAGCACGTCTTCGACGAGGTCGAGCAGTTCGCGCGGGATCTCTTCGTAGATGGCGAGCTGCCCGGCGTTGACGATCCCCATCGTCAGCCCGGCTTTGATGGCGTGGTAGAGAAACGCGGCGTGCATCGCTTCGCGTACGGTCTTGTTGCCGCGGAAGGAGAAGGAGACGTTGCTGATGCCGCCGGAGAAACTGACCAGCGGAAAGCGCTCGTGCAGCCGGCCCACCGCTTCGATGAAGGCCACTCCGTAGTTGTTGTGCTCCTCGATGCCGGTGGCAACGGTGAGGACGTTGGGGTCGAAGATGACGTCGGTCGGATCGAAGCCGACTTCGTCGACGAGGATGTGGAAGGCGCGCGCGCAGATCGCCACCTTGCGGTCGATCGAGTCAGCCTGTCCCTGCTCGTCGAAGGCCATCACGATCACGGCGGCGCCGAAGCGGCGGATGATGCGGGCCTGCTCGCGGAACCTGTCTTCCCCCTCTTTCAGCGAGATCGAGTTGACGACCGATTTGCCCTGCGTGCATTTCAGGCCCGCTTCGAGCACGGTCCATTTCGATGAGTCGATCATCAATGGTACGCGGGCGATGTCAGGCTCCGAGGCCACGAGGTGGAGAAAGTGCGTCATGACTTTCTCCGACTCGAGCAGCCCTTCGTCCATGTTGACGTCGAGGATGTTCGCGCCGCCGTCGATCTGTTGTTTGGCGATGGCCAACGCGGGCTCGAGATCGCCCGCTTTCACGAGCTGGGCGAATTTCGGCGAGCCGGTGACGTTGGTGCGCTCGCCGACCATGATGAATTGCGACCCTTCACCGCCGTCATTGCGGACGGTGAGCGCTTCCAGTCCGCTGAGCCGCAGATGCTTCTCGACCTGAGGAGGTACCCGCGGCGGAAACTCTTTCACGGTCTCGGCGATGGCGCGGATGTAGTCGGGCGTCGTACCGCAGCAGCCGCCCACGAGATTGATCCAGTTGTTGCCGGCGTACTCGTGCAGCAGCTCGGCCATCTCCTCCGGCGTCTGGTCGTATTCACCGAGCGCGTTCGGCAGGCCGGCGTTGGGGTAGCAACTGATGTAGACCGGCGCGATGGCGGCCAGCTCCTCGATGTGCGGCCGCATCTCTTTTGCGCCGAGGGCGCAGTTGATGCCGACGGCGAGCAGCGGAGCGTGGGAGATCGAGTTCCAGCAGGCTTCGACAGTCTGACCGGAGAGCGTTCGCCCCGAGGCGTCGGTGATCGTGATCGAGGCGATGACCGGCAGGCGGATGCCGGTATCGGCGAAGTACTTCTCGATCGCGAACAGCGCGGCCTTGAGATTGAGCGTGTCGAATGTCGTCTCCGGCATCAGGATGTCGGCACCGCCGTCGACCAGGCCGCGCGTCTGGTCGTAGTAGGCATCGACCAGCTCGTCGAACGTCACACCGCGGAAGGCGGGGTTGTTGACGTCGGGTGAGAGCGATGCGGTTCGGTTCGTCGGCCCGAGGGAGCCGGCCACGAAACGGGGACGGTCCGGAGTGGAGCAGGCATCGACCGCTTTGCGTGCCAGGCGCGCCGCGGCCAGGTTAATGTCGTAGGCGTATTCGACGAGGTCGTAGTCGGCGAGCGAGATCGCCTGGGCGTTGAAGGTATTGGTCTCGATGATGTCGGCGCCCGCTTCGAGGTACTGGCGGTGAATCTCTTCGACGACGGCGGGGTTGGTCAGGCAGAGGATGTCGTTGGCGCCTTTGAGGTCGCGTGGATGATTCGCGAACCGCACGCCGCGGTAGCCGGCTTCGTCGAGCCGGTAGCGCTGGATCATCGTTCCCATCGCGCCGTCGAGGATGAGAATGCGGCGATCGAGTAAACGACTGAGCTCTGCGGTGCGGTCGGGTTGCGCCATTCGAATCTCCTGAAAAAGAAAAGCCCCGCTGCAAATTGCGGGGCTTCAGTCGGAGTCGAACGCGATCTGCTGCCGGCTCTTTAGCTTTTTTTAACCTGGTTGCAAGCGGCCCCGCAAATCAGTCCAGGAGCGATGAGGTTACGGCAGGCCCGGCAAAGTTGTCAAACGGAATCCCAGGACCAAATGCCTATCGACTCAGTTGAATGATCAGCGGATCGATGTCGAACGAAGCCCAGCATGTCTTTGCTAGTTGATGACCCCAGCCGCTCCATGTTGCGTTGATTACCTTCAGACCCTTGTCCTGAATCTTCTCTACGGCAGGGACCATATCCGCATCGCTGCTGACAAGAATTGCTACTTCGTATGCTTGTTCCCAGGCGAGTGAGAACATATCGGTGAGGATGGCGGCATCCACGCCCTTCTCGGCCGCTCGCTCGAACTTCGCATGGCAGTGAGGACACTCATGGGTTTCCAGGCCACATTCGCGGCAACGGATCGGTTGGACACGAGACTTTCGCTCGCGGATAAAAACACGAAATCCCGGCTGGCGATCCAGAAAGGTCTCTAGCCAGTTACGAAGCTTTCCGTCATTGGGCCTATCGGCATTAACCGAAGCGTAAACGCGAATGTCATCCAGACGAAGAGAGCCGAACTGGGGCGCGATTGCAGCGGCAGACGCCACCAAGGCATTCGGGAGCTTTGACCAGTCGCACCCCTTCTGTGATCGACGGTTCCACTGAAGCTGGAAGTTCCAGTAATCGATGAAGATACGCGCGGCAGTCACTCAGAGATCCTAGCACTCGGAAAAAAAATGAGGGGGCGCAAGCCCCCTGGGTTTTCATTCGGTCCGCCAGACGTAGCGGCCGGAAGGTCAATGCGTAGGGGCTGAAAAATGCACCCTACGGTGGTGTGATGAAGCGCTTATACGTCGCACGCTTCGAGTTTGTCAACGGGAATGGAAAAACTGCTATTCCGGCCTTGATTGCCTCACCGGAGGGATGGGCGTGACCCGCGGAATCCATCGCCGGACCTGCTTGCAGTAGTCGATGTAGTCCTCGCCGAATTTCTCACGCAGTACCGGCTCTTCGAATCCGAGGATGAAGAGCGTCGTCGCACACCAGAGGCAGGCCATGGTGATGAGCATGGTGATCGTCAGCCGGGGGAACGTCAGACCTTCGCCCAGAAGAACTACGCCGAGACCGACGTACATCGGATTGCGCACCCATCGATAAAGGCCGCTGATGACCAGCCTCCGCGGCGGATCGAACGGCGCAGGCGTTCCGATGCCGCGCCATGCGAACTCGAACGCGCACTCGACGACGATCACGCCGCCGAACGCGGTGACGATCCAACCCCAGGGACGAGGGTTGGTGAACGCTCCACTGCCAGCGATCCATCGCGGCAGGAACCACGTCCAGATCAACACGAATAGGGGGCCTACGATGAGCGTACGGACGATGGCAAAGAGGCGTGCCGGCATGGAATCAACATGCTATCTTCGAAGCGCTATGTCCACCGTTGCCGAACTTCCGATTGCCCATACTGATCCCATCAATGCCAGAATTCTGTCAGTCTCCGAGGACCGCATCCAGGGGTTTGTGCGCGACCCGATCGGCGTCATCGCCGAGCAGTCCGGCGTCGACGCGGAGACGGTCATCGAACGCGTGCGGGCCATGATGCGCGCCGGCACCATCCGGCGGGTGCGGCAGACGCTCATGGCGACGAACCTCGCCGAGGGGGCGCTCGTGGCGTGGCAGTACCCGGAGGGAAAGCTGGAGGCGGCATTCGACTACATGGTGAAGGACGACCCGTTCTCCGGCCATGTCGTCATCCGATCGACCGATGCCGCGACGCCCGGCTCGAAGTACCGCCTCTGGACGACGGTGAAGGTGCCGCAGGGGTATTCGATCGAAAAGCACTGCGCGATGATCGGCGGCCTTACCGGCGCGGAGCATTTTCGCGTGATGCCTGCCAACCGTATCTTCGCCCTCGGCGTGGGCCACGTCCGGCGGAAGGGGATGGAGCCTGGTTCCAAATCGGATGCCCTGGCCGAGGAGAAGGACACGACGAAGGCCGTGCTGAGCGAACTCGATTGGCGTGTCCTGACGGCGCTCAAGCGCGAAGTCGAGCCGGACGAATTCGGGCGTGATCTCTGGCACGCCCGCGCCGCCGAGGCCGGTGTTCCGCTGGAGACGTTCTACGAGGTGGCCGAATCGCTCAACGCGCGCAAAGTCATCGGCCGGTTTTCGACCTTTCTCGAGCATGTCAAGCCGCTGCAGAGCGGCGAACGCGTCACGCGCTTCAACGCCCTCTTTCACTGGGCGGTGCCGCCCGGCCGGGAGATCGAAGCGGGACGTGAAGTGGGACGGTTTCACATCCTCACCCACTGCTACTGGCGCGAGGGGGGAGCGGAGTTCCGCAACGTCAACATCATGGCGGTGGCGCACGGAACGGAGAAGGATGCTGTGCTCGCACACAAGGCTGCCATCGATGCCCATCTCGCCGCGATCGGGATCCCGGTGTCGTACACGAATGTATTCTGGGGCGGCCGCAGCGAGATCAAGCCGTCGGAGATCTCGCCGCTTGCCTACGTCGATTTCTGCCGGAGCCTCGGTGTCGATCCGGATACGATGAGGGAGTGAGTGTGTCGGGAGTCGGGAGTCGGGAGTCGGGGGTCGGAGAAGAAGAAGCCGGATCTCCGACCCCCGACCCCCGACTCCCGACCCCCGTCATTTCCCTTGGTCTCGCGGCAGTCGTCCTCGCCGTCGCAGCGATCGCTATCATCCAGTCCTACGCCCGCTGGCTCGATCCGATCATCGATACCGGACGTGATCTGTACATCCCCGAGCAGATTGCGAAGGGGGCGAAGCTCTATCGCGACATCCGTTACCAGTACCCGCCGCTGCCGCCGTATCTGCTGGCGCTGATCACGGGGGGGATCGGGCACTCGCTGGCCGCGTACATGGCCATCGGGATCGCGCAGTCGATGACGATCGCGGCCTCGCTGTGGGTCGCGCTGCGGAAGCCGCTGCCCGCGTTCGCGGCAACGCTGTCCTTCGCCGCCATCTGCTTCTGCGGCGCGTCGACGTGGGGAGCGAACTTTCTGTTTCCGTACAGCTACGGCGCGACGTTCGGAATGGCGTTGTTGTGCGTCGCGCTCGCCGCGTTCGTACACGCGCGCAACGCCGTGGCGATCGCTGCGCTGGGACTGGCGTCGTGGTGCAAGCTGGAGTACGCGGTGGCGGCGCTGGTGATCGTGGTCATTCTTGCCGTGGCGCGGCGGATCACGCTGCGGCAGATTGCCGGGTATGTCGCGTGGATGGGGCTGAGCATCGCCGCCGTTGCGTTCTATTTTCGCGACACGCACTGGTGGAGTGAGAACGTCTTCGCTGCCTGGCAGCACGGCGCGCGGGCGACGCGCTTTTTCGCCATCGTCTCCGGATTGGCAAACTGGCGTGACCAGGTCGTGCAGATCGCCGTCGGTCTGGCCGGGATCGCGGCGATCTTCTTCCTGCAGCGATGGAGACATTGGCTGGCCGGGCTGGCGATCATCATTGGCGCGGTCCTCATCGCCGACCATTCGTTTTTCCGCGCCTGGGCTGTCCTGCAATGGGTCGCCCTCGGATGGGCGCTCGTCCGCGACCGCGAGAGCCCGCTGGTGATCTTCGCGGCCTTTTCGGTGGCTACGACGCTGCGGATTCCGCTGAACGTTTCGCCGGCGTGGTACGGCTTCGTGCTGACCGTGCCGGCGATGGCGCTGGCCGCGTACGCGCTGTTCTGCTATCTGCCGCGCCGCAATGTCATGGCGCTGTTCTGGCTGGCACCGTTCGTTGCCACTGCCGGTGCCGATCTCTGGCAGCAGCACGAGCGCTATGCGCAGAAGCAGTACGCGATCGTCTCGCCACGCGGTACGTTCTACGACTGGAATCGCGAACGCGCCTCGATCCTGAATCGGGTGATTGCCTCGGTTCCCGACGGCACGCTGGCCGTGATGCCGGAGGGGATCACCATCAACTACCTGACGGGCACGCGCACGCCGCTGACGTTTCACACCTTCACGCCGGTCGAAACGGCCGATGCGGCTGTCGAAGCTGAGATCGTGCGGGAGTTTACCGCCCATCCGCCTGACCGGGTGCTCCTGGTGAGCCGCGATGTGCGTGAGTACGGTTCGCGCGGATTCGGGATCGACTACGACATGCGCGTCGCCGGACTGCTGCGAGCTCGCTATCGTGTCCAGCAGGTGTGGCACGGCGAGCGGTTTGAAGCGGTTCTTTTTGGAAACGCGGAAGCGCGAACAGTACGCTGACTCCCCGAGTCCACTACTGGACTCCGCAAGGTCAGTACTGGACTCCGCAAGGTCAGTACTGGACTCCGCAAGGTCAGTACTGGACTCCACGAGGTCAGTACTGGACTCCGCAAGGTCAGTACTGGACTCCGCAAGGTCAGTACTGGACTCCGCAAGGTCAGTACTGGACTCCGCAAGGTCAGTACTGGACTCCGCAAGGTCAGTAGTGGACTCCACGAGGTCAGTACTGGACTCCGCGAGGTCAGTACTGGACAAGCTACGCTGCTGAAAGGAACGCTACCCCGGGATTTTCCTTCTCGGCGTAGTCCAGCTCCCACTGCGAGCTGAAGAGGACGACCGCGCGGCCGGCGCTGTCGACGGCGATCCGGGAGCGGCTGGGGAGGTTCAGTTTCGTGGCCACGTCATCGACGTCGCGGTCGATCCAGCGGGCCAGCGTATAGGGCAGCGTCGTCACGGTGGTCTCGACGTTGTACTCGCTCTCGAGCCGCGACTTCATGACGTCGAACTGCAGCTCGCCGACGACGGCCAGAATCGGTTCGCTGCGCAGCCCCTCGTGTGGCGAAAGCACCTGCATCACGCCTTCTTCCTCGAGCTGAGCAAGCCCTTTCTGGAACTGCTTCTGCCTGGTCACTTGCCTGGCGCGGAGCGTGGCGAAGTGTTCCGGTGCAAAGCGCGGAATCGGCGCGAACTCCACCGGAGCGCCGGACGACACGGCATCGCCGATATGGAAGAGCCCTGGATTCACGAAGCCGATGACGTCGCCGGGATAGGCGCTTTCGATCGTCTCGCGCTCGCGGGCGAAGAGTCGGTGCGGGCGGGTCATGCGGACCTCGCGGTTCAGGCGGGAGTGATGGACGAGCATGTCCTTTTCGAACACGCCGGAGCAGACGCGCATGAAGGCCAGGCGGTCGCGGTGACGCTTGTCCATGTTCGCCTGTATCTTGAAAACGAAACCGGTAAATGTCTCGCTGGTGGCCTCGACGATCATCTCTTCGCCGCCGACGTGTGCGATGTGCGGGGCGGGCGGCGGCGCGAATTCGAGCAGCGCATCGAGAAACGGCTGGACGCCGAAGTTGTTGATGGCACTTCCGAAGTAGACCGGGATGACCCGTCCGCGTCCGAAGGACTCGGGGGTGAAGGCCACGCCGGCGCCTTCCAGCAGTTCCGCCGCTTCGCGCAGATCGTGCCAGGCCGTCGGACCGATCTCGTCCTCGAGCATCGGATCATCGAGGCCGCCGACGGTCACCGCTGCAACCGAGGCCCCGTGCGCGGCGCGCGCGAACCGCAGCACCTGCTGTTTGCGCAGGTCGAACACACCCTGAAAGTTCGGCCCATTGCCGATCGGCCAGTTCATCGGCACCGCGCCGACGTGAAGCTCCTTCTCGATCTCGCTGAGCAGTTCGAACGGATCGCGTCCCGGATGATCGAGCTTGTTGATGAAGCAGATGATGGGAATCTGCCGCATGCGGCAGACCTCGAACAGTTTCCGGGTCTGCGGCTCGATGCCTTTGGCCGAGTCGAGCACCATCACCGCGCTGTCGGTCGCGGCCAGCGTGCGATAGGTGTCTTCGCTGAAGTCCTCGTGGCCGGGCGTGTCGAGAAGATTGAGGCAATACCCCTCGTATTCGAACTGGAGCGCCGTCGAGGTGATGGAAATGCCGCGCGTCTGCTCCATCGCCATCCAGTCCGATGTGGCGTGGCGCTGGCCTTTGCGCGCGCGGACGGCTCCCGCCATCTCAATCGCTCCGCCGTAGAGGAGCAGCTTTTCGGTGAGGGTCGTCTTGCCGGCGTCCGGGTGGGAGATGATTGCGAAGGTACGGCGTCGCGCCACCTCACGGCTGAGCTCAGTATTGGCGGGATCGGTCGGAAGTGCCGTCATTCGAGCCTCTTAGAACATACCCATGCTTTGAACATTCCTGTTGGAATATGAGCCTGTCCTGCTAAGGTTAATGCGGATATGAGCGCGATAAGCTCATATAAAGACAAGGGAGGCTACGATGACATTCATTACCCGATCCACCAATCCCCTCAATGACTTCCGTACGCTTCAGGCCCGTTTCTTCGAGCCGTTCTTCGGCCGCTTCAACTTCGTCGAGGATGAGTCGAAGTCGGGAACCTGGGCGCCGGCCGTCGACGTCGCCGAAGAGAAGGACAAGATTTTCGTGCGCGTCGAAGTGCCCGGGATGAAGGAAAGCGATCTGAAGGTCAGCTTCGAGGATGGCCTGCTCACCGTCAGCGGCGAACGCCAGTTCGAAAAGAAGGATGACCGCAACTACCACCGCATCGAGCGGACGTACGGCACCTTCACGCGGACCTTCTCGCTGCCGCGCACGGTCGATGCCAACGCCATCGCCGCGCAGTACCGCGACGGCATCCTCGAGATCGAGATTCCGAAGCTCGAGGAAGCGAAGCCGAAGCAGATCCAGATCAATGTCGGCGCGAACGCGAAGGCGATCGAGTCGTAGATGATTGCGGCTTCGCCGCGTTGTCGGTTGTCGGTTACCGGTTGTTGAGATGATCCCAACCGAGAACTGACAACCGACAACCGGCGAAGCCCGTCACTTGCGCACGTTGAGATTACGCCGCCGGAAGAGATTGAGTTCCGTCCGATAGTGGCGTTCTTTCGGCGAGAGCCGGGATGCTTTCTCGTAGTAGTCACGCGCCGCGGCAAGATCGCCGATGGCCTCGGATACCGCGCCAAGGTTGAAGTAGAGCGGGGCGGAATCGCGATGACGGACGGCCGCGGCCTGCCAGATGGCGCGGGCATCTTCGAGACGCTCGGAGCCGATCATGGAGAAGCCTTCTTCGAATGAGGGGGCATGTTCGTCGAGCTCGATCGTCTCGCGCACCGTTCGCGGGGTGATCGCATCCGCTGCGATGACCGCGGCGTAGCGCGCCGCCTGTTCGTAGGCGACGTCGCGCTCGTCTTCCGTGAGCGCGGTCGACCGCGGTGACGTTCCCTCGCCGCGCACGGTGTAGGAGAACATCCTTTTTCCGTCGCCGTTCAGAACGTCGACGCGCGCCGAGCAGATCGCGTCGATCCAGTGATGCATCCTCTTCACGCGCTCGCCGTTCTCGAGGTATTCGCTCCCCTCACCGCTCTTTTCGACACCGGAGCAGGTGAAACGATTGATGCCTAGGTAGGCGTCGGCGTGAAGCTCGCGCCGGACCGCGCGCAGAGAGCGCTCATCGACGAATAGATGGTGATTGTTCTCGACGGCATTGGCGATGCGCAGCACGCCGGCGCGCGACACGAGATCGACAAAGTGCTCGACGAACCCCTCGATCTTGCTGCTGTCACCGATCGCGTAGATGACGGCCAGGCGCTCGGCCGGAGCGAGGTCGTGCGCCGGCGCCATCGTTCTCGTAAACGAGAGCCGAGGCGGGCTCGCCAGAGCGGCCGTGGCCTGCAGCAGGAGCGCCGCGGCGAGGAGGTATCGTGATTTCATCGTGACGCCGGAATCTTACTAGGAGTCTGCGCGGCAGAACGATCGAGCGGAGATGGTGGCAGAGCGTTGGGCAACCAGCGCCGCCGGCCGTGCCGGCCACTGGATGCGTGAAGGCGCGGGATAGAATGCCGGCCGAATGCGTCTCAACGTGACGAGTGAGATCGGCAGGCTCAAGAGCGTGCTGGTCCACCTGCCGGGGCGGGAGATCGACGTGATGATCCCGCCCATGATGAACCAGCTCCTCTTCGACGACATCCTCTACGGCCAGGTCGCGCGCGAGGAGCACCGCCGGTTCCAGCAGCTCATCCGCTTCATCGCCCCCGAGGTCCTCGACGTGCAGGACCTCCTGGAGGAAGTGCTCGAGGACCCCGACGTAAAGCGCCGCATCCTCCGTGATCTCGAAACGCGCAGGATCTTCGGCCGAAGACTGGCCGGGGCCCTTCGCGAGCAGCCGGCGGCCTTGCTCGCGCAAACCCTGATCGGCGGAATCCCTCACGAGAAAGACGGCAAAGGGGAGCTTCCGGCGTTCGACCTGTTGCCGGTGCCGAATTACTTCTTCATGCGCGATCCGCAGGTCGTCATCGGCGACGGGGTCGTCATCTGCGGAATGGCCACGCAGGCGCGCCGCCGCGAGTCGCTCCTCTCGCAGTACGTCTTCAGGCACCACCCGCTGTTCCGCGACAGCGGTTGCTGGACCGATTTCATGTCGGGTGAGGAACCGGACCATCGCCGCATCCCGACGATCGAAGGAGGGGACATCCTCGTTCCATCGCGCGACCTTCTCCTCGTCGGCGTCACCGAGCGAACGAACCGCGCCGGCGTGCGCCAGCTCGCAACGGCGTTGCGCGATGCAGGCAGCCCGGTGAAGACGATCATCGTCGTCGAGCTTCCACGGCAGCGCTCCTTCATGCATCTCGATACGGTTTTCACCTTCACCAGCCGCACGGAGTGCCTCATCTATCCGCCGGTGATTCTTCCCGGGGGAAGCCAGGCCGCGACCGTCACGACGATCGATCTGACGAAGAGGGGGATTTCCTACGCGCCGCAGAAGTCGCTGCTCGGTGCGCTCAAGAAACGCGGCCACGACCTCGAGCCGATCTACTGCGGGGGGAGGAGCGCGGTCGATCAGCAGCGTGAGCAGTGGACCGACGGCGCCAACGCCTTCACGCTCGCGCCCGGAATCGTCCTTCTCTACGAGCGCAATGTCCGTACGGCTGAAGAGCTGTCCGCGCATGGGTATCACATCGTCTACGAGGATGACCTCCTGCTCGGACGCACCGAACTGGAGACGTGGACCGATACCAAGTACGCGATCCAGATGGCCGGCCACGAGCTATCGCGCGCGCGCGGCGGACCGCGCTGCATGACCATGCCGCTCGAGCGCGAGGAGCTGTAGCGTGGCCGATCCGAGAAAGCTCGCCGTCGTCGCCTTCGGCGGCAACGCGCTGTTGCGCCCCGAGGACCGCGGTACGCAGGAAGAACAGATTGCCCGCGCCAAACAGGCCGCGCGCTGGCTGGCCGAGATCGTCCGCCACGATTACAAACTGATCGTCGTCCACGGCAACGGACCACAGGTGGGCAACATCCTGGTGCAGGCGGAAGAAGCGTCGACGAAGATTCCGCCGCAGTCGCTCGATGTCTGCGTGGCGCAGACGGAAGGATCGATGGGCTTTTTGCTGCAACAGGCCATTCGCAACCGGCTCGACAGCATCGGCATCGGCGGCGACGTTGCGACGATCCTGACGGAGGTGGAGGTCGATTCGGCCGATCCCGCGTTCAAGCGGCCGACCAAGCCGATCGGCCCCTTTTTCACCCGCTATCGCGCCGAGGCGCTCGAGCGCGACCTCGGCTGGACGATGCGCGAAGATGCGGGACGCGGCTGGCGCCATGTCGTCCCCTCGCCGCGGCCGCTGCGCATTCTGAACATCGAGACGATCGTGCACATGCTCGAAAGCGCCGCGGTGGTGATCGCCGCGGGCGGTGGCGGCATTCCCGTCGTCCGAGGCCGCGACAGCCAGTGGCGCGGCGTCGAAGCGGTGATCGACAAGGACTTCTCGTCATCTCTCCTCGCCTCGGAACTGAAGGCCGAGATGTACGTCGTCTTAACAGGAGTCGCGAAAGTGGCCCTCGATTTCGAGAAGCCGTCGCAGAGAACGGTCGACCGTCTCACCGTCTCCGAAGCGCAGCGTCATCTGGCCGAGGGACAGTTCCCCGCGGGATCGATGGGCCCGAAGATCGAGGCGGCGATCCAGTTCGTCACCCGCGGCGGCAAGCAGGTGCTGATCACCGACGTCGAGCACCTCCGCGACGCGCTGGCCGGGCGGGAGGGGACGCTGATTCTTCGGTGAGCCTCGCGGTTACTCATCCCGAGGTTCAGGAGCGCGCCCTTCGGCGATGAGCTGTCGGAGCGCGGCGTTCAGGAGCTCTGAAGAGTGGAAGTAGCGGGCCACGTCTTCATCGATCGTCATACGGATGATCGTCTTGCCGGGCCGGTAGTACTTGCCGCGAACGCCGCCGCTGAAATCGTACTCCGCTTCGATGTCGTCCAGGTCGTTGATCATGTCAAAGTCTTTCTTCATATAACGTCGTTTTTCGGAGCGCGTGGCGCGCCGTGCGCTAATGATTCGGATGCGGTCGCCGCGCTCGGCGTGCGTGACGACCAGAACTTCGCTGAACAACATCTCGCCGATCGTGATGTAGCGGTTTTCAGCGTCCGAATGGGAACGATCGCGAATCGTAATGTTGAGGGGATCGTCAAAGATGTACTCAGCCTGGGCGAACGCAACTCCGTGCTTTTCCTCGTTGTACTTCGCCTTGGCATCGTCCCACTCGAATCGGTCACTGATCACCGTATCCCGAGGATACCTCGGTGTTCCTTTTCTACGTACCCAGCAGAATTGGCTACACTGCCGCTGTCCGTGAGAGTCAAATTCATCTACAACCCGGCCGCGGGGCGGGGTCGCGCATCGCGGCATCATGCCGAGGCGGAGCGGCATCTGCGTGCGTTGGGTGCCGACGTCGATGCGCACGCCAGCAGCAGTCCGGCTGATCTGACGCGCGCGGCGGCCGAGGCATCGCGAGGGGACTATGACCGCGTCATCGTCTCCGGCGGAGACGGGACGTTGCACCTTGCCGTCCGCGACTTCGATCTGGCCGGCGGCACGCTGGCGCTCGTTCCGCAGGGCTCCGGCGATGACTTCGCCAAGGTCCTCGGGATCCCTCGCAATCTCGGCGACGCCTGCGAGTTGGCGTTGCGGGGGACTGCGCGCGAAGTCGATGTCGCGGTTGCCAACGGTATTCGCTACCTCGGCGTCGCCGGACTCGGATTTGATTCCGAGGTCGCGCGGTACGCGAACGAGAACGTCAAATTCTTGCGCGGCTCGCTCGTCTATCTCTACGCCATCCTGCGCGTCCTGCCTCGGTTCACGCCGCACCGCGTCACCATCGACGGGACCCGCAACGAAGAGATCATGTTCGCGACGGTCGGCAACTCGCGGCAATACGGCGGCGGCATCCGCATCGTGCCGGAGGCGCTGATCGATGATGGCCGGCTCAACCTCTGCGTCGTCCATCGGACGTCCCGTTTCCAACTCCTGAAGACTCTGCCCCGCGCCTACACCGGGGCGCATGTGAAGAGCTCGTTTGTCGAGACCGGCCACGGAACGTCATTCACATTTGCGTCCGAGCGGCCGATGGACGTCTACGCCGATGGCGAGCGCATCACGGCCACGCCGGTCGAGTTTTCGCTGGCCGGCGAACGGCTGCGCATCATCGCGCCTTAGGAATTGGCACGTCTGGGCGATCTCTGCGCGCCTGTTGGCCGAGCCTTTGGCAACCAACGCCGCCGGCCGTGCCGGCCCGAAATCCCTACCCAAACGGTCAGGATGCGCCGAGGAATTAGGCGCTAGACTCGGGGCATTGAAGCGGCTCCAGGAGAACTAACGGAATGGTCCTCATCCCCATGGTGGTCGAGCAGACGAGTCGCGGCGAGCGCGCCTACGACATCTACTCCCGCCTTTTGAAAGACAACGTGGTTTTCCTCGGGCAGACGATCGACGATACGGTCTCGAACCTGATCATTGCCCAGCTTCTCTTTCTCGAGGCGGAGAACCCGGAGAAGGACATCTCGGTCTACATCAACTCGCCGGGCGGCTCGATCACCGCCGGCCTGGCGATCTACGACACCATGCAGTACGTGAAACCCGACATCCAGACCATCTGCATCGGCCAGGCGGCGTCGATGGCGGCGGTCCTGCTCGCGGCGGGAAAGAAGGGGAAGCGTTTCGCATTGCCGAACTCGCGCGTCCTCATCCACCAGCCGCTCATGCATGGGCTCGGCGGGCAGGCCTCGGAGATCGACATCCACGCCAAGGACATCATGAGGATGAAGGCGCGGATGAGTCAGATCCTGGCCAACCACACCGGGCAGCCCTTCGAGAAGGTCGATCGCGACACCGACCGCGACTACATCCTGCAGGCTCCGGAAGCGGTCGAATACGGCCTGGTCGATCAGGTCATCGCAAAACGGGAGTGAGTAAGGCGTGAAATAAGAGTTTGTTACGGAAACTGTAGGAATGCTCTCGCGACGGCTTCACGTTCACGAAAGCGCGGCGTAGAATCTAACGACCTCGTAAAGGATCCAAGCTACCCATGTCGAAGAAGGGGAATAGCGGCGACGTCCTCCGTTGCAGCTTCTGCAACAAGAGCCAGCGCGACGTCAAGAAGTTGATCGCGGGGCCGACCGTCTACATCTGTGACGAGTGCGTCGACATCTGTCTCGACATCATTGCCGAAGATCGCAAAGACGAGCCGGGTACGATGGAAGGTTCCGGCCAGTTGCCGAAGCCGAAAGAGATCAAGGAGTTTCTCGACCTCTACGTCATCGGCCAGGAGCGCGCCAAAAAGAAGCTGGCCGTGGCCGTCTACAACCACTACAAGCGCATCGACTACCACACGCGCAACAACCGGCAGGACGTGGAGCTGCAGAAGTCGAACATCCTCCTCATCGGTCCCACCGGCACCGGCAAGACCCTTCTGGCGCAGACATTGGCGCGCATGCTCAGCGTTCCCTTCACCATCGTCGATGCCACCACCCTCACCGAGGCCGGCTACGTCGGCGAAGATGTCGAGAACATCATCCTCAAGCTCTACCAGGCCGCGGGCAACGACAAAGACAAGACCCAGCGCGGCATCGTCTACATCGACGAGGTCGACAAGATCTGCCGCAAGGGCGACAACCCCTCGATCACGCGCGACGTGAGCGGCGAAGGCGTCCAACAGGCACTCCTCAAGATCCTCGAAGGAACGGTTGCCAACGTTCCGCCGCAGGGTGGACGGAAGCATCCGCACCAGGAATTCATCCAGATCGATACAACGAACATCCTCTTCATCTGCGGTGGCGCATTCGTCGGGCTGGAGAACGTCATCGAGAGGCGGCTGTCATCGACCTCGATGGGATTCGGCGCGAAGATCGCTACGAAGAAAGAGAAGCGCACCGGCGAGCTGCTGGCGCAGGTTCATCCCGAGGACCTCATCAAGTTCGGCCTGATCCCCGAGTTTGTGGGACGCCTGCCGGTCGTGGCCACGCTCAACGAGCTCGACAAAGGCACGCTGATCGAGATCCTGCGCGAGCCGAAGAACTCGCTCGTCCGCCAATACCAGACCATCATGGGTTTCGAGAACGTCACCCTCAAGTTCCACGACGACGCCCTCGAAGCCATCGCCGAGGAGGCGCTGAAGCGCAACGTCGGCGCGCGCGGCCTCAAGATCATCATCGAAGAGTTGATGCTCGAGATCATGTACACGATCCCGTCGCAAGACGCGATCAGCGAATGTGTCATCACCCGTGAGGTCGTCATCAACCGCAGTCAGCCGATCACGATGTACCGGAAAGCCGGATAGCGGTTCAGGGTTGCTGAGTTTCAGGGTTGCTCGGTTGCTGGGT
>Ga0247680_1000278_pt1 | contig 16513 bp, 31 predicted proteins | sample CNK21_metaG_FD_182803 | JGI IMG/M metagenome (GOLD analysis project Ga0247680, IMG submission 182803) | Soil microbial communities from Purdue University Martell Research Forest, Indiana, United States - CNK21 | ecosystem: Environmental > Terrestrial > Soil > Temperate forest > Bulk soil...
GTCGTGTCCCATGTCGGTGATGTCCGCGCTGTCGCCCTGGCCAAGCCAGGACAAGATCGCCAGGCGGGACCCCTGGACGACGCCGTCCAGGCCGTTCGGCGACCCGACCCCGCGAAGCAGGTACTCCGGGCCCTGCGTCGTCACGCGGTACAGCCGCGACTGAACAGGGGTGTGGATCAGGGCCTGCGCGTCGGGGTACCAGTCGATCACGCACTCCATGGTCCAATTTCCCGTCATCGTCCACCCGAAGGAAGACAGCGCGGCGGACCCCTGGAGATCGATTTCGATGATTCCACCTTCGAGCAAAGGCAACCAGGGACAGCTGTCCGTGTTGCGGTACAGATAGCCGCGGCGGAAGGGGATCTCGAACTCGTATTCGATCGGGACGACGTCGCCCGACGAACCCGACGATTGCGCGCGGGCCCGCGTCGGCGCCGCGAACCCGTTGTGAAAGTAGCTGTCATGGTTCGCCAGCAGGGGAACGCTGGTCATGGACTTGTTGACCATTTCCCCCGTGAACTGCGAGTACACGCGGCACTGTCCCAGCGCCTGCGCCAGCTGTTCCCAGTTGGGGGTGGGTCGGAAGCTTCCCGACGCGCGCGTGAGGAACCCGGTCACCCTGCAGCGGACGCGATCCGCATACATGAAATCGCCGTTCGGGAGTGTCCCCTTCAACGACGCGGGGTTGAAAATGAAGGTCTGTGGTGCCGCGCCCGGGACAAGGGTCTGCACCCGGCCGCCGGGGCCGCTCACCTGGACGAAATTTGCCGACATGGTGGGGTTTCTCCGGTGGCGGGGGTTAGGACTTGAACCAGTCGCCGACGATCGGCAGTTTGCCCAAGGTCATGTTGACCTTGTCTTTCAGGTACCCGGGGTGCTTCCCGTCGTACGCGATTGCGGCGCCGACGAGAATCGACGCGGCGAGGAGGAAAAAGATCCAGTTGTTCTTGGCAGCGGACCACCCTGCCTTCGCGCCTGCTGTTAGAGACATGCTGCGATCGTCGGCGGAAACGCGGTTTTCTCGCGCGTCACATCTGCCGTTCCGTCGGTGGCGACAGCGAACGGCGTTACCGACGGTGGCGCCCTACTCCGGGACGCCCTGCGGTTTCGTCTTTTTGCGGTGGCGCGTCCCCAGGATAAACCCGCGGAGTTCCGCGATCTGATCTTCGAGCACGCCGATCCGGCGGCCCTGGTCGGTGCGCGTCCGTTCGATCGTCTCAGCGATAGCGCGGACCTTGTGGTTCATCATTCCCCACGTCGCGCCGGCGCCGGCGACCGCTGTTAGGGTGGCGACGATCTCACCGATCGACACGTCCATGGGTCACCGGTAAAGCTCGTTTCGCTCGTGCAATCGCATCACGTCGAAGTCTTCCCCGCCCCAACAGGCCGACGTCCGCCATTCGAACAGCTGATCGGTCCCCTCTTGGGCCTCCGACACTTCCCCAACGTGCTGGACGATGTCCGGGCAGTGCACCCCGTAGTCAAGGCGAAGCTTCGCCGCGGCGACCGCTAGCGCGTTGTCGCTTTCCCCGTACATCGAAAACTCCGGTTCCCGCTGCCACGCCAGCAGCTGCAGCAGCGTGCGGTGGGGAAACTTCACCGCCTGCAGGAACGTGCTTGAGGACAGGGGCGGCCGCCAGATCCCCGGGAACATGTCCCACGACCGCAGGACACGCGGCGAGAAAAATTGCAGCCACGCCAGATCGGCAGGCACGATCAGGGACGCCATGCGACTGATCGCGTGCTTCGAGAATTTCAGATCGTCTTCCAGGGCGATCAGGTCCCCGCCCAGGTCGGCGCCGATCTGCAGCAGGTACCAGTACGGCAGCTTGTTCTTGGTTCGCAGCGTTCCCGGCGGCCGCGTGTATTCGTAGACGTCCCACCCCGGCGGCCGCGGCCCGTCGTAGGGTCCGTCACACACGATCCCTTTCAGGACAGGCGCCGGGTGACCGCGTTTCGGCTGCAGGATCGGATCGCGATCCGCGCCTTCGAGGGTGGCGCGCACGTAGCGCCACGGGTCCGTGTCGCGCGATCGCCTGCAGGTCAAGATCAGCAGGTTTGTCAACGCGACGCCTTCCCCAGCAGGAACCCGACGGCGAAGCACAGCGCGACGAACGCGACGTCCAGCACCGTCATAGGTCGACTTTTTCCATGATTTTGTAGACCGCCGACATGATGCGGTTGAAGATCGCTTCGGCCTTTTCGGGGTTTTCGCAGGCCCAATTTACGAACATCCGTCCGAGAATGTCCGGGGCCTTCGCGCCGGCGTGGGCGCCGATGCGCTGGCCTGCAGCTTTCGCGGCCTGCTTCCTGATCTCGTCGGGTGGGTCGGTTGCTTTCATCGGCGTGGAACCTCCAGATCGATCGCCTGTCCAGAGCGGCCCGGGATGCGCCGGGCAAGCGCGCCGGCGCGTCGGGACACTTGCGACGGGCGAACCGCGAAGGTTCCAAGCGCGGCCGCGACGCCGGCGACGACAGCGGGGACAACCCCGCCGGACAAGGCGCCGACGGCGGTGGCGCCACCGACGGAAAGCGCCGCTAACAGGGTGTGCACATTCATCGAGTGATCTCCTGTTTCTTGGGTTGCGGTGGCGGGACGGTGTACACGACGCCGTTCCACTCCCCTTCGGAAACCAGGATGAACTGTCCAACCTGCAGACCCATCACGGCGGCCGCGGTGCGTTCGTCGATCACGTTGGCGGAGATCAGATAGGCGCACGCCTTCGCGCCGCACCCGAACAGGATCACTTGAGACTGATCGTATGCCGTCGGTGGCACGCGTTGCGGGATCTGCGTCGTCCACAGCAGCGAGGCCCCGATCGCGCGCCCTTCCGACAGCGTTTCGCCCACCGCCGGCGCGGTGAACTCGCGTCCCGCCGGCGTCAACGCGCGGTGGAACTCGTCCACGACCAGCATTGTCCGGACGCCGTTATAGGACGCGTGATTCGTCACGCGCGCGGCGAGATCTACCGACGGCGTGTGCTGGAGTTCCCGCCGGCGCAAAACAACCTGGCAGGGATACGCCGTCGGTGGGTTGCTGATCACCGCGGTAGCTTCGTAGGCGATCCGATCGTGCGGGTATTGGATCGTCGGAAGCTTCACGTCGTGGATGATGACCAGCGAGATCAACCCTTCGTCGCGCAGGTACTGCAGGAAATCGATCATTCCCGTGGTTTTGCCGCGGCCCGTGATGCCCAGCGCACCGACGCGGATTCCCGATCCGCTGCGCAACGGCTCAGCGAGGGTTATCCACGCGTCTGACGCCGGTCGTAACTGAGACTGTCGCGCCGCCGGCGGTGGCGATAGCGGCGCATCCGAAGGCGCCCCATCCGGGCCTGTCTCAGGCGGCCGCACCACGCGCAACGCTTTGCCCGCGCGGTTCGTTTCGGGCGGCCGCAATCCCTGCAAAGGTTCCGGCGCACTCAACGGAACCGCCCGGACGCTGATTCGGTCCCGTTGCGGGGTTTCTGCAGGGCTACCAAGGCCATCTCGTCGAACGCGTCGCCGCCCTGGTCGGCGCCGGGGTGCCTACCAGGGGTCGGCTGCTGCGCCGGCGCCGGCGCCGGCGACGTCGGCGGTTGATCCGGCGGCCGCGGCGCGCGGGGTGAAGGTGCCGCGGCCGCTGCGCCAGCTCCTGCAGCGGCCCCGGGCTTGTCGGCGGCGCCCCACAACATCGAAAGAATCACCGCCCCACCGCCGATCAAAAGCTTCGCGTTCGGACCCATGGAAGCGTCCCCCATCAACTTCCGGGCCCGGTACTGCAGACCTTCCGTGTACCACTCCAGGCCCTTGGGCGACGGTTCGTTGGAAACTTTGCCGCGCGATTCGTTGTAGTCGTGGCACAGCTTCACCGTCCCGACGACAACGGCGTTAGCGACGACGTCGGCAAAGAATTCTTGCGACTCGCGTTCGCCGTCATCAGATTGACGATCGTCGCCGATCTCAGGGTGGATCGGTTCGTCCGCGGCCGCGGGGTCGGGGATCTCGGGAATCACCGGCGCCGGCGGCGCTTCACCAGTCGACGCCGGCGCCGGTTCGTTCTCGGGCGCCGCCGGCGTCTGAGGGGGGGGATCGGATGGTTTGGGTTCGACGTCGCCGGCGCCGGCCGAAACAGGAAGGGCGCGAAGCTTCGCAGCTGTCGCCGCCGCGTCGATCGGCGGCGCCGGCGCCGGCGCGCTGTGCGCTGCTGGCGGGGTGCGCTTCGCCTTTTTCGCGCGGAACTTTTTGTGGGCGCGATCTTCGATCGGAAGGCGTTTCAGGCGGTATTTTGCCGCCTTTTCAGCGGCCGCCCGATCCTTCGTCTTGGTTTGGTGGACGCTGATCCGCCCGTTGAAGGGGATCTCGACGCGAAAGGTACCGTCGCTGTTACGTAAGAGCGTGTACGAGGCTTTCGACATGCTTCCCGATCTTCGGCGCCAGCCTGGCAGCGTCGGCGAGGTGCATTTTCAGCGTCCGGCCCTGAGCCATGCCCACCCCCATCACTTGGAGCGCACGCATAACGGTCGCGCGCGAAAGTTGAAGGTCTCGCATCCCAGCGGACGCGCGCACGATCCCGACCAGGGCCGCCGTGGTGGACTCGCGCTGCGCTGGAGTCATCGCGGCCAAATTTTTCTCTAACTCCCGCAGTAGCGTTTCCATTCAGGTCCGATCCGGAGGGTACCCGCCCGCCACCGTCGGATCATCTGTTTTTTCAGGGTTCGTTTTCGTAACCGCTCCCACATTGCCGCACCCCCCGGAAGGTTGGCACGACCGCTGCTGCTTTCATTGCATCCGATCCGACGTCGGCGCCGCCACCGCCGGACGCGCGCCACCCACCGCCGCAACCGCCCCACTTTTTCCTCTTCGATCAGGAAGGATCCGGATCCGGATCCGGATCCGATCCGGACGGGCCCGCGGTCGTGGCAGGGCAGGCCCGCAACTTTTGCCCGCGAAAAACCGGCGTCCCGGGCCCGGATCCGGGCAGGCCCGCGGTTAGTCGGGGAGATCGGAGCCTTCCTTACGTTCCCGGGACGAAAGTCGCCACCACGGGCCGCTCCGTTCGTCTGGCGCGCGTTTAGAGGCGGCCGCCGGACATGGCTACGCCGACGGGTGGCGCGCGGGATTCACTGAACGTCGGTGGGGTTCAGCTGCTGTCGACGTCGGCCGACGGTCGGACGACGTCGTCCGACGCTAGCCGGGCCTCGATACGCCGGGCCTCAGCCAGAATTTCGGCGTAGCCCCACGCCGGATCGCCTTTGTGCTCCTGTTCGACCATGTCGGCGATCTGTGTGGACGGTTGCCCGCGAAGGCGTCCCTCCCACCCCGGGGCCGGCGCCGGCGCCGGCCCCGGCGCGATCAGCGGTTGCCGCCCTTCGGTCACCGCCTCTTCGAATTCAGCGTTCGCCTTTGCGGCGTCCCTCCGAAGGCGGTTCCGTTCGTCCAGGGCCTTGCGGTGGGCCTTTTTCAACTCGCGCGCCAGCACGGGCCCCCAGAGCATCAGGGCGGAGAGACTGAATCGGCGCATTCCCGCTTTCGATCCGGCGTGCTTGGCGATCCGCTGCTGTTTGGTGAAGGTGACCAGGCCGATCCGCTTTTGAAACCGGACGATCCGTTCGCACCGATCGCCGGGGTCGCGTCGTTTGCGCCAGCCGCCCTTACCCCGTCGGGTCACGTAGTCGGGAGAGACCAGCTCGGCCTTTTCGGCGAGGCGGCGCAGCGATAGGTGGGGATCGGCCTTGGCTTCCGCGTGGCCCGGTTCCCGCAAAAGCAATTCGTCATAGTCCAGATAGGCGAGTTCCGTTGCCGTTGCTGCTAGCAGGCCCTGCATGAAGTCCGCGCGCCGGCGCTTGAACGCCTCTTTCCCTTCGCCCGGGGCCTGATGCATCAGCAGCTGCGGCAACGCTGGCCGGATGATCTTCCCGTGGCGATCGTGGCGGGCGGTTTGGAGCCTGTCGCGATCGGCGAAAATGATCTCGGCCTGTTCAGCGAAGGCGATCACCACGGGGTGATTGTGGACGCGGACGCATTCGGGCAGGCGCAACCCTGTCACCGCGTCGGTACCTCGCCGGCGAGGGGAAGCTTCCACGCTGGGACGTGGGTTTCCCCCCCGCCGAGATCGAAGCACCACCCGAAACCGAAAAACAGTAGGCGCGCGTAGTCGCTGGCCGGTTCGTTCTGCGCGCGGATCACACCCTCAAGTTCCGCGGCGGTGAGCGTGTAGCGTGGCGCCCCCAGGATCACGGCGGGGGACTCCCGACAACGCCCAGCAGCCGAAACGACAGCACGACCAGGCTAACAAACACGCCACGGCGGCCGCCGGCGGCGGGTTCGGCGAGGCGGACGCCGACGATCGAGGCGTCGCCGGCGTAATTGTCGACGTGGGTGATCAGGATTCCCAAAACCCCGCCGTCGTTTTCACCGCGCACCGGGTTCCACCGCTGCAGTTCCACGACGTCGCCGACGGAAAAAGTGCGATCTTCGGTGGATCGGACTTCGGCGGTTTTCTCGCCGCGAACGATCGCGTCCCAGCTTTCCGGCCAGCACTTGAGGCGGATCGTCATGGGCGCCGCTTTCCCGTCGGTGCGCCGGCGGTGAAGGACAGTCCGGTTTTGTGGGCGGCCCGCGGGCAACGGTGTTCCCGAAAGCCGGCGCCGCCAGCGACTTTCACCGCCGTGGGTTCAACCCCCAGGATCCCCACTTGGATCCCGACGTCGCCGGCGCCGCGTGCGCAGGTATCGAGCGCCACGATCCCCGCGCGCCCTTCCATTCGCACCCACAAGACCGCGCGCCTGCAGGCGGAACAGGTCTCAGGGCGAAGTGGGGCGGTGTAGGTATTGCCCTTTTTTCCGGTCTTTGGTAGGGTTGGCATCCTGGTCACGCGTTCAGTTGGTCACGCTGTTTAGATGGCTGGTCAAACGTTCGCTAAGGGGGATCGGGGTCAAAACCCGCGGACTTTTTCAGGAGTCCCCGCGGGTTTTGTCGTATCAGGGCAACGGCGGAAGGTGCGGCGCCGGCCACTGTACGCGCGATCGGGTGGCGGGATCAACGATCTGCCGGTTTAGGATGTGCCCATGAAATCGATCACTTCCGGGCGATCGGTGGTCCTGTACGCGAGGGTGTCCACGATCCTGCAGCAGAACGCAAAAGCCCAGCTGGCCGAACTACGAACCGTCGGCAGGGCGCGCGGCTGGAAAATCGTCGCTGAATTCACTGAACAGGCCAGCGGCGCCGACGACGCGCGGCCGCGCTTCGCGGAAGCCATGGCGGTACTGGCCAGCGGCCGCGGGCAGATCCTGGCGACGGTTTCGCTTGATCGGGTGACCCGTTCGTTAGCTCACCTGCTGCAGGTTGTGGATCAGATCCGGACCTATGGCGCCGATCTGGTCTGCGTCCGAGACGGCGATCTCGACACGACCACCGCCAGCGGCCGCGCGTTCCTCCAGGTCCGCGGCGTTTTCGCAGAACTCGAAAGGGCCCTATCGAGCGAACGCGCGCGAGAGTTTGCCGCCGTCCGGAAGGCTCAGGGCCTGCCGAACGGACGTCCGTCAACGATGTCCCTTGGCGCGGTCGTGCGCGCGATCGCCCTGCGCCGTCAGGTTGTGGTGGGGGACGGCGACCAGCGGCCGCCCACCTGGTCGGAGATCGCCGGCCAGCTGCGGGCGGAAGGGTTCGGCGAGATCACGCCGGCGACGATATGCCGCCGGGTGGGGGAAGCGGTACGGAACCCCCCCCGCAAATCGGCCGCCTAACCCCCCGGAACCCTTGCCCGCCGGCGCCCACATTTCCCGGTTACGGAACGGGGGGGTTTCGTAGTACCGTCCGCCGAATGAGCACAACCAAGGACCCGTCCTTTTCCAAGTACATCGAGTGCCGGACCACCGAAGGCGACCGCAAAACAGACGTCACGATCGTCGTGCCGTCGGGTTCGCCGGACCAGATCACGATCATGCTGTCCAGCCGCGGGATGATGACAATTTTTTCGGTTCAACCCCATGAGGCCCTGTTGATCGCGGCCGCCCTTCGCGCGGCCTGGGATTCGACGCTAGTAGGCCCTGCAGCGACGATCGAGGCGGGCCGCGCAGCGTGACCACCGATGCAAAGGCGGATCTGCTGGCGGCCGCCGACCAGGCTGCGAAAGCCGCCCTGGACGAACATCTCCGGGTGATCGGCGGGATCATCCGTGACGCCGTCAAGGATCTCGCCGGCGATCGCGTCGGGTTCTGCCTGTTGCTGTGCGACGACTTAGGGAACGCGACACTTTCCAGCAGCATTTTCCGCCCTGCGCTGATCGAGTTCCTGAAGGAAGTCGTGCGGGAACTAGAGAGCCTGAAGTGAAGCACGAACGCATGGTCCTGCGGATCGACAAGTTCTCAGACGATCACGTCCCGCTGTACGCGGTGATCCCGTTCGACGCGGCGGAAGTGGGGTCGGCGCTGTCGATCCTTTGCGATCTGATCGTCCACAAGCGCGGCGGACTCACCTTGCCGCTAGACGTCCAGGCGGCCGCGCGCGTGCTGGGCGAAATTCTCGACAAGTACAAGACGACGGTTCCCCAATGAGGCCCTTTGCCGAGGGAACCGCTGTGTCCGTCGAGAAATCGCAGATGCAGATCCAAAGCCTTGTCCGGCGGCATGGCGCGACGATGTTTTCCGCCGGGTGGCTGGCGCAGGGTCAAGCGGCTGTCGAGTTTTCGATCAAGGGGCGGCGCGTCCGCTTCACGATCAGCTCACCGACGGGCCCGTCGGCGAAGGTTGAGGCGGAGGAACGCCGGCGGTGGCGTTGCCTGCTGCTGGCGATCCGCGCGAAGCTTGAGATCGTCGCCAGCGGGATCAGCGAATTCGATGAGGAATTCCTAGCCCACGTCGTGACAGACACGGGCGAGACTGTCTGGACGCGCGCCCAGCTGACAAAGCTGCTGCCCGCCGTCGGTGCGACGCCGTGATCTGCAGCGGCTGCAGCCGGGAACCGGCCGCCATGATGGCCGGCGCCCCGTGGTGGTCCGCCTCGCTGTGCATGGAATGCGCGTTCGCGGGCAAAGGCGATCTCGACGATCTCTCACGGGCCAAGATCGAACGGTTGAAGGCAACCGCGGCGGAAATTGCGTCGGGGATCTCGACGTCGGAAGATCCCGCGATCCGGTCCCTCATGATGGCACTTCACTCTATCGGCGATTCGCTCAATTACATCGAGCGGTACGCCGCGGACATCCTTGTCCGTGACCAGGGCCCCGACGGCAAATGGGGTTCCTTCGCGCTGCTGGACTTGCCCGCCGCGAAGGCGATCGCGCACGCGTTCCGGTTCGTCCGTCTCGGCCAGCGTCCCCACCGCCGCGTGAGGCCCGAGGAGGAAACCAATGGGTGAGACGCTTCGCTTGTCCGTTCTGACGACGCCGCGCCGGTTGAAGTACCTGAGGGAAACCCTGCAGGCGATCGACGCCGCCGGCGGCGCGGACTTCCCTGGTCGCCGCGTGGTTTCTGTCGACGGTGATCCCGCCACCGTTCGCCCGCTGGCGCCGGCGGGGTGGGACGTCGACAGCCTGTCACCAACCAGCCGCGGAACCCGCAAAAGTATGTGGGAGATCATGCATCGGGCCGCGAACGCCGGCGTGTCGGCGCTGCTGTACTTCGAGGACGACGTCAGGTTGGCGCGCAACGCGATCAGGGTCATGGCGCGGGCGGTGGTCCCGGACGAATTCGGTTTCCTCAGCTTCTTTCAGATGAACAAAGGCATGTCCGACAAGCCGGGCATTCATCGATATTGGAAGCCTCACCCGTCCGTCTCGGGATTTTGGGGATCGCAGGCCCTGAAGGTTCCCGCGCGATCGCTGGCGAAGTTTGCCGGGCCCGACACGACGCCGGCGCGCTACCAGCACGCGTGTGATGTGTGGATCGGTGAACAGCTTGTCCCCGGAATCGTTCTGCCTTCGATCGTCCGACATGTGGGGGTGTCATCGTCGATCCCCGCCCAGCACGCGCACACGATCACCGGCGACCACATCCACCGCGCGGGCCTGCAGTACGCCGGCGACGACGCGGACGCGCTGCAGGTTCTGGCGGACGTTGTGACGCTTTCCCCGCTGCAGGATCGCGAATGATAAGAGACGATGCAGCCACCGACGGAAAGCGCGCCGCCGGCGACGTCGGCGCCGGACGCGTTGACGCTGCTGCAGCGACTGAAACGCCTTCAGATGATTCGGGACCCCGGGAACATGGCGGACACGATCTTGGTTTCGCAGGAACTGATCCAACAGCTGTTACGCCGGGTGGCGAGGCTGGAGGCGGAAAATTCGCTCCTTCGGGCCCGGCGTTAGATTCTCAGGCGCCGCCGGCGCCGGCGGACGTGGTGAACGTTCGCGAAAACACTGAGGGGGGCGGCGCCGGCGGCACGGGCGGGGGGTGTCCACGTTGCGGAGCAACCGATCACCTGGTCTGCATTCTCGGCGACGCCGGCGGCAACGTTCCGCGGCCCGCCAACACGGACGAACTACGCCGGGCCGCGATCGAGAAGGTTCTGCGGGACATGGGCTACGTGCCTATGACGTGGATCTACTTCGACGCCGTTTGCGACCAGTGCGATCAGATGATCTTTTCGGAGCGGTTCCGCCCCGCGATCGAACGCAATTGGAGCGGCGTCACTGAACACTGGCTACAGCAAGTGAAGGCGCACAAGTGCCCATGACCGACGACGATCGAGCCGAACGGCAGTTTATCGAATCCGTCCTAGAGGGGATCCAAACCTACGTCGAGACGATCGAAGCGGTGGGCCCGTTGCCGGGTGGGCGGAAGCTGGTTTTCTTGGCGGCCGCCGGCTGCAGGCACCCGGACGGCACCACGGCCCTTCGGATCATCTGCAACTCAGGCACGGCGGGCATGGGCATCCTGATCGCGGAACTCGAAAAAGAGCGGCAACGGCGTGAGGCCGACGACAGACGCGGAAAGGAACCGTTTTGAAAAAGCGGGGGGACGACTACAACGCCGGCGCGAACCTCACTTACGAGATCGTGGGGGCCTACAAGATCCGCGCGCCGCGGTTCCGGTTCCCGCCGCGCGACATTGCCCTGATCGCCTCGATTGCCGACGTCGGCGACAACCTCGCCGTGAACACGGCGGCGCGCGATCTGGTCGCGTTCCTGATCGCAGAGTGCGACCGTCGGAAGCTGGGCGACTACCCCACCGTCATGATGCTGCGCACTTGCCTGGAAATGCATCGGGTAGAGATCGATTTCGTTCCCTTCGAGGACTTGGGGATCGCCGGCGGCGCTTCCCCGTTCCCACTTCCCCGCGGCCGCAATTGACCGCGCCCCTCGCCTGTCGGACGTGCGGCTGTACCGACGACAACGCTTGCCCGGGTGGGTGCGCCTGGTACAGCCGGCGGCCGCCGTTGTGCACGCGCTGCTACGTCCGGGGTGCGCTGGGCGGCCTGGTCGCGGTGCGCGCGGCCTACGTGACAGTTTTCGGGTTCGACCCGATCACCCCTTCGCGCGCTGTAGAACCGGTTCCCCCGGTCGCGCCGCCCGTCGCGGCCCGTTCCAAACCGACGGCGGCGCGGTTCCGATCGCAGACTTCCACGGCAAAGCGTCGGAGGCGGGCCTAGCTGACGCTGGGCGCGTTCCGTAGGCGCCCACGCGCGCCGCCAGCGTTTCCGGGCCGCCTGCGCTCCTAGCGCGTGCCATTGCCTGATCTGCTTTGCCCATGATTGCCCGCCTTTCGCTACAGCCTGAGGTGCGCGTGCTGGCCGGTCAACAGCAGCACGACCAGGATGATCAGCACGACAGCCGCCGGCGACCAGGAATAGTGTCCGTAGGGGCGGTTCGGCCCGCCACCCCAGAACCCGCCCGCCGCGGCGACGACAAGCAACACGACCAGGATCCCCAGGACCGACATTAGCGGAACCCCGGGGGGCGGCCCGTCGGCGGTTTGTTCGCCGGCGGATAGACCGCGCTGTCACCTTGGTGGGGGAACGCTTGCCACGGCCATTTGACGCCGTCCCAGAGTGCGCCGCACCCGTTGACGTCGTAGATACCCCGCTTCGCGCATTCGGCCATGTCGTTGGGGAAGACGTCTTTGCCGTTCGACGCGCGCCCCACCTTGGAGGAACCGATCCCCAGCTGGTCTTTGATCCAAATCGCGGCCGCCCCGCACAGCGGCGACGCGGCGACGCCTAGCGCGGGCATGCCGGTTGCGGCGCCGGCGGCAATGCACGTCACGGCCCCGACGGCGGCCGCCGTCTTGTCGGCGCCGCCCGTTTGCGCGTTCGGACGCGGGGCCCTGCCGGTCGCCGGGCCCTTCCCGTCGTTGGGTGGCTTGCCCAAGATCGTGTCCAGCTTGCCGCTATAGATCAGCCACACGGCGACGCCGGCGGCGACCAGTAGCAGCGTGTTTTCTTCGTTCGGCGTCGCCATGGGTCACCCCGTGTTGCTGCTGTCTCCCCAGCTCGGGATCGTCTCCCGTTTCGGCTTGCTGCTGATCAACCAAAGCAGCGCGCCCAGCAGCAGCAGCCGCGCCCAGTCTCCATTTTTCATCGGAACCCGATCGGCTTTCCGCCGGCGCCGCCGGGGTTCACAAAGTGGTTTGTGGGCGGGGTGACGGGCGACGTCCCCTGTCCCTTGATGAACCGATCGCGCTGCAGCTGCGACGCGATCGCGAGTCCGCCCCTGGTCGTCCCGGTCACCGGGCCCGGCGCTACCAGCGGGTTCGTAACGTTGGGGTCCCAGACGGGGAACGGGTCCGCGCCCTGAAGCTGTTTCTTGCGGCTGGCGTAGGCGACGACGCCGGCTGCTGCGAGATAGATCAGCGGAATAGCCATGGTCCCCCCCTTCTACGGATTCAAGATCGACTGACGGTCTAGGAACCAGTCCCCGGAAACGTCGTCGAACAAAAAGATCGCTTTCTGCCAAGTGAAGCTATCGACCCAGGTCAACAGCGTTCCGCCACCCGGGCCGCCGTTGACGATCGTCAGGGTCACGTTGACGCCGGACGTGCGCAGCAAAACGATCTCCGACCGTTTCAGGGCCCCGGTCGGATCGAGCGTGTACGTTCGCGGCGCGCTTGGCGTGACGCCTAGGCCGCTGTTGTAGCGGACGACGCCCAGGTTGACGCCGATCGTGGCGTCCGCGTCGGGGAGGCTGGCGCTGTAGTAGCGGAACAGCTGAATCACGGGATCTGCGGCGAGGCCCACCGAATTCGCTGCGTTGAGTGCGTTCGTCGCGTCCGTTTGCGCACTGTCGGCGGTGGCCTGCGCGTTGTCCGCGTCCGTCTGGGCACCGTCGGCGGTGGTCTGCGCGGTGGCGGCCGCCGACGCGGCACCGGTGGCGGTGGTCTGCGCGCCGTTCGCGGTGGTCTGGGCTGCAGCTGCAGCAGCGGTCGCCGCGGCCGCCGACGCGCGTGCGACCGCGTCCACGCCGGCGTCCACCTTCACGTTCCCCGTTCCGGTCGGAGGCGTGAGGGTCACGCCGGTTCCGGCGATCAGCTTGCTCACGCCGGCGGACGGGCCGCCGGCGGGGGCGTCGTTGCTTCCAACGTGACCCGTGGGGACGGTGCTACCAGCGGCCAAAATGAGCTCCCAAGCTTGGCATAACTACGCCCAAAACCTCAGCTTTTCGGGGTCGATTCCGTCCGGGAAGACTTGGATCCTGCCTTCCGCGATCCGGTTCGCAGCGGTGCGCGCGGCCGCCTCCGGAGACTTGAACGCCGGCGGCGCGTCGAACTGAATCGCGCCGCCCGTGGGGTCTGGGAAGGTGCCCACAAGGACGCCGGTCGCGATCTCCAGCTCGCCGGCGTAGGGGTCAAGGGCGGTGGACGCGTACCGATCCGATTCGTTGTAGTGCGGCGAATCTTCGTCGATGTCCCTTTGCGTCCCGAAGTACCCCGTGTGTTGAGGGTGGTTCGCTCGCAGCAGCAGCGACGAGATCGACCGACCGACGCGGACGGCGTAGTTCAGCGCGACGTGTGCGATCGCGATCTTCACTTCCGTACTGTCGCGCCCATGCTCGGACGCGATCATCCGGGCAAGCGCATAGCTGTCGAGATCGGTTCCCGCCTGCTTCGCCAGCAGGCCCGGCGCGACGCGGACGACGCCGTCCGGGCCGTACGTCGCGTGCGTGAGGCGGGCCCCGCGTTCGATCGTGTTCACGACCGTGGACAGCCCTTCAACGGGATCACCGTCGCCGGCGACAGCCAGCAGCAGCAGCGCGGCGACGAAAAAAGTCGTCCAACCCATCACGGGATCCCATTGGAAACCTGTTTTCCGCGCGTCACGACCAGGCGGCAAGCCTGGAAGATCTGCGCGAGTTCCTCTTCCGCTCCGTTCCAGCCGGGGGCGGGTTCCCAGGTTGCGATCACGATCAGCTGTCCCGCGGCCGCGCCGGTTCCACCGTCGCCAAGCCACGACGGGACTTCAACGCTTCCGCGCCACTGGTCGTTAGCGGTGACTGCTTCCCAGGACAGCGGGACGTTTTCGTTCGCAAAGATCGAGTTGGTCTGAATCGGCCGCCCCATTTCGTCGCGGTCCCACGCGTTCATGCTGGCCAGCCACCCCGCCGACAGTGTTTCGCTTTCACCCGTGTAGGGGCGGAAGCCTAGCGACATCTTGAGGTGCAGCCGCGTTGACGGGTTTTCGATCGTGAACAGCGCCGCCGTTTCATCGTATTCGAAGTTGGCGTCGAAGTTGGTGATCAGCGGCGCGGACTCGACCTTGCGCCGGCGGCCGCCCTGCGGGGTCCCCGCCTTCGGGACGATCACGGGCCGCGCGTCGTAGACGCTTTGGTGCGAGGCCCCCTTCACGACCAGGCCGCGGGCGGTGTTCTGCCACAGCGGATTCATTTCGTCGCCTTCCACAGCACGACGCCACCGACGATCACCCCCACGACCAGGGCGATCGAATTCAGATCGGGCAGTCCCAGGCCCTTCAGATGGTTATCGATGCTGTCGCCGCTTTTGGTGCGCGGGCCCACGCGCGAACCGTCGGGGATCTTGACCCCGTACTCTGCGGCCTGCGTCGCCCACGTCTCGAATTGCTGTTCGAACGAAACGAGATCGTCCCGGTTCGAATCGTTGAACGCCGTCACAAAGTTGGAAAACCACCCACCGAAGTGATCTTTCCAAAAGGCCCACCACCGCGCGTAGAAGACGTTCCATGCGTCGAACCATACTTCCGGCGCCCCCGGCGAATCCTGCAGCAGGTTGTCCAGCTGCTTGATCTGCGCGTCCAGCGTCTTGGCGTCTTGGGCGAGATCGTCCGGCGTGAAAAAATCGGACGGTCCTACCCGGTATGTCCCCGCCGGGGGCATCGGGTCACACGTCCCCGTAGTCGTAGAAGTCGTCCCAATAATCGGGGGACGTCGCCGCCGATCCGCCAGTCGACGCGCCGGAGTTGGCCGGCTTGTCGTCATGGAACAGACCACCGAACCACCGACCGACAGCGGACGCCGCTTCGTCGATCACCTTGACGACGCCGCGGCCTGCAGCGTCCGTCGCTTGCGTGGCGCCGCGGTTGGCTGCGATCTTGACCGACGCTTTTTCGCGCTCAGTCACGACGTACAGCACGACGCCGGCGACGAGAATCCACTTCCACATAGGCTAAGGCCCCCTGCGGACGTTCGTCGCCATGGCGTTGATCTGGGACACGCCGACGACGCGCCCAGCTCGGAACAGGCCGACCAGCGCCGGCGTAACGCCGGGCTGTCCCGAACGGCGGCCCGGCCGTTCGGTCACGTAGCCGGCCTTTGACAGGCCCGGCCCCTGAATGAAAATCCCCGGCGCCGCCGGCATCCTGCGCCGGCCAGCGTCGGAAATCTTGAACCCAAGTCCCATCCGGTTCGGTCGCCTCCAGCGCCGCCTAGGCGGCGCGCACGATCTTGAGCGGCATTCCCCACTGCGTCGATTCGTCGGCGCGCTTCGCATCGGCGTACTTCGGAATGTACGCGTAGGACCCGCCCCGCGACGTGTGGGACAGTCCCATCCGATCCATGAGATCGAGCACCTTCGCGGCGCTGAATCCGCAGATCTCGTCCGTGCGGAAGAGGTGCAGCACCGAACCGTTCGGCGGTGACCCCAGCGTCGCGGTGAAGGACAGATCCCCGTTGACCTTCTGAAGGTCGCTGATCTTGTCGTAGTGACCGACCCAGACCAGCGGGAAAAAGTTCAGCGCATCGTTGAGGAGACGCATTTGCGTCGTGGTGAGAAGGGGGTCCATGGCGAACGGCCAGCCGGCCAGATCGTTGCCGATGAACGTTTCTCCCGTGTGCGTGTTGTTCCGGTAGCGGATCGGTTTCGTCTCGGCGAGGAAAGACGAGATGAAAGACGTCACGCTGTCGATCGACACCTGATCCCGGAACGGGACGTCCAGCCGCTGCAGCTGCGACGTTGCGAACAGGATGCCACCGCCGGCGAACGCGGCGTAAAAGCCCGCGTCGTGTCCCATGTCGGTGATGTCCGCGCTGTCGCCCTGGCCAAGCCAGGACAAGATCGCCAGGCGGGACCCCTGGACGACGCCGTCCAGGCCGTTCGGCGACCCGACCCCGCGAAGCAGGTACTCC
>Ga0247680_1000279_pt1 | contig 16459 bp, 22 predicted proteins | sample CNK21_metaG_FD_182803 | JGI IMG/M metagenome (GOLD analysis project Ga0247680, IMG submission 182803) | Soil microbial communities from Purdue University Martell Research Forest, Indiana, United States - CNK21 | ecosystem: Environmental > Terrestrial > Soil > Temperate forest > Bulk soil...
CGGGAGTTGGTCATTATCGACATGCCCCTTCGCGTGGCTTACAACAGCAGTTTTCTGGGAAGTGGTTTTGTCCGTTGATTGAGTTTGGGTGTCGGGGGCTGGTGGTCGCTCCGTAGTTGGGGCAGCCTGCATTGAGCCCAACTTGTACCAGTGCTTACCGCCAGAAACAGTCCAAGCACTAACGAATAGAGCCCTCGCATAACGAGTCTCCTGTTTGACGCCAAGAGAACCTCACCTCGAGAAAGAGAGCAACGAACTTGACCTATGCTTCCCGAGATTGGTTCACCTGACACCTGTCAATCCAACTAGTCGCCTGGAGTATGCCTGCGTGCCAAGCTCTACCAAAGGGAGCGGAACGCAGAACAAAGGTCCAATCCGAAGAAAACCATGAAAACAAAAAACATTCTTATTGCCGTCGGCCTTGCGCTTGGTCTGGCTGGCTACTCTCTGCCGGCGTTCGCGCAGGACTCAGGCGAGCCGGACAAAGAAGCGATCGAGAAGTCCTTTCCGTCAAAGCGGCCATATTCTCCATACGCGGGGAGACCGTTTCCAGCGCGTGTTTATTGGGGCGATACGCACTTACATACGTCGTATTCGATGGACGCGGGGGCCTTTGGTGCCAGGCTCGGACCGAAGGACGCCTACGTGTTCGCCAAGGGGAACGAAATCACCGCTTCGAGCGGACAACGCGTGAAGCTTTCGCGCCCGCTGGATTTTCTCGTCGTCGCCGATCACTCTGATGGCATGGGCTTCTTTCCAATGTTGCTTTCGGGGAGCCAAGATATTTTGAACGACCCGCAGGGCAAGAAATGGTACGAAATGATTCAGTCAGGCAAGGGGGCAGACGCGGCGCTAGATATTATCATTACCTTCGGCAAGGGACAGATGCCGAAAGCTATCTTTCCGCTCCCGGGCACGGCCCCTTATCGCAGTGCTTGGGCGGAGACCATCAAGGCAGCCGAGGAGGCGAATGATCCAGGCCGTTTCACCGCGTTCGTCGGCTTCGAGTGGACGTCGAATACCGGCGGCAACAATTTGCACCGCAACGTCATTTTCCGTGACAACGCGGCCAAGGCGAGCCTAGTCGAACCCTACACCACCATAAAGCCCCTGGGCAGCGATAACCCGCGCGACTTGTGGAACTGGATGCAGACTTACGAAGACAAGACGAACGGGAGAGTGCTGGCCATCGCGCACAACGGCAACCTCTCCAACGGACGCATGTTCCCACTAATCGAGTCGTTCACCGGGAAGCCGATCGATCACGAATACGCCGAGCAACGTGCGCAATGGGAACGACTATATGAAGCGACCCAGATCAAGGGTGACGGCGAGTCACATCCGTTCCTTTCCCCCAACGACGAATTTGCGAACTTCGAGCGCTGGGACAAAGGCAACCTGGACCTCAGTGTGCTCAAGAAGCCGGAGATGCTGGAATTCGAATATGCGCGAGCCGCGCTCCGGAACGGGCTGAAACTTGAAAGGGAGCTGGGTGTGAACCCGTACAAGTTCGGGATGGTTGGTTCCACCGATTCGCACACCGGTCTCGCTGCTGTGGAAGAAGACAATTTCTTCGGCAAAACTTCCAGCGCCGAGCCAAGTGCAGGGCGAGCAGAGCATCCGTTTGTAAAGAACCCTGCCAATCCCGGAGTTGTGATCATGGGTTGGGAGACGAGCGCCTCCGGCTACGCGGGTGTTTGGGCTACGGACAACACACGCGAAGCACTGTGGGACGCCATGCAGCGGAAGGAGACGTATGCCACCACCGGTCCACGGATGATCGTCCGCTTCTTTGCCAGTTGGGACTTCGTTGCGGCCGACGCAAACACGCGGAGCCCTGCAGTGGTCGGCTATCAAAAGGGCGTACCCATGGGTGGAGATCTTCAACAGGCACCTGGTGGCAAATCGCCCACATTCCTGGTCGCTGCACTAAAAGATCCCATCGGTGCGAATCTCGACCGAGTGCAAATCATCAAGGGCTGGCTCGACGCAAAAGGCGAAACGCATGAGAAGGTTTATGACGTGGCATGGTCGGGAGACCGCAAACCCGACGCGAAGACCGGTAAGCTGCCGGCGGTTGGCAACACCGTGGATATTCCCAAGGCAACCTGGACCAACAGCATCGGCGCAACGGAACTCATCAAAGTGTGGAAGGATCCGGAGTTCGATGCGGCGCAGAGCGCATTCTACTACGTCCGTGTGCTTGAGATTCCGACCCCACGCTGGACGGCGTATGATGCCAAATACTTTGGCATCAAGATGCCGCCTGAAGTGACGATGACAGTGCAAGAGCGCGCCTACACTTCGCCCATCTGGTACACCCCTGCAAAGTGAGCCTCCTATGCGGAAGACCTTGCGAAAGCTGATCCGTGAGCCGCTGTTTCACTTCCTGCTGCTGGGGGTGGTGATCTTTTGCATTGCTGGGCGGTCGCGAAGCATCGGCGGCGCCTCTGGTGAGAAGATCGTCGTTACACAAAGCCACATCGAAAGCATCGTCGTCGGTTTCAGCCGTACCTGGATGCGCCCTCCTACCCAGGAAGAAATGCAGGGGCTGGTCGACGACTACGTTCGCGAGGAAGTGCTCTATCGAGAGGCGAAGGCAATGAGGCTGGATCAGGACGACATCATTGTCCGGCGCCGCATGCGGCAGAAATTTGAATTCCTGAGCGAAGATCGGGCGGCGAGAAAGGAGCCGCCCAACGAGCAGGAACTCGAAGCCTACCTCCGGCAGTCCGCGGACAAGTACCGTGAGGAACCGCGCGTTACTTTCGAACACATCTTTTTCAACCGCGAGAAGCATCGAAAGTCCGCGGAGACAGATGCGAAGGCGGTGCTGGCGCGGCTGACTGGAAAGAACGGCGCTGCCATCGATGTCGAAAAGCTTGGCGACGCCTTCCTGTTGCCATTCCGGTTCGAAAAAGTCTCAGCGGGAGAAACAGCACGGCTTTTCGGCGAGAACTTCGGGAAACAACTGGCATCGGTCGAGACGGGGAATTGGGCCGGTCCGCTGGAATCAAACTACGGGCTGCATCTGGTGCGGGTCGACGAGCGCTCGCCGGGAATAGACCCGCCACTGGCGAAAGTGCGCGAGGCCGTCCTCCGCGACCTGCTGAATGAGCGGCGCAAGCAAGAACTGGACGCGCAGTATGCCAAGCTGCGCGCGCGGTACACGATCGTGGTCGAGCCTCCCCCAGCAGCAAAGGTAGCGGAGGCACGTTGATACGGCGCTGGCTCACATTTCGGGTGTTCCTTCTCATGTTGGCGGTAGTTCAAACAGCCTATGCCCACGAAGTCCGCCCCGGGTATCTCGAACTCCGCCAGACAAAAGCCGGGATGTACGCGGTTCTTTGGAAAGTGCCGGCCGTGGGTGAGATGCGGCTAAGTATCTATCCGCGTTTCCCGGAGAACTGCCAACCAGTTGGCGAGGTAACCAGTTACCGTGGTGGCGATTCGTATGCCGAGCACCTCAGCATCGCGTGCTCCGGCGGGCTGAAGGGCGGGACGATTGCGGTCGATGGGCTCGCCGCAACGATGACTGACGTGCTTGTCCGGATAGAGTTCAGCGATGGCACCACTTGGACTCAGCTTCTGAAACCGTCTGTACCGTCGGCGATGATTCCCAAGACCGCGTCGCGTCTACAGACGGCGGGTGTTTATCTCAAGCTCGGCGTCGAACACATTTTGAGTGGTGCGGATCATCTACTGTTCGTGCTCGCGCTGATTATTCTCACACGCGGTGGTTGGAAACTCGTGAAGACAGTCACTGCGTTCACCCTATCTCATAGCTTCACGCTGACCGCGGCGACACTCGGATTTGTTCACGTGCCGCAGCGGCCGGTCGAGGCCGTCATTGCCCTGAGCATCGTCTTTGTCGCCGCTGAGATTCTTCGCATTCGGCGCGGGATCAAAAGCATCACCGCCTCCGCGCCATGGACGGTGGCGTTCTCCTTCGGGCTGATACACGGGCTGGGTTTCGCGGGCGGGTTAAGTGATGCGGGGCTGCCTGCTTTACACATTCCAACGGCACTATTGTTCTTCAGCGTGGGCGTCGAGTCCGGCCATTTTCTGTTCATCGGTGTGCTGCTGTCGTTGATTGCCCTCGCGCGCCGCGTCCGCATACCATTTCCGCGCTGGACCGAACTCGTCCCGCCCTACGCCATCGGTGGTGTAGCGATGTTCTGGGTTATCCAACGCCTCACTGGCTTGTGAACCGATTTAGCCAACCAAGGTCAGGAGAAACAAAACATTACGGGGACAACCCTCGTGCCAATGAACATGCTTCGAACCCTTGTCCGGTTTGGCAACTAATCAGGAGTTATGCCGCCCGCCGCGTCGCTACTCGCCGCCGCCGGCAAGCTCCTGTGTTCTAGCGCGGATCAATGCAAACAAGGAAAAACCGATTCCACACTAACCTGCCCGAGTTTTTGTACCAGTTCCAATGAGAGAGTCTACATCACAGCGGTTTGCTGTGAAATTTGTTTTGGCACGACGGGGTTATATGCCTTTCGGCACACCTGTGCTTCCCTGCTCGTTGAACAGGGCATCTCCATGCGGATTGCACAGCAGCAGCTTGGACATTCAGACCCGCGCATTACACTCGCAATTTACAGCCACGTCATCGGGGACTCACATAGGCAGGCAGTTGAAAAATTATCCTCTATTCTCGACGTTTCTTGGCCACAGTTGGCCCCAAATGAGGTCGAGACAGAATTTAAGGGGCAATTGAATCAATGAGATTACTGGTAGGGGCGGTGGGGATCGAAACAACCCACGCTTGGCATTTCAACGACTTACGAAGTAGGGCCCGGACTGAAAAAGAAGGACTTGGTAGTCCTTGGAACCCTTATTGCCGCCGCAACGCCGCCTTTTTTCCCATGATGCTGCGCACAACTCTGCGATTTGCTTCGCGCACTGCTCTCGGTATTGCTTGCGTGTAGATGTTCATCGTTGTTCGGATATCAGCGTGCCTCATCAAAGCCTGCTGAACCTTCAAATCTACTTCGTGCTCTCGCAACAAGCACGAGTAAGTGTGCCGAAACGTATGCCATCCAACGCGCCCAATTCCGGCCGCGATTCCCGCCGGAATCAGATGATCTTCACGAATCTTGTCAGGCCAGTACGGATTGCCTGTCTGCGGATTCGCGAAAATCCATTGTGAATCAACTTCCTTCGTTCTTTCTTGATGCTGCCGAAGGATCATGGCCAAGTCACGGTCCATAGGAAGCGGCTTTGCGGAACCTTCTGTCTTGGTGTCTTCCACATTGCCAGCTACCCAAGAACGTGCGATTGAGATAGTCGAATCCTCCCAATTGATATCGCTCCATTTCAGTCCCGCAATTTCACTTACTCGCGGACCCAAGAAAAGAGCAAGTAGGGCCATCGTTCGAAACGGCTCCGTCAACCTTGCAAGCAGAAGGTTGAACTCTTTGATCGTCAAAATCCTCGGAACCTTCGTCCGCTTTGAAGAACCTTTCACACGGACGAGACTCATTGGATTTCGTTCAACTGGAATCAATTCCCAACGCATCGCCCAATTGAAGAGCAAGTGCATCATTTCCCGGATGTGACCCTTACTTTTTCCGGCGAGCTTTAAGTTGTTGACCCAAAGCTCGACAGGAAGGGGCTTCACCTGGACGATTGGAACATCTCGCCACTTGGGCTTTATGTGGGTATTGATCCAGCTCACATATCGGGAACGCGTTACCTTTCGTTCTGGCAGCGCCTCTCGAATATACCGATCAACTACCGCACCGAACGAAGTTTGGTCAGCCGATTGAGGATCGTTGATGGTTAATCTTCGACTCTCTGTGGCCTTCCACGCTTCAACCTCCGACATTTCCTCCACTGTTCCAAGAATTACGGAATGCGAACCAATGCGATCCCGATATTCCCAGACCCAGACATGCGGGCCAGTCTTACGCGGTTTCTGGCGTACATATCCGAACTGGTACCTCTTGCGCTCAAACATTGGATTCTCCTTTATGTTTGAGCCTCAAGGGTGGCGTGACGAGTGTAATTCCATTCGCATCCAGCAGTCCAGTTCACTTGCATAGAAATACCAACGTCCAAAACGGAAATGCCCTGGCACTTTACCCGCGCGCGCCATGCGTTTGACCGTTCTCGGATGAACTCTCACAAAAGCCGCGGCTTCCTCACAAGTCAAAGGCCGCTCGACAGATGCTCGATTGTCGTGCTCAAGCCGTAACGCTGGTGCGACAGTCGCGCTGCCTCGTCCCCCTGTGGCCTCCTTGTCTGAGTCCGCGAGCGATAGCTCGAATGTTTCTTTGGTCTCGGGCCTCAGTTCTTGTGTGCTCTTAACTAAAAGCCTAGTTGGGCGTAACGGATCGAACTGTCGAAAAGAATCATGCATTGCACGGCGCGAGGCATGCCGTCTTGACGACGCTGTGTTCTCGCGGATGTCGAGTTGTGTTGGTGCATCCTTCATATGTGTTACGCGGTCTCTTTAAGTCCGCCTCCCTTGAGTTCGTGAATCTTTCCCTCGCTGTGCTGTTGGCCTAGCCAGGCTTTGAACTCGTCATCGCGTTTGAAGAGGACTTTCAGTGCCTCCGCGATGACATAGGATGGGGTGGAGTCGATGAACTTTGCGTATTGGTCGAGCTGCGTTTTCACAGACTCTTCAACTCGCGCCTGGATCGTCACTGACTTTGGTTGTTTGGGTGGTGCCTTGATGATTGCCATGTTGTTCTTCTCTTGCTCCTCGTTGGCTTTGTCTTACGTTCTGTCTCACGTCTTGCATTCTCCGATTCCTGCACGCGGGCAAAACAGGGTCACCGTTCTGTGGTGACAGGCCGGGAGCGACCCCACAAGGGTTTGGGCGGCCGAAGGCCGTCCAAAGTGGGGTCGCTCCCGGCCTTTTGAGTGTTTTGCCCGCGTGCATTCTTGCCGTCCTCCTTCTTGCATCTCTTTATTCCTCCGGCGTTTCGCGCTCCTCGTGGGTGAACTCGAATCTGAAAGCTGGGTTGAAAGTCGATTGGAGGCCCTTCTTCACCCGAGCGGTTTCCTTCTGTGGCTTTGGATTTGTCGGACTGGGTTCGAAAAGAGCGGTTTGACCGTCCACGAGTTCGGTTCGGAATGACACGTTCCGTCGCGGTGCCAACCTTCGAAACTCTTCCGTGACAGCATTCACGGGAATCTGTCCGAGAAGCCACGGGCGATAAAGCGCCTCGATCCTTGGGTCTTGATACCGCTCTGTTGCATCCTTCAGAAATTCGACTCGTTCCGCGTCGAGCTTTGCGTATTCCTTGTTCTCCCAATAACGCCGGTAGGTGAAGTAACGCAAGCCTTCTACGCCAGGATCGGGATCAGTAACACGAGGAGCCGTCACTTCGAACAGCTCTCGTGCTGCCTCAAAGTGGGTCGGACGCGTTGCAATGTAAACGAACTTCACGTGCGGGAGCGCCGAAAACAGGCTGCCGTAGGCAAAGAGATGCGTATCAAAACTCGCCAGACTCAGGAGTCCGGGGTCCACAAAACTGAAAGTGACCACAGGTGGTGAAAAAGAATCGGGTGAGAAAAACATCGGGAATTTATCTACGAAATGCCGAGCGGTTGTTCTCTCCGCAATCGCTCCAGCATAGTGTTTTGCGGGCAGCACGAAGCTGGCGATACCCAGATCTCTGCAGAAGTAAGCAACCTTGTCATCCTCGGTTTCAAGATAACGGTAATCGAGATGTCCAAGGACAAAATCCAGAGTCGCTAGCTTTGTGCGCATGTGTTCGACGGAGTGCTCGCGGCGGTTGCGAAGATGTTCCCGGCCAATGGCTCGATAGACGAGGCGCGAAAACAGGTGATAGACACGACCGTTTCTGAGGAGCATGCGAGCCGTGGCATGACCTTTCCCCAAGACCTTTTGAGTGAACGCCAGGCTTTTCTCTCCGCTCTTGGCACCTGCAAACGTCAGGTACTGGCGGGCCGAGAAATATCCCGAATGCATGGCCACGAGGCACAGGAATTTAGCTTCGTCCTGGGTGTAGCCAAGGCTGCGGAGGTTCTCGACGCTGGATTTTCGGAACTCCATAAGTTCAAAGACTCAGAATCGCCGTCATAATCTCCCGTTCATCCCGCACTCGGCGGAGACCCTGTGCATCTTCCGACCGGGCGTAAATCTGAAAACCCGCGCGCGCCTTTTCGGCGAGATGTTGTGCATGGTAGTGGCCCGTCGCCAGTTCCAGGTCCACGCGTGAGATTTCCATCTCTTGGTTCGCGTACTCGATCCGCAGGTCGGGTAAGGCGACCTTGCCATTCACGACAGGCAGGCGCAGTTCACGGGCGAAGGCAATCTTGGACTGCTGGTTCCGACCATCACCTTGCGTCTGCGCTTTGCCGAGCTTCCGATAAAGTTTTTCCTTCAACTCGTAGTCGAGCTGAACCCGGACGACCTTCCCACCCTTGCGCTCGATCTCCGCAGCGGCCTTTTGATACAGACGGTAGAGCGATGCGTCGTGATTGGCCTCCTTGGGCTTTACGAGACCGGAATAGATCGTCTGGTCCTCTGGCACAAGACCATGCCGTCGCAGGAAACGTTGTCCCTGTTTGGTGAGAGTGAGGACGTGCTGAGAGTCTTTCTTGAGGGCACTCGTGCCACGTTTCTGCAGGAGGCCTTGCCGCACCAGATTGCGGAGATCACTGTCCATTGCGGGACGGTCGCCGGAGTAGCCAAGGTTGGCCAAGTCATCGACGGCCACCACACGAAACCTGCCTACATCGGTGAGCGTGTGGATTTCCGAGGGCCGGAGCGAATAGGCTCTGTCGCGGTTGGCATATCTGGTCCGCTGACGGTCAGACGGAAGCGGCAAATCGCGATAGCCTGGAGACGCAGTGCGACTGGTCTCTGCCTGCGAATCGCGACGGTCTGAGATCGTTTCCTTCTCGCGCAGTTTTTGCAGCTGCAGTCTGACGCTTGCGCCAGATAGAGAACCGCCTCCCCTGCTGGCACCAATCTCTCTTCCGCGATCATAGGAGTCGGACTCCCGGAAATCGTCGATCCCGAAAGAATCGAAATCAAATCCTCGCGACATGGTCGTCTCCTTCCGGCGGAAATGAACTACGCAAGAAAGCGTGGCGTCCACTTCCGCCTGATACACATGGCCGCACAGGGGACGACAGCGACGGGCGCAAGAGGCCGACCAAAAGAAGTCGGAAGTACAATGCGATACTCATCGGAATGGATGGGGCTAGCTAGACGGCGGGATTCGTCGTTGCTGGTTGTTCGTTCTCCTGATAAAGAAAAACCTCTTCCACGCTCTTGCCAAAGGCGCGTGCGATCTTGAAAGCGAGCGGAAGACTTGGGTCGTACTTGCCGGTTTCAATGGCATTGATGGTGCCGCGAGCGACTCCCACATGAGCAGCAAGTTCGGCTTGCGACCATTCCTTTTCCGCTCGCAATACACGTAGCCGGGTCTTCATCGATACCGCCACGAATACAAAATCAATCCAATGCTCCACAAAATGATCATTAGCGGGGGAATGCCGAGCCAGGAGACAGAACGAAAGCCGAAGCTCTGGAGGAAGCCAACAGACAAACAGAACGCCAAAGTTCCGACAAAAGCAAACGTCAGGGCGCGGTAGTTGATCTGCCTTTCGTGCTCATCGTTCGCCTGTAGAAAACGTAGAAGGAATAGGATGGCCGCCCCAGCTCCCGCGACAGCCAGAACGAATAGGGACGTGCGGAGAGACGGAATTCTGGCAGCAAGACTGACGGCAATGACGGAGAAGAGCGCCGCGAGATAGAAGAGTAAGAGCGTGGTTCTACGGCGGTCGGCTAGCTCATCTCTGAAGGGTTGCTGGGGCAAGGTGGCCTCCCCGAAGACACCCTATAAAGTACGCCATGGCACTCCATATGTCAAGCATAGATTACTTTATGTGTCGTCTAGCGTTATTCTGGCTTGGTAGGGCAGCACTGCTGATAGGCAGCGGTCCGCCGTCTCCAAAGAGCAGCTCTTACCCAATTCCGCGACAGGCTCCTTACTGCCTCTATCTCGGAATCGGCTTCTTGTATTCCCGAATCATCTCGAAATTACCGGTCTTGAAGTCGCAAAAGTCGGCGCCAACAACGAACATGTCGCACGCGTAGCGGACTGAGAAGTCCGTTTTGTCCTTGAAACGCACGGTGAAGTACAGAGTCCCGTCCTCGATAGAATGGGTGATAAAGTCCACGACCTTGCCATGAATCTCGGGGTATCTACGTCGAAAGCGATCGTATTTCTTCTTAATTCGCTCGTCGAGATTCCTCCGCTCCTTCGCCGTAATGGGAGTTAGGGGCGTGTCCCCAGTAGACGCGACCTTAGGCTTTCTCTTCTTAGGCATGCGCCCCCCCCCGGTTCTGTGCTCTTGACGCCCGAATCGGATGTCGGCGAACCATTTACTTTGCGGCTGGCGTGGCCTTGGTTTTTTTTCGGAATTTTCTTCAGGCGCTTGCTTCGGGCGAGAAATTGCACCAAGGGCGGTTTTCCTTCCAGTTTGCGCTCGCGTTCGACGCCGCGCATCAAGCGACAGATTTCTTCGTTGGTCAGCGGTTCGTCGGAGAGCCAGACGTTGAATTCTTCCTCGAAGCGGGACTCATCGTCTTCTTCCAGCTTGCGCATTTCGAGCATGAATTGCAGGTTGATGATGGAACGACGGCGTTCGAGGCCGGCCATGGACTTGTGGTAAGTCTCCATGAAGAGTTTGGGAGATTTCTTCAAGCGCTGAACTCCCCGAACCGCTTCGTCAATGCCGTGGTTCACTAAAAACAGTGCTTCATACAAATGTGCCTTTTCCATGACTGAACGTCCTTTCAGCAGCGAGGTGGCCGCGAGTTCGGAAGTTTGATTGGGGCGCCGAGGCACACGTCCTCGGTGCAGTCGAGAGCCGACGCCTTGGGACAAACGAATTCAGTTGGAGAGAAGTACGGGGGAGGATGAGCGACACGCAGAGGTACAGATCGTGGGATGGAAGCGAAACAAAGATGGACGGGTTGCGCCCAAACGGGGAACCCATTACCTTTTGTGACAGCCATTGTTGCCTCTAATCCAGGCGACTTTGGTCAGGGGCGCGTTTGGTGCTCTAACACCGGCGCGTCCCGTTATGACTCAATCCAAAAAGGCGCGTTGGAGCATGACTACATGCCACTAGCGCAAGTGGCATGTAGTTTGGCAGAGCAAAACGTACGTGTCAATAGCCAAGAGTGGCGAGCAATGGCCTTTTCTTCATAAGATGAAGCTATGAGACGCGACCTTATTTCCGAAGTCATGCGTGAGATGGGCAGAAAAGGTGGGAAGGCAGCCGGGGGGAGGGGTGGAAAGAAGCGCATGGCGGCGCTTACGCCGGAGGAACGGAAAGAGCTTGCCAGGAAAGCAGCGCGAGCGCGATGGACCAAGACTAAGAAGAAACGCAAACCCTCCGCCAAATGAAAGGGCGGATGAAGCGAGGCTTTGAGACACTTTGCTTGCGAGGCGATCTAAAGCGAAGAAAGGCCCAGCGATCGCGAAACTTACAGCATCCGTCGCGGTTTGTCATGCCTTACCGCATAGCTGCGATATTGTTCCTGCGAGATTAGGGGCTCGCCTAGTTCTTGAAGATACTTGTTCATTCCCAGTAGGGGTTGGCGCCTTCCACGTTGGAGCATTCGTATGTAGTATGGCCGCAACTCTGTGAGAAAACCCGTGTGCCTCAACTGATAGCAAATCCAAATCGTACCGTGACAGTCTCGCGTGTATCTTTGTGCCCACGCCCGCCCCAAGGGGTCATCGGTCAGTACCATTTTGGTTGGGCGCTCTGCGGCTTGTATGACTGCTTCTGCTTCGCCTTCATCCTTTCCCCTCTTGAGGTGGGTACGTGTCTGCAATAGGAGTTGGACCGACGCAAGGTCGTAGTCATTGCAATGTTCAAATATCGCAAAGTCCTCGATTGCCTTGAGAGCATCTCGGTTTCTCTCGCCGCCTTTTTTTAATTCCTCGCGGACCTTTGCCGGCACGAGGAGACGATTAAAGAGAACAGAGACTGCTCCAAGAAGATCTGCGCTTTGCAGACTGACAAGCACAGAAGTATCTATCGTGGCGGTGAGATTGGGCACAGGTTCAACGCCTACTTGGACTCCGAGGCGAGTAGCAGCAACAAAGCCACGGCAACAGTCCCAAGCAATAGGCCGACCTTGACTGCTTCGGTTTGCTGCTTTCCAGCAAGAAACTGCACTATCTGTCTTTCAGTCTCCGACGGGTCTGTTGGGTTCACAACGAAGTGCGGTTGAAAAGCGGCGTAATACTGGGGTGGGACTCGGGGACCTACAATCGGAATGAGCAGCTTTCCCCAGGTTACCGCGGTATTCATCTCGCTTACGGCGCTCGGCGTAGGATTCTGCGTGATGACTGCCAAGACCACGTCAGATTGCCTGAGTTGCTCATGGACTTCAGGCACTAGTACACCTGTCCACACCTGTCGCGTCGTAGCGGGGGGCACGTAAACCGTCATTCCGGACACCGCAGCAAGAGTCTGCAAGCGGAGGGCAATGATCTGGTCTTGCACGGTACTGTAGGAAATGAAAGTCTTCATGATTCAGACACTCAATGAAAATCTATCGCGGACGGCCTTTGCCGGACCAACAGTTTGTACTTTGTCGTGATCTGTCACGTTCAACCTAAAACCCCGACAGCGAAACCTAACAGTGCAGGAATAGCACAGCAAGACCTGCGAGAGCCCGTGAAGACCAATCATGATCGCTAGATTGTCTCTTCTCAGGCCACGGTGCAAGATCAGCTGTGATTAAGGTTGACCGATTAGCTAGCCTGCAGCTTGGCGGGGACATTTGTGTCCGCAACCTTCATTAATCCTGGCGCACCACACCCCAGACGTTGGTGCGCTCATCAAACCTCTGGATAGAGCGGGACTATCGGGCATAGATAGTGCCAAATCGCGAATGCAAACCAAGACTCTCGCAGTGACGGGTGCACAACTATTGGACTTGGGACTCAAAACGCCAGAAAGTTAACCGGCAAAGAGGCTACCTTCGGGCGAGGCAAAATTAGTTCTCACACCAAGTATCCCACTCTGCCGTAGCAGCGATTTCCGTACTGGTCTTTATGTTCATTGAGCTTGGTGTCGTACTTAGAGCGCGGGAAGCGTTTATTGCAGTAAGGACACTCTACTGTGTATTCTATAGAGGACCTTGAACTCCTAGGCGCGTGTCGCGAACGGAAGGACCCTACGCTGGATCCGGAAAAGTATGGCTTGCCGAAGTACCCCTCCGATTTTGTCAATTCGATAGGAAAACGAGGCTCAAATGTCTCTTCGCCAATTCTCATTGAGTGAACCTTGTCCGCCGTATAAGACTTGATACCCACCTGCCCGCTTCGGCCTCCCTTCAGGTCCCAAGCGTAGAAATACTCTCGGGCAACACCATCACGCCGCCGCTTATACGCAAGTGCGTACGGTTCAACTGTGCGCTGCAGTCCGTCATAAACAAATCGCTAAAGCCGCCGGAGGCGAGCCGCTTCCATGATTTCGGCTCTGAATGCTGACGGGAAATAATTCAGGGACGATCTGCCAGCAACCCCGGAATAAGCAAGCCGTGGCTCGACAAGCGAAAATAGCTCGCCGATGACCGTTTTGAACCAACCCTCCGCGTCGTCGAAACTGAACAAAGATAATCTCGGGCATGAAAGGTATTCGTTCCAGAAACCCCGTATCGCTTGGAAGGGGAGCTCAAGCAACAAGTTTCGTGCAATTATCGGTTCCGGCTCATAGATCGTTTGTTTCAGAAAAGTCGAAAGGACCTCGCGACGCGATATGTTGAGCGTTTTCTGGAAAAACACCGCATGGACAAAATCGTATAGGTCCGGGGAATGTCGCCGTTGTAACAGCGCCTTCAACTTCGATGCAAGCAGTTCTTCAAGCTTCAAGCAACGGATGTCGCCTTGGCATAGTGGCGCATCAGAGTAAGAGTGGATCAATCGTCTCGTTTGAATCGGCAGGAAAATCCGGTCATATTCCTTTACATCGAGATCAACCCGGATTCTTGCGTCCTCCTCGCCATAGAAGCTCTTGAAATAAAGTCGTGCCTCATAAATGTGCGATTCACTGTCAGCCAGATTCTTTTCCAAAACGCGGCTGTCGTCTATGAGAAATTCGACACCGCTCCTCTCCTTGGCTGCCGCGCAAGCCTGCTTAAGACCCTGAAGAAACAAATCAACATCAAGTGCAGTCTGCGTAGAGAAATCCAGATCGTTCGAGAATCTTGTGTGCTCGAAGTATGCCTTGCGAAGACAGTTGCCGCCCTTCAGAATCAGCTGTGTCCGCAGCGGATTTTCGGATCGATAGATGCTTGATAGCAACCAGCCAAAGACATAGTCCCGCTGGACGTTCGCGACGTGAACGCCAAGCTCTTCGGCCTTGGCATTAATCTCCAGCTTGTCGATCATGATTCACTCGCGGATCCTTAAAAAGGCTCTGTGACAGTTGCAGAGTGTTCGCACGCTAGGGCCTTCGGGCTGCACGCTTGTTAAACACTGCGATCCACGCTTCATGTTCTACTTGCAACATTTCAATAGCACCTTGGACCAAAGCATCGTCAATTGCCTGCGGTTGACCGTGGGCGAAGAGGTTCCGTCGTTCTTGGACTCTTGACAAATGCGGCCATACCTGGCCATAGCCAACTGCTTCGAGATCCTCCTTGTATGTCGAGCTAAATGCAATGCGATAGAAGTCGTTCATTCGGGCACCAATTGACGAGTAGCGGCGCAGCAGGTCATCCAGAAGGCGCCCTGGGACCTCAGATAGCCCTGCGCGAAGCAGTCGTTCGATCCGAGTTTCGAAGTAGCTCCAGAAGAGGATCACGATCGAAGCTCTGAGGGACGGACCATCGCCCGAGGAAAAGCCAGGAAGACGATCAGCTTCGAGCGCCGGGCGTTTCCACTCGCGCTCAATCATCTGTAAGTAAACCCAGTCTTCGTACCGTCCTTCCGCGCCCATGAAACAACAACTCGACACCATTATTTCCTTCCCGTCCACGAGGCGCATCAACTGTGGCTCTGAGCTTGGTGGAAACTCACCACAGACAGGACATGCATTCTTCACAGGGCGAATGCCATGACAACCTCCGCAGATCGCATAGCTGCTCCAAAGGGCGCTCCACGATCTATCCTTTGGAAGATCGTCGTACCACATAGTTGCTCTCCGAGATGTTGTTGCGGCGTTCATGTTTTATTCTCTCGCGATAGTTTTATAGTGAGGGCGGCTTTTAATCGGCATGTCCGCGCCTTATTCTTCACGGCGATGTTTTCCATCGTTCCTAGCCTTCCATGCAAGGCAACGCGACGGAGTCACCGCGCCCAAACCGCTCACCGCCACGAGAACACTCGGAGCAATCTTGATCCTTCCGGGGTTCGACGAGAGTCCGCGTGCCCTTCAAGAAATGGAAGTGTTCGTAGTAGAGTTTGCCAGGTTCGGAACGTAGATCCAGATAGTTAAGTAGAAAGTCATTTACCGAATGAGCGGCCGAGATTGCATTGAGGCTAATGACGCTCGGATTCGGTTCTTCGACGCCATACTCTTGGGCTCTCCGCTCTTCGTCGGTTTTTGCTTCTTTCGCGAGTTGGTTTGAATCAATGAGTTGATTGCACCACAAACAGCCATGCCCAGGACGGACAGGGCGATTGGCGCTCATTACCTCGACTAATGCCCCTTTGGAGTCAGGACGAATCTTCGATCCAAGCTGCACTCCGGGGATAAGGTATTGGTGAACAAGCGCGTTAAACACCAATCGCGCTCGCATGGAATCAGCGGCGAGGAATAAATAGTCACAAGAAGTGAGCGCTTTCGCGACAGACTCTTTGGCAACGTCGTCTACGATTTGTTGGATATCCGCCTGCTCATTGCCCTGAAGAATGACACGTTGGGCGACCGCTACCTTAGTGAACCGACTTATGGCGTCCGTGGGGCCTGCTCCGACAATCCTAGACAGATTCGACTCCTCCACCCGATCATCGTCCACCAGACAGAATCCTCCCACCCCGAGCCTTGCAAGGTACTCGGCGACCAAACTGCCAATTCCGCCAAGACCGATGATCCCGACGCGACAGTTCGCAAGCACTGCTTGACCCGCCTTCCCGAACATTCTTATCTGCCGGTCGTAGGAGTTTGAGGTATCGATAGGCCTTCGTTTGGGTGAAGGTGTGAGCCGCTGGACTGTGTTGCCTACCACAACTGCATCATCAAGGTCTAAGCGTGTACCGTCGGGAAGCCAGACATCTGCCTGAACAGACCTGCGGCCGAACACCAGGGCGCCAACTGGCATACCCCTAGCAATCTGCAGCAAGGCCGGATACCCGCGCTCATGCGAGTCAAGATCGATTCGACTGAACCCTACCTCCCGGTCACTCGCATGATTGTGAGCAGCCAAGTAGGCAAGTTTCTCGTCGCGAGAACGCGTAATAATCCGATGGATGAATTTCGGCGCAAGTGCGCG
>Ga0247680_1000281_pt1 | contig 16265 bp, 14 predicted proteins | sample CNK21_metaG_FD_182803 | JGI IMG/M metagenome (GOLD analysis project Ga0247680, IMG submission 182803) | Soil microbial communities from Purdue University Martell Research Forest, Indiana, United States - CNK21 | ecosystem: Environmental > Terrestrial > Soil > Temperate forest > Bulk soil...
TCGGGGGATTGATCCGCGGAAAAGCGAATGTTGAATGTTCAATGTCGAATGTTCAATGTTGAATGAGAGCTTCACTGGTCGGCTCATCATTCAACATTCGACATTCAACATTGAACATTCAACATTTGTCTTTAAGGCTCCCTCGAATCCGCCAGCCCTACCTCATCGAAAACACCACCGACACCGTAAACACCAACTCCTCCGTTCCGCTCTCGACGGGCACCGGCTCGGCGACGACGGCGGCCATTGCCCGGACGCCCATCGGCCGGGGCGGCTGGGGGGTCATCGAGCCGATCTCGTTGATGATCATGGCCGGGCCGAGGGAGCGGCCGGCGGCCTGGGCGAGGAGGGAGGCCTTGGCGCGGGCGTCCGCGAACGCGGCCCGCAGCCCCTCATCGCGGCCGCGCGCGGTATCGGAAACGGAGAACGAAAGGCCAGACGTCTGATTCACGCCGGCGGCGATGGCAACCTGCAGAAGACGGCCGGCGTCGGCGACCTGTTTCTTCGTCACGGTGATGCTGTTCGAGACCTGATAGCCGACCACGCGCGGCAGTTTCCCCTGCTGTTGCTGGCTGTAGTCCTGCTGCGGGTAGATGGAGAAGTTCGAGGTCTGGATCTCGTCGGCCGTTGCTCCGGCCTTCTTCAGCGCCGCGATGACCGCGGCCACCTTCGTGTTGTTCTCATTCACCGCTTCCTCAACCGTCGGCGAGGTCGTTTGCACCGAGACGTTGAACGAGAAACGGTCCGGCGCCGCACGGACGCGGCCGGTGCCGGTGACGCTGACGGTATCGGGAGGCGGTGGTGACGATTGCGCGAGGGCGCCCGCGGAAAGGGCCAGAGCGGCCACGGCAATCAGAAATCTTTTCATGCGACCTCCTGCTTTGACTCGATGATCGCGCGCGCTACAATGCGCGCCCCGTGCCTGCGAAACGTCGCGGCTCGCGGCGCCCACGGGAGACAAAACACGAATGGCTGATCCAAACGATCGCGTGCCGGGACAGGCACTCGGGCGGTACTACGTCGACACGCAGTGTATCGACTGCGACCTCTGCCGGGAGACCGCCCCCGCCAACTTCCAGCGCAACGACGAGGAGGGGTTCTCCTACGTCTACAAGCAGCCGGAAACGCCGGATGAGGAGACATTATCGAAGGATGCACTGGATAACTGTCCGGTAGAGGCGATTGGGAACGACGGTTAGGAAACGGAGCGCTGGCGTCCTCGCCGGCTTGCCCGGCGGGCGTCTCGCCGCTGGCCTGGCAAGACTCCATACTGTTGATCGTAATCCAACACCGGAGGCGAGACGCCTCCGAGCCAGCCGGCGAGACGCCAGCGCTCCGGTTACATCAATGCATCTTCTTGTCCTCACTCACCTGCTCGTGCCAGTCGTCGGCCAGCAGCACCTCGATCAGCTCCTGCAGTTCCTCCATGTGAAACGGTTTGGTGAGGGCGGCGGTGCGGTTGTTCCCCTTGGTGATGGTCAGGATGTCGCCCTTCCCTGAGGCCACGACCACCGGCGTCTTCTTTCCCTGAGCGACGTACCAGGCGATCCACTCCTCGCCGCTCATGCCGCCGGGAAGATTGAGGTCGAGCAGGATGAGGCGCGTGTCGGGATTGCGCAGCAGGAGGGAGATCCCTTCGGTGGCGCCGGTAGCCGAGAGAACCTCGTAGCCGCGCTTCTGCAGGTAGGACTTGTAGAGAGCGAGAACGTCAGGATCGTCTTCGATGGCGAGGATCTTGTGGTTCGCTGCGTTGGTGTTCGTCGTCGCTTCGGTCATCATGCGCGAGACTCCTCGAGTCCGCCTGATGCGAAAGCCGTGCTAACCTCAGCCGCCGATGGGAATCGCCCTCTGGTCGGGCTGCGCGCTGGTGGTTTTCTTCGTCGTCCGGCGCGTCCCCTACGCACGCCCGGCCGGCTGGATCGGCGAGTTGCTCGCGGCGCTGATCAGCGCCCTGGCGATGGGCGTCGTGGCCACCGCCCTCGACTTCGGCGGATGGAAGGAGCCCGACTTGCGAGCCGCGCTCTTCGTGACCTTCGGCTGCGCAGCGATAATCGGAGCCATTCGGCTGATCATGATCCTGCGGACTCCGACCCCCTCCCAAAAATCATGATCCGCGCCCCGCTCACCCTCCTTCTCCTCACCCTCAACGCCGCGTTCTGGGGCTCGACCATCGTCCTCCTCGGCGTGGTGAAGTTCGCCATCCACATCACCGCGCCGCGCAGCCGCGCCCGCACGCGCGTGATCCTGATGCTGGCCTGGCTGGCCACGCGCTGGGTGGCCGGCAACGACCGGATCTTCGACCTGATGCTGCCGACGAAATGGGAGATCGACGGCATCGGCGACGATGTGACGCCCGAGGGGCGCTACCTCATCGTCGCCAATCACCTCTCCTGGGTCGACATCTTCGCTCTCTTCCGCGCCTTCCACGGCCGGGCCGCCTTCATCCGCTTTTTCCTCAAGCGCCAGCTTTTCTGGACGCCGATCGTGGGACAGGCCTGCTGGGCGCTGGAGTTTCCGTTCATGCGGCGCTACACGCCGGAGTATCTGGAGAAGCATCCCGAAAAGCGCGGCACCGACCTGATGACGACGCGCAAGGCCTGCCAGCGCTACCGCAACTTCCCCGTGGCCGTGCTGAACTTCCTGGAAGGGACGCGTTTCACCCGCGCCAAGCATGAGGAACAGCAATCGCCCTACCGCCACCTCCTCCGCCCACGCATCGGAGGCATCGCCTTCGTCCTGGCCGCCCTCGGCGATCAGCTCGACGCCATCTACGACGTCACGCTGGCCTACCCTCCCGACAACGACGTCACCATGGGCCGGTTCGTCGGCGGCCGCATCCCCAAGATCATCATCCACGCCCGCCGCGTCCACCCACCCCCGCACGTCTTCGATCCCGCCGTCACCCGCCCCGGCCCCGAGCGCGAGGAGCTGAAGGTGTGGATGGACGGGATGTGGCGGGAGAAGGATGCGGTGTTGGATAGGTTGCTGGCGGGTTCCTGAGTTGCTGGGTTACAGAGTTGCTCGGTGGCAGCAAACAAACGCCGCGAGACCGCGCAACCTCGAGACCGCGAGACCCAGCAACCCAGCAACTTAGCAACCCAGCAACTATCCTACCGTGGTACACTAGTACCATGGTACAAACAATCGAACGTGCCCAGACCGGGATGCGCATCGAGAAGCGAATCCTCAAAGTCCTCAAGGCCATGGCCGAGGTGCATGACATGTCGCTCGGCGATCTCATCGAAGGGATCGTGCTGCATGCCTTCGATGGGAAGGCGCCGTTCGGGCGGGAGTCGCTGAAGAAGATCGCCGAGCTGAAGAAGATCTACGGCCTGACCCTCACCGCCGCCGATTCGCACAAGCTCATCGAAGAGCCGGCGAAACGGAAGCCGGCGAAAGGAAGGACGCCATGACCGATCACGAATTCGCCGACGCCTTCGAGCGCTGCGCCCTTCCGAACGAGAGCTTCCACCACCGCGATCACGTCCGCCTGGCCTGGATCTACCTCCGCGACCGACCGCCGCTCGATGCCCTTGCTCGCTTCACACAGTCGCTCAAACGCTTCGCCGCCGCGAAGGGAACCCCCGGGCTCTACCACGAGACCATCACCTGGGCCTACCTCCTCCTGATCCACGAACGGATGCAGCGCACCTCGGCCGCCGATTTCGAATCGTTCGCCGACGAGAACGCCGACCTGCTCGTCTGGAAGCCGTCGATCCTCGAGCGTTACTACGACCGCGCCACGCTTGATTCGGAGCTGGCGCGACGGACGTTTCTGATGCCGAATGCAGCGTTGGTTTGACAGCCGGGTCTAGACCATCCCTGCGATAACGCGACAAAACACCGTGCCGGGTAGGGAAATGCGTTTGCGCGACACTCCTTTATTAAGACTGTCACGTAAGATATCGTCAGATAATGGAATCTTACTGAGGACATGTCGTAATGCGGGGAGGTACACATGTCCGCTGTTTCCACAAGTGACGCTCACGCTACCGCAGAATTCCCGCGCCTATCGAAGATTTTGGAAAGTCGCCGCGAGCTGGTGAGACTTCTCTGCGATCAATACAAAGCACAACTCGATGGCCGCCCGCTGTGGCTTGTTTCCGGAAGTGGTCCCACCACCTCTTACGCGAACGTTTACGAGCGTCTCATTCGTGAGATCGGGTTCACCCGCGACGTGAAGATTCATTCACTGACGAAAGATGCCGAGACATTGAGAGCGCTGGCGAAAGAGACCTTCTCAAAGTGGCAAAAGGGCGATCCGATCCCTGGAATGATCATCTACGTCGGCGGACAGACGACCGGCGACTCAACCAAAGCATTCCTGGCCTACCTACGCAAGTGTGCGAAGGATGAGGGCAAACCAGAGCCTCGACCAATCTTTGGCGGCATCATCACGGCGCTGAGCAACGATGGTCTCTTCAGCGATACCGCGAGCATATTCGAAGGCGGCGTCGCGAACAGTTTCAAAGCCACGGCGCCGAATTTCATCGTCGGGCATCTTTTGACACTGCTGCGCCAGCCCTTCGAAATGAAAGCCTCTTGCGTGGGCGACATCCTTTCCAAGATATCGTCGCTGTGGGACTACGAGTACTCGTGCAAGACGCTCGGGACGTACCACAATGACTTCGCCGCGGATCTTGCGAGGTCCGCCTATGACCGTGTTCTCGGCCGCGGCGATATCCACGTGACCCCGCCCTATCTCCACACACGGCGATGCCTCGACGACCTTTTCCGAGCCGTGCAACTTTGCGGACTGTCGATGCAACTTGCCGGAAGTTCCGCGACCTGCTCCGGTTCCGAGCACCTGGGTTGGAAATGGCTCGAGGATTTCATGAGTCGACGAAGGAAGGCGATGGATAAGCAGGGGAAAGATTGGAAACTCACGCATGGAGCGGGTGTATTGATCATGACGATCATCACGCTCTATATGCAGGGTGAGTCGCGCGTTGCCGACCGCGTCCGGCAAATTGCGTCACTGATTCATCTTGTCGAGGCGTTCAACCAATTGCACATCCCGCCGACGGTGATCCAGGTTTGCCTCGCTCTGGGCGTCGGCAACCGCTGCAAGAACTATCTCGCCTACCTTCTGGACGGTAGTTTCCCGCCCATCGTAGGCGAGGTGGAGGAGCGCCTCACAGTACTGGAGCAGGTGGAACTGGAGGTCTTGCCTGATACGATTCGGAGAGCGATGATCGATTCCGAGCTCGCCAAGGAGTCCGACTTTGGAAGACTTCATCGCGACTTCGCAGACCCGTTGATGGAGGTCCTCAATAAAGCCGTGGAAACGAAACAAGGAAGGCCTGAGGCAATTCTCTATCAGAGAAACTTCATCGACCGGCTGAAGGCACTCATCTAGTCATGCCGTCGGCCAATCGCGGGCTTCGTTGGGTTGTCACCGACATCGACGGAACGATCACCGACAACCTGGGCAGACTCGACCTCGATGCCGTCCGGCTCATGCGCGAGCTGGAAGACCGAGGGATCTCGGTCGGGCTGGTCTCGGGGCGTCCATTTCCCATGGTCCTGATGCTCGGCGAATATATCGGGCTAAGCGGACCGCTCATCGCCGAGAATGGCGGAGCCATCAGGTTTCGGGGCGCGAACGAGGTGCTTGGCTCACGAACGATCGCGACCGACGCGACACGCCAGCTCCAAGAGCGTTTGCCCATCCGAATGACCTGGGACGATGAATGGCGCGTCTCGGACTGCGCGATCGAGCCCAGCGTCACTGTCGCTGACATCCTCGGCACATTGCAAGAACTCCCTATCGATGTCGAGGTCCAGGCCAGCTCCATCATGATTCACATCGCGAAAAAAGCCGTCACCAAGGGGACTGCCATGGAGCACTGGCTGGCGAATGCCGGCGAGAGCCGCGATGGCGTTCTGGTGGCCGGAGACTCCGACACCGATGAGGGCATGTTCCAGGCCTTTTCGACGTCGATCGCTCCGTCGAACAGTACCGCCCCGATCCTCCGGCTCGCCTCCTACCGCGCAAGCGCAGGCTACGCCGCGGGATTCTGCGAGGGACTGAAACACTTTCGCGAGCTCGGCCTCCTTCCCTGACGATCCACGGTCCGCGCCTTCCCTATTACGAAACTCTTCGTTGACATCAACGAAAAACTTCGTATGATTGCTTGCGTACAAGAGGAAATGACCATGACCGACCGACAACCACCACGACCGACGGACGCCGAACTGGCCATCCTGGGTGTGCTGTGGGAGCGCGGACCGAGCACCGTCCGCGACGTCCACGAACAGCTCAACAAGGATGGCTCCACCGGCTACACCACCATCCTCAAACTCCTGCAGATCATGACCGAGAAGGGGCTCGTCGTCCGCGACGAGAGCGAGCGTGCGCACGTCTACCAATCGCGCTACGGCGAACAGAAGACGCAGCGGCAGTTGCTGGCCGATCTGGCCGAGCGCGCCTTCGGCGGTTCGGCGACCAAGCTGGTCATGCAGGCCCTATCGGGAAGAAAAGCGAACGCCGCCGAGCTGAACGCCATCCGCGAGCTGCTCGACACTCTTGAAGGAGAATCGCGATGAACGGAATCGGCACACTCCTCGGCACTCCTCTGGCTCAGGCCATCGGCTGGGCTCTCCTCCACCTCCTCTGGCAGGGAGTGCTCGTCGCCGCCATCCTCGCCGCGACCCTGGCTCTCCTCGCGCGCCAGAGCGCAAGCGCCCGCTACCTTGCCTCCTGCGGCGCCCTGGCGCTGCTGGTCGTGCTCGGAGCGGCGACCGCATATCGTTTCTATGACGGGGATCGGGAGTCGGGAGTCGGGGGTCGGAGCGACGCGAGCAACGTCGCCCTGAGCGCCTCACCAACTCAGGACGCAACTCTCCAACCCCTCGACTCTGACAACCGACAACTGACAACCGACAACTGGCTCACCACTCTCGCCACCTTCGCCAAATCCCATCTTCCCCAGATCGTCCTGGTCTGGCTGACCGGCGTGCTGTTCCTCTCCATCCGGCTGCTCTTCGGATGGTTGCGGGTGCATGCGATCGCCAAACGGAACGCCACCGGCGCCGCTCCCGAGTGGCAGCGCGCGGCCAGCCGGCTGGCGCATGCGCTCAAACTGCGGCGCGCCGTGCAACTCCTTGAGTCGGCGGCGGTGGAAGTGCCGACCGTCATCGGATGGCTGCGTCCGGTCGTCCTCCTGCCGGCGGCGACGCTGACCGGCCTCTCCACCGAACAGATGGAGATGATCCTGGCCCATGAGCTGGCCCACGTCCGCCGCAACGACTTCTTCGTCAACCTGATGCAGGCCGTCGTCGAGACGCTCCTTTTCTACCATCCGGCCGTGTGGTGGATCTCGCACCGCATCCGCGTCGAGCGCGAGCACTGCTGCGATGACGTCGCCGTCTCCGTCTCCGGCAAGCCGCTGGTCTACGCCCGCGCCCTCACCCGCCTCGAAGAGCTGCGCGTCGAAGACGCCCAGGCATTCGTGGCCGCCAACGGCGGCTCGCTCATCGGCCGCATCCGCCGGCTGGCCGGCACGCGCATCGAATCGCCGAATGCCCCCTCGCGCTTCGTCGCCGGTGCCGCGCTCCTCACCGTTCTCCTGGCGCTCCTGATCGCGCCGTCGCTCCCGCTCCGCGGACAGCAGCAGAAAGCAGATACGCCGACTCCGAAGCCGCAGGTCTCGCAGACTACGGTCGACGTGAAAGCCGAGACCGCGGATGCGGATGACGATATGGATGCCGAGGCACCTGAGGCGGAAGGAGTTCCGGAACCGCCGGAACCGCCCACTCCGGGCATCGCTCCGCGACCCGTCATCTGCGGCATTCCGGGAGGCATTCGCGGCGGAATTGCCGGCGGCATACCTGGTGGAATTGCCGGTGGCATACCCGGTGGAATCGCCGATGGCGTGGTTGATGGGATCGTGGATGGAGTGACTGACGGCGTCATGGTCAATGTCGCCCCTGCCATCGCCATGACGCAGAGGGTTCGGCCGATGGTGGCCATGGCCGCGCCGAGGGTAGCGGTCGCCACGCCGAGGGTATCGGTAACCGCGCCGATGGTCGCGATCGCGGCGCCGAGGGCGGCTATGCGCGCCCTCGCCAACCTCGATTTCAGCGACATCGAAGGCGTCCCCACCACCCCGCGGCCGGACGGCCAACGCAAACGCCGGCACATCGGCGAAGGGGGGAAGCTCACGGTCGACGATCTGATCGAGCTGCGCGCTTCTGGCGTGACGCCGGCCTACATCGACACGATGCGCGGCGCCGGACTCGGCGAGCTCTCGCTCGACGAGATCGCGGAGATGAAGGCCGTCGGCGTGACTCCCGAATACATCCGCGCCCTTCGCGATGCCGGGATCAAGTTCGACAGCGCCCGCAACGTCACCGAGCTGCGCGCCATCGGCGTCACCGGCGAGTACGCGGCCCAGATGCGCGCGGCCGGCTACGCCAATCTCACCACGAAACAGCTCGTCAACCTTCGGGCCATGGGCGTCTCGCCCGCCTACGTCAAGCAGATCTCCGATGCCGGTTACCGCAACCTGACGCCGAACGAGCTCGTCGAGCTCCGCGCGCAGGGTGTCAACCCCGAGTTCATCAAATCGCTCCATGACGCCGGCTACACCAACCTCTCCGTCAAGGACCTGGTCCGGATGGCCGCGATGGGCGTGAATGCCGATTTCATCCGGGATCTGGCGAAGTACAAGGTGAAGTGACGTCGTCGAACGAAGGCCGGACTCTCCACAGTTCGGCCTTCGTCCCCGCTCCTCTAACGATTGCCCAATCCGGGCGTCCTACGTATCGAAGGAGATACACCATGCACCGCACGCTAGCTCTTGCTCTCTTCCTCTTCTTGGCCGCCTTCACCGCGCGCGCCGCACAGCATGGGGCCTGGCATCTCTCGCAACGCAACGACGGCAGAATGCAGATCGATCTCATCAGCGATCACAACCAGAACAGCCATCCGATCGAGCGGACCGCCTTCACCGGTCTCACCGCGGCGCAGATCGATTCCGGCGCCGACAAGCCGGTCGACTTTCGGCTGGTACGCGACGCCGGCACGCTTCACTTCACCGGCGCATTCCTCCACGGCGACGGCGTCGGCCGCTTCACCTTCGAGCCGAACGCCTCCTACGTGTCGACGCTGCGCGGACTGGGCGTCGAGGCGAGCGAGCTCGATGACGAGCGCCTCTTCTCCCTCGCCATTCACGACGTCTCGGCGTCGTTTATCCGGGAAATGCAGTCGCTCGGCTACCACGAAGATCTCGACCGATACGTCGCCTTCCGCATTCACGGCGCCACGCCGCAGTTCGTGCGCGAGCTCAACGCCCTCGGATACAAACCAGACGGCGAGGCGCTGCTCCGCTTCCGCATCCACGGCGTCTCGCCGGAGTTCATCAAGGGGATGAAAGAGCTCGGCGTCCGCGACCTCGAGTCCGACAATCTCGTCAAACTCCGCATCCACGGCGCCTCCGTCGACTACGTCCGCGAGCTTCGCGACCTCGGCTACCCCAACCTCACCGCCGACCAGATCGTACAGATGCGCATCCACGGTGTGTCGACCAGCTACATTCGCGATCTGAAGAGCGCCGGCTACGCAGGCATCCCGGTGGAGAAGCTGGTGTCGATGAGGATCCACGGCATCGACGCAGAGTTCGTGAGGAAGACGAAGTAAGCGGAGCGGCGGAGCCGCAACGGAGCGCTGGCGTCTCGCCGGCTGGCCCGGAGGCGTCTCGCCTCCGGTGTTGGGATTACGAGCAAATGTCTGGAGTCTTGCCAGACCGGGGGCGAGACGCCCCCGGGCCAGCCGCCGAGACGGACGGCGCTCCGTTTGGCAGCCATCAATGCCGCACCGCCCTCCCCCTGCCAACTCTTGCCGACGGCTGCCACCCCAACTGCACCACCTCGAAGTCGCTCCCTTTGATCGCACCAAACGCAGGGTTGAGGATGTCGTTGTCCCAGCGCGGGTCGTAGGTTCCGGTCACATACAAGTCCGTGCCGTTGTCGGCGACGATCAGGCCGTAGGTTTTCATCGCCTGGAAAATCCGGCGCAGCGGCTCCGGGAAGCCGGAGATGTCCTTCGACGCTTTCAGCCTCAGGCGCGCGCCCATCGGCAGCGCGCCGCTGGTCGAGCCGGCGCGATGCGAGGCGGGATAGACGTAGCCGTTCGAGTGGCGCACCGTCACACGGAAGGCGTGGCGGATCAGATCGCTGCCGTACGCCTCGTCGTAGCGCACCAGGCCGGGCAGGATGGCCAGGCCGGCGGCGTCGGCGCTCGTCCAGCCTTCCGGCCGGCGTGCGTTCGCGTCGAGAGGGAACGTGGCGCCGGAGCCGGCGATCCATTGCGAGCCGGTCCAATGCAGCGCGTACAGCTCGTAGAGCATGCGGTGATCGCGATCGACCAGAAGCATGTGTCGGTCGCCGTCGGCATTCGGATCGCCGCCGGCCAGCCCTCCCTCGATCCACTTCTGCTGGCTCTTCGCCTCTTCTGGGATCGGATAGCCGGGCGGCCGGCCCGGGGCGGCCACGTCGCTCTCATCCGCGTAATCGAACGTCACCGGGAGAAGCGGCTGCGTGCCGGAGACGACGATGAACGGCATGCCGTAGATCGGCGCCGAGGGGTCGCCGCTGTCGGGGCCGAAATCGGGATGCATGCCGCGGGTCGCGCCGATATCGCTGATGTATGCCGCGCTCTTCGGATCGACCGGGGCCGCGCTGATGTCGGTGTTCCACCAGTTGGTGAGAGGAAAAAGCGGCAGCGGCTGGGGAAGTGCGCCGCCTGGTTGAGGTGACTGGGCGGCCGCGCCCAAGACCAGGGCTGCCGAGGCGAGGAAGCAGATGAGGAAGCGGGACATGAAACGGATTCTCCGCTAACGGCACTAATCCGTTGTATCTGGCGTCACAGCGCACGGCAAGTTTCCGAATGAGATTGCTTTGACTACAATGTCACGGTTATTCAAATAAGTAGCGGAACAAATCCAAACCAGGCGAGCCGTCCGCTCCCCGCAACCAACTAAGCGAGGTCTCACTCAGTGAAGCAGATTCGACTCGTTACTGCCGTCGCGTTTCTCCTTGCCTCAGCCGCCTCGGCCACCGTGTTCCAGCCCACCAGCGACCACCAGCTCGTCGACCGATCCGAGGCCGTCGTCGTAGCCACGGTGCGGGACGCGGCGTCGCGGGTGCGGGCCGACGGCTACGTCGTCACCGACTACCGGCTCGACGTCGAGCAGACGCTCAAAGGAACGGCCACCGGCACGATCACCGTCAGCGAGATTGGCGGCGCGGCGGGATCGCGATTCACATTCATCTCCGACTCGGCCGTATATACGCCCGGCGAGCGGGTGATGGTGTTCTTGAAGAAGCGCAGCGACGGAACGTACTTCACGACGTCGATGGCGATGGGCAAGTTCTCGTTCACGCGCAACGCGCGCGGGGAAGCGGTGGTGACGCGCGAGGTTTCCGAGTTGCCTGACGATCCGGCAAGGATGGCGGATGGGTTCGAAAGGTTCGTACGCGAGACGGCGCAAGGGCACGCGGCAAGCGAGCGTTACACGACGACGCTTACACCCATCGTAACGTCGCTTCACCCGAGACCGCTCACGTCGCCGCCGGCATCGGCGTATACGCTCGGCGCCCGTTGGCAGGGCGGCGAATCGGGTGCGACGGTAACGTTTTTTGTCAATGGCACGCTCCCCAACGTACCGAACGCCGCGTCGAACATTGCCAGCGGTCTCGCTGCATGGACGAACGATCCAAACGCATTCATCGTTCTCAACGGCGGCGGCGCGCCTCCGCCCGGTTCGCACACAACCCCTTTCGCCGACGACGGTTTGAACATCATCTACCTCGGACAGACGCCGGCCGACCCTACGTGTGACGGCGGCCAAGCCTGCATGCTCGGCTCAGGCAATTTTCAGCACAACTACAAAGGAGAAACGTTCATATCCATCTCCGACGCGGATATCGTCGTGAGCGCTTCCGTCGGAGCAGCGCAGTTTGAAGCACTGATCACCCATGAGTTGGGGCATGCCATCGGACTCCGGCACTCAAACCAGGGCACACCTTCTGACGGTAACGCAATCATGACGTTTCCCGTGAACCAGGGATTCGGCTCCAACCTCCAGCAATGGGATCGAGACGCGATCGACACCGTCTATGGCAACGGTCCGGTCGCCCCTCCGTGCGTCGCCCCCACCTCCGTCTCCATCAGCGGAGGCGGCGCCGTCCCGGCCGGCGGAACCGCCACCCTGATGGCAAACGTCACCGGTGGCAACGGCACCTTCACCTATGCCTGGTTCGAAGGGTTCCCATCGGACACCTCCCACCCAGTCGGCAGCAACAGCCCAACCTTCACCACGCCGCCGATCCCCTCCGGCACGAAGAACTACTGGGTCAAGGTCAACAACGACTGCGGCAACGTCAGCGCGGCGACCTCGGTCTTCGCGCAGGAGAACACCTGTACCCCGCCGGCCGTCAGCAGCCAGCCGGCCTCGCAAACCATCAACTCCGGCGGCAGCGCCACGCTCACGGTAAGTGCCGGAGGCTCGGGACCCCTCAACTACCAGTGGTACCAGGCCACCAGCAATGCCGACACCAGTCATCCGGTCGGCACCAACAGCCCCATCTTCACCACCCCGGGGCTGACGCAAGCGACTTCGTACTGGGTAATGATCAGCAACGCCTGCGGCAACGCCATGAGCAACGTCGCCACCATCTCCATCGCCGGCGCCTGCAACAAGCCCGGGTTCTCCATCCAGCCGTCGAGCAGCATTGCGGTCGCCGGCTCGCAGACCTTCCTCATCGCCTTCGCCACCGGCGCCACCTCCTACCAGTGGTACAAAGGAAACGCCGGCGACACCTCCACGCCGCTGGCGGGCAGCGGCCCGTCGAACGACCGCTGGATCAACCAGATCTACCTCGACCTTCTCGGCCGTCCGGCCGACGCCGCGGGGCTGGCCGGATTCGGCGGTCTGCTCACGGGCGGAACGCCGCGCAGCACCGTCGCCAGCAGCGTGCTGACCTCGACCGAATATCGCACGCGGCTCCTGACCGGCTTCTATGCGACGTTCCTCCGCCGCGTCCCTTCGGCCGCGGAGATCAGTTTCTGGATGCCCGCCTTCGCGGCGAGTCTGACCGACGAGCAGATCGAAGCGCAGATCACCGCATCGCCCGAATACTTCTCCCTCGCCGGCGGCACGAACGCCGGCTGGATCAACCGCATCTACAACGACGTCCTCGGACGGACCCCCTCGGCCCTGGAGGCGAGCGCCTTCGCCACGCTGCTCGGCAGCTCCTCCCGGACCACCGTAGGACTGGCCATCCTCAACTCCAATGAAGCGATCCAGCGCCGCGTGCAGCAGTACTTCCCGCGCTTCCTTCGCCGCGCCGCGACCGCGAGCGAGACCATCGCGTTCTCCGCCTCGATCATCGGTGGCGGCACCGACGAACAGGTCATCGCCGTCATCGTCGGCGCCGACGAATACTTCAACTTCGGGACGGTCCTGGTCACCGATCCGATCGCCACGACCACGAGCTACTGGGTGCGCGCCACCAACACCTGCGGCTCGACCGACAGCACCACGGCCATCCTCACCATCCCGCAGTGCCAAATCTCCATCCTCACCCAGCCGCAGGACGCCGTCATCACAACCGGCGGAACGGCGAAGCTCAGCGTCCTCGCCTCCGGCACGGGCACCCTCACCTATCAGTGGTACCGCGCCCTGTCCGGCGATCCGTCAAACCCTGTGCCCGGCGGCACCGGCCCGGTCCTGACCCTGGCCGGGGTGTCCACTGGTGTCACCCAGTACTGGGTCAAGGTATCGAGCCAGTGCAGCAGCGCGAACAGCAATACCGTGAACGTCACCGTGAACTGCGGCCCGCGCGAGCTGACGATGAGCGTCCCGCCGACTGCCCCCTCGGCCTCGGCCTACACGGTTTCGTGGAACGGCGACGCCCAGTTCGACACCCGCTATGAAGTTCAGGAAGCGACGAAGGCCGATTTCAGCGACGCGCAGACGTTCTCCGTCTCCGGCGCCCCGTCGCGCACATTCACCCACACCGTGACGACGGATACGCGCTACTACTACCGCGCGCACGCCGCCCCCGTTTGCGGCGGCAACTTCGGGAACTACTCGACGAGCCAGAGCATGCTCGTCACCGCGCCGCAGCCGTCAAACCTGCCGAACTACAACCTGGCCCACGCGCCGTGCACACAGAACTGCACGATCACGCAGCAGATCTTCATCCCGGGCATCGTCACGGCCGGCAAGGTGGCCCTCGCCACCGGCGACACCTTCAGCGCCGCCTCGGACAAACCGTTCATGACCGTCTCGCCGGCGAGCGGACCGCTTCCACCCGAGGGGGCGAATGTGACGGTTACGATCGACACGTCGCAATTGGATGTGGGCTCGACACAGGGCAGCGTCATCCTCAACAGACTTCCGGCGGCGGCCAAAGTCGGCGCCTTCGGCGACCCACCGGCCCCGATCACCGTGCCGGTCTCCGTCAGCGTCGTCGCGCCGGTGTCGCCGACGCCGAAGAATCCCAACGCGCCGCTCAACACGCTGCTCATCCCCGCCATCGCGCACGCGGACGGCATCGGCACGCGCTTCGTCTCCGACGTCCGCCTCACCAACACCTCCTCGCAGCCGATCAACTATCAGCTCACCTACACCCCCTCGAACACCGACGGCACGCAGAACGGCAAGCAGGCCAACATCACCGTCTCCGCCGGTGACACCAAGGCGCTCAACGACATCGTCAAGGACTGGTACGGCGCGGGCACGCAGGGCGAGCCAGGCCTCGGCTCGCTTGAGATCCGCCCGCTGAACACCGCGGGGAAGGACACGGTCAGCGTCAGCTTCGCCAGTGTCGCCGCCAGCCGGACCTACAGCGTGACCTCTCTCGGCACCTTCGGACAATTCATCCCCGCGCTGCCGCTGGCGAACTTCCTGGCCAAAAGCGACGTCTCGAAGATCTCGCTGCAGCAGGTCTCCCAGAGCAGCGCCGCGGGAGGTTTCCGTACGAACCTCGGATTCGTGGAGGGATCGGGGCAGCCGGTCAACTTCGTGGTCACTCTCTTCGACGACGCCGGCGGAAAGATCGCCGAGCGTGCCTACAGCCTCATGCCTTACGAGTCGCAACAGATCAAGCTCGACAACTTCTTCAACGCCACCGGCGTCACTCTGCCGAACGTCGCCGACGGCCGCGTCGAGGTGAAGGTGACCAGCGACACGGGCCGCGTCACCGCGTACGCCTCGGTGCTCGACAACACCACCACCGATCCCCTCCTGGTCTTCCCGGTCGATCCGTCGAAGATCCTGTCGAGCCGCTTCGTCGTCCCCGGCGTGGCCGAGTTCGACAGCTCCTTCTCCAACTTCCACACCGACATGCGCATCTACAACGGCGGCAGCACGGCCGTCGACGTCACGCTCGCCTTCACCGGCGCCAGCGTTCCGAACAAAGTCAGGACCATTGGCGCGGGCCAGACCCTGGCCATCGACAACGTCCTGCCGACGCTCTGGAACATCACCGGCGGCGGCTCGGTCGTTGCCACCACTGCCAGCGATTCCCAGCTCGTCGTCACTGCCCGCACCTTCAGCCGCGACAAGGTCAATGGCGGGACCTTCGGACAATTCATCCCCGGCGTCACCGCCGCCGATGCCGTCGGCAACGGTGACCGGACGCTGCAGATCGTGCAGCTCGAGGAATCACCCGCCTTCCGCACGAACCTCGGCCTGGTCGAAGTGACCGGCAATAGCGCGACGGTCGAGCTCCTCGCATTCACCCCCGACTCGAAGATCGCCGCGAAAGCGACGGTGCCGTTGAGCGGAGGCCAATACCTGCAACAGGGCCAGATCTTCAAATCGCTCGGCTTCAGCAACGTCTACAACGGCCGCATCAGCGCCCGCGTCGTCGGCGGCACCGGGCGCGTAGCGGCGTACGGATCGGTCATCGACAATCGGACGACCGACCCGACGTACGTGCCGTCGCAGTAGTGACCTGCCTCCCCGTCCCCGAGAGCCGTCCGCAGATAACGCAGATGCGGCGCAGATAAACCGTCTTCCATCTGCGTTCCATCTGCGCCATCTGCGGATAAGCCTTTTCGCAACACTCGCGAGCTGCGGCAGTTTTCGCGAAGACGAACTCGCGATAACTGCAACGCGCAACGTCAGGCAAACAAAGTGAGTCGGATGTAACGGTCTGGACAGTTCGGTCACTACGTGAGTATTGAGAGGAGGAATAATGCAATGACCACCATCCCCGACGAACCGTTACCCGCTCCACCCATCCGCCGT
>Ga0247680_1000283_pt1 | contig 16099 bp, 18 predicted proteins | sample CNK21_metaG_FD_182803 | JGI IMG/M metagenome (GOLD analysis project Ga0247680, IMG submission 182803) | Soil microbial communities from Purdue University Martell Research Forest, Indiana, United States - CNK21 | ecosystem: Environmental > Terrestrial > Soil > Temperate forest > Bulk soil...
ACCTGTCGATGCGCACGTTCGCGTTCGGCGGGTAACCCCCCTGGGACCGCGGGCGTCTCGCCCGCGCTTGATGCTCGGCATCCTGCTGCTCGTAAGCGCGGTCGAGACGCCCGCGCTCCCAGGGGCTTCCCTTTACGCCAAGTTGGCCAGATTTCTCGCTCCGAGGACCAGGTTTCTCGTTTCAGGAACCAGGTTTCTCGTTCCGTGGAACCAGGTTTCTCGTTCCGTGGACCAGGTTTCTGGTCCCAGGGGACCAGGTTTCTCGTTCCGCGAACCAGGTTTCTGGTTCCAGGGGACCAGGTTTCTCGTTCCCGGGACCAGGTTTCTGGTTCCGGGGGACCAGGTTTCTCGTTCTGCGGACCAGGTTTCTCGTTCCCGGGACGAGGTTTCTCGTTCCCGGAACCAGTTCTTTCGTTCGGTCGAACCACGGTTCTGGTTCATCGAAACAGTGTAACCAGCTCATTTCGTGAGATTTACCTGACGCATACCCTGATTTCGGCAAGTCGACGGCCTTCCGGCGTCGAGTTCCCCCCAGTTCCGGAAACAACCGACGACCCGACAACGCTCCGCGCTAGACTCCACCCCATGTGGAAAGCCTTCCCCGCCATCTTCATCTCCGTCTTCCTCGCCGAGATCGGCGACAAGACCCAGCTCGCCACGATGCTCTTCGCCTCGGAGGCGCAGAACCGGAAGTGGGTCGTCTTCGCCGCCAGCGCCAGCGCCCTGGTGCTGGCCTCGGCCATCGGCGTCCTGGTCGGCGCGCAGATCGAGCGCTTCGTCAAGCCGTCGACGCTCAAGCTCGTCGCCGGCGCCGGCTTCATCGTCATCGGCCTCTGGACCATGCTATCGCGAGGATGAGAGGGCTATCGCGAGGATGAGAGGCAATAAGCCGCGAGGTTCACCCGTTCCGCACGTGGCGTGGTATCTTCCGCCCCCCTTCGAGCGCGCCTCGAGGGTTTCGTTCGTTGAGGTTACGGGCTCGTAGCTCAGTCGGTAGAGCAGCGGCCTTTTAAGCCGTTGGTCGTGGGTTCGAGTCCCACCGAGCCCACAGGCCCGTCGCATCATTCCGTCCCCATCGTCTAGAGGCCTAGGACAGCGCCCTTTCACGGCGCCAACACGGGTTCGAATCCCGTTGGGGACGCCACACTTGATTTCTCGCCGAATCGCGCGGCCAAGTCGTTGAAAAGGAAAGAAGTTGCGGCGGTTCCAAATTTCCCGTCTGCGTAGCGCAGACCTTCCGGGAAAAGCAGCTTTTGCAACCGCTGTTTTCGGTCGAGGTCGAACTCTTTCCACAGGCTCCCGGAATTCGAGAGTAGCTCTTGAGCGAAGTTGAGAACGACCTCGACATCGAGTTCCTCGCACTGCGCTTCCTTTAGCCCGATCTGCGCGACGACGATCTCCGCGTCGATCGCCGAAACCTCTTCCTTGAAGGTCCGCTCATCGAGAGTTTCGCGTGCTACCAGATCGACAAGCCGACTCTTCTTCTTTCGAAGTTCAGCGGTCCTTCGCTCGATTCGAGCCGTTGTCGCCTGCGCGTCGCGGCTGCGCTCCTTCCAAACGTCGAGCACGACCTCGCGGAACACCTCAAAGAATCCCGGTTCAGGCTGGAGCAGACGCGCTTGCTCGACGAACTGCGTTTCTAGTTGGGCTCTGGTGACTGTCAGGCATCCTCGGCGGCAGTGGTAATAGGCGTGCTTGGCGCCGTTCCGGCCAGCAGAGAAGCTACCCGTCAGCGGAGTGTCGCAGTGTCCGCAGCGAACAAACCGCCGCAATGGAAACGCCGGGTTGTTACGCGAGTACGGCGTGACGCTCGGTCGCTTCCCGTTGAGCACCGCCTGCACTCGGTCGAACACGTCCTGTCGAACGAGGGGCTCGAACCTTGCCCGCTCGCGGACGTCCCAATCCTCGACGACCAACCAACCTGCGTAGATCGGATGCCGGAGAACTTTGGAGAGCGTTTGCACGCTGATTGGTTGACCCCTGGCCGTGCGGAGTCCTTCCTTCACCAGCGTGTCCCGAATCTGTCGCACCGTATGGAGTCCCGTTGCGCAAAGGTCGAAGGCTCGACGAATGTGAGCGGCCCGCAGCGGGTCTGGAACAAATGTCGAGGCGCTCCGCGTGCCTTGCTGTTTGTATCCTATCGTCGGCAACCAGGGCCACTCGCCACTCATCAACTTCGCCCGCATGCCGACCCGCGTTCTTTCGGCTTTCAATTGGTTGTCGTACTGCGCGATTGCCGCTCCTATATTCTCCATCAGGCGACCAGTCGCAGAGTCGTCGATTGGCTCGGTCACAGAACGAAGCGTGACCTGATGGCGCGACAGCAGTGCGCGCACTTGCTGATGGTCGAGATTCTCGCGAGAGAACCGCGTGAGGGTATAGACCACAACCACGTCGATCCTGTTCCGCGCCTGCTGGCAGACGGTCAACATGCGCTGAAACTGAGGACGGTTGATCGTCTTCGCGGACTCGCCACGATCGACGAAAACCTCAACGACTTCCCAGCCGTTATGGCTACAGAATGCACGACACTCCCGCTCCTGCGTTTCCAGGCTGAGGTTACTCACCTGCTCCTGAGTCGACACGCGGGCGTAGATGACTGCGCGCTCCATCACTTTCCTCGTACGGTGAAGTCTACCTCCTCTGGATCTAGCGCTCACGGGGTTCGTCTCCTTCCTTCGGGAGCGCCTTCTTCTTCATCACGTAATCGATAGCGAGATTCGCCAACGCGTACATGTCGAGTCGATACACCTCCAGCTGCTCGTCCGACATTTGCGCGAGCTGCCGGGGCAGTCGCTTTCGCAAGTAGGCCAGATCGAGCAATGAAGTCTCCAGGGCGCAGACCGAGCGCCTGCGTCGTTGCGTTGATTCGGTGTCGTGGTTGGGAGGAGATCGGCTGATTAGCAATCCCCTGCGACCTGTTCGAGCCCACGCTCCGCCACGTTCGGCGGAAACAAAAAAGGCCGCCCTTGCGAGCGGCCTTCAGGACTGACTATAACTGCCGGAGAAAAAAAACGCCGCGGAGAACCGCGGCACTTGTCACTTTCTCGAACGTAGAAACAGATTAGGTATTTTCGGATTCATCACGGCGCAGCGCTGGACATTTCGCGCGCTGCCCTGCGCGGCGTGCGCCGACAGAACTTCCCGCAGATCCACATAATTATCGGCAGAATCGACCTCGTGTCAAGTAGCCTTCAGCAAGTTCGGATCAGGTTGCTGATCAGCTAAAACAAAAAACGCCGCGGGAGGCCGCAGCGCTGGTTACACTTCTCCTCGCAAAATTGGCGCGGCTGACTTTGCGCTTCGTCCGCCGACAGAACGACCACCATCTGACTAATTATCGGCGAAACCGGGATCGTGTCAACCAGCAAAAAGAAAACGCCGCGGGAAGCCCGCCGCGCGCCGGAACACACTTCTTCCCAAATTCGAAACAGTTTGGGGCATTTTCGCTGCCGTTGCAACTTCACCGCGTGCGTTTGTTCTCCCGCTGAACCTCGGCGAGATTCGCGCGCTGACTTGCCGCCTCGTTCGCCGACAGAACCGCCGTGAACCCGCTAATCATAGGCAGAACCGCAATCCTGTTCAAGCAAGAACGCCGCGGAGGGCCGCGGCGCTGGTCACAACTTCTCCAAGGCTGCTTGAGTTTGAGGCACTTACATACCGTTGTCAACCTAACTGCGCGTCCCGTACGACAACATCTCGCCGAACGCACCTCACTGGTTGCTCCGCGTCATCTCCATCAGGATTCCCGCGACTGTCCGCACTTTCGCACGCTGATGATTGTCCAGGCTGAACCCTTCCTCCCCGCAAACCCACCCCACGCGCTCCTCCGCCGCGTGCGCGATCCGCATTATGGTTTCGAAGCGAGGGTGTTCGTGGACGCCGGTCAAGACTCGGCTAAGCGTCGCCGGAGTGATCCCGGCATCCTCGGCGATCATGCTGTGCTTTTTGCCGGATCGGTAAATCGCCTCGCGAAGCCGCTCGCGCCAGTTCATCGGCGACTCACCGGATGTTTCCGCTGCGCAGGGAAGTGCGAGTCCAGAAAATCTACAATCTCGCGCATCATGAACAGGTCGCTGCCGGAGAGCGGCGCTTGCGGCTCGCGCAGAAGCCATCCAACACTCTCACCTGCCGCGTGAACAATCGCGGCGACGGTTTCAAATCTCGGGTTTGCATGCCGTCCGGTGAGGATATTGGAAAGCGTCTCGGGACTCACACCCGCTTGCTCGGCTATGGCGTTCTGTCTTCTGCCGGTTCGCGTGATCGCGCCTCTGAGACGTTCGCGCCAGTCGGCTAGACCTAGATCAGGCATCCCGGCCTCTCACCTTGCGCCTGAACTCCACGAACAGACATTCCAGCGTCACGGTGCCGTACGACGCGGCGCGCTGTCGTACGCTATCGGCGTCGTCTTCCAGCTTGTCCCGTATCGCGTCAATGAGCCGCGTCCTTGCTTCCTTCAAGTTGCGACCATGCGCCGTGACTTCTAGGAATTCTTCGACGAATCCCGTGATGCCGCCGTTCTCCTCGAAAAAGATCGCGGCCACGGATGTTGCTTTGCGGTCAGCGTTAGACATCGCGTATCTCTCACCGTCGCCGACGTTCACGCGAGGTGACATCGCTGACGACACGCACGAACGCCTCCGCGATGGCCTGCTTTGGCTCCTCGTGCAGCCGGTCGCGAATCTCGTTTGTTAGCTGGTGAAAGTGTTTCTGCGCCGCAGTCTCCTCGCTGTCCGGGCCGTCAGGAAACGTCATGACGTGCGTCGCGCTGAGTGCTATGTCGAAGATTTCCGAATCACCGGTTTCCCGGTACATCTGCTCCGCGAATACCACCCCCTGCTCCAGAGTGACCATCTCCACCGTCTCAACTCTCGGCTGAATCAATGGTTCTTCGATCCGCGTCCGCTCTCCTTCGATTACCGCGTTCGCGATGCGCACGAACGCTTCCGCGATGAATGGGCGAGTGTCAGCGAAAAACCGGTCGCGGATTTGGTCCGCCAACCGGTTGTAGTGCTCTTGCGCAGCTTCGTCGTCATCCGGCCACGTCATGATTGCCGCCTCGCTGAATCCCTCGATGAACGCGCCCGAATCAATCAGCCGTGCGTTGATGACATCAATCAGCGTATCGGCATGCTCCACCGTGACAACGCCAACTGTCTCGATTCGAGACGGCGTCAGCGTCTTTTCCGCGCGCAGCCGCTCAGCGTCAATCGCGGCATTCGCAACGCGCACGAACGTCTCGGCAATCTGCTGTTTCATGGCGTCGTAGACGCGCTGGCAAATGTCGTCCTCCAGGTCGTGAAACCTCGCCTGTAGACTGCGATCCCACTCGGGCCACGTGATGACGCCAGCTCTCTCGAAAGCGTCATTCGTGTTCCCGTCGAACCATCCCTCCGCGAAGTCCTCTCCGTGCTGCATCGTCACGACGTTGACGGTTTCCACCTTCGGAAGGCTCATTTGACCCCCTTGCTAATCAACGCTTGGTAGATCGCTTCGTCGGCGCGCGAGAGTTCAAAAAGCTCCACAGTGTAGACGGTTCTGTCTCGCATCACACGGGCAGCCTCGGTCAGCGCCACCATCACGCGGCGGCTCGGCTCCATCTCGCCACGGCGAAGCCGCAGAAGATGTGCACGGCTCACTCCTGAGCGCCGCGCGAATGCGGACGGCATCACGCCCCACGCCTGCATGTACGTTTCGAGTCGCGTGACTCCGATACGACTCTCGCCTTTTCCGCTCTCCTGTTTCATAGCATAGCCACGGCTAATTGAATCTATTCCGTAGCCGTGGCTATGTCAACCCATGCCGCCACGATCGAAGAAGGACCGACTGCCTGACGCCATCGCTCTCGGGAAACGTCTGCGCGAGTTGCGCGACGCGAAGGGTTGGACTCTGGAGACACTCGCGGAGGCGGCCGCAATGAACGAGCTACAGGTCGGACACATCGAAAGGGGCGCGACCGACCCGAAGTTGAGCACGATTCGAAAGCTGGCCCGCGCGTACGGGATGACGGTGAGTGAGTTGCTGAGACCGCTCAGATAAAAGGCCAAAACACCGCGTACGCTTTCAACTGCGTCCGAGGGTACGAAGTCGCGGTTGCCTAGCTTTGCTTACGTTTCGCTGGCGAACCGCCCGTGCCGCTTTCCACGATGGACGCGACGTGCTTTAGCACATCGGCGAGGCTCTGTTGCTCGGCTTTCGAACGTTCAAGGTCCAAGGTCGTCAAGTTCTTGCTGATAAAGTTGCGCTCAGTCTTGGATAGCTCCATGATTACTGCGGCAATACTTTTTGCGTCGTTTCTCTCAACTGCCGACGCAAGCGCGAGTGCTCGACATTCAAAGTTGGTGAGTTCGTTCTGAAAGTACTTGACGTCACTAAGGGTCGCCTTGTAGAGCTTGAGAAAGAAGTAAGCAAACACCTCGATGAGCAAGACAATCGACAAGCGAGGCACAAATTCTGCCAAATACCACGAGGGACTACTAAACTCCTTAATCGGAGGCTGTTTGACGATTACGAAATAGGCGAGCAGTGCCGCTCCGCTGATCGTCGTCAAAATTCCGATGACCAGATTGAGCTTCACGCGGTACGAGAGCGCGTCGAGCTCATCTTTTAGACGGTCTGTAGTTTGGCGGATATAGGTCTCTGGCGAGATTGACTGCTTTTCTGGCGGTTTGGTAATGGACTCATAGGGTTCCGGATTGACCGCAATTCCATCGGCTGGCCCGGCGTCAGTGTTTAAGACGACGGCCTCCGTCTGGGCGATTGGGCTAACGGCAACGTCTGGAACCCGGACAGGCAAAAGTCGCGGAGAACGGAAGCCAGTATCTAGGTAGAGCATCAACAGCATTCCCAAGCCAAATACGATCATGCCGTAAATCAAAATCGTGAAGGCTGGGGTGGTGACGCGAGAATACAAAAAGCGATCGATGGGCGAGTCAAAGACGAGCTTTTCAGTAAACGAGTTGCGCAGCAGCAGAAACAGGAGACCGAAAACAAGCGGTGATGCCGAGGCCACAACACGGAAGCGCCACATGCGTTCGTAGGCACGATTTTGGCTGAATCGATACGTGGCTTTTGTGGGGTTGCGCTGAGGTTCGGCTTCAGACATTCGAAGGCTTCCTTCTTGAGTGAACAGCCGTTCTTCGCTTCATCTTTGCAGGTTACCACCCGCTACCAAGCAACTCCACTGATCGCCGATCCGTATCCTCCATCAGTCGTCGGAGGTCACGCATCGCCGCTGCCCGCTCAGCTCGCGCACGGATTGCCATTGCGGAGCACTCGCCATGCTTCATCGCGTTCATCGAGGAACGCCGCTTACCGGCTGGCGTGATCGGACCGGCTGTCCGTAGCCACGGCTGCGTGCGTCGGATGCTCGCCTGCTTCGCTGCCCGTCCCTGCTGTGATTGCCGGTACTTCCGCCGTGTCGATCGCATGCAGATTCCTTTTCGTTCCGCACGAACGAAGAAAACGGAAAAACCTGTTTCGAGAGCCTCCCGAGGCGTTCACGATCTGCTGTCCTGCCACGTTCCCGATGTGTGCTGAGCGAATCGGCATGAAGACCTTGGGCCTCCGAACGGAGCGGTAATCCTTCAGTGCCAACATGTGCCGCCGGAATGCGTTCGTTGCCCGGTCCGCCGCTTCGCTGAGTGTGCGAACGCTCTTCTCTCCGGTCGAGTTCGCAGCTTGGACGGAGAGCCGCGCGATGCGCGCATGGAGCCAGAGCGATTGCTCGATCAGCATCCGTTCGAGTTCGTCCCGAGGCTGCATTCGCTCCACGGTGTCTTTCACGTAATCGATCGCCGTGTCGACAAACGGATATCTCTCCGTTTGCCCGAATGCTTCTTTCGGACACGAAATCGCCCTCATGATCTCGCCTGCCAGGACGGGACCGAACAGAACGCGCGTCGCCTCGACGTCGGCAGGATCGCCGTTCCAGTGCTTTTGCATCCGGCCACGCTGGCCAATCGGCCAGCAGAGAAGGTTGAGGAGCTTCTCGCGCTGCTCGGTATCCGCCGCATTCTTGTTTCTGCTGAGGATGCTGCGCAGCAACTCCGGCTCGACACCGCCCTCAAAGCTCGGCTCTCTTTCGGGCACCTGCCACGCAGCGTCGCGTACCTGCGACAGGGGTACTCGCTGGACAGGACCGGGGCGGACTGGCTCGGTGTCCGCGGTGACCGTTCCTTCACTCTTCGCCAAGACCGCCCTTCGGTCGCAAGCCGAAGGCGAGCGCTTCGCTGGTTGTCTCTTCATTGGCTTTTCTTCCTTCTCAACGGGAACGCTGTTTCGTCACGTGGCGTTTTCCGGGCCGGTTCGAGTCGCACCGTTAACGCCAGCTCAACGGCAAGTTTCGCGAGCGTCTCGATGGTCAGGTTACCCCTCTCCCCCTTCATCAGCTTCGAAAGGTAACTCTGCGTGACACCCGTCCGCTTCTCGATCGCATACCGCGAGATCTCCGCGTTCTCGATCGCCGTGCGCAACGTCGTCAGGACTGATTCGACCATCGCATCGACATCGACCCGCCGTTGATCGTCGGCGCTGCTAAGGAGCGCGGCGAGGCGCGAGGCATCCCGTCCCTTCATCCTGTCGGCGATCCGATCCGCCGCGGCGTTCGCCCGTTCACTCATCACGCCGCGATGTTTCTTACGGTCTGCCATGTCCACGGACGCCCCTTCTTCGTCGTCACTCCGCGCGCGTTCATCGCGTCGGCGATCTCCCGCCAGCTCATCTCCTCCGCGCGCATCTCCCGGAGGTCAGCAAGGATTCCCGCTTCCAGCCCGTTCGGTTCCAGATTGACACCATTCGCGGCGAGAGAAAACCCGTACGGAATCTCTCCTACTCGCTCGCCCTTCGTTGCCTTGTACGCCAGCGCCGACTTCGTCCGCTCCGAGACGAGATCACGCTCGAACTCGGCCAGCACAGCCAGCATGCGAAACACCATCTTTCCTGCCGCCGACGTGGTATCGATGCGCTCCGTTAGCGAAACGAGATCGGCTCCCGCCTTTTCGATTCGGTCCGCGATCGTGATGGCATCCTTCGTCGACCTCGCCAAACGCGAGAGCGAGTAGACGACCAGCACGTTTCCCCGCTCGGCGCAGACTGCACCCAACGCAGCGGCGAGCGCGGGCCGGTTCGTCACCCGCTTGCCGGAGATTCCAGCATCCGACCACACATCGCCGATTTCGTACCCGTTCGCCTCCGCCCAGTTCCGCGCCTTCGCTTCCTGCGCGTCCAGCGAGACGCCGTCCGTCGCCTGCCCCGAGGTGCTCACTCGCGTGTAGATGATCGCCTTTGCCATGCTTGTATTATCGGACTGTACCGTCCTATTGTCAAGCATCGACTGCGGGTTTCATTGCTCACCGCACGGTGACTAATGAAGACGAGCCTCTGCTGTCAATCAGGGAGGCGTGAGGCCAGCGGCAGTATGATCGCACCGAGGCCCAGAGGATTCCTTGGTGGAACCGCGCAAGCCGCCAAAATGGGGAGAGTAGCGTGGCAGACGTGAAAAAGAACGCAACGCCAAAGCGAAGGATGCTCTACCACTACACAGATCAATCCGTGTTGCCAGAGATCGTTCGCGGGGACTCCATATGGCTCACAGATGTGCGCTACCTCAACGACTCAGCCGAGTACGTCTACTGCGTTGAACTGGTCAAGAAGCTACTTCATGAGGTTCCCATCAATGGCGATCGAGCTGAGAGCTTCTTTAGCTTTTATGCCTTCCGAGAGATCCCCGACAGTCTCAACCCCTCTTCCTTGCATCACTCTCCGAACGAAGCGACCTCCTCAGTCAATGGCGCGCCTATTGCCGGCCAGGCCGAGGTGTCGCGCTGGGTTTCGATCGCAATGCGTTAGAAGCACTCGCCGCATCGAGTGGCGGATGGCTTCGGCGGTCAGAGTATGTCGCGACACGCCAGGAGAATCTTATCCGCCAGAATCATCAGGCGGCCCTTCGCAAAATGTCTCAGAACCTGCCGAAGAGGCCTACGAGGCCTCGCGCAACTGAGAAGTGGAACGACTTCGTCATGAGTGAGGCTGCGGAACCAGCTTTCGCCGAGCCAGTGCGAGAATTTGTGGCTGAGGCTCTACGGCTCGTCTCATTCTTTAAGCATCCATCCTTTAGCGATGAACGTGAATGCCGCGTCATCGTCCCGGGAACTGGAAGCAAGTCTGTCAGCTTTCGCTCAGGTCCCTCGTACCTCGTACCTTACATTGTGTTGCCTCTGGACCTCGCAAGGTCGCATGTCTTGCGCGAAGTCGTGATCGGGCCGTCACCACATCCGGACCTTGCGCGAGAGGCCGTCTCTCGATTCCTCGCTACTCACCTTTCCTACCCGGTAACGGTATCGGTGTCGAGCGTACCGTTTCGTGCGTGGTAGGAATGCTTCAAGCAACCTCAGCCGCGCCGCAAGGGCGCGCCGTTCGGTTCGAGGTTTCAGTGGCGCACGGCCCGAGTCTTTCCGCATGGAGCCTGGGTGATTGGAACGATTGTTAGCGTGAAAGCGCCCGTGACTGGAGTCCCGTTGTTCGACATGGCGTAGATGGTGACGTTACCTGTCGTTGGGGCTACGTAGAACGTCGTCAGGGATGTTGTCGGCGTTGTTGCCCAGCGGTACCCAGCGCTAGTATCTGGCCCCTTGATCTCGATGTATGGTTGGTAGCTGGTTGAAGAGTAGTCAACCTCAAATGTATCCCCAGCATTCACCGGCAGTTTGTACGCTTTGGCGTAACTCGCCGAGTACCCACACGCCACGTCATTCGCCGTCAATTGGTCGGACACCGTTGAACCGATGGCAACGGTTGACGTGTAGAGGCATTGGGTCGGCGGCGGATTTGTCGATGTCGTACATGAAGTCGTGAGCGTGAACGAGCCGGATTGGTGAGGGTTGCCGAAGTTGATCGAGATCGAATACTGACCGGTGACCGCGAGCACAGCATGCGCACTCGCCGGTTCGTCGAAGCCGCTTGTAACCGCCTTCCCTGTCGGGTCCGTGACGTTGAGGCCGATATCGAAGCCGGAGCTATCGGACGCAAGCAGGTCAAGCGTCTGCCCGGCAGTTCCGTTGAATGCGTAGACGATCGTCGGAAACGTGTTGATGACGCACGCCGCGCCGCTCGCGCTGATCGAGTCCGTCACGGTCGTTCCGCACGACAGCGTTTTGCTCGGACTGCAACTCGCGGCGAACGCTTCGCCCCCAAAGATCACAAACCCGAGGCCGAGCCAACCAGCCCACAAAGCAATCCTTCTCATCTTTCGGAATCCCCTCTGAACGTTTGAGTGACCCAATCTCGATTCTCCCTCCCCCGTTCATCTCGTCAGCGAGGGGCGCTGCCGCCCCGCCGCTGCACGTTTCGGCCCATCATCCCCTCCCGGTCCCCTCCGGCGGGCTGAGAGGGAGCCAACGCCCGGACTCTCGCACCGTGCCGTGAGCGGCACGACGACGCCCGTTCGTCCTAGTTCCACATCCGGGAGGGAGAGGACCTCCGGGGTATAGAATCGCGCGTGGCGAGCCTCAAGCGGCCATCTGCCGGAAGGAATCGACCTCCCGCAGCCAGGTGACCACGCGGTTCCAACTCGGAACCGTTGGGGACGCCAGTTGCGCTCACCTTCCCAGCCAATATGGATTCACTCCCCGCTCTGCAAAGACCAGCCATGCCGTCGCGCCGATGTGCGGGCGCTTGAAATACCGGAGTTGCAGGCCGTCGCGCTCGAAGCCGGTCAGGAGGCCGTTCGTCTGATCGGAGGCGAAGAGGGCGCCGGCGTGGGATTGCGAGTTCTTCAGCGCGGTCAGGATCTCGCGCGCCCTCGCCTCGTTGCCATTATGGTGGTAGGCAACCGCCATCTGCGCGGTGCCTTCGTACCAGACACCCTGGCGGTCGTCGCATGACGTCCCATCGGCGGTGCAAGCGCGGCGGCTGTAGTCGTAACCGGTGTCGCCGACGCGCATGTGCTTCTCGGCGTATGCGAGCGCACGGAGGGTGTGGTCGCGTGGAAGATCTCTCAAGGTCAGCCCGGCCCACGCCTGCACGTCAAGCGGGATGACCTTCTTGTTCGTCGGACCATCGGTGCCCGTCCAGAACATGCCGTCCGCGTCGTTCCACATGCTCATGACGAAACGTCGCGCGCGCTCGGCGCGCTCGTGCCAGATATCGTCGCCGGTGATGAGGAAAAGCCGCTCGAATGCGACGTAGAGATCGATGTTGTGCTCCGTCGATCGATACTGCGCCCGGCGCGGTGCCGGCTCCCATCCGTTGTAGCCCCCGGCATAACCAAGGCCGTCCGCGCTCTCGCAGTTTCGCGCACTCCATTCGCCGAGCTGCCTGGCCGCGCGCAGATACCGGCTGTCTCCCTTCTTCACGGCGACGTCGTGATACGCGAGCAGCGCGATCATGGCCCAGGCAGTGTTGCCGGTATCGAGGCTGACGCTATACGCATCCTCACGCCACTGGTCACCCTCGCGCCAGCCGGGGAGGCGGACGCTCCGGGGCGTCCATCCGGGCGGCGTGAAGAGATCCCCGCCCTGATACGCATTGCGGACACTATCGCGATAGATGAGGGCAGGCCCCGGCTCCGATGGGCGGAAGCGATCGTGTGCCTGCGCCTCGACCAGCGCATCGGCGATCACACCGGCCCGTTGGACGTCGCCGGCGGCCAGGAACGCCAGTACCAGGAGCGCATTGTCGTAGGTATGTGCGGCGTTGCGCATGACGCGATCGAAGACGTCCACCCCGCCCGTCTCGTAGCTGACGACAAAGTGTGGCTCCTGCGCTCTGGCCGCCGCGGAGGTGTCGTCCAGCTCATAGCGGATGTCGTCGAGATAGAACGCGATGTCTCTCAGCCCGTTCGCGCCCGCATTCGCCCCCCAGCCGAATCCGCCGATGACATACGAGAGATTCACGTTCCGCAGATCGATCGAATACAACTGCCACTCTGCAGAGAGCGTTACTTTCTTTTTCACTGCCGGCGACGAGTCCGCATGCTGTGCGCTGCGTTGCTGGCGATCCGCATCCCATCCCACGCCGAGCGCGAAGAACTCTACGCGCTCGCCGCCTTTCTCGCCGCGGGCCCGGAATGTGAGCCGCCTCGCGCCGGAAAGATTCATCCCTGCATCAGGAGTCTCTCCCCAGTTCGGCTCCGGCTTGCCGTCGCGCAGCACGCCCTGCATGAAATACCACGCCCCCCAGTTGGGAAGCCCGCGCACCAGCTGCGATCGAAACGACGCACGAATGCAGGTCGCGCCGGAATACGGCCGATCCGTCCAGTCCTCCTGCATCGCCGGAACCGCGCGCGCGGCCGCCTCGGGCTGGCGGTCATCGTCGAAGTTGCTCAGCCGCGCACGGACGACGAAATGGTTTCCCGCGGCGCCGTCATCGGTGTAGACGTCGATCGTGCGATGAAACCGGTCGGCTGCCGACTGCAGATAGCTCACCGCATCCGCGGCGCGAAGTTCAACCGTCAACAGAAGCAACGGCAGCAGAAGCGCTCTGGCCATCTCTTCCTCCGCTCAGTATCCGAAGCCGATGTTCACGCTGTACAAGTCCTCCGATTTGTCGAGGCGCGGAAATCGTTGCCGATCGTATCGAATCGAAAGAAGGATGGTGGCGGGGTGGACGCGCACGGGTTCGGAGAACGTCTCCGGCAGCGCTCTGCGAAACAACTTCACCACCAGTGCGGCGCCCACAAGTTGGTTCTCGAATGCATTCAGTCCCTCCGTGGCGACATCTCTCTTGTAGGGAAAGACGAGATGTACGAACGCGGGATAGAGCCCGAGGAATCGCATCTGCGGAATCCCCGGCTGCCGCTCCTCGTCGAGCAAGCGAAGCACGACGTTCGCGTCGAGCCGGCGGTGCTGATGCGTCTGCGAGGGATCACCGCCGACGCTCGCGCGGATGATGCCCGGTTGGACGGTGATGTCGAATGGCCCGACGCCGTCGGCCTGCACGCCGGCATACAGATCGCGGCGGCCAACCCGGACGTCCCCGAACCACTCGACATCCAGCGAGGCTCCAGCCCGGAGATGCACGCCGCGCGTGGCAAAAAGGCCGTATGAATTGCCGACGAACGGCAGCGGTCGAACGAACAGATACTCGCCGGTCAGCGCCGCGATCTGTCGCGTATGGCGCGGTGGATTGCCGGTGTGCTCCGGCTCGATGTTCTGCACGGAAGCCGACAGCTCGGCCTGAATCTTGTCCGGACCGGCGAAACGCGCGCCCGCGAAACGAAAATCGAGCTGATCGATGATTTCCCGCTGCGACGGTGCGAACTCGATCACGCCTTCGCGTGTGGCGCGGGAGTAAGCGAGGCGGCAGTACAGATCGAGCGGCGGATGACTGCCGGTCGTGTACTCGATTGCCGCCCCGTAGGTACGCAGCGCCACATCGTTGGATACGCCGGGAACGAAGAAGTTCGAGATCCGTCCGGCGCCGATCAGACGTCCCTCATAAAAGAAATCCAGTCCGGCGCCGCCGCGGCGGATCCGCAGGCGGTTGAATGTCGCGCGCGGCTCCTTTACCCGGGCGATACCGCGTAACTCCTCGAGCGTGAGCGGCCGGTTCAGTCTCGCGGCACTCGAAGCGAACAGTGCCTCGGCGGTGAAGTCGCGCGTGTCGTGTACCTCGTCGAGATCCGCCATCGAGCGCGCCAGGCGGTCGACCGACGAGAAGAACACCTCCGGCCGCCTGCCGCGCCACACGATCGGCAGGCCATCCTCCTGGTACAGCGAGACCAGCCCGTGATCGATTCGATCGGCGATCACCGAGTCACGCGGCTCCCTTTCGAGCAGCTTCGCCAGCGCTGCGAAGTAGTGATCCGCCGCATCAGCGAACAGCGGCCGCCTCGGGCCACGATAATTGCGGAGATAGTCCGCGTAGAACAATTCGTACGCCGGCTGACTGGGCGCCGCGGAGATCGCGGCCTCGTAGTAATGGGCGGCGCGCGGCTCTCCGAGTTGTTTCATCAGCTCTGCGGTCAGCAGGAAATCGTCCGCGGTATCGAGCGACTTGTCCGCAACGCGCGCATCCACCAGCGCCCGTTGCTCCGCGACCGTCATGGACGCGCGCAACTGCATCGCGGCGTCGACCACGCCGAACGCACGCCTCTGTGCGAACGCGGCGAACGTGGAGAGACTCAGCGCCAGCGCGAGAAGGGACCGCAGAACGATGGATGGCCGGACGAACGACGTGATGGACACAAACTACCTGCGTTTTCCGCCGCCGACAAGCGGAGGCTACGGCTCGGGCCAGATTGGCGTTGATTGCCGAGAGGGGCGCGACCATACTTGACTATGTCTTCTCCTCCGAAGCCCACCCCCATCGGGTTGTTTCTCGTTCTGGCCTTGCTGGTCCTCGTTCTCTCCGTGGACGTCTTCGGCTTCCTCGGCGTCGGCGATCCCAAAGGGTCGAACGCCATGGAGGTGGCACCCTCCACGACGGCTGCCTGGAAAGGGCTGAACGCCGAAGGGCGACAACTCCTCGACAAGGAGCATGAGTCCGTGGTTTCGGAGATCAAGCTGCGACTCGAGCACGAGCATCTGCTCTTTTCGCTGAAGTTCGGACTGGTCGGCGCGATCCTGTGGGCTTTTCTGCAGACATCCTCCAAGACCACCGGGCACTTCAACAGCACGCCATTTGGCGCCCTGGCCGCGTGGTCGGCGGTGCTCGCTGCGTCGATCGTCGACCTGCGGGTGATGGCAAATCAGAGCTTCCTGATCACGCTGGGCGGCTGGTCGCGCCAATACGAGCAACTTGTGCTTGGTACAAACGGCGCGACGCTGGGGTGGGAAGCATTCCTGGCAGACAACCTTCTCGGCCAACCGTATTACCCTGCGCTCCGAGTGAGCGGCCAGATTCTGACGGCCCTGCTCTTCTGCGTGACGTCGTCGATCTTCCTGATGGGACCCGAGGGCCAAAGGGACTCCAGAACGGCACAGATCAGTGGTGCAGGGGCGATCCTTTCCATCTTCATCATGGCCATGGCTGCAATCAGCATGAGGCGCGACCGCTACGCCATGATCCTCTACATCGCGGCCGGCGTCATGGCCATCGCAGTCGCGGCGCTCCTGGCGCACGCGGCCCGCGAGCGCGGTCGCGCCGCAGCGTCGGACGA
>Ga0247680_1000284_pt1 | contig 16051 bp, 18 predicted proteins | sample CNK21_metaG_FD_182803 | JGI IMG/M metagenome (GOLD analysis project Ga0247680, IMG submission 182803) | Soil microbial communities from Purdue University Martell Research Forest, Indiana, United States - CNK21 | ecosystem: Environmental > Terrestrial > Soil > Temperate forest > Bulk soil...
AGTCGCCAAACTTTCCGGCTCCGATCCCGCCCTCAAGAATGAATTCGTCGTTCTCTCCGCCCATCTCGATCATCTCGGCATCGGCGCTCCTATCAATGGCGACAGCCTCTACAACGGTGCCATGGACGACGCCTCCGGCAGCGCGCTCCTCCTCGATGTCGCCGCCAGTTTCCACGCCCATCCCGAAAAACTCGGCCGCTCACTTCTCTTCGTCTTCGTTACCGGCGAGGAAAAAGGTCTCCTCGGCTCGCGCTATTTCGCCACCCGGCCGACCGTCCCCGCCACATCCATCACCGCCGACGTCAACGTCGACATGTTTCTCCCCATCGTTCCGCTCAAATTTCTCGAAGTGAAAGGCCTCGAAGAATCCGATCTCGGTGACCGCGCCGCCGCCATCGCCGCTTCGCTCGGCGTCAAAGCCATCCCCGATCAGGAGCCGCTTCGCAATCGCTTCATTCGCAGCGACCAGTACAGCTTCATCGTCAAAGGCATTCCCGCCGTCAAGATGGACGACGGCTTTGTGCTCGGCTCGCCCGAACAACAAATTTTCAAGGACTGGCTCACCAACCGCTACCACGCGCCTTCCGACGACTTGAGCCAGCCCAAGGATCTCGCTGCCGCCGCTCTCTATGAAGAAATTGTCCGCCGCCTTCTCGTGGACACCGCCAACAATCCCGCGCGTCCTCGCTGGAAGCCCGATTCTTTCTTCCGCCGCTACGCCCAATAGAACAGCCTTCAGCCTGTTGCGCTTTTCGCCCCGGCTCGGTTGAAAAATTAGCCCCCATCCATCGTCATCTTCAAGCAAGCGCCTTGCTTTGTTATCCTCCCTTCGAAGGTGCCGCATGAACACCGTCGAATCCATCCGCAAGCTTTGCATGAGCTTCCCGCACTCCACCGAGCAAATCCAATGGGGCTACGACCTCGTCTTCAAAATTACTGGCAAGATGTTCGCCATCACGCCGCTCGAACCCGCTCCTGTTTTCCTCACCCTTAAGCCAGCGAAGAATCCTTCGCCGAACTCACCGAGCGCCCCGGCATCATACCCGCCCCCTACCTCGCCCGTGCCAAATGGGTTGCTCTCGAACGCGCCGACGCTGTCTCTCCCGCCGAGCTCGCCTCTCTCCTTCGCGCCTCCTATGACCTTGTCGTCGCCAAACTCCCCGCAAAAACTCGTGCCGCTCTCTCCTCCACCAAACCTAAACTCAAACGAGCCAAACCCGCAGCCAAATCCGCGCGCAAGCGCAAACCTTCCCGCCGCAAATGAAAAAGCCGGCTCGATTTCTCGAACCGGCTCGAATTTTCCATTTTTTTCCTACGCCGTGACTTTTGCCGCCGAGGACGCAATCTTTCGCAGCGGCTTCTGCCCCGAAATCGGGAACGTCATGTGCCAAAAATTGATTTCCGCCGACGTAAACTCAACGCCAACGTACGTCTTCCCGTCCCGTCTCCGCTGTACTGAAACCACCCGCGCTTCCGCTTTGCGGCTGCTGTTTTCATTTACGATTTGCAGCATCTGCCCCACCAGCAGCACTTCATTGCATTCCATCATCCCGCCGTGCTGGCTGATCGACAGGGAGTGCGTGTGCACGCAAAACTTTCCGCCCTCGTCCGATTCACCGTGTACGGCAAGCGGAACCGTCAAATTCACTCGCAATGTCCGCCGGCGCTCTTTGCAGCGAAAATGAAGTAAAGACATGGGGACGTTCTACGCTCCAAACTCTTTTGAATTCAGGAGAGACTTCATTCCAGCGGGGCCGCGCTGTTTCGGTTTCGTCCTCCGGCCGCTGCCGGCTCGGGACTCACCGTCGGACTGCCCTGCAAAAGCCGATAGCTCTTGCACAGTCACGATTCTGCATTTCACCCCAGGGAGGGACAATAGCCGAACCGTACCAGGTACACCCCAACTAGCAAGCCGATACCGTAGTACTTCGGGCCAGCTTCGTCAATATCCAATTTTTTCCGAGCACGTTTTTCTCCGGATTTAGGGAATTTCCACACAAAAATGCGGGCTCCCCTTCGCCCCAATTTCGCCTTACTCGTGACAACTCCTCCTCCCCTTCCACGCATCTCACTGTTTGAAGGCGAAGTTTGCCCACCCACCGCCTGCCCCCAGCCGCAGTTCACCAACTCCAAGGAGCTTGTCCATGAAGCGTGTTTTAGTGCTGCTCTTATTCGTAGTTGGCCTCGCGCCAATCTGTTTCGCTCAGAACGATCACGTGCAAGCCGGCGTCTACGCCGATTATTTTCGCCTTTCGCAAACCAAAACTGATTTCGCCGGCGTCGGCGCCCGTTTCGGCTTCCATGTCTACAGGCCCGTCATGCTCGAAGCCGAAATGAGCTACGACTTCAACAGGGTCTTCACCGAAGGTTTTACCGACAACTCCACCGTTCCTCCAACCGTTACCGTGGCGCGCTCCGATATTCGCGCGCTTCACGGACTGTTCGGTCCGAAAGTAGAGTTGGGCCATCACAACCTCCATCCTTTCCTCACCGTAAAGGGCGGCTTCAACCACTTCTTTCTTGACAGTCGTCCCGCTACCGTGGGAAACGCAATAAGTTCCATCGAGGATCTCCGCGCAAATGACCTCACCGGAGTTCTCTACCCGGGCGGCGGTCTCGAAGGCCATCTCGGTCCCGTCGGTCTTCGTCTCGACGTCGGCGACGAAATCTATTTCGCCGGCGGCGCACACCACAATTTGCGCGTCGCCTTCGGCCCTTACATTCGCTTCTGAAAACTTTTCGCGACCTCACGGATTTATCCGTGGCTTGCTGTCCATCGCATGGACCTCAGGTGTTTCCCCGAGGTCCATGCACCCTGTCCTTTCGTACAGTTTTCTCTTTCTGATTCCTGTACTTCGCCGCGCAACTTTTTACCTCGTTTCCGGGTTCAAATAGTTGTGTCGGCAAACGGCTCGAACTCGTGCGCGCCATACTCAAACTCGCCACATGCCTCTTCTTGCTCGCGCTCGCCGCGCTCGTACCCGTGTCGCGCGCCGATGTCGCCATACTGCTCGAAGAACCTTATAGCGTGGATGGCTCGTTTGCCGGCACAGGCCACACCGCCGTTTATCTCTCCAACATTTGCGCCGCTTCTCCGCTACAGCTTCGCCGCTGCAACCCCGGCGAACCCGGCGTCGTTCTTTCCCGCTATCACCGTATTGCCGGATACGATTGGATCGCCGTTCCCGTCGTCGCCTATCTCTACGCCGTCGAAAAGCCCGAAGACATTCCTCTCTTTGTCGATCCGAAGCTAGCCTGGTTTTTGCGTAACCAATATCGCCGCACCCATTTTGCCGATATCGTTCCCGATCCACCCGCTTCCAATCCCGACTCCAACGACTGGTATCAGCTTATCGGCTCCGCCTTCGACCGCACGCTCTACGGCTTCCAGCTCCCGACATCGCCCGAAGACGACGACCGCCTCATCGCAAAGTTCAATTCCGGCCAGAATCGCCAGGCCTACAGACTCCTCACCACCAATTGCGCCGATTTCGTCCACGATATCGTCACGTTCTACTATCCCGATTCCGTCTGGCGCAGCAAACTCGGCGATCTCGGCTTCATGACGCCCAAGCAAGCCGCCAAATCTTTCGTCCAATTCAGCAAACGCGCAGCGAAGCAGGATCCCCATCTCCAGCTCACGCGTTTCTTCATCCCCCAGGTTCCCGGCACCGTTAAACGCAGCAAGCCAGTCCACGGCCTCGTTGACGGCGTCTTTCACGCCAAGAAATATTTTCTGCCCCTCGCCGTCTTTCAACCCTTCGTCGCCGGAGGTGTAGCCACCACCTACTATCTCGGTGGCCGCTTCGATCCAGCCAAAAACGCAGCCCTTTGGTCGCCTGACGGTTCTCTCGATCGGCCTCTAACCAACGACGAGCGCCGCGCCTGGCAACGTCAGCTTGTAGACACGATCAAGTCCGATCCATCTCTCAAACCGGCCATCACAAAGACCGCCTGGAAGTCGCTGCAAACCTCTTCAGAATTTCATTTGGACTCTGACGGCCATCCTACGATTCAGGTTTCTTCGTCGCAGGGAACCGCCAATCTCGGCGCTGCCCGCTCCAACATTCTTGCCTCGCCCGATTCCCAATTGCAGGCTCGCCTTCTCCTCGTCGCGCGCCTCCACGAGGAACTCCGCGGCGGTCGCACCAAAAAAGCCTCGAATCGCCTCATCCAATCCGACTTTTCTCTCCTTCAACAATCTTCCCCGCCGCTTCTCGCCGCATCCTCCGGCGGCAACTAGCCTTCCATTTCTCTTGTAGTGGCGAATCGCGTTTTTATTGCTTCCTGGTCGATTTTGCCGGGAAGATTCGTTCTACAAAGACCGCAGATCCTGTAGCTCCACTGGACGTATAACGCGCTACACGTACAAGTGGAATTCGTCGTCGGACTTGTCCGGTTTCGCTAACCAGGCGGGCTCAGGGCTCGGATGACTATTTCGTGTGCGAAATCGACAAAATCTTCCCGTCCGTCTGGCGAAGCGTCAGGACAGCTACACCGCCAACGCACTTGCCAACATCGGATGTGCGTTGCCCCTTGGAGTCTTGGCACCACAATGTTCCATACACGCTCCAGATTCCGTCATCCAGTGTTGCCGTTAATGGTCTCTCGTAATCGATTTGGCGTTTCCCGTATACCTTGATTAGGGCGGGTTCGGCGATGCTCAGAGCCGTCGCCGCATCAGGGACGCGAACCTTAGGCTGCGGGTTCTGTGCTGAGGAGGTGAGGGCCAGCAGTAGCAATGTACAAAGAATTGAATGTCTCATGGCCACAATGTACGCCTGGACGGGGCGACGTTCAAACTGTTGGCGAAACCAAGCGTTACTATCAGCTAGAATTGGCTAGTATCTGAGAAACGCGCTAATCGTCTATTTGGCGTCAAGCTTCCGATTGCGCAGGACTAATCGGAACTTAATGAGCCCAGGTCATACTTTGTCTATAGAAGGTCGGTCTCGGGATCAATGTCTTCGAGTCCAATTGAATGCGGCGGAAGTCCAAAAACCTTCGCCTGTTGTTGCATCAAGCTTACAATCTCATGGTAAGCCAGCAGTTTGCCGTTCTGGAACGCCTTGTCGGGGCCATTTGCGAGTTTTGCTTCCCGTTTTGCATCGAGCGCCTGTTCTTTTAACAGGCGGCCAAGATCAAGTAAGTAGTGACCGCAGGCCCGTTCATTCCCTCTTGAGTCGAGCGTAGTCATGGATTCTTCTCTTTCAGTCCCTTGAGATTTTCGAGAATTTCCTTTGTCCTTATTTTCAACCCAGATTTCTTCGAAATCCCAGATTTTACTGAAGTTCTAGGCTACACGAAACGGACTCTGCCAAATCGTTGAGCCTCCGTTAACTTGTGGAGCTTAGCTCCTGGAGTACAGAAATTGAGTTCAAGATCCTGAGTAACGCGCTTACCGTCCGTGTGGTACTGGCCCCTGTAAGGGTATCTGGTGCACAATCTTTTCGGAGCATCCATGAAACTACCTATCATGATTGCCGCGAGCCTCATCTTGTTGGCGGCGACGGTGCAAGCCCAAACGGTTCCTGAGCAGATATGGGGGAAGTGGGTCGTTACTCGCAAAATCCCTACGAAAACGATTTCATGTTGGGACGAGGCGGAGGCAAAAACTCTGCTCGGCACAGAAATTGAGTATTCCGCAGAGTCGTTCCGTTGGAAGGATGTGGTCACGACTCATCCAGTCGTGAAAGCTAGAATGGTGAGCGCTGAACAGTTCCGCGACGACAATTCCGGCAAGGGGTCTAATAGTTCACAAATTGCATTTGGCCAACTCGGCATCAGAGCAAAGCAAGCGATGCTGATTTCGATTAACCATTCCCCTGCAAAGATTACTGGCGGGACAATCGAAATTCCGGGGGACGAAGTGCTAGTGAAGAACAAGCACACCATAATTTTCTCCATCTGCAATGTGTATTTTGAAGCGAAGCGAGTCTCTGCGACCTCAAGTCCCGATTAACGCTTGCCGGAGAACACGCATGCGCGTTTTTTGTTACCAATAGTCGGGCGCAATTCTTCGGATCGAACTAGATTACAGTGCCAAACCAGCGTTCGATGGATCTCTCAGCCGTGCTCAAATCAGGCTCCGACTCGGCGACCCAGGCAACAAAGCCGTCGGGCCTCACCAGTATTGCGATGAGTCCCTTGCCGTCTTTGACCTGACCGGACATATAGTTCAATCGGTCATTCCAGAGTTGACCGAGGTCGTGGAGTTTCCTGCCTCCCGTAAGGTCGAGCAACAATCCCTTCCCGTTATGCAGAAGCTCGCCCAGCCTTGTGCCGTCTTCCAACGCGAAGTCGGGTGCGCTGCACCCAATCAATGGGTGATCTCCGGGCAGGTTGTAGCGCATCGACATGCCGGATATTTTCTCCGCGAAGTAGGTCGTAGCGTCCCGTGTCTGCATGAGATCGCGGATCACTGATGCTATGGCGCGAGCATGGGGATCGGGCCTCATGATGGCGACCTGGGCGCGCGTCCAGTTCAGCGCCCATGCTCCTATCGGATGACGCTCCCCCGTGTATGTGTCGAGAAGGTCGGCCGGCGCCCAGCCCTGGATGGTAGCGGCGAGTTTCCAACCGAGATTCATCGCGTCGCCTATGCCGGTGTTGAGACCCTGTCCGCCGAGGGGCGAATGAACGTGTGCGGCATCGCCAGCCAGCAGGACGCGACCCTTGCGATAAGTCGTCGCCTGACGTGCGCGGTCGGTGTAGGTGGAAGCGACGTCCATGGAGGTGAGAGTGACGTCGGTGCCGGAAACGCGGCGCAGGACATCCTGGAGGCTTTCGAGCGTTGGGGTCTGCGTACGATCGAAGGAAGCATTGTCAAATTCTACCATTCCGATGCGGTCGGGGCCGGGACCGAGAAGGTACAGACCTGTTTCCGTCAGATTAAAACCAGTCCGCAGCTTCTCAGGATCGGCGATCTTCACGGCTGCGGTGTAGCCGGTGAACTCCGGCTCAGTGCCCGCGAATTCAAACGCCGCGAGCTTTCGCACTGTGCTGCGGCCGCCATCGCAGCCAACGAGCCATCGCCCTTGAAAAGACTCGTCTCCCGCATAGACAGTGACGCCGTTACCGTTTTCGGTGAAGTTTGTGACAGCCATGCCGCGCCGCAGGTCAACGCCTAACTTAGTCGCGCGCTCGGCAAGCAGCAACTCGATGCCTTCGAGAGTGACCATGCCGCCCGAGGCGGAAGGCCCCGCGATTGCATATTTCCGATTGGAGAAATCGATCTTCTCCACGTCGAGCATGATGCCCGCGAAGTGGCCCGCAAAGCGCGGAGCCTGGGCAGAGTTTGTACTGGTCGTGCCACGCAGCTCCACTCCGGGGTTTGTACCCACATTCGTCCAGCCGAGAGCGCTTGCACGGACGTCTTCCAGCAGGCCTCGGCGATAGAAGGCTTCGACAGAGGGGAAGTTGAGGCCGCGCATTCCCATCCATCCAGCCTTCAGGGGCGAATGAGGGTCTTCCATCCGCTCCAGTACAAGTACGGAAACCCCGGCCAGGCGCAGTTCGCAAGCCAGAAATGAACCTACGGGTCCTCCGCCAGCAATCACAACGTCGTAAATCATCCAGATTCTCCCAGTTCTGCGGCACTTCCTATCCTCATATCTTTACCTAAGCAGCCCGTCGGATATTCCTGAACGATGATGGGGGAATCTTTTCGAGCACCGTCTATTCTGCCTGGCCGAAGACCCGTTTGTAGCGATCTCCGCCGCGCGGTGGAAGACTACCTCAATAAAATAGATTGCGAACACAGTTCGTCAAATACGGAGGTCGTGGATTCTGGGCGTACGACGTTGCTGTCGGTGTGTTCCTCAAGTACCTGCTCGATGCTGCCGAGAGCAGCCCCGAAGCGCAAACACTGTGGCTATCCGAAGGCATATCACACTCGACGAGCACTGGTCAGCCGAGGAACGGAATACTTTCGCGGTTCTAGCGGAAGAAGCATGCGTTGCACTCGCGAGCAGGGACTTCATAGCTTCGGAAGAGATTGTCAGCTGGCCTTTTGTTGATGACCTCCGCATCCATCCTCGTGGAGCGAAAGAAGTGCGCACCGCGCCAGTTATCGAACTCGGTCGAGCAATCATCGCGTTGATCTTGGGAGAATTGTCAAAGATATGGCTTTATGGCGCACCGAATGGACGTGACACTCTCGACGTCTGGAAAGGCCCTCACTCCAAGTCCTGATAAAACGCTGAAACCGTACAAGTGGATTCCAGGAACTGGACTTGTCCGGTTTCGACTTACCAGGCACAACCCGGAAAAAAGTAGAATAGTCGGCCTTCTTCCGCTAATGTGAGCGAAAGGAGAAAAATGAGAAGATTTTTTGATGGCCCAAGATTGAACTGGTGGCAAGTTCAGGAATGGTCTGTGTCACGGTTCGTCCTCGACCCCGCATAGTGGCTGGCCTTGTTGCTTTGGGTGCGGATGTCATCTTTGCCGCTGTTCTTTATCACTTTTGGTTTCTCGCTCCTCTTTCCGTTCGCGTCATTTGGATAGTCATTCTGGTTTCTACGCTCCCGAGTTCGGTTTACCAGTTTTTTGGTGAGGAGATTATAGAATTTGATTCTCAAAAGCTGACCATCCGTAAGGGAATCCATGGGTGGGAGCGAAAGCGCGAATACCAAATCAATGAATGTAGCAACCTGGAATGGAACCCAGGCCGCAGAGGTGGTTCGTATCTGACGTGCAAAGTGGGCCGGTGGCCGATAGAGTTCGGAAACAGACTGTCGGAGGATGATGCAAACGAGATTCTGTCAGCTCTGCAACAGACTCTGCCTGATGTGGCCCAAAGGATTTGTGCATATCCCGGTGGTAAAGAACATTTCATTACCTTAGGGCTGAACAAGCAGTGAGGGTCGGCAAGTTCACCCTAGTGCCTGGTAAACTTACCGTAGAAGTGAAATCGTCAAAAAACCAGTTGTCCGGTTTCGCGACTTACCAGGACCTACGGCCTTAGTCGGGGCAAGTCCTCCGGCGTAAATATCTTGTTCCACTCTTCCTTGCTGTAGGCTGACCACACGTTTTTGTAGCCAGGATGCGGGGTCAATTCTCGTTTCTCCCAGCCAACTATCTCACTCAAACACGCCTCAAGTTCATTTTCCAAGTGACTATCTTCCAAAACAAAGTCGTGATTCTGCCCCCATTTCAAGTATCGAGTGAACGTCTCGTATTCATCGACGTACCAAGAACCGTGCACCCGAACCGTTGAGTCCTTCAGCCGCTCAACGAAAACAATCGCGCCACCGCCTTTCGGGTGTTGAAAACGAAAGGACCACGAAGGCGATTCGTGATAATACTCATCGATCGCAAGGTTGTGCCGGGCAGCAAAGTCCGAGAGAATCGGTGAAATGTTGCGAAAGAATGCTCTTATTTTTATCCACTCGGCAGGAGTGATTTCAGGGTTCCCGTTTGGCATGGGCGGAGTATAAACCACGCCCGTCCCGTGAATGGGAGCGGATTCTCGTCAGTGGCTGGTAAACGCCGAGTCAATCGGAAAAGTGGGTACTAGCTGTTGGTCTCTTTGGGAGGCCCCGCTCTCAATAATTCAGCCACGTCGCTGCGTCCATAGTCATGCGCAATCGAAACTGGAGTCTGCCCATCGTTACTCACGGCTGAAGGGTCAGCACCATGCGTAAGCAACAACCTGATGAGGCCGAGTTCAATTCCGGCAACACCGTGCTCAACGTAACGTTGCGATGCAGCGTCAGCAGCACCATCAACTGCCAAATGTAACGGCGTCCAACCGCTCCTGTCCTTGCAGTTTGGGTCTGCGCCATGTTGTAGCAGCCATTCTGCGGATTCCGAAATCCCCATTTCGATAGCGTAATGTAACGGCGTCCAACCGCCTTCGTTCACTTCGTGATTTATGTCTGTTCGAGCGAGCAGTTTTTCTGCGGACGTGAAGTTCTTGTCAACGAGTGCTTGAACAAATTCGGTCGGAGCATTCATCAAACCAGCTACTGTATCAGACTGGTGGCCGAGCCGCGCCCACCATGCCTGATTGATGTCTTAACGATGCCGGCCTCGCGACGGCCCGAGTAAACTGTGCGGTGTTGACCCTACAGAGCTCGGACCGAAGGAGGCCGAGATGCGAATTATAGGTTGTGATCTACATGCACGCCAGCAGACGTTGGCAATGCTGGACAGCAACACGGGTGAAGTAGTGAAGACGACTCTGGAGCACGAAGGCAACACCGTGCGCGAGTTTTATTCCAACCTTCCACGCCCGGTGCGCGTGGGAATCGAAGCCACCGGATCCATGCAGTGGTTTGTAAACCTCATGGAAGAACTGGGAATCGAATGTCGGGTTGGCCACCCGGCAGAGATTCGAGCAGCCGAGCCACGGAAACAAAAACATGATCGTCGAGACGCGGACTTGATTCTAAAATTGCTGGTAGAAGCGCAGACAGCAAGGGACTTGCCAGTTATGTAGGGATGATCCCAGGCGAACATTCCAGCGGCAAGCGACAGCGACTCGGTGGGCTAACTAAACAGGGTAACCCGCTGTTGCGATTTCTCTGGGGGGAAGCGGGACTCCATGCGGTACGCCGAGATCCAGAGTTGAAGCGTTTTTACCGTCGCAAATTAATCCAGAAAGGTCTCGGGAAAGCGAGAGCAGCTGTGGCACGCAAGCTGGGAATCCGAATGTGGATTATGTTGCGGGATCAAATTGAATACAACGAGTTCTGTCGACGTGGACAGATGCAGCAGAAAAGTGGTGATGCCTGTGCGGGGATGCCAGGACGGCGTTATGGTGCGAAGTCACCGGCTGATTGATTAGGCTACCCGCCTCCCTATGAAAGGGGAGATCGAACAACTCATCGTGGTCGTTGGTGATCGAAGAGATGACTGGTGGGCAACACCAAGTTGATGAACGCAAAGGGCTGAGCACGGTAGGGTGACGCAGATGAACAGAAGCTCCAGAAAGAGACGCAATTGCTGCGCCGACGAAGAGGTGTGTTCGATTCGAGCATTGAGCGTAAGAAAAAACTCTTGAAACGGCCGGCATCGTTAGAGATAACGCAGTACTCGTCCATGTGGATTTCAAGTTTCCGGTAACGCGACTTACCAAGCGCTAGGGCTGGACCGTGATAGATTTATGCTGTCAATGCTTGGTTTTCATGCAATTCACGACCCTATACGACGCTAGTTCCGACTCTCACTTCAATCCCTTCGCCGGGATATTAACTCTGTCGTTGGGCATCGCCCTGTCGGTCTGGTACGTCCACGGCATCGTTGGAGCGGTCCAAGGTGACATTCACACTTTTACTGCGGCTTTTCATGAATCTCCGATTCTGACGTCGATTTTTCTCGTTCTAAAGCCAGTCGCATATGTATTGTTTGGCGGACTTTTTATACTGATGATTTACGTACCGATGCGGAATCTATTCTTTAAGCGCGTAGTGAGTGGGAATTTACGTTCTATTTCGGCGCAAACAAAGAAAAAGAACAAACGTGTGCTTTTGGTGGAGATTGGTCCTTGCATGCTAGTCTTGCAGGGCCGAGGTGACGTCAGTGAAATTCTTTGCGATGACCAGCTGGTGGGTCAAGAACTTAAGGTCACTCTTGGAGCTTTCAATCGCGTGTACAGATTAGAAAAGCTTCTATAACAGGCAATTGATTTCTCAACTCCTGAGAAACGCCGTAATCGTCCATGTGGATTTCAAGTCTCCGGTAACGCGACTACACAGGAGTTGACTGTCGAGATGCAACTGGCCAGTGAAATAGTTTCCCAACAAAACGAGAGATGCTAGCTTGAGTTGCAGTCACAGAAACAGTAACAGGGCACATAAAGGGACGAAATGAAAAGAGTCATCGCCGCAGTGGTGTTGATGCTGGGTCTGGCGTATTGCCAAACCGCTAAAGAAGAGAATGCCAGCCGCGTTGTACTGCCAAACCCCAAACTGTTGAGGTGCAGGTCTTCGGATTGCTTTCAGTTGTGGCTGGAGAAATCCGTCGAGTCAAACGCCGTATTCCCTAAGCAATTCATCATTGATATGAATAATCAGAATTGCCTCTACGGCATGACTGCGTCATACGACAAATCCATTCCCCTCGATGACGTAAGAGCGGCAATCGACGAGCGCTATGGAAAGTGGGCTTTGCCCGGCTTTGAAAATTCGGGAATGAAGCTCTGGCGAGTCGAGCCAGAGAACTTTGCGATTCAGTTGAGCGTAGCCGACAAGACGGATGAGAAACGGCATATAGCCGACGCCGGAACCAAACAAGCTATATACATAGCCTTTGGAGGAAAGTCGGCGTGTAATATCCCCTAAATTTGCCAACTCCCGGTAAACGCGGTAATCGTCGAAGTGCCGATCAGCAAATCCAGATGTACGGTAAAGCGAACTAATCGGGAGTTGAGAATCTTTTCTGCCTATTCGTCAATAAGATTACTATTGGACTATGGCTGCCAGCGTCCGGCAGCCGCGACAGAAGGACAATTTGTGGCCCTCCGCAAATATTTCAAACATCTCCCGTGGGCATTGCCAGCGATAGTATTCCTCTTTGATTTTGTGGATATGCAATGGATGTTCAGCCACGAACCAGGCCTGTCGTATGAAGTAGTAAGGCGTTTTCAGTTGCTGCTTCTCCCTGGAACGCTGTTTTTCTCTCCCTTACCAGCAATCCTGTTGAATTGTGGTCTTGCGGCTCTTGTCGGAATCTTTTTGTCCCTGCTCGCTAAGCTCAGGTCTTGATAACGCGCTTACCGTCCATTTGAATTGACTTCTCCGGTTACGCGACAGGAGTTAGCCCGGCACAACTCCCCAGCGCGAGACTCGTGGGCAGCCCTGCGCGCCGCATTCGTGATGTGGGCAACTGTTTCTGTCATTCAAGGACTAAAGCCGATTATTCAGGCATCAATTGCCGGACCAAATCTGGAGAGCTGATCTTCCAATCGTCTGCAAGCACGTATGCCTTTCGCAAGGCTAGTTCCGTGCGGTAGTCCAGGCCAATCGGGAGGTCTTTGAGGTCCAACTGCACTTCGGACAGGACCTCTTGCGGAATCTTCAACCACCGTGGTTGCTTATCACTCATAAGCGCTGCCCCACCCCACCCCAATTGAATTTGGTAAGTTCCCAATTGTCCCCGCACTTCCAGCCAGGACTTCACAACCCTGCACTTATCGGCGATACGCGTATGTGGGAGTACCCGAGAAAGCAGGTCGATTCTGAGAGACGTGATAGCAGTGATCTCATGGATATCGAATTGCTTGATGATAACCCCAAGTCCTCGGTCTCCCTGGTCAGTCCATGTTTCGTCGTCACCGACTGCGCAGACACTTGTAAAGAGATCGATATCACGCATGATTTCTGAATACACAAGAGCTGGAACCTCATCAATCGCAACTTCGCGCTGCTCACGATAGAAACGAACTTGGTCCGCTCCAATAAACAAGTTAATTCCTGCGGCCGACTCTTCACCAAGTCCAGAATCGCGAAGAGACGGTTTGCGATCTGATGGAAGATCGACGTAAAACTCTGCATGCATTTTCCATGAATCAAGCTTCTTAGTAGGCACATTAAATCCGTCAAAGTGGGCTCCCATGAGCCGATAATCCCACTCGCGCTCTCTGCAGAGGCTTGCAAACTGATGCTGCCTCATGAGAACTCCCGCAAACCGATTAGAGTACAGGCGTGTCTCCCGTTCGGTGTCCGTGACTTCATAAAATTCGCGGAATGCCTGCCCGAATGGCTGCCGAACGCCATACTTGAATACTAAGTCTCGCCAACGTTGGAGTTCCCTAGCATCTGTCGAAAGAGGGTGCCATAGCCTCACTTTACCAAAAGCGGGCTGATTAACCGGTTCGCCGAATGAATCACGCATGCCCCCGTTTAACCACAGAGCTGCCTGTTCATGTCCTTCGGCGTTGCGAAAAACCCAGATGAGTCTGCGCCCAAGGAATCCCAGAACATCATGATCAAGAAAGTACTGGCGCCAATGGCTGAATTCCATTTCACGCGTAACGATAAGAGACGCTTCTAATCGAAACTTCTGAGAACGGTATACCTGCTCTAGCTCCTTTGCAGTATTGCGAATGGAGCGTACCTCGGATGCAAAGTCTTTCTTAACGCTCGAAGGAATTGTTTTGACTGCCTTTCCCTGGGCATTCCGCCAAACAACTCCTACCCGGCCGTCTTCAAATAACTGAAGGGAAGCTTCCGCCTCTCCGATCCTGAAACGAGCGATCCCATCCTTATCCAGTCCATATGCTTCTACTGCATAGTCTTCGAGCTCACAGAGCGTTACCCCGAGGTTGTCAGCAGCCGACTGGAGTGACTTGTCGATCAGTTTTCGGGCCATGGAATACTTAATCTTTGCTCTCAACCTTGTTAGTTGGGCGATTGCCTCTCGTGAAGCCATCGCCCCCAGTGCTTGCACGCAGGCCAGGCCGACTTTTTGAGAAACTGCACCCACCATTTTGATTTTGCGAAGGCAGGCAATACCGAAATCTGCTAACAGCGCAGCTACTTCCTCTTGAGGAAAAGCGGCCAGACACCAGACAACTCCCTTTTGATACTGTGAATCTTCTATCGGCGAGCGCGCTTCAGGTGGTTGCCCAGGCGTCGGACCGAGCTCGACCCACCGAAATAGGAGTGGGATTACTTCAGATTCCCCAAGTGCACTGACCAGTTCTTTCGCTCTCTTTTTCCATTTGGCACTCGGAGTCGGCTGCTGCAACGATTTGCAGTGTTCCAACAGTCCTTCCCATCCAGACCGGTTGATCGGATCTTTTGCTTTGATTTCGTCAAATACAATTTGCGACCATGGGCCACGACCTTGGTCGCACTGTTTTTCGCCTTCTAGGTATATCAGCTCGGCTAATCGACCCCGGGTCAATTTTGCCCTCGTTTCAATTTTTCCAGTGGGGCTTGGCGCGAGCTGAAGATGAATCTTACGCAACTCTGCCCTGATTTCGTTTGTAATCTGGTCTCTCGTCAGGCGTGAGAGAAGGTACTCAAAAGGAAAATACAGCCTTGCCATAGAATAATCCTGGCGATACTGACTAATGAGGTGCAGAAGAATGTCGGAAGGCAGGGGTTGTGAGTAAGCACCCAGGGAAAAACAGATCGCATCGGTTAGAGTTTGGCAGAGTCGAAAGTTGCCCCTAACGTCGCCATTAGCCCTCAGCCATTTATAGGAATGTTTAAGAAAAGCCGAATGAACCGCAGGCTCGGATTCCAGCAAGATGGTAAGCGCAGGGTTTGCCGCTTGCCATGTGCTGATTTTCCGATTCAGCTCATCGACACTATTCCCCGAGAACGGACGATCACCGCTGGTTGAGCACATCAAGTCGTAAATGGCGAGCGCCTGTGTCTCTGGTTCAACCATCGAAGTGAGCCCCACTTACATATATCGAGACAAGCGGGCACTATCAACGGTCATGCTGGCATTGAGCACCAGAGAGTCAAGTCTCCTTCGGGTTTGGCCTTCCACTTGATTGCATAACAATGTCGGCTCCTCGACCCGAGTAGACTGTGGTTGGTTGACGACCAAAGGCTCGGGAGAAAGGAGCCGAACATGTACTTGATAGGCGTAGATTACCACCCGAGTTTTCAGGCGATTGCATTTTTTGTGGAAGAGACTGGTGAGTGTGGTGAACAGGAACTGAACCACAGCGATGGGCAAGCAGAGAAATTCTACCGAGAGCTGAAGCAGCGAGGAATCAGCGTGCGGGTAGGAATGGAGGCTACCGGATATTCCCGTTGGTTCGAGCGGCTGCTGGCAGAGCTAGGGTTCGAAGTATGGATGGGCGATCCAGCGGAGATCAAAGCCAAGCGAATCAAGAAGCAGAAGACCGACCGCAAGGATGCGCAACTGCTGCTCAGGCTGATGATGGAAAATAACTTCCCGCAAATCTGGGTACCGGGTCCGGAGAATCGAGATTTGCGACAACTGTTGTGGCACCGGCATCGATTGGTGCAGATGCGCACACGGATCATGAATCAACTGCAGGCATTGGCGATGAACGAAGGCTATCGCTGGAAGAAAAAACTGTTCAGCGAACAGGGGCGAGCACAGTTAGAGAATCTCACGTTGG
>Ga0247680_1000294_pt1 | contig 15337 bp, 28 predicted proteins | sample CNK21_metaG_FD_182803 | JGI IMG/M metagenome (GOLD analysis project Ga0247680, IMG submission 182803) | Soil microbial communities from Purdue University Martell Research Forest, Indiana, United States - CNK21 | ecosystem: Environmental > Terrestrial > Soil > Temperate forest > Bulk soil...
GGGAGACAACGTAAGCTGCGAAGTGACGCTGATCACGCCGGTAGCGCTGGAAAAGGGTTTGCGCTTCGCGATTCGTGAAGGCGGCCACACCGTCGGCGCCGGCGCCGTAACCGAAATTATCGAGTAATGGGGCTTTAGAGAGGGATTTGGAACAACTAAATGAGACAAGGCGACAAAATTCGCATTCGTTTGAAAGCGTACGACCACCGCATTCTGGACCAGTCCACAAAGGAAATCGTGGACACGGCAAAGCGCACGGGCGCGGATGTTGCCGGCCCGATTCCTCTGCCGACCACGATTAACCGCTGGACGGTTTTGCGGTCGCCGCACGTGGACAAAAAATCGCGCGAACAGTTTGAAATGCGTACGCACAAGCGGCTGATTGACATTCTCGAGCCCACGCCGGACACGGTGGACGCATTGATGAAGCTCGACCTTCCGCCGGGCGTGGATGTGGAAATCAAGGCGTTCGGCCACGCGGCAGCGAAGTAGCGCCGGACTTTAGCCCGGCATCTTGAGCACCGCGCAGCCAATACCGGGAACAAGGCAAGCTGCGAAAGAGAGAGACGAAGCAATGGCGGTCAACGGGATTATCGGAATCAAGCTGGGCATGACGCAGGTCTTCCAGACCGACGGCACGCTTGTGGGATGCACTGTGCTGCAAGCGGGGCCGTGCGTGGTGGTGCAGCGCCGGACAAAAGAAAACGACGGCTACGAAGCCGCACAGCTCGGGCTCGTGGAATTCGTCAAGCCGCAGCGCGTCAACAAAGCGATGACTGGGCATTTCAAGAAGGCCAACGTCGCGCCGATGAAAGTGCTCCAGGAAGTGCGCATCGAAGAGTCGAAAGACGAAACGAAAGTCGGCGACCGCGTGCTGGTGGAGAATTTCAAAGCCGGCGAGCTGGTTGATGTCAGCGGAGTCAGCAAGGGCAAGGGTTTTGCCGGCGGCGTGAAGCGCTGGCATTACGCCGGCGGCGATGCAACGCACGGCTCGATGTTTCACCGCGCGCCTGGCGGCATCGGTGGCAGCTCGTTTCCGTCGCGCGTTTGGAAGAACCAGCACTTTCCGGGTCACATGGGCAACCAGAAAGTGACCGCGAAGAATTTGAAGGTCGTAAAGGTGGATACCGACGAAAACCTGCTGCTGGTGCGGGGATCCGTTCCGGGGCCAAGCGGGACGTACATTTTTATCCGCAAGACGCGCCAGAAGAAGTAAGCGCGGGAACACATTGTTCAGTTCGAAGAGGGACACGAAATTATGCCGGTCGTTGACGTAGTCAATTTGGATGGCAAGAAAGTGGGCCAGGTGGAGCTCGCCGACGCGATTTTTGGCGCGAAGGTGAATCAGCATCTGCTGCACGAAGCGTCGCGGTGGTATCAGCGCGAAATCCGCAGAGGCACCCACAAGACCAAGGACAAGAGCGAAGTGAGCGGCGCGGGACGCAAGTTGTGGCGGCAAAAGGGCACTGGCCGCGCGCGTGTCGGCTCGATTCGTTCGCCTCTTTGGCGCCATGGCGGGACGGTTCACGGACCCAAGCCGCGCGATTACAGCTATGCGCTGCCGAAGAAGATGCTGCTCGGCGCGCTGCGCTCGGCGTTGTCGGCCAAGTTGGCCGAACAAAAATTGACTGTCGTGGATGCCCTCCAGCTCGAAACGCACAAGACCAAAGGCTTGCGCGAGACGCTCGGTAAGTTGAATGGCAACAAGTCGGCTTTGCTCGTCTCGCACGGCGAAAACCGCAACCTGGAACTTGCCAGCCGCAATCTCGAAGGCGTGAAGCTCGCCGCTCCTCACGTTCTGCATGTGTATGACGTGCTGAAACATGACTTGCTGGTTCTTTCGAAGGATGCCGTAGCGCGCCTGAGCCACACGCTTGATCCGGAAAAGCGGCCGGTGGTTGTTCCTGACGTGGAAACGATTGCTCCGGCGGCCACGCCGAAGAAAGAAGCAGCTCCGAAAGCGGCAAAAGCGAAAAAAGCGAAGCCGGCAGCCAAGAAAGCCGCAAAGCCGGCCAAGAAAAAGGGGAAGGGATAACCCATGTCTGCCCCGCACTATGAAATCATTCGCCGGCCGATCATCACGGAAAAAGGTCTGGGCGTGAAGGAAACGCAGCACACCGTTGTCTTTGAAGTCTCCGCAAGCGCCACGAAGACGCAAATCAAGGAAGCGGTTCAACAGATTTTCAAGGTGAAAGTCGCCGCGGTGCGCACGGCGAATTTTGTGGGCAAGATGCGCCGCCGCGGACAAAACGAAGGTTACCGGCGCGATTGGAAGAAAGCGTACGTGAAGCTCGCCAAAGACGAAAAAATGATCGAGTACGCCGAGAACCTGTAGCACTTAGAGAACTTGGGACAACGACGAGCGGACAGAGATTCAGTAAGAGGTACGAGGCAGCGATGGGACTGAAGAGTTTTAATCCATATACGGCTTCGCGGCGGTTTATCACCGTCGTGGACAAGAGCCACATCACCAAGCAGCAGCCGGAAAAGGCTTTGCTCGAACCGAAGAAACGTTCGGGAGGCCGCAACAATCACGGCGAAATCGTAGTTTGGCATCGCGGCGGCGGGCACAAAAAGCAGTATCGCAAAGTGGATTTTCGCCGCGACAAAGTCGGCATCCCGGCCAAAGTGGCGGCCATCGAGTACGACCCGAACCGCAGCGCCAATCTTGCGCTCTTGCACTACGCCGATGGCGACAAGCGCTACATTCTTCACCCTGTCGGCCTCGAAGTTGGCGCAACAGTTTCGACCGGCGAAGGCGCGGACATCCTTCCGGGCAATGCGCTGCAGATCAAGCACATTCCTCCTGGCACGATGGTCCACAACCTCGAACTGAATCCCGGACGCGGCGGGCAAGTTGTTCGCTCGGCAGGGGGTTCCGCACAGCTTTTGAGCAAGGAAGGCGACATCGCGCTCGTAAAACTTCCTTCCGGCGAAATTCGCAAGTTTTCGCTGGATTGCATGGCGACGGTCGGTCAGGTCGGCAACCTCGACCATGAAAACGAAACTTTTGGCAAAGCCGGCCGCACACGTTGGCGCGGCATCAAGCCAACGGTCCGCGGCGTGGCCATGAATCCCGTGGATCACCCGCACGGCGGCGGTGAAGGCAAAGTAAAGGGCAATCATCCGCAGACTCCTTGGGCTTTCCCGACGCTGGGCAAGAAGACGCGCAACAACAAGCGCACGGACCGCAACATTGTGGAGAGAAGAAAGTAAGGGTCGTACAAGAACGAGCGTGACGCAGCAAACGCTAGAAGCCGGGCGGTGATGGTAGAGCAGCCCGGTGAGAGCAAACGCGATGAGAGCAACACGAACAACACGAACAGCAGGGCGGCGGACAACCTTGCGACGGGCAGCCGCGAAGAGGTCAGTTCGCAACGCCAAGACAGCGTCAAAGCGGGCGGCGGTAAAGAGCGCCAAGCCGGCGCGTCCGGCAGTGAAAGTAGTTGTGGCTCCGCCAGAGCCGGTTTTGTACAAGCTGTGCAAGCCGGGCTGGGCGGTGATTGTGGAGCGGATTCCGAACGCGCAGGGCACGCGGTTTGTGTGCCCGTTTTGCCCAAAGTCGCACCGCGTTCCAGGGCCCGTGCGGGGATTCAAGAAGATGCGGCGCGCGCCATGGGGCCGCTTGCGCCGAGTGGAGGAATAGGGAATCGATGGCACGCTCACTGAAAAAAGGGCCGTTTGTCGATGGCCATCTGCGTGAAAAAGTCGAAGGGCTGAACACGCGGAACGAAAAGAAGGTTGTAAAGACCTGGTCGCGGCGTTCCACGATTGTGCCGGAAATGATCGGTCACACCATTGCCGTGCACAACGGAAAGAAATTCATTCCCGTGTATGTGACCGAACAGATGATCGGACACAAGCTGGGCGAGTTTTCCCCGACACGCTCGTTCAAGGGGCACGCCGTGAAAGCGGCGCTCGAGAAGGCCGCCGGCGTGGCTCCAGCAGGCGGCGCGGCGCCAAGCGCAGCACCAGCAGGAGGCGGCGCAGCACCCGCGCCGAAGGCATAAGTCATGGCTGAGATGCAGGCACAAGCCGGTTCGATTGAAGCGCACGCGCTGGCGAGGCACGTGCGCATGTCGCCGCAAAAAGCGCGGCTAGTAATGGATTTGATTCGCGGGCAGAAAGCCCAGGATGCGCTGCAGACGTTGCGCTACACGCCTAAGCGCGCTGGGAAGCACATCGAAAAGGTGCTGCGAAGCGCTATCGCCAACGCCGAGCGCAAGGCGGAAGACGCGGGCTCACCGCTCGATGTGGATGAATTGTTTGTCTCCAACTGTTTCGTCAACGAAGGGCCGCGCTGGAAGCGCCTTCGTCCCGCGCCCATGGGTCGGGCGTTCCGTTACCAGAAGCGCACGGCGCATTTGTGGGTCGGCGTTGCTGAGCACCACGTCGCGGCAGCCGAGCGCGTCGCGACAAACTTGGCCGAAGCGGAAGCACAAAAGGGCGCCCGCGGAACGATTCGCCGCGTACGCAAAGCCTTGACCGGCAAGCGCACGCCTTCGAAAAAGGGGAAGAAGTAATGGGACAGAAGACACACCCTTACGGGTTTCGCCTCGGCTACAACAAGCCGTGGAAATCGCGCTGGTACGCCGACCGCGACTACGCCGATCTTCTTCACGAAGACGTGAAGCTGCGCCGCGAGCTGAAAGAGAAGCTGAAAAGCGCCGGCATCAGCTCGATCGACATCGAGCGCGCCGCCAACAAACTTGTCGTGCGCATTTACACCGCGCGGCCGGGCATCATTATCGGCCGCAAAGGCGCGGAAATCGATAAGCTGAAGCAAGAAGTGCAGAAGCGCACCAAGCGCGAGGTGCATATCGACATTCAGGAAGTGCACCGCCCGGAGCTTGATGCACAGCTCGTCGCGGAATCGATCGCGTTGCAGCTCGAAAAGCGCGTAGCTTTCCGACGCGCGATGCGCAAAGCCGTGGACTCCGCTCTGCGCTTTGGCTGCAAAGGCATCAAAGTGCGTGTCGCGGGCCGTCTGAATGGTGCGGAAATCGCCCGAAAGGAATGGTATCTGCAGGGCCGGCTTCCACTGCAAACCCTTCGCGCGGACATTGATTACGGCACTGCGGAAGCCCAAACAACCTATGGCGTGATTGGCGTGAAGTGCTGGGTCTATCAAGGCGAGAACGTGCCAAAGCGCGCTTCGAAGATCCAAAAGGAACGCGACGCCGTCGCAGCAGCATAAACGCAGAGAGCAAGACGTGCCGCACGACGGCCCAAGAGATTAGGGAAGCGAGTACACAGCGATGTTGATGCCGAAAAAGGTGAAGTACCGGAAACAGATGCGTGGCCGTCGCACGGGCAAGGCCTGGCGTGGCGGCGATCTGGCATTCGGCGATTACGGGTTGAAAGCGATGGAAGCGGCATGGATCACCGATCGCCAAATAGAAGCTTCGCGCGTGGCCATCACGCGATTCATCAAGCGCGGCGGCAAACTCTGGATTCGCATTTTCCCGGATAAGCCTTTCACCAAGAAGCCCGCGGAAACCCGCATGGGCAAAGGCAAGGGCGCGCCGGAAAAATGGGTTGCCGTTGTGAAGCCGGGACGCATCATGTTTGAAATGGCGGGCGTGGACGAAGCCACGGCAAAAGAAGCCATGGGCCTCGCCGCTCACAAATTGCCGATTCCTACAAAATTCATCACACGCACAGGGAGCTTTTAATTATGCCTCGGCGCATTGAAAAAATTCGCGAAGCAGGGGTTAACGAGCTCGAAGCTCAGCAGAAAGAGCTGACCGAACAAATCTTTCGGCTGAAGTTTCAGCTTTCCACCGGTCAAGCGGAAGCTCTCAAGCGCTTGCGTGAATCGAAAAAGGATTTGGCGCGAGTGAAGACACTTCTCCGCGCGCAAGAGCTATCCGCGGCCTCCAAGTCGCAAGCAGCAGGGAAGGCGTAATGACAACCGAACCACAGACCGCAGCAACGAACACGGATACGCGCGGCGAGCGTACCGTGCTCACTGGCAAAGTGACCAGCGCGAAGATGGAAAAAACCATCGTCGTCGAAGTCATCCGGCTGGTACAGCACCCCAAGTATCACCGGGTGGTGCGCATCACCAAGAAATTTTACGCCCACGATGAACTGCGTGCCGCGAAGCAGGGCGACACGGTGCGGATTGTGGCCTCGCGGCCGCTCTCCCGCCTGAAACGCTGGCGGCTGAAAGAAGTGCTGACGCGGAACGCGTCGGCACAATAAGCGGGACAGGGGAGCACACCGATGATTCAGATGCGAACCTGGCTGACGGTAGCCGACAATTCCGGCGCGCGGAAGCTGATGTGCATTATGCCTGTTGGCGGCGACGCCGGACTGAAAGCCGGTCTCGGCGATGTCATCACCGCCTCGGTAAAGGAAGCCACACCAGAAAGCCAAGTCAAGCAGGGCACGGTCGTTAAAGCCGTGATCGTTCGAATGAGGAAAGAACGGCGGCGCAAGGATGGCACGTACATCCGCTTTGACGACAATGCCGCGGTTTTAATCAACGAAGCGGGCGAGCCCGTGGGAACGCGCGTGTTTGGCCCGGTGGCAAGAGAGCTGCGTGACAAAAAGTTCACCAAGATTGTCTCACTGGCTCCGGAGGTTTGGTAAGCGATGACACTGCGACATGAAAGAGCCGAGCGGCACACCATCAACCTTCGCAAAGGCGACCAGGTGAAAATCATCGCCGGGCGCGACGCCGGCAAGAGCGGGCGGGTGCTCTCGATCAACGCAAAGAAAAATACCGTGGTGGTGGAGCATGCTTCGATCATCAAACGCCACACGCGGCCGAATCCTGGAAAAAACATCAAGGGTGGCATCGTCGAAAAAGAAGGCCCGGTCAACGTTTCGAATGTAATGATCGTTTGCCCCAGTTGCGGCAAGCATACCCGCATGGGACACAATATTCTCCCGGACGGAACAAAAGTGCGTGCCTGCCGGCGCTGCGGCACAACTCTCGATAAGTAAGGTTCGATAAGTAAAGGACAAGGCTGAGAAGAGAAATGAAGACGCGATTACACGAAAAATACAGCAGCGAAACGGTGCCGGCGCTCATGAAGCGCTTTGGCTGGGAAAACAAAATGGCCGTTCCGAAACTGCAAAAGATCACCGTGAATATCGGTCTCGGCGAAGCCAGCCAGAACGCCAAGCTGCTGGATACCGCCGCGGTCGAGCTCGGCCAGATCACCGGCCAAAAAGCCATCATCACGCGCGCCAAGAAGTCCATCGCCAATTTCAAAATCCGCAAAGGCATGCCTATCGGCTGCGCCGTGACGCTGCGCGGAGAAAAAATGTACGAGTTCCTCGACCGGCTCTGCAACGTGGTTCTGCCGCGCGTCCGCGATTTTCGCGGACTCCCTTCGAACGCCTTCGATGGCCGCGGCAATTACACCCTGGGACTGAAGGACCAGCTGGTGTTTCCGGAAATCGATTACACCCGCGTGGACAAAATTAAAGGCATGAACGTCACGTTAACGACGACCGCAAAGAACGACGAGGAAGGCCGCGAGCTTTTAAAAGGTCTCGGAGTTCCTCTGCGCGTTCCCGGAGGGGCGCAATAAATGGCACGCCTGGCAAAAATCGCAAAGACACATAAGAAGCCGAAATTCAAAGTGCGCATCCGCAACCGCTGCCGCGTTTGCGGCCGCGCCCGCGGATATATCCGCAAGTTCCAGATGTGCCGTATCTGTTTTCGCGGAATGGCGCTCAAGGGAGAAATTCCCGGCGTTGTGAAAGCCAGCTGGTAGTCGCCGCGGCAAGCGGCGCCATGACAGGAGAAAAGATGCAAACGGACCCCATCGCCGATTTTTTGACGCGCATTCGCAACGCCACCGCCGCCAAGCACCAGCGCGTGGACGTGCCTGCGTCGAAGCTCAAGACGGAAATTGCCCGCATCCTCAAGGAAGAGGGCTACATCTCGACGTTCAAGACCGTGGACGAAAACAAAACGCGCAAAATGCTCCGCGTTTTCTTGAAGTACACTCCCGACCGCCGCAGCGTCATCACCGGCATCAAGCGAATTTCGCGCCCCGGCTCGCGCCGCTATCTCGGCGCAACCGATATTCGCCCTGTGGTTGGTGGGCTGGGCATCAACATTTTGACCACGCCGAAAGGCTTGATGAGCGGACGTTCCGCGCGCAAAGCCAAAGTGGGCGGCGAAATTCTTTGCGAAGTTTGGTAATGCGGTTTGGTAGGGGCATGGCATACCGTGCCAGAGTTCGGCAACATTTAGGCTTTCGGAGATAAGGACCAACAGATGTCACGTATCGGACGCAAACCAATTCCAGTTCCTGCGGGCGTGAAAATCGCTCTGCAAAGCGGCCAGGTCGACGTGCAGGGGCCCAAGGGCAAACTCACTGTGCCGCTGCCTCGGGGCATCACGTTCGAACAGAAAGATGGCGTGCTCACGGCTCTTCGCGAGACTGAAGATCACCGCGCGCTCCACGGTCTTGCGCGCGCTCTCGTTGCCAACGCCGTTCAAGGCGTCACGCAAGGCTTCAAGAAAGACTTGGACATCGTTGGCGTGGGCTATCGTGCGGAACTGAAGGGCAAAATCGTGGCTTTCGCTCTCGGTAAATCGCACCCCATCGAGTTTCCCGTTCCGGAAGGAATCCAGATCACGGTCGATAAGCAGACGCACATCGTGGTCAGCGGCGCGGACAAGGGCAAAGTCGGACAAGTGGCCGCGGATCTTCGCGCCCTGCGCCCGCCCGATCCGTACAAGCAGAAAGGCGTGCGCATCACCGGCGAACGACTCAAGAAGAAAGCCGGCAAGGCAGGAGCCAAGGCCGGCGGCCCCGCCTAGCGGGATTGCACGCGGGGCATCGCTTGCGTCCCGGCGTGGCAGATTTTGGTTTCTTGAATATTGGCAAGGTTCAGGTTTCAGGAGAAGAAACAGTGGCATCGGCAAGAGTTCGCAAGTTATCGAAAAATCTTCACCGCCTTCGCGTTCACGAACGCGTTCGCCAGCGCGTTACGGGCACTACGGACCGCCCGCGTCTTTGCGTGTACCGTTCGCTGGGACACATCTACGCTCAGGTGATTGACGATCGCACCGGGAAAACGCTGGTCTCGGCCAGCTCCGTGGACGGCGAAACGAAGAAGAATTTGAAGGGTGGCGGAAATATTGCGGCGGCCAAAGTGATCGGCAAAACTATTGCCGAACGCGCCAAGACTGCCGGAGTCAGCAAAGTGGTGTTCGACCGCGGCGGTTACAAGTATCACGGCCGCGTCAAGGCGCTCGCCGACGCGGCGCGGGAAGCGGGGTTAAAGTTCTAAGCCTATGTCGAAGCAAATTTTGCGAGACAGTTTAGCGGTACGCAGGCTTCTGGCGGTCAATCTTTCTGATTTGAAAGACGACGTAATCGCCATCAACCGCGTCACCAAAGTCGTGAAGGGCGGCAAGAATCTCAGCTTCTCCGCGCTTGTGGTTGTTGGCGATAGCCACGGCCATGCTGGATTTGGCATGGGCAAAGCCCGCGAGGTTCCCATGGCTATTAAGAAAGCCATCGAACAGGCCAAAAAGAATTTGATCAAGCTGAACATGAAGGGCTCGACGATTCCTCACCAGGTGCTCGGCCGGTACGGCTCGGCGCAGGTGCTCCTAAAGCCCGCTCCGGAAGGCACGGGAGTGATCGCTGGCGGTCCGGTGCGCAAGGTCATGCAAGTGGCTGGGATCCATAATGTGCTCACGAAGTCTCTCGGCACCTCGAACCCGCACAATGTTGTGAAAGCCACATTTGCCGCGCTTCTGGGTCTCAAGGACGCCGCGCAAGTCGCGGAAACGCGTTCCAAGACCGTCGATGAAATCAGCGGCCGATACCAAAAAGCTGCCGCAGGTGAGAACAACTAATGGCTAGCACAAAGAAATCCGGTGCAGCGGGCGCCGGCAAGAAGGCCGGAGGCACGGTTAAGGTCAAGTGGGTGGTGAGTTTTATCAGCTGCACCGATGACATGCGCCAGTGTATCCGCGGTCTTGGACTGCGGAAAATGCATCAAGTCGTAGAGCGCGAGGACTCGCCGGCGGTTCGCGGCATGATTCATAAAGTGCGGCATCTCGTGGAAGTGGTGGAGTAAAGCGATGGCGAAGAAAGTTTCCCGCGGCCGCAAAGCCGCCAAGAGCGCTGGCGAACACAAGTCCGTCGCAAGTCTGTCTACGTTGAGACCTCCGAAAGGCTCGCGGCACCGCAAGGTGCGCGTCGGCCGCGGCATGGGCTCGAAACTCGGCAAGACGTCTGGTTCCGGCGATAAGGGACAGAAGTCCCGCCGCGGCTATTCCCGCCGTCGCGGATTTGAAGGCGGCCAGATGCCTTTGCACCGCCGCATGCCGAAGCGAGGCTTTCATAATCCCTTCGGCGTGACGTACTCGGTCGTGAATCTCGAGGAGTTAAATGTTTTTCCGGCAGGCGAAACGGTTACGCCGGATCTGCTCCGGGCGCATGGCTTCGTACGCCGCGTGACCGATCCGATCAAGGTGTTGGGCGATGGCGAACTGAAGACTAAGCTTGCGATTCACGCGCATGCCTTCAGCGCCTCGGCCAAGGACAAGATCACCAAGGCAGGCGGCACGTTCGAGGTGGTAGCGTAAGGCAGAAGTATGACGGGGAATCGCAGGACAAACGCATGAAACGATTCGTCGAAGCTCTCCAGAACATGTTCCGCATCCCGGATTTGCGGAACCGTGTGCTGTTTACACTGGCGCTGCTCGGGGTGTACCGCATCGGTGCGCACATTCCGACGCCCGGCATTAACGCGAGAGTGCTCGATCAGATTTTCAGTCAGGCCCAAGGTTCGGTCCTGAGCATCTTTGATCTTTTCAGCGGCGGCAATTTCCGCAAGCTCACGATTTTCGCTCTGGGCATCATGCCGTATATCACGGCTTCGATTATCCTGCAGTTGATGCAGGTAGTTTTTCCGTACCTCGAGCGGTTGCAAAAAGAAGGCGAACTTGGACGCCGCAAGATCACCCAATACACGCGCTATCTGACTATCGTCCTCAGCGTGATTCAGTCTCTGACTATCGCCACCACCCTGCAAGCGACGAATATGAACGGCCAGTCGCTCGTCTATCACCCCGGCTGGGCCTTCACGATGATGACCATCCTGACGCTCACGACCGGCTCGGCCTTCATCATGTGGCTCGGCGAGCAAATTAGCGAGCGCGGAATCGGCAACGGCATGTCGCTCATCATCTTTGTGGGCATCGTAGTTGGTTTGCCGCGGGCCGTTGACGATCTGGTGACGAAAGCCAAAACCGCGGCCTGGGGGCCCTTCACCGGGCTAGCTCTTATTTTCCTCGTCGCTCTGATGATCGCCGTAGTCGCATTCATCGTGTTCGTGGAAGGCGGGCAGCGCCGCATACCCGTTCAATATGCCAAGCGCGTCATCGGCCGCAAGGTAATGGGCGGGCAATCTTCGTATCTTCCTTTGCGCGTAAACTCCGGCGGCGTGATTCCGCCGATTTTCGCCAGTTCGCTCTTGGCGTTTCCCGCTACAGCCGCACTTGTCTTGGGCAGCCGCTGGGCGTTTGTAAACACCATCAAGGAACGTCTGGCCTGGGGCGAGCCGCTCTATACCGTCGTGTACATCACGATGATTCTGCTGTTCTCGTTCTTCTACGTCGGGATTGTTTTCAATCCCACGGAGCTTGCCGACAACATGCGCAAGAATGGCGGATTTATCCCGGGAATTCGGCCTGGCCGCAACACTTCCGAGCACGTCAGCAAGATTCTGAAACGCCTGACGTTCATCGGCGCGGTTTACCTTGCGATGGTCTGCTTGTTGCCGGAGTGGATGATCGCAGGCATTCACCTCGACCATCTTGGCTGGGGAATTGGCTCCTGGTTTGACCGCCACTTCCCGGTCTGGTTTCTGAAAGGCTTGGGCGTGCAGTTTTATTTTGGCGGCACATCGCTCCTGATTGTCGTCGGCGTGGCCATGGATACCGTCCAGCAGCTCGAAGCGCAGTTGGTCATGCGGAATTACGAAGGATTTGCTCGGAAGGGCCGGTTGCGCGGCCGGCGGTAACAGCATGTTGACGAGCCCAGTGGCGCCGGAAAAACGGCCCGCGGAAGAGCTCAATCGCGCCGTGATTTTCCTTGGGCCTCCGGGCGCCGGGAAAGGCACGCAGGCGAAGAAGCTTGCGGCCAAGTACGCGGTTCCGCATCTTTCGACGGGCGACATGCTCCGGGAGAACGTGGCCACCGGCACGCCGTTGGGAGCCAAGGCCAGGCCGATCATGGAGCGCGGCGAGCTTGTTTCGGATTCGCTGGTGCTCAAGATGGTCAGGGAACGCATCGAGCGGCCGGATTGTTCGCATGGTTTTGTGTTCGACGGGTTTCCGCGGACGGTCGCTCAAGCGCAGTATCTGGGCGAGTTGTTGAAGCAGCATGGTTACCGGAGGCCGTTCGTCATTCATCTGGTAATCGATACCGCTCTGATTCTCCGGCGGATTACCGGCCGGCGCATGTGCAAGACGGGCGGCGAGATTTATAATCTTTTCGAGCGCCCGCCGCTACTCGAAGGGCGCTGCGATAATGACGGCGGCGAGCTTTTGCAGCGGCCGGATGACCGGGAAGAAATTGTCGCTCCGCGGTTGCGGGCGTACGAGAAGCAGACATCGCCACTGGTTGCGTATTACCGGCGGCTGGGCCTGCTCCACGACGTGGACGCCTCCAAGAGCGTGGAAGATGTGGAACAGCAGGTCTGGCGAACCTTGCACCAGGCGCGCGGTAAGCACTAGATGGCGCGGGAAGGGACGCTAGCAGAGACGATGGCGATTCATCTGCGCAGCGCCGATGAGCTGGACAAGATGCACCGCGCGGGGCTCATCGTCTACGAAACTTTGACGGCGCTCCGGGACATGGTGCGGCCGGGATTGACGACGATGGACCTCGAAAAGTTTGCCGAGGAAAAAATCGCCGGCAAGCCGGGCAAGGCGGCCTTCAAGGGCTACCGAGGTTATCCTTGTTCGCTGTGTACTTCGGTGAACGGCGAGATCGTTCACGGGATTCCGTCGCCGAAGCGCAAGCTCCGCGAAGGTGACATCGTCTCGATCGATTTCGGGATGGAAGTGGACGGCTATTTCGCGGATTCCGCGGTCACCGTTCCGGTCGGGAAGATTCGCCCGGAAGTGAAGTCGCTGCTGGATGTAACCCGCGAATCGCTGGACCGCGCGATTGACAAGATGCGGCCTGGCAATCGCCTCGGCGACGTCGGCCACGCGGTGCAGAGCTGGGTCGAGCAGCACGGTTATTCGGTGGTGCGAGAGTTTGTCGGGCACGGCATCGGCACCAAGATGCACGACGAACCCAACTTGCCGAATTATGGCGAAGAAGGGCGCGGCGCGCGATTGCAGGAAGGCATGGTCATCGCCGTCGAGCCGATGGTCAACGCGGGCCGGCCAGAAGTTCGGATGCGGGATGAGTGGGTGGCGGAGACGGCGGATGGCAGCCCCTCGGCGCACTTCGAGCACACCGTGGCGGTCACGGCGAACGGCCCCTGGATTTTGACGCGGCCGAAAGAGATGACCGGGCCGTCCTGGTAGGACTTGTAGAGGCTGGGCTTTAGCCCGGCGGGAGCGGACACAGGAGAATATGGCGAGACCCATTCGCGAGAAAAAGGAAAAAGGCGACTCTGGAAATCCAAAAGAGGACGCCATAGAAGTGATGGCCACGGTGATTGAGCCGCTGCCAAATGCGATGTTTCGCGTGGAGCTTGAGAACAAGCATCAAGTGCTGGCGCACGTTTCCGGCAAGATGCGGAAAAATTTCATCCGCATTTTGGCAGGAGACAAAGTAGCGGTGGAACTCTCGCCGTACGATTTGACGCGCGGCCGTATCGTGTATCGCTACAAGTAGTCGTAGAGGCGGGTCTTTAGACCCACGATTTTGGTTCTGCGACTTTCGAAGGGGCTAGGTCATCTAATGCCTCTGGTTTGTGGGGCACGCCTTTCTGAGGCGGGCCGCGATTGGAATGAGGGACAAAGGCAATGAAAGTACGGGCATCGGTAAAAAAAATTTGTGACAAATGCAAGGTAATCCACCGGCGCGGCGTGGTGCGGGTAATCTGCACCAACCCGAAGCATAAGCAGCGCCAGGGTTAAGGAGAAAGAATGGCACGCATCGCAGGTGTTGACCTTCCGCCACAGAAGCGCCTCTGGGTCGGATTGACTTCGATCTATGGCATCGGGCAGGAGCGCGCGAAGAAGCTCGCCGCGAAGGCGGGCGTCGATCACACGAAAAAGATCCGCGATCTGACCGAAGACGAAGTGAACCATCTTCGGCAGGAAATTGAAAAAGAAGGCCGCGTGGAGGGTGATCTCCGCAAGGAGATTCAGATGAACATCCGCCGGCTGATTGAAATCCAGGCGTACCGCGGCATCCGCCATCGCCGCAATCTTCCCGTGCGCGGCCAGCGCACACACACGAACGCGCGCACGAGGAAAGGTCCGCGGCGCGGCGCAGTGGCGGCGAAGAAGAAGGTCACCGGCAAGAAGGGCTAAGCTTTTCTGTTTGTAGGGGCACGATATATCGTGCCCCTGCGACAAGTTTTCAGATTCATAGAAATACGAAACGGAGTGGACAGTGGCAAAAGAACAAAAAGGCGCGGTGCCGGACGCAACAGCAGCACCGGGGAAACCGGCGGCGGCGACAAAGCGCAAGAAAGAATTCAAGAAGAAGCGCGAACGGCGCATTGTGCCGCACGGCATTGTTTACGTGGCGGCCACGTTCAACAACACGCAGATCACCATTTCGGATACGGATGGCCGCGTGATGTGCTGGTCTTCGGCGGGAGCTATCGGCTTCAAAGGCTCGCGCAAGGGCACGCCCTACGCCGCGCAGCAGGCTTCGCTGGCTGCCGCAGGCGTGGCGCGCGACCAGTACGGCATGAAGAGCGTGGAAGTTCGCGTGAAAGGGCCCGGTTCGGGACGCGAGTCGGCCGTGCGCGCGCTGGCTGCCGCGGGATTGCACATCGTGCTGATCCGCGACGTGACGCCGATTCCGCATAACGGCTGCCGTCCCCCGAAGAGACGGCGAGTTTGATGAACCACTTTATGAACCAGAAGATTCCACGAGACAAGCAAGCAGTTCCGTCTCACCAGAGTTTTGGGAAGGGAGAATAGAAGTTGGCAAGACACCGAGATGCAGTCTGCCGCCTGTGCCGCCGGGAAGGGCAGAAATTGTTTTTGAAGGGGCTGCGGTGCTTCACGGAGAAGTGCGCGATCGAGAAGCGCAACTTCATTCCGGGACAGCACGGGCAGTCGCGGCGCCCCAAGGTCGCGGGTTACGGCCTGCAGTTACGCGAGAAGCAGAAGGTCAAGCGTACTTACGGGCTGCTCGAGCGGCAGTTC
>Ga0247680_1000298_pt1 | contig 15170 bp, 8 predicted proteins | sample CNK21_metaG_FD_182803 | JGI IMG/M metagenome (GOLD analysis project Ga0247680, IMG submission 182803) | Soil microbial communities from Purdue University Martell Research Forest, Indiana, United States - CNK21 | ecosystem: Environmental > Terrestrial > Soil > Temperate forest > Bulk soil | place...
GAGAACCGCAACAACCCAGACAACCTTGCTGCCTGCGCTATAGAGGACGCCAGCAAGAGTGCGGGTTTGCTGCTCGCGAACCTGGGCAGCGCGGCTCTGGGTAGCGGCGCGCTTGATCATGAGGTTCGACATGGCCCGGAGGAAGCGGTTCACGAGGAGCGCGATGATAAATATGGCTACGAGGTCAAGGATGCTGGTCAGCGTGAGTTGGGGCCAGTGAATGGGGAGACTGGTCATCGTTTTTTCGGGAAGGAAAGTATAACATTGGGCGAGCGAAGTTGCGCGATTGGGCAAAGTTCAATTCTGACGCGACGCGCGACACAGTGAGGTAAGTATGTCTGAGACAAGGCGCGGGTTTTTGACGATCTTGGGAGGCGCCGGGACGCTGGCTATCCTGCGCGTTGAAGATCTCATGGGGCAGGCCAGGCCGAAAAGCCGGCCACCGACTTCCGATCCCAACCAGGAACCAGAGAATGCTGACGCCGTACCAGCAAAGTCGCCCAACAAAGCGATCCTGGAATCCAACGAGAAGGACATCAAGAAGAACATCGAGAAGCTCTATCAGCTGGTAACCGACCTAAAAACCGAAGTAGAGAAGACGGACTCCTCCCAAGTGCTGTCGCTCGGTTTGGTGAAAAAAGCGGAAGAAATTGAAAAGCTTGCCCGCGACATCAAAACGAGAGCAAAGGGCTGAAGCGGAAAGCGCCAATGCGGCTGAAGGTTCTGCGGATAAAGATGCGCAATGTCCTGGCCTTCCCGATGCTAGCGGTGTAGCGTGAAACGGCCGCAAGAGCTAGAATAGGTGAGTTCGTAGCAGTCCAAGCAGGAAGGCGTTTTCACTCGCCGGTCGTGGAGCCTTAGCAGCGCGCCTGTAGCTCAGATGGATAGAGCACGTGCCTCCGGAGCACGGGGTCGGGGGTTCGAACCCCTCCAGGCGCGCCACACTTAACTGGGTCCGGCCCGGAGACATCGGTGACAGAACGCACCGGCTACATAGGTAACACTTTTGGGCCGAACGGATTTTCCAGCGGTTCCAACACGCGCGTATCCAGATCGAACAATCCAAAATCATAATCTATAAAGCTAACTAGCCAGATGTCGTCGTGCACTCCTTTGATGCCGAGGGCTTGTCCGCCGCTCGCTCGTTGGCCGGGATGTGCCTAAGTCAAGCATGGCTGTCGATTTACGGGGAAGAAGTGGCGTTGAAGAGCGTAGGTCATTGAAGAGATACAACGCAAGATTTGACAGAGGAGAAACTTCCAGCGTGGTTCGGCTTACCTAGAATAGATGGTGTGACACCCGCTGCAAGTACCAGAAGTTCGCCACTGCGCAGCCTTGGCGAAAGGTACTACTAGTACCAAATTTTGTACGTTGACAGTTTTCGAGGCACGACTATATTGGTACAACCCGAGTCGAAGCTTGCCTGTCCCCGTCGAGACTCGCGCAAAAGATTGAAGAGGAGCTCCAGCCATGCGTAAACCAATATTCGGGCTTATTGCCCTGGCGTTTTCGTTGTTTGGTACCCAGTGTTGGGCACAAACCTGTGACGGCCCTTGCCCGCCACCACCAAGCATAACAAACACCTTCGGTCCCGGCGCCACCACAGGCACCTACGATTTTTCCGGTACCGGCGACGGCATTCTCATCGTTCGATTCGTCACGGTGCTGACGACGTTTAATCTTACTGTGACCGTCAACCATACGATCGATCCGTTTGATCCGAACGAGTTCCCTACGGGCACCGTAGCCGTCACATACTGCAACGGTAAAACGGATCAATACGATTTCACGGGAAGTGCTGGCGGCCCGCATGGTGTGCCTGTCAAGGGCACAGATTATCGAGGGCTGATAAATATCCAGCTCGCATATTTTACTTGCCAGTCCGAGAACTACACCCCTGCTTTCGCTCATGCACCCGGCGACAACACCACTTTTATTGAAGACATCTTAACATTCTATTCCTCATCGCCTACAGAAGACCCGACCATGGACGGGGATACTCCGGGTCTGTCGAGCGTTGCTGCCGCCAAGGAGCCCCTCATTGAGACCGACACCTTCTGCTTCGTGTCCCCGGCCGAGGGTCAAACATTCAGCGCCGCACAGGTACCAGTAATTGAAGTTGCATTCCAATTGTCTGCCGGTGCTGGCGGTTCTTGCCCCATCACAGGTCAGCCCATCCGGGACAAGACGGCGCACTTCTCGATTGCGCTGACCGACTCCTTTGGAAATTTTATTTCTCGCCCGGTGCTCCAGGACAAGGAAGAGGGAAATAAATTCCATTGGGACAACAAGAATGGGATAAACGAATTCGATTTGAGCACCGTGGGGCTTGCGCCCGGGCACTATACCATCACTCTGCGCTCGACCAAATTCTCTGCGCAGAATGTTGACATCATCATCGCGCCTTAGTCTTGAATAGCGGATTTTTAAGGCTTCTGGACGGATTGCGCGGATATGGAGCTCAGATCCTCGCGCTTTAGGATGACCTCGCTACCTGACTCTTTGCGAATATCATCCAACATTCGCTTGGCGGTGGCAAAGTGGGGCGCTGCTTCAGCGGCGCCTCCTCTTCCCGATTGCTCAAGGGTCCGCCCAAGCAAGTAGTGGCTTCGCGCGAGAAGGGCCTGCAGGTCCAGTTTTTCACTCGTATTCAGCGAAATCTCAAGTTCCTTTCTAGCAGCAGGATACTGATGCGTGTTTAAGAAAGCTTCGGCCAAGGCAAGCGTAGCCTCCGTCGAGGTATGTTTTAGCCCCACCGCATCGGCTTCCTTTACCACAGCCTTCAGAGGAGCCAAGGCCGACTGGTATCTTTTCTCTTCCACCGCGCACTTCGCAGCATTGAGTTTTGACAGAAGGACCATGTCCTTCTCTACTTTTCCCGAGCTTGCCGCCATGGCCTGGGCGAACAAATCAGCGGCTGCTTTTATGTCGCCTCGATAATAGAAAGTGTCTCCCTCGAAGTTTAGGATCTGCGCAATGAGCGTCTTGTTCTGCAATTCCTTGGCAAGGCTCATGGCCTCGGTCAAATTCTTCTGGGCCTCATCGTAGCGTCCAACCTGACTGAGTGAGTTTCCGTAACCGCTCAGAATCTCTGCCATCCAAAAACTGCGGTTCTGCAATTCCCGGAATGTCTTCAAAGCGTCTTCTTTGGATTTGAGCGCCGCGCCGTACCGTCCCTGATACTCAAATATCGTACCCATGCTGTACGACTGGATGGCGGCACCGTTCTTGTCACCGGAGCTGCGAAAGAGCTCGAGCGCCTTGAGGTGGTAGTCCAAACTTTGGCCGTAGTCGCCGGCCTTCAAGGAAGCTTCCGCGAGATTGTGCAGAGTTTCTCCGACCTGACTGGGGATGTTGGCCTTCTTGCGGAGCTCGAGCGCCCGTTCATAATAGGTGAGCGCATCGCTCGACTGTCCTTTCGCGAGATAGACATTCCCGATATTGTTCAGGCAGAGGGCTTGGTTATTCTCGTCGCCGACGTCGCGCTGGATCTGCAGCGATTCTTTGTAAACTTTCAGCGCCTCGTCGTATTGCTCGCGGGCCTTATACAGCCCGCCAAGGCTGATCAGCGTGATGCCGAGCCCCTTCTTGTCGCCGATTTCGCGCTGTAACTTCACCGCCTCCTTGTAACTCTTGTAGGCCTCTTCCGGCTTTCCGAGGCCAGCCTGAACTTGAGCGATATTGCCCAGGGTGAGCGCGATTCCAGGCTTTTGGCCGAGACTCCGCTTGATGGCCAAGGACTCCTGGTAATTTCGCAGCGCATCTTCCGGCTTATTGAGTTGTCTGTAAGCAGCCCCAATAGCATTCAGGATCGTGGCTTTACCGTCGGCATTATCCAGCTCGACGGCAAGGCTGAGCCCTCGGTTCAAATAATCCAGCGAGCCCTTTGGGTTCTTGCTTCTGATCTCCACGCGGCCAGCGGCCAGCAAAGCGTCTACATGTTTTGGATCGAGCGCCAGCACTCTCCCGAGCTCAACGCGGGCCTTATCGTAGGCCCCCGTGGATTCGTAGAGGACGCCGAGATGAAAATGGACATCGACGTCGTCAGGCGAAACTTTTTCCAGATTTTCGTAAGATTCGATCGCTTTGCGGTAATCATTCGTGACCTTAGCGTAGTTCGCTTGTATCAGATAGCGCTCGGGCGCCGGAAGCGTGGCGCTCAGATCCACGGCTTTCCGCGAGTACTGCTCGGCCTTATCGTCATTTCTAAGATTGCTATAAGTTTGTCCCAGTTCGGAATAGCCGAGCGCGAACGAAGAATCTGCCTGCACGGAGGCCTCAAAACGCTTCGCGGCTTCGAGGTGATTTCCCTGGCGCTCCAGTTCCAGCCCTTCGTGGTAGTTCCGAAGAGCCTGCAAGGAGTTGGAAGAGGGCTGAAACGACTTGGCGCGGAGCTCCTGTAGAACATCCGTAGAAAGCGAGAGGTTTTGCTGGATGGTCTGTGCGAGCTGCGCGATGGCCGGGATGAGAGCATTTTGGTTGGCGGCCTCAGCTTTTACGGGAATTGTGCGGTCGTGCTTGAGGTCTCGAAGAGTAGCGTCGATGCGGATATGGTCGCCGAACTTTGCGTATTGTCCCCAGACCACCGTGTCGGCAGTGCTGAACTCGGCGATGCGCCCCACCGTTGAGGGATCGATGGCTGTACCAGGCGAGATCTGCAAATCCGACAGCACCTGATGCAAGCGGTCCGGTGAAATCGTGCGCAGATGCGCCGACTGTCCCACGTCCGTGCTCAGCATATCCGCCAAACTCGGCCCCAGCCAATCGAGCCCCGCATCACCCGAGCCGTTGCGAAAGGGTAAAATCGCCAGCGACACTTCCGGCCCGGCGGCCGTCTTGGTTGCGGACTTGGAGGTCAGCTTGCCCCTTGCCATCCAGCCCCCGATGGCCACGGCTACCGCCAAGCCACCCACGGCAATCCACTTCCAGGGAAGTCCGGGGGTGGGGGTGAGCGTCGGCTGAGCGAAAGAAGCGGAAGTCGGACGATGTCCTTGCCAGGCATCGAGATCCGCCAAAATTTCCTGAGCGGTCTGATAACGCAAATTCAGATCGCGTTCCATGCACTTGCTCACGATGTCGCTCAATGCCTTGGGAATTGACGCGTCGAGTTCCGTGGCCGGCTGCGCGCGCTCCTGGTTCCGCTTCAGCAAACTCGCCACCGCCGTGTCCGCTTTGAAGGGCATCTTGCCTGTTAACAACTCGTAGAAGATCAGTCCTACAGTAAAGAGGTCGGACCGGCCATCGAGGTGCTTCCCCAGAGCTTGTTCCGGGGACATGTACTCCATCGTTCCCATGAGAGCGCCCGTCTGCGTCATGCCGCCCGATTCCAGAGAACGCGCTAATCCAAAATCCATTACCAGGATTCGCCCTTGCTTGTCCTTCATGATGTTCTGCGGCTTCAGATCCCTGTGGATGACTCCGGCGCAGTGCGCCGCCTCCAGTGCCAGGCACACCTGGCGGATGATCTCCACGGCCTGCTCCGGCGGAAGCTTGCCATTCTCCAGCAGCAACTGGCGCAGGTCGCATCCCTCGACGAACTCCATGGTGATGAACTTCACGCCGTCCACTTCGGACAAGTCGTGAATGCGGATCACGTTCTTGTGTGTAACCTGACGGGCTGTAAGGAGTTCCTGCTTAAAACGCGCGAGAATTGCCGGATGGGCCGCCATCTCCGGGCGGATCAGTTTCAGCGCGACAACATGATCCACTTGCCGGTCGGTGGCTTTGTACACTGTGCCCATGCCACCTTCGCCGAGAACTCCCAGGATTTCGAATCGGCCGCCGAACACATCACCAGTTTGCAGTTCGGTTTGTTTTGGAAAGAGCTCCGAGAGGCGCGGCCGCCTTGCTCCTGGCGCCGCGGGTTCGCCAGCCAGCGTCGCATCCGCCTGGTCAGCTCCCGGATCGGCGGGCGGCGCGGAGGAATCGCCGAGCAGGGTCGCCTCGGACTGGTCAGGAACAAAATCGCCGGACGAACTTTCCCCTTTGACAGGCGCGCGAAGCCCTGCCGAGCCGATGTTTTCTGGGCTAGCCTTCTTGGGTTTTGGCTCTTTCATTGGATTACTAAGCATTGAATTGCCGCACCGCAACCCACACCAATATTGAGGATGCTATGCTCCAGTTCAGTGAAGTATATACCGTCGAAATTTAAGCGGAAATGTTTGTTTTGACGCCGCGTTACATCTGAGAACTGCAGAGCGGGTGTTTATTTACTGTTCGCCACGGTTTATCGCTCGCCCAAGGCGCAATTCCTCGCCTGCGTCTGTGCCTCATCCTAAAACCCAAATCATCAAACGCGCCGTCCTAAACCATCCTTACACGTCGATAATCCCGGATCTGGCGGCTCACTCGACGTCATCGGAATCGTCTGGTTCGGACGACTTCGATTCCAATTTGATCTCAGGGAGGCTTGCCCCGTGAAGCTGGCTGTTCAGCGCCGGAAGCTCGACGCTCATTAGCTGTTTCCACTGACTCGAGACGGCTGCGAAATCCCTTTCCGTTACTGCCGTTGCGCTCATTTGCGCGGCGGTGGGCGCCACATCCGCACGTGCTACCTCAGCATAGAGTGTGGCCGCTTCGCCATTCGCTCGGCTGAGCGTTGGCTTAGGCGAGGGAGGCGCAAAGAAGCCCCCGCCCCCGCCGAGGAGTGCAGAAACTTTCTTGTCCAGCGTGGAGATCGCATCCGCCACGGACCCGTTCGCGCCTGGTGTGAGCTTCTGCAACTGTTCGTGCGCGGACCGAGCTTGCGTAACGGCCTCGGTGCTCTTGGTAATCATGGACGCGAGGCGGCTTTGCAGCTGAAACATTTGGACCAGTCCCTCGTGAGTGGTCTTGACGCGCGGATCCATCTTTACAATCAGGCGCGCGCTAAAGGCATGGCCGTCGACGGTAAGCCGCACCGTGTATTGTCCGGGGAGTGCGCTCGGCCCTTGCGGCTCTCGAGGGGTGTCTCCCGGCACCGCGGCGATGGGGTACCCGCTTCGCGTGGACTGCGGCGTTGTGTAATGAAGGTCCCACACCCACCTGTGCATCCCAGCCGCGGTGGATAAAATTTTCGGCATGCGAACCCAGTAAGGCGGGATCAGCTGCCTGGCGAGTTCTTCCTCGGTTAGGTCCGGCTTATCCGTGCTCGCATAGCGTCGTACCGCCTTTGATTGCGCATCGAGAATCTCCAGCGTGATGGGGCCCTGCGTCGATTGCGCGAGAAAATAATCCACGATGGCTCCATCAGGAGGATTCTTTGCCGTTGGTTCATCGGGTGGAATCGGCGTATCGGTGTTGGTATCGCGCATGACGCGGTAGGCCGCGGCGGGTTTGAAAAGAACGGCCGGCGACTTTTGCAGCGATTCGGTGAGTTGACGCAGCGGAGTGATGTCGTCCAAGACCCAGAACGAACGTCCATGCGTTGCTACGAGCAGGTCGTCGTCGTGAATCCAGAGGTCACGCATGGAAGAATGCGGCAAATTGAGTTCGAGGCTTTGCCAATGGTCTCCGTCATCAAAAGACACCCAAACGCTCGTTTCCGTGCCAGCAAACAGGAGGCCCTTGCGGACGGGGTCTTCACGCACGGTGTTGACCGCTGAATTATTGGGCAGGCCACTCGTTATCACAGTCCAAGTCTTCCCGCCGTCGTGCGTTCTATAAATGTACGGATGCTGGTCATCGATTCGGAAACGGCTCACCGAAGCGTAGGCCGTCTCGTCATCGAAGTGCGAGGCGGCGATCTGCGTCACCTTGCTCCACGGCGTCAATTCCGGCGGTGTTATGTTTTTCCAATGAGCCCCGCCATCACGCGTGGTCCAGATCAATCCGTCGTCGGTGCCGGCCCAAAGCGTGTTCACGGATTTGAAGGAAGCCGCCAGCGAATAAATGACGCCGCGCACTTTTTCGGCGTTTGGATCCTTTGCGGCGGTATTTCCAAGACTCGCCGGAACCGCGTTGTGCTCACGCGCGAGGTCGGGACTGATGGTCTGCCACGAATGCCCGCCGTCCGTGGTTTTGAACAGAAAATTCATTGTGGTGTAGAGAATATGGGGATCAATCGGCGAAAAGAGGATGGGCTGCGTTCGGTCGGCTCGGTATTTCGTTCCGCCGACAGGCACGGGAGTGACGTCTTGCACCTGGCCCGTCTTGATCGAATATTTTGAAACTTCCCGCCGCCCGGCTCCATAAATAATGTCCGGATTCAACGGGTCAGGCGCGGCGTAGCCGTATTCGATCACGCCAACCGGGTGCCAGTCGCGAAACGTAATTTCGCCGTCGTTCCCGCGGCTCGAAACACAAACCGAACCGCTCTCCTGTTGCCCGCCGCAAACGAGATACGGAAATGAATTGCTGGTGGCCACGTGATAAAGCTGCGCGGTCGGCTGGTTGTACCACGTGCTCCACGTCTTCCCACCGTTCACGGTCACGAGCGCGCCCTGGTCCCCGACCAGCAAAATGGTGTTCGGATCATTGGGGTTGATCCACATGTTCTGATAGTCGTCTCCGCCCGGAGCGCCGCGAAAGCTCATCCAAGTTTTCCCGCCATCCGCCGATTTCATCGTCACCGTGCTCGTGCTATACACGATGTCGGGATTTTTCGGGTCCACCTTCGGCATCGGCAAATCGCCTCCGCCGATCCGCCCTGCCGGTCGTCCATCCGTGGTGATGTGCTGCCAGTTTTCTCCCGCATCATCGGAACGATAAATCCCCACTTCGGAACCGGGAGCATTTTCTCCGCGCGCGCTCGCCACAGCGGCGAAAAGCCGGCTAGTCTGGCTTGGCGCAATTGTGAGATTGACTTGAATGATTCCCTTCGGCAGTCCGTTCGTCAGCGGGTGCCAGGTTTTGCCTCCGTCGGTGGATTTGAAGAGCCCTCCACCTGCTCCCTGGTATTGATTCCCGTCTTCCCACGGGCCGAGGCGCAGTTCCCACATTGAAGCGTAAACGATTTGCGGATTCGCCGGATCAATCTCCACATCGGATCCGCCTACGTTTGCGCCTTTCGAAAGCACCTTCTCCCAATTTTGTCCGCCGTTGGTCGAAAGATAAATTCCCCGCTCTTCGTTGGCACCATAGGGATGTCCTAGCACCGCAGCGAAAACGCGGTTCGCATCGTGCGGATCGACCGCCAATGCAGGAATGCCCTGGCCGTCGCGTAGACCAGCGAGATGCGTCCACGTCTTACCCGCGTCGCTTGATTTGTAAATTCCGTCGCCCACGGCGAGATCGGGCCGAGCCAGCCCTTCCCCGCTCGAAACGTAAACGATATTCGGATCCGAAAGAGCCACTGCGATGGCCCCGGTGGCTTGCGTCGGTTGCTCATCAAAAATCGGTGTCCACGTCCTCCCGGCATCGTCCGTCTTCCAGACGCCGCCGTTCACCGCGCCGACGTAAAAAACGTTTGGCTGGCTCGGCACGCCACACGACGCGCGCGTTCTTCCGCCGCGCGTGGGCCCAATCATCCGCCAGCGCATCTCCTGGTACGTGCTCTCGGGATACTGCTGCGCTTTGACGGTCTCTGCGATTGGGAACAAACACACTCCGGCAAGCACAACCATCGAGAGACGTTTTATTCGAATCACATTCCACCTCAAGGAGTAATTTTGATTGGCGCGGCAGAGACCAAATCGCCTGCGGCTCACGTCTGCTAGATTCTGGTTACGATCCGCATCGAGGGCTTTATTTCCAAGTATCAAGCGCCGGGCAGCACTATGAACCCAATCGGGGCAAAACTCAATCCAACTTTGCGGACAAATGAGTGTCAAACCGCAGCGCCTTCTTTCTCGGCGATGCGCACTCACCTCGAGCCGGCTGAGCAAGATACGATCCTTCTTATCCTTGTGGGCTTACCGGGCACGGGGTAAACTTTCGCAAGCATCTCGTGAAGAAGTTCGTGGGAGGTATGCCATGGCCCGTGTCGTCCGCTGCGGCCTCATCCAGGCCAGTTGTGAATGGTCTCCGGAGAAATTTTCTCTCGCGCAAATCAAGCAAAAAATGATGGCCAAGCACGAGCAGCTGATCGCCTCGGCCGCGAAGAAAAAAGTACAAATCCTCGGTTTGCAGGAACTCTTTTACGGCCCCTACTTCTGCGCCGAGCAGCAGACCCGCTGGTACGAATTGACCGAGCGCGTCCCCAATGGCCCCACCATCGCGCGCATGCAAAAACTCGCCAAGCAGCATCAGATGGTCCTGGTCGTGCCCGTTTACGAAGTCGAGATGACCGGCCTTTACTACAATACCGCCGCCGTCATCGACGCCGACGGCCGCTACCTCGGAAAATACCGCAAGCACCACATCCCGCATTGCCACCCCGGATTTTGGGAAAAGTTTTATTTCACACCCGGCAACTCGGGCTATCCCGTTTTCCAGACGCGTCATGCGCGCGTTGGCGTGTACATCTGCTACGACCGCCATTTCCCAGAGGGTGCACGATGCCTTGGATTGAACGGCGCGGAGATTGTCTTCAATCCCTCCGCGACCGTCGCCGGACTTTCCGAATATCTGTGGGAACTCGAGCAGCCCGCCCATGCCGTTGCCAATGCCTATTTTGTCGCCGCTATCAATCGAGTGGGTACGGAATCTCCCTGGAAAATCGGGGAATTCTACGGCAAGAGCTATTTCTGCAATCCGCGTGGAAAGATTGTGGCTCAGGCCAGCCGCGACAAAGACGAACTGCTGGTCGCCGAACTGGATCTCGATGAAATCCAAAAAGTTCGCGACACCTGGCAGTTTTATCGTGACCGCCGCCCGGAATCTTACGGTGAGATCACGCGCACACGCGCCTCCGAGAGTTCCGAGGCCGCGGACTGAGCATCTCGATACGCTTCAAAAACTTCCATGCCCGATTCGCATCCATGCTGACGCCCACGGACACTCCAGATGAGTGACTTCGAAGCAAGCTCGCTCGCTGCCGAAACAATTCGCAGCAGCGGGCTTTATAACAAGGACCTGGCTCCCGTCTTGCCGGAGCGCCGCACCTGGGGTACCTACGCCTACGCCGCTCTCTGGATCTCTATGAGCGTGAACATTCCCACGTACATGCTTGCGAGCGGCATGATTGCCGGCGGCATGAACTGGAAGCAGGCTCTCTTGACCGTTTTTCTCGGCAACGTCCTCGTTCTCATCCCCATGTTGTTGAACGCGCACGCCGGAACGCGCTACGGAATTCCCTTCCCTGTTTTCGCACGCGCCTCGTTTGGCGTATTGGGCGCCAACGTGCCCGCCGTCTTGCGCGCGCTTGTGGCTTGCGGCTGGTTCGGCATTCAGACGTGGATTGGCGGCGAGGCCATCAACGCCATGCTCATTGCCCTTGTTCCAGCCTGGCAGCAATTTCATTACGGCCCGGCTGTCTGCTTCGGTTTCTTCTGGCTTTTGAATGTTCTGGTCATCCTGCGCGGCATCGAGACTATCCGCTTCTTGCAAGGCGTCTCCGCGCCATTCCTGTTGCTCATCGGGCTTGCGCTTCTTCTCTGGGCCCGAGGAAAAGCAGGTGGTTTCGGCCCCATGTTGGCCACGCCTTCGAGGTTCCACAGCTTTCCAGAGTTGTTTCGCTTTTTTGTTCCCTCGCTCACCGGCGTCGTGGGCTTTTGGGCTACCGTCTCACTCAACATCCCGGATTTCACGCGTTACGCCCGCAGCCAGCAAGATCAAATGGTCGGCCAGGCTCTGGGCCTTCCCGCCACTATGACGTTTTATTCCTTCATCGGCATCGCTGTAACCTCCGCAACGCTCATAATATTTGGCGAAGCCCTGTGGGATCCCGTCGCCGTGCTCTCGCGTCTTGGCAACCCTTGGGCCGTGGTGGTGGCCATGCTCGCGCTTCTCATGGCCACGCTTAACGTCAACGTGGCCGCAAACGTGGTCTCCCCGGCCAACGACTTCTCCAATCTTTCTCCCCGCCGCATCAGCTTTCGCACCGGCGGATTGATCACCTGCGTGATGGGCATCGTCATGCAGCCTTGGAAGCTGATGGCCAATTACGGCAGCTATATTTTCGGTTGGCTCGTCGGGTATTCCGGATTCCTCGGCCCCATTGCGGGTGTCTTGATCTGCGATTATTTTGTAATTCGTCGAACGAATCTTTCGGCACAGGATCTCTACCAGCGCGGCGGACAATATGAATACTCGCGCGGCATCCATTGGCAGGCCATCGTGTCTCTCGGCGCGGGCGCCGGTGTCGCTTTCGTTGGTCTCTTCGTTCCCGCCTTGAGAGTGCTATACAACTACGCATGGTTTGTCGGCTTCGCGGTAAGCTTTTTCAGCTATCTCGCCCTGACGAGCAAAGCTGAGCCAGTCGCCGAGATAGCCAGTTGAGGAGGGCCAAATTCCATGGATTTCGGCATCACGATTAAACCAGATATCTCCATCGACCGGATTGTTAGCCTGACACAACAAGCCGAAGCCACTGGCTTCTCCTTTGGCTGGATTTTCGATTCGCATGTGATTTGGAAGGAACCTTTTCCGCTGCTGACGCTGATGGCATCCCATACTAAGAACATGCACCTCGGGACGTGCGTGACAAATCCGGCCGTGCGTGACGTCACGGTTTCAGCCAGCTTATTCGCGACGCTGAATCTTGCTTCAGGCGGACGCATGGAGCTTGGCATCGGCCGTGGAGACAGTTCGCGGCGCGTGCTGGGGAAAAAGCCCACCACACTTGAGAATCTCGAGGCGTTTGTGCAGGTGTTCCGCGATTTGAATGCCCGGAAAACCGTCGCGCTGGATGGAGTCCCCACACACTTTCCGTGGACGAGCGGCAAAGTGCCGCGCGTCTGGGTCGCCGGGTACGGACCGAAAGCGCTGCGGACCGCCGGCCGCATTGGGGACGGAGTGATCCTGCAATTTGCCGATCCTGATTTGATTGATTGGTGCGTGGGCTTTGTACGAGAGGGCGCGAAAGAGGCCGGGCGCGACTTCAGCAAGTTTGAAGTAATGTCCGCGGCGCCGGTGTGGGTCTCGGATGATTTGAAAACCGCGCGAGAACACGTCCGCTGGTTTCCAGCGCTGGTCTCGAATCATGTGATGGACTTGATCTCGAAATACAAACCGGAGGAACTCCCGCCGGCGCTCACGTCCTTCGTAAAGGACCGCGGCAATTACGACTATCACCACCATTGCGAAGTCGGGAGCGACAACGCGGATTTCGTCAGCGACGAAGTAGTGGACCGCTTCTGCCTCGTCGGCCCGATCGAAGAGCATCGCAAAAAACTCGAGCGCCTTCGCAAAGCCGGCGTCACCCAGTTCAACATCTATCTGATGTCCGGCGATGAAGAGCAAACATTAGATGTGTACTCGCGTGAAGTACTGCCAGCTTACGCGAGGTGATCGCACGGAATTAATTTTCTACATTAAGCTGGAGGGCGCGACATGCGATTCGACACAGTCATCCGCAACGGTACGGTCGTCACAGCGACGGACACGTTCGCTGCCGACATCGGCATCAGCGGCGACAGAATCTCCGCGCTTGCGGCTCAACTCCCCATTGACAATGCTGGCCGCGTCATTGACGCCGCAGGACTTCTGGTCATTCCCGGCGGCATCGACGTTCACACGCATCTCGACATGCCCTTCGGCGGCACTACCAGTGCTGACGATTTCCAAACCGGGACCATCGCTGCGGCCTTTGGCGGCACTACCACGCTGATCGATTTCGCGATCCAATATAAAGGACAAACTCTTCGCCAGGCCTTTGATACCTGGATGAAAAAAGCGCATGACAAGGCCGTGACCGACTACGCCTTTCACTGCATCATCACCGACCTCGGCGCCGCACAGCTCGAAGAGATGGGCGAACTGGTACGCGAAGGCGTCACCAGCTTCAAGTTATTCATGGCCTATCCCGGCGTCTTCATGCTCGATGACGCCGCAATATTTCGCGCCATGCGCCAGGCCGCCAAGCACAACGGCCTGATCTGCATGCACGCGGAAAACGGCGGCGCCATCGACGTGATCGTTCAGCAGGCGTTGGCGGAGGGCAAGCGCGCGCCGAAATACCATGCGCTTACGCGGCCCACAACCGCCGAGGCGGAAGCCACCTCGCGCGCCATCGCTCTGGCGGAAATGGCCGGCGCATCCGTGTACATCGTTCACCTGTCTTGCAACGAGGCTCTCGAAAAAGTCCGCGAAGCGCGCGACCGCGGCCTGCCTGCCTATGCGGAGACGTGTCCGCAATATTTGTATCTTTCTCTCGAAAACATGGAGGCTCCCGGCTTCGAGGGCGCCAAGTACGTTTTCACGCCGCCGCTCCGCGAAAAATGGCATCAGGAAAAACTCTGGCAGGGACTGGCGAAGGACACCCTGCAAGTGGTCTCGACAGACCACTGCCCCTTCTGTTTCAAGGAGCAAAAGGAATTGGGCAGGGATGACTTCACGAAAATTCCGAACGGCGGACCGGGCATCGAGCACCGGCTCAGCCTAATCTTTACGGGCGGTGTCCACGGCAAGCGTTTTTCCGCCAACCGCTTCGTCGAGCTTGTGTCCACCGCGCCCGCGAAACTCTTCGGTCTCTATCCCCGCAAAGGCACCATCGCGATAGGATCAGACGCCGACTTGGTGATTTTTGATCCGAACCAAGAACAAGTTATCAGCGCGAAAACCCACCACATGCGCGTGGATTATTCGATGTTTGAGGGCATTCAAATCAAGGGAGCGCCGAAGGCCGTATTCTCACGGGGCCGCGCGATAATTGACGCAGGAAAATTTGTTGGCCGCCCCGGCGCCGGCCAGTTTCTCCGCCGTCAAACGCATTCGACCATCGGGTAAGCCGCGCGAAAGTTTCGCTCCAGCACTGTCACTCGCTACGGCTTTTCTATTGGCCCGCCGCCCGGCGCGCCGTCCGCGGGCGCTTCCTCAACCTTGGGGGCCGAAATTTTCTGCTTGTCGTCTACCGCGAATAGCAAATAGTTGCTAAAGCTGTGGCGACGATGGATGCGGCGGCCTTTCCAGTCGTAGTACACTTCCGCGCTCTGCGGTAGCCACATATTCACGTTGCCTCTGGTGAATTTCACCGGGCCATATTCGACGGAAGTGTGGTCGGCAACCAACCGGATTTGCGGCATAGGCGACACCAGGTCCGTTTCCATCCTCACGATTTGATATGTATCCGCCGAAATCCATGCGCGCCCCTTCAGCGCGACTGGATAAGACGGGCCGTCCGCGCCGATCCTGTACCGCTTGATGGTGTTCGG
>Ga0247680_1000300_pt1 | contig 15120 bp, 11 predicted proteins | sample CNK21_metaG_FD_182803 | JGI IMG/M metagenome (GOLD analysis project Ga0247680, IMG submission 182803) | Soil microbial communities from Purdue University Martell Research Forest, Indiana, United States - CNK21 | ecosystem: Environmental > Terrestrial > Soil > Temperate forest > Bulk soil...
ATAACGTTGACGGTTGGTCACTACCAACGGCACTGGGTCGAGATCAGCAAACGGATCCTTGGCACGGTTGTCGTTTTGGCGGCAGCGGGAGGGGCGCTGCTGTCGCTGCGCGATCGACCGTCCACGCGGTCGTCCATTGCGACGCTCGTTTCCGCATCGAGCCTGCAGTCGCGCACCGTCGAGCCTCGGCTGTCCGGAGGGTTCGCCTGGGCGCCGTTCCAATCGGCGACCCGCGGTGAGTCCACGGCTCATCTCACCATTACCTCGGCCATCGGAACGACTCTCGCGAATGTTCGCGGTGACTCGGCGCCATCGGCCCGGCACACCGAGGCGGTCGCCGAGCTACTCGGAGGCCATCCTCGGAATGCGCTGTCGAAACTGACGATCGCGGCGGAACACTCTGATGATCCAGCCGTCTGGAGCGATCTGGCCGTTGCACTCCACGAGACAGCACTCCACGAGGACGCACCGGAGCTACTCGCGGATGCGCTGTCGGCGTCCGATCGTGCCCTTTCGCTGCAACCTCAGTTCCCCGAAGCGCTTTTCAACCGCGCCATCGTGCTCGAGCGCCTCGGGTTGAGGGATGACGCGCGCGAGGCGTGGGAACGATATCTGGCGAGCGACTCCACCAGCGAGTGGGCCGCCGAAGCCCGTGTTCACCTCACTGCGCTGGCACCCGAGGAGGCCTTTCTCGATCGCCTCGACCACGAGTACGACCACGTGAGAAATGATCCGGCGGTGGCGACCGAGCTGGTTCGGCGCGATCCGTTCCGTGCACGAGGAATGAGTGTCATGGAAGTCCTCGGGAGATGGGGTAAGGCCGCTCTGCGTCACGACGACCGTGAGGCGGATCGCCATTTGAGCGTGGCACGGCAGCTCGGCCACGCCGTCACACTCGCCGAGGGTGATCGGATGCTCGAGGAATCTGTTGCCGCAATCGACGCTGCCGGCGGTGCGGCTCGCTTACTGCTCGCATCGGGGCACTCTGATTATCGCGATGGCTTGAAGGCGTTTCAGGAAAACCGCCCCGGTGACGCCGAACCGTTGCTCCGCCGCGCCGCCTCCGCATTCGAAAAAGCGCACAGCCCGATGGTCCTGCCGGCGCGCTACTTCACCGCGAATACGGTCCTCGAACAAGGCCATCACGATGACGCAGAACGCCAGATCGAGGCACTCTCCGCTGCGGCCTCCGAGGACTTTCCCGGGTACCGCGCTCTTCTGCTGCAGACGCGCGGTGCGTGCCGCGTCTCCCAGGCCGACTGGGGAGCCGCGATCACCCTGCTCGAACGAGGCATGTCTCAATTCGACCGGCTCGGCGAAATTCAGAACGCCTCCGAGGTCCGGCGACTCCTCGCCTTCGTGTATGACCGCATCGGAGACCCTGCCACCGCCTGGAAGTATCGTCTGACCGCGCTGCATGGTGTGGGTATGCGGTCCAATGCCGGCCTCGAGAAGGGAGTGGCATCGATCGCCGATGCGGCGATGCTCCGTCACGAATGGCGTACCGCGTCGTCATTCCTGAGTCTGGAGATCCGGATCGCGCAGCGGCTTCACGACGACTTTCAACTGGCGGCGACGCCGCTCATTCGGGCGGTCGTCCGCGACCGGATGAACGATCAGACGGGAGCTTTGTCCGATATCGCCGAGGCGAAGGCGGCCATGGTTCTAACGAAGGACCCCGCCTATCGCGCGTACCTGCGTGTCGCGGCGTTGCGTGCCTCGGCCATGCTCTCCGGAACGCCTTCGGCGGAGGCGGATGCGCTGCTCAGCGAAGCGATCGAATATCAATCGACGCAAAGCGATCCTCTCAGACTGCCGGGCCTTTTCCTGCAGCGGGCGCGTGCCCGCAGGAAGATTGGTAACGCTGCCGATGCCATGGCCGACGTTCAGCGCGGCATCTCTGAACTGGAACAGCATCGCCAGTCGCTACCTCCGGGAGAGGCGCGTTGGGGTGCGTTTCACGCTGCCGAGGAGTTGTTTGATGAAGGGATCGATCTGGCCATGTCGGTTCACGACACCGAAGCAGCCTTTCGATTCGCGGAGAGAGCCCGCGCCCGTGCCCTGCTCGACTCCTATGGACGCTCACCCGTGATCGATTACCGGCGGCTGCCGGCGCGCACCGTCGTCGTCGAGTACGTCTCGCTTCCGTCGCGGCTGGTCATCTTCACGGCCGATGCATCCGGGGTGCGGGCGTCGAGGGTGGAATGTGCCCGCGAAACGCTCGCCGCCGAGGCCGATGCATTGGGTGATGCCCTCCGACGGAAATCGTCGATCGGTCCCAGCCCTGAGACAGCGGCGGTTTACCGGCATCTCATCGAGCCGGTGGCGTCGCAACTTCTCGGTGCGGCAACGGTCGTTTTTGTTCCGGACGGCGCGACCTCGACCGTTGCCTTCAGCGCGCTTGCGGACGCGAGCGGCCAGTATCTGATCGAACAGCACACGATCGTCAGGGCGCTGAGTGCGGCGGCCTTCGTCGCGGCCACGGAACGGAGAGGCAAGCCGGTCGCTCCGCGCTCCGCCCTGGTGATCTCGGCCTCGGAGCCGGGGGCCGACGCCGGCGCACTCTCGTTTGTCAACTCCGAGGCGCGGCATGTCGCAAGGGCCTACCGGAACGCGACGCGGCTGGCAGACGACGAGGCGGAGCTCGATGCGCTGAGCAAACGCGCGCCGGAGGCCGACGTCATTCACTTCGCCGGACATGCCATCGGAGACGACCGCGGAATTGAGCCGGCATCGATCGTTCTCCGGCAGAACAGGCACGAGCGGCGGATCGGAGTGGCGGAGATTGCCAGGCTGCGCCTCCGTCCGACGTCGGTCGTCGTTCTGGCCGGATGCAGTACCGCGCGCGGCGAGCGTCGCGCGGCGGAAGGGGTCATCAGCGTCGCGCACGGCTTTCTTTCGGCCGGCGCGCCGTCGGTGATCGCCACGCTTTGGCCGATCGACGACGAGGCGGCGTCGATCTTCTTCCCGCGTCTGCACCAACGGCTCGCCGAGGGGCTGTCCCCCGCCGAGGCCTTGCGTCAGGCACAGCTCGAATCGATTCGCCGCGGCGACGTGCCCGCGTCGTTATGGGCAGCGGTGCAGAACATCGGCAGTTGATGTGATGAAGCGTGTTGCAGAGAGAGGAGAGACCTTATGTACACAGTCAGCTTCGTTGGATTGAACTATTTCAACGCTTGTACGACCGGAGAAAAGAAGGTGATGATTCCGAACGGTACGAGGGGCGGCGGGCACATTCCAACGCACTATGCCAGCCTGTTCATCGAGGAGGATCACCTCGCGTCGGACGATTGGTGGTCGGATCAGAGAATCCGCCGCCGGCTCCGGTTGGAGGCCAGCCTCGGCGAGTTTCGCACCGTCGATGTGATCGAGTTTCGGATCCCCAAGAAGGTCGAGCTCACGTTCCGTTGCCATGACGAAACGCTCTCGAACGTGAATCTCGACGACGGACTTCCGAAACTTCAACAGGTGGAAGGTTTCAAGCTCGATGCCGTTGGGGCCGATACGATCGCCGAAGTCCCGATTCCCGGAGGAGCGATCGAGGCCTTCCGCTTCGGCTCTTCAGCCCTCGTACGCTGGCTGATCGAAAAGCATCACGATCCGATCACGATCACCGCGCGCGACGGCGAAGAGAGCAGGCGCATCACGTTGAAGGAATCCGACTGTCAATTACCAACCGAGATCGTTCTCTCCAATACCGTCGATCTCCTGACGCGCCGCAATGGTCACGGTCACAGTCAGAACAGCGGCGCCGGCAATGGGCATGGTGGCCATATGCCAGTTGCAGACATGCCAGGTGCAGACATGCCTGGCATGCCAGGCGGCTCCATGGGGATGGGTGCCGCAAACGGTCTCGATGGGCACAGTGGCCATGGAGCCGCCGGACACTTCATGCTTTACGCCAAGCTCGATTGGGACCGGGATGAAAGCAAATTCGAACATCCCGATCTCTCCAGATTGAAGAATTTCAAGGCGTTACCTTTCCATCACCCTTATCTGGCGTTTCTCTGCACACTGAAAGAGGTGCCGGATCCGCCCTGCGTACCGTCATGCTGCTAAAGGAGGCGAACCATGACTGAACAACCATTGAGCGTGCCACCAACATCGCGTGGTGCCGAAGTCTTTCCTGAGCCTTACGATCGCCGGGGCCTGGCGAAACGTACCATTGGAGATCTTCTCAGCCGCCGGCATCAGGTTGATCGTGAGCTCGGTGACCTTGACACCGACATCACTTCTACATTTTCCGCCGCGGAAGAGCTGGCGTCGAGCTCTTTCAGAGAGCTTCTCGACCGCCGCAGCTCATTCGCTCATGACCTCGGCCTGGTCGACGCACAGATCGAATACACCCTGCACGACCTTTGCGGGACGATGGACGATCCCCAGGATGTCGAAACGTACGACGGCAAGCTCGGCGTCTCTCGTGAATTCGTCGACGAGCACGAGGCTCCGGTCGGACAACTGGTGTGGCTCGATGATCTGCCCCAGCGTTTCAGCGGAGCCAACGACACCCCGGGAACCGTGAACGGACAGAGATGGGGGACCGGCGCACTCATCGACAAAGATCTCTTTCTGACCGCGGGCCATTGTTTTCAGCCCGACCCTCTCCGCTGGCAGGTCCCGACACAGAACGGCACCGCCATCGCCGCGGAGGAAATGGCGCAGCTCATGTGTGTCTGCTTCAATTACCAGAAGAACGGCGCCACGGGCTATATACGGCCGGGCGCGGTCTTTCCGGTCCTTGCTCTGATGGAGTATTCGGCGACCGACCTCGATTACGCAATCGTCAAGCTCGGCCCGGATGCATTGGGGCGTTTACCGGGGGAGCTTTACGGCACGCTCACCGTGGCCACGAAACATTTCCCTTCAAAGAACGACATCATCTGCATCATTCAGCACCCGAATGGGAACGAGAAAAAAGTGGAAGCAGGGCACGTGCTGGACATTCGCGGCGGACGCATCGCCTACAACGACATCGGAACCTTCGGAGGAGCCTCGGGATCACCGATTCTCTACGACAAAACAGGTGAGATCGTCGGAGTGCATGTGAAGGGCGGCTCATTACCAATCGGAGGCTTCAACTCCGGCACGACCATCGGCGCGATCCGGGCCGCGTCGAAGCTGCTTCCTGGCTGAAGAAGCGATCCGCAGATGGCGCAGATTGGTCGCAGATGAGGACGTCCTCCAGCTGCGTTTCATCTGCGTCATCTGCGGATGGCCTTTACTTTCCCGCTGCCCGGCGTCGGGGCCGAGAAGACATGGTTCCTCTCGGTCGTGGACATCGTTCAGTTGCTGACGCGGCAGACCGCCGCAGAAGCAGATCGCGGCCGGAGCGCTGGCGTCTCGCCGGCTGGCCCGGCGCGCGTCCCGCCGCCGGGGTTACCGAGAATGTCACGCGCTTGCCGGATGGGCGGCGGAGATGCCGAGCGAGGACGATCCGCAGATGACGCACGTCGCGCTATGATGAGTGCTGACTAGTCAGATGACCAGTTCAGGAGACAATTGGGTGACTCGAAAGAGAGAGACGAAACGTTGGCCCGTGCAGGACGCAAAAGCACGGTTCTGAATTGCTCGATGCCAGCCTCACCAGAGGCCCGCAGATTGTGACGCGGCGCGGAGAGGAGATGGCGGTCCTCGTACGCGTCGATCACTGGCGTCAACTGGAAGAGGCCACACGTCCGCGGCTGAAGGACTTGTTACTCGCTGAGGCACCGCGAGCGGTGGGAGAGTGATAGGGCCTGACCTTCGTTTTGTCACTTCAGCTAAACCACCGACGGAAAGGATCTTACCCGTCGCGATTTCAGCGCTTGCGCAGCGCGTTCGTTATTCGGCGTGCATGCCATTCGTTATGCCGTCGTGGTCCGGCGCGAAACGTTCGATCAGCGTGCAACCTCCCGCCCTCGGAACGGCCGCGTCGGCGTGTGTGCTGCGAATTCCAGGCTGGGGGTTCTTCGCGTCGCTCAGAATGACAGCGGGGGGGCCTGTCACCGGCTTCACACTCGACGGAACGCGGAGACACCGCAGATGGCGACCCACCTCCATCTGCGTTCCTCTGCGTCGATCTGCGGATTAGCCTTTAGGTTCCGCCGGCGTGCACCTGCGAACGCCTCAACTCCGCGAGCACGCAACCGGCTCGCCGCGTGAACCCGCTGACTCAGCGCGTACTCCGGATGACTCAGCACGTTCGGCCGATGACTCAGCACGTACGCCCGATGACTGAGCGCGTACTCTGGATGACCCAGCGTGTACGCCCGATGACTCAGCGCCTACTCCGGATGACCCAGTACGTACGCCCGATGACTTGGCGTGTACGCCCGATGACCCAGCGTATACGCCCGATGACCCAGCGTATACGCCCGATGATTCGGCGTGTACGCCCGATGACTCGGCGTGTACGCCCGATGACTCACTGCCCGAGCCAGACGACGTTCCGCCAGAGCCGGACGACGCACCGCCCTAGCCGGACGACGCTCCGCCCCAGCCGGTTGACGCACCGCCCCAGCCGGACGACGCACCGCCCAAGCCAGACGACGCACCGCCCAAGCCAGACGACGTTCCGCGAGAGCCAGACGACGCACCGCCCTAGCCGGTTGATGCACCGCCCAAGCCGGACGACGCACCGCCCTAGCCGGTTGATGCATCGCTTAAGCCGGACGACTCGCCGCGTGAGCCGGAAGACGGAACGGCTAAATATCCTGCGGTTCGTGTCGGGCCAGCCTCGCCTCAATCCTCCTCACCCTCCAATACGCCCGCATCCGATCACGCCACTGTCGCGCCTCCTCGGCGAACACGATCGTGGCCAGCGCGAGAGCTTTCCCCTCTAACTCGTTGCGACGCTGTTCGGCCAGGTCGAGGAGATTGGCAAACCGGACGCGGTCCAGGGAATCGCGCAGAAGGATCAGGTCGTGGTGCTCGCCGAGGAAGTCGGAGAGGTCCTTGATGGTATCGGCGTATGGATCGAGAAGATCGGGGGCGGCGGTGCTGAGAAGGCGTACCTGGTACCAGTGATCCTTGACCCGCCGGCGAAGGGTGTGGAGATCGGTGGGGGAATGGCTGACGATGGCCCGATGGAAGGCGCGGCGTCCCGCGGCATAGGTTCGCGACAAGCCCCTTCCGATCGTGGAGAAACGATCGGGGATCTCGGATCGAAGCGGCAGACGTGTGCGTGCGGCCGACAGCAATTCCTCGGCGATGGTCGACTGCGTCCCAAGGCGCCGGCTTCGGGCGCGAATGGATCGCTTGGCTCGTCCGATGTCCAGTCGTATCGCGCGATCCTCCGTCTTCTTCCTCAGTTTCTCCAGCGTCTCGATCATGGCCTCGGCATCGCGCGCGCCGGTCAGCGAATGCGCGGCGTCGCGCAGCCAGGTATTCTCGACGACATACTCATCGCCAAGGTCCCGGCGAACGAGGCGCAGGAGCGCGCGTGTCTCCTTGATCCGCTTGCGCGCCTCGTGCACCTCGGCCGCGGCGAGATGCGCGCCGATCCGATCGAGCTGTTCGCCGTAAGTTCTCCGGACTGCTTCCGGAATCGTCTCGCCGGGGAGAAACTGGTACGCCATCGGGCATCAGCCTACAGCCGCGTGGCGAAAAGGGCACGAGTTCCGCAAAATGGGCGCTCATGCTCCGGCCACCGCATCGGCGCTCGCGCGCGGCGCAACAGACCATCGACCGCAGCGACAGCGCGCGGACGATTCTGATCGCGCTGGCGGCGAATGTGGTGATCGCGATCGCGAAACTGGTGGCCGGACTGATCTCCGGGTCGACCGCGCTTCTCGCGGAATCGGCGCATTCGCTCGCCGATGCTTCGAACGAGGTGCTCCTCGGCATCTCCCTGCGCCGTTCCACCGCTCCCCCGGACGATCTTCATCCACTCGGCCACGGGAGGGAGCGATTCCTCTGGGCATTCATGGCGGCGATCGCCTCCTTTCTGATCGGCGGCTGCTTTTCCATCGCCATCGCCATTCGCCAGTTGGTCCATGGCGGGATGACGGGACACATGACCGCCGCCTGGATCGTGCTGGGCGTGGCTTTCGCCGGCGACGGCTTCTCGTTCGTGCAAAGCCTGCGGCAGGCGAAGAACGATGCCAGAGAGCGCGGCCGCAAGGTCTGGCGTCATCTGCTGCGCTCCAGCGATCCGACCGTGCGCGCGGTGGTGGTCGAAGACAGCGCGGCGTTGATCGGCATCGTGATCGCCGCGGTGGGACTGCTGCTCAGTCATCAGTTGCGAAGCGGCACCCCGGACGCCATCGCATCGCTGCTCATCGGACTGCTGATGGCCGCTACCGCGTTCGGGCTGGCGCGGCCGCTGGCCGACTTCCTGGTCGGAAAATCGCTGGCGCCGGAGTTCCTCGATCCGATTCGCGCCGCCATCGACGCCGATCCGGCGGTCGAGGAAACACTCTCCCTGCAGGCCGTCTACATCGGACCGGAGGAAGTCATCGTCGCCGCCAAGGTCCGTCCATCGTCCGGGATGACCACCGAGGAGCTCGGGCGGGCGATGGATAACCTCGATCACGCCCTGCGGGAAACATCACCGTTCGTGGCGGACGTCTACATCGACGTGACGTTGCACCACGCGACCGACGGCGACGGGCACGAATAGCTACTCGATCTCGGGAAGGAGCTCCAGGATCTCATCGGCATCGCAGCCAAGCTCGAGTGCCTTTTCCGCGATCACTTGCGCCGCGAACCAGAAGTGAACGTAGATTCCCAGCTTGAGCTCGGGATGCCGATCCAACGCCTCGGCGAAATCGATGAAGAGGTAGTTCGGCATGATTCGCATCATGAGATTCTACGCCTGAGAGCGTTGAAAGACACGGGAGTCGGGGGTCGGTTGCCGGTTGATTTCCAACGCTGACCCCGCTACTATCCCTCGCACAGAAACATGTGCAGTACGAAAGGCCGGGTGCTCCCCGGCCTTTTTGTCTTTGCGTGAAACGGGAGGGAGGGGTTGTGATGATTTCCGCGCAACAGATCGCCAGGCTTGCCAAACGGAGGAGTTGTCCGCGCTGCAGTCTCGAAAAGACGGAAGGGGCCGCGCTCTGCCGGCGCTGCCGGTTCAAACTGCCAACGCACATGCGGCTCCCATTGCAGGAGATCGCCACGCGCGAGGAGTGGGTCGTCGCCGGCGCCCTTCGCGCCGCCGCGAACTACTTCGAGATTCACTACAAGTCGATCCGGTTCTTCGGCGGAGGACGGGTGCGGTAGGAAACCCAAGTTGGACACATCGCAAACATGATGCGAGACTCGATTCATCCACAGCCTTCTTGAAGCACTACCACTCCCTTCGTCGAGAGCCCTTCTCCCCCCACGGTTTCTTGTGGGGGGAGAAGGTGCCGAAGGCGGATGAGGGGGGCGTATGCGCGACAGGAACGATTTTGCAGCAGGGTCAGAAACATCCTAAAAGCAGGAGTCGTAAACAACTCTACGCCCTCGTGAAACGCCCCGTCATCCGCCTTCGGCACCTTCTCCCCCAGCTGAAAAGCGCTGGGGGAGAAGGGCTCTCGATGTTAGGGAAGCGCAAGCTCACGTTCTTTCGGGGCCGCACGGTTTCGGAAGAAATCTCCGCGTCGCCCGCAGAAACCAAAGTTAGTCACACAGAGAGGTAACGGCCGCCACCTCCTCCAGATCGCGAGCCCCCCGTACAATGGATCATGCACAACCGTATTACGTTCCTCTTGTGCGCCACTCTCCTCGCCCTTCCTTCGTTCGGCTCCGGATCGCTGCGGGTGACGCCTACGGCGCCGGCTACGACCGACCTGTTCAGGGTGCAGGCCTTTGCACCTGGTTGCATCACCAGCGCGCCCGTGGTGACATCGAGCACGACGCCGCCGCGGATTGACATCCTGCTGATCGCCGGCCAATGTCCGGATCTCTTCCCCTTCCTGCCACCCTACAACGGACCGACGATCGTCGATCAGCTCTTCGCTCCCCGGCCGGCCGGCGACTATCACATCACCGTGCGCCTGCAGAACGGCGCGCGCGAAACGATTCTCAGTGAGGGACGGCTGGTCATTCACGACGACGTCCCGGACGTCGAAGTCCGTCCCTGGGTGGCACCGGTCGCGGGTGGCACCCAACTGCATATCCGCGCACACGGCGTCCTCTGTCTGCAGACCTCCGGATGTCCCGAGACGGGAATCGTCACGATCGACGGTCAGCCGTTCACCGCGCGCTACACCCCCGATGAGTTGCTCGTCGATGCCGCGCCGCCGCATGCCGAGGGAGCCGTCGACGTCGGCATTCGGTACAACGGGAAGGAACTGAGGTCGAATGCTCTCCTTTATTACTACGATCCGCGGAATGAGCCTGAGTGGTCGGTCTTCGATCCGGTGCTCCTGCCGGTCCTGGACGGCGGCCCGGGAGCTCTGGGATCGAGTTGGGAAACCGAGGCCATTGTTAGCACCGAGCCGACGTATTACCTGGCGTCGGTTGCGCCGCCGGACACCACCGTGACAACCGGCCGCCGATTTTCCGGCCGGGGGTTCCCGAATGGTGCGATCTTCGCCGTCCCTCGCCGGGAGAGCGGGCAGACCCATTTCGCCTTGCGTCTGCGCGAGACCTCACGGAATCCCGACGGCTATGGCACCGAGCTGCCGGTCATGCGCGAGAAGGACTTCCTCGATCCGCGGATGGCTCTCTATGACGTGCCGGCCGGGCCGCGCTTCCGGTCGAAGCTGCGGATCTACAGCCTCAACCCGCCGGAGGGAGACGATGGAGAGGTCTCGGTCCATATCCTCCTTTCTGGAACGAATCGCGAGTTGGGCTCGTCGCTGCTCCGGTGGACGCGCCCGCAATGTACGTTCGACTCCTGCATGCCCGCCTACGCCGAGCTCGATCTCGATACGCTGTCGTCGATCCCGGCAATCCGCGCCGGCGGCCGTTTCGATCTCGCGCTCTGGACGAACTACGCCAAGGTGTGGGGATTCGTCAGCGTGGTCGACAACACGACGCAGTCGGTGTCGGTGGTCACGCCGAGGTAGTTGACGGTTGGCGGTTGTCAGGAAGGTGTTGTTCTTCTGACAACTGACAACCGACAACCCTTCTTCGCGTCAGATCTATCTCCCCAGCTCGTACAGATACTCCACGAACGACATCACCGCCCCGTCGAAGCCTTGCACATTCGGGGTCGACGACTCGATCACGTAGTACTCGTCCGGGGCATGCGCGCCGCTGCCGTGGCCGAGGCCGAAGTGGCCGGCGGCGAGGCTGAGGGGGGCGTTGGTGAAGACGTAGCCGGGGTACGAGCCGGCGTTGCGCGGCCAGAGGACGGGATCGATTCCGGCGTGTTTCAGGACCGCGATCTGCGACTGGATCATCGGCGCAGTCGCCGCGGTGCCGGTAGGATCGTAGCCGCCGGTGACGTTCACTTCGATGTCGCCGTAACCATGTTTCGCGAGGTGGGCTTTCAGCGCGGCGACGGCGTCGTCCTTCTTCATGTCGGGAACGAGGCGCATGTCGATCTTGGCGACGGCACGATGGGGAAGGATTGTCTTCCCGCCCGGGCCGGTGTAGCCGCCCACCAGCCCCTCGATGTTCACCGTCGGCTGCGACTCGAGGCGCTCGTTGGCCTGCTCCCACGGCAGATCGTCGATCCAATGCTGCACGCCGAGGGACTTCTTCGACTGCGCTTCGCTGCGCCGCTTCGAGGCCTCGGCGATCATCGCTTTCTCGTCCGCGTTGATCGGCCGCGGCTTCGGATAGCCGTCAATGGTGATGGTGTTGCCGTCGGCCGAGACGAGCGTGTCGAGCGCTTTCACCAGATGCCAGGCCGGGCTGTCGACCATCGCTTTGAGCGATGAATGGATGTCCTTGGCCGGACCGCGTCCCCACTTCTCGCCGCTCGACACCAGCTCGAGCTCGACCACGCCCTTCGCGCCGAGGCTGACCGTCACGATGCCGTCGAGATCCTGCGACGCCGCCGGCATGAACACGCCGACGGTCTTCCGAAACGCTGCCTCGACCTCGGGGCGATGAACGAGCTGGCCAATGTGCGGCGAGCCGATCTCCTCCTCCCCCTCGGCGATGAGGACCAGGTTCACCGGCATCTTCTTGCCCGCGCCGCGAATGGCGTGCAGTGCGGCGAGAAAGGCCGACTCCGGCCCCTTCTGATTGACCGCGCCACGGCCGACGACGGCCTTGCCGATGCCCGGCTTATCGACCAGCTTCGCCTCCAGCGGCGGCGATGTCCACTCGGCCGGATCGAACTGCTTCACGTCATACATGAAATACAGCCCGACGGTTTTGGCCGCGCCGGCATCGAGGGTTGCAAAGACTCCGGGCTTGCCGTCGGTATTGATGACGGTGGCCTGCTGAAAGCCGGCGTCGCGCGCCAGCTTGGCCATGTACTCCGCGCCGGCGGGATAGTTGCGATTCTCCGCGGCGATCGACGGAAGGGCGATCCAATCCTGCAACCGCTTGACCGCCTCATCGTGGCGTTTGGTGATCTCGCGACGGATGTCGCCGAGGTCATCGGCATACGCGCCGACGGCCAATACGGCGATGACGATGAATGAGAGATACCGTTTCATAGTGCGCTCCCCTCGGTCTGGACGTTCGAGACGAGGAATGTTACTGCAACCGCCTCTTTGGGCAGATTTCGCTCACGCCAGAGAAGGTAGATCGCCGGATGGACGAGGACACGATCGCCGGAGCGGCTGCGATCGTGCATCGATCTGATTCGAAGGACAAAGAGGAACTACATGCGAACTGGCGGTAACAGACGTTTCACGCGGTGGAAAGCAATCATTCTCGGTGGGTTTCTGTGTGCATCCGTACCAACGCTCCTGGCACAGATGAACATGGGTCCCTATTTCACCGCGATCAATTCCCCACTCAAAAAGCAATCCGTAATGTTGATGGCGCTGTCGGACCTTCAGAAAGCGCGGTTCGGCCCCAACTTTGCCACCGGCATGCTCATGGCGGAGTACGGCATTACCGACCGCTGGACGGCCGGCGTCATGGCCGAGGGACAAGAGATTTCAGGTTTGCCCGCCACCTTCGGCGGCACGCGGCTCAACACCTACATCCATCTGTTCCGAGACGACCGGTGGCTGAACCTGACCTTGTATGGAGAATACGAGAATCTCAACGGCGCTGCCCTGTACAAAATGGAAGTGGCTGGCTTTGGTCCCGAGGACCTGACAGAGCCGCTCTCGGACGCTCGTCGAACTCCGGTACGGACCTTCGAACAGCGCGTGATCCTTTACCACGATTGGCATCGGCTCAATGCGACGTTCAATTTCATCCGGGAGACCGCGCTTCAAGGGGATCGTGTCAGCGACTACGGTTACGCTCTCGGAGTATTCGTCAAGCCGGCAGCCCTGAGCGGATCGGACAGAGGAATGGCTGGGATGACGAGTATGCCCGCAACTCCGGCGATTTCGATGAGTCGCGTCGGTTACGGTGTGGAGATGATCGGAGCGCTTGGCGATGACGAGCAATTCGGGCTCCACCGAAACGCCCAGCAGCACTACATCGGCCCTGTCTTCACGTATGACCTCTCTCCCCGCTGGTCCTTGCGCGTCGAGCCCGCGTTCGGACTCTCGAAAGTCAGTGACCCCTTCATGTTACGCACAGGCGTGGCGTACACATTCGGCCGCACGGGTGGCTGAAGGATGACGGTCATGCTCGCATCGTAAACGGCCGGCTGCGCGGTCTGGTCACCCGATGAAGATGATGAGCTCCTTTATGTTGTCAACTCGATTCCGACACGCCGCTCACGAGCGCCGGCCGACGCCACCAGTGATGTTTCGGATGTTCATCGCCGACGTGGTCGGGACGCGGCAGGCTGCGTTCGCGCCAGAGAAGGTAGATCGCCGGATAAACGAGCAGTTCCATCAGGAACGACGTGAAGAGTCCGCCGATCATCGGGGCGGCGATGCGCTTCATGACGTCCGCGCCCGCCCCGGTCGACCACATGATCGGGACGAGACCGAAGAAGGCGCAGGCGACGGTCATGACTTTCGGGCGCACGCGCTGGACCGCACCATGAAGGATCGCTTCGTTGAGATCCTCGTGCGTGTTCAGCGTTCCGGCTGCCACGCGCTCGTCGTGCGCGAGGTCGAGATACAGCAGCATGAAGATTCCGGTCTCGGCGTCGAGCCCGAGGAGTGCTATGAGCCCGACCCAGACCGCGATCGACATGTTGTAACCGAGTGCGTAGAGTAGCCAGACGGCACCGACCGCCGAAAAAGGCACGGCCAGGAGCACGATCGCGGTCTTCGGGAACGACTTCGTATTCAGGAAGATGAGCATGAAGACGACGAAGAGTGTCAGTGGGACCACGACCTTCATCTTCTCCTTCACCCGTGTCATCGATTCGTATTGACCGCTCCATGCCAGGAGATACCCCGGCTTGAGTTTCAGCTCTGCGTCGACGGCCTTCTTGGCCTCCTCGACGTAACTGCCGATGTCGCGCTTCTCGGAATCGATGTCGACGTAGACATAGCCCGACAGATGTCCGTCCTCATCGCGGATCATCGACGGCCCCTCCACCAGCTTGATGGTGGCGAGCTGGCCGAGCGGAATCTGGGCACCGCCCATCGTCGACACCAACGTGCGGGAGAGGTTGTCGATGTCATCGCGCAGCTCGCGCGGGTAGCGAATGTTGATCGGGTAGCGCTCCCGTCCTTCCACCGTCGTCGAGACGTTATCGCCGCCGATGGCGGTCATGATCACTTCCTGCACTTCGCCGATCGTCAGTCCATGCCGCGCGATCTCCTCGCGGTTGAGGTCAAAATCGACGAAGTAGCCGCCTGCGACACGCTCACCGAAGACGCTGCGGGTTCCGGGAATCTTCTGCAGGATGCCCTCGAGGTGTTGACCGATCTTCTCGATCTCAGCGAGGTCCGATCCGAAGATCTTCACGCCGACCGGAGTGCGAATGCCAGTGGTGAGCATGTCGATGCGGTTCTTGATCGGCATCGACCAGGCGTTGGTCTGCCCCGGCAGCGTAAGTCTTGCGTTCATCTCGTTCACGAGCTCGTCCCAGGAAATCGTGTCCGGCCAGATGGGCCGGAACATAGGCTTCGTGAAGTCCGGCCAATTCGAATACCACCTCGCCTTCGTGCGCCACGCGGTCTGTGGCTTGAGCACGACGATGGTCTCCATCATCGAGAAAGG
>Ga0247680_1000307_pt1 | contig 14953 bp, 14 predicted proteins | sample CNK21_metaG_FD_182803 | JGI IMG/M metagenome (GOLD analysis project Ga0247680, IMG submission 182803) | Soil microbial communities from Purdue University Martell Research Forest, Indiana, United States - CNK21 | ecosystem: Environmental > Terrestrial > Soil > Temperate forest > Bulk soil...
GGACTAAACCCAGTGGGCGCACTCCTCTACCTTCTTTCCGCAATCGGCACGGCCGCCTTCGTACGGCGATTCGTGCCGATCTCGCGTCCGGTCTGGGCGGTACTGATCCTGCTGCCTCTTTGCCTGACGGGACGCGCGCTCCTCACGGGCCGGGTCTACGCGCCGATCGATCTCCACTACCACTTCGATCCGCTGGCCTCGATGGCCAGGCGTGTCGGCATCGACCGGATCGCCAATCCGCTGCCGTCCGACGTGGCGGTGCAGTTCCTGCCGTGGAATGCGGCGTTGCGATGGTCGATCGCGCACCGGCAATGGCCGCTCTGGAATCCGTTCGAGCTGTCCGGCAACGTGCTGGCCGCGGCGGCCCAGGCGGGGCCGTTTCATCCGGTCACGCTCCTCGGCCTGCTTCTTCCGCCGCAGGACGCCTTCGGCTTCATGGCCTCGATGACGTACTTCCTGGCGGCGCTGGGGATGCTTCTGTTCCTTCGGGACCTGGAGCTCCGCTCGTTTCCGGCGCTCTTCGGCGCTGCCGGTTGGGCGCTCTCGACGTACGTGGTGGCCTTCACTCACACCGCGCACGGCAACGCCGTCGCTCTCTTGCCGCTGGTCATGCTCGGGGCGCGTCACATCGCGCTGCATCCGGGCATACGGGCTGCCGCGCTGCTGGCCACGTCGCTCATTCTGATCACGCTGTGCGGTCATCCGGAGACGACGCTGCACGTCGTTGCGCTGGCCACCGTCTACGTGATCATCTCCGCGCGGGCGCGCCTCGGCAGCGTCGCCGCCAGCGGGCTCGGGGCGGGCGTGATCGCGCTGCTGCTCACGGCGTTCTTCCTCCTGCCGATGATCGACGCCATTCCGCAGACGCGCGAATACCTGCACCGGCGGTCGGCCGATCACGCCACCTCCTCATCGTGGCGCGTCGTCGCTCATCTGCTTCGCAACGACATCGTGCCGTTCGCCGAGGGGCTGCCCGGCGAGGAAGAGCCGCAGCATGAAGAAGAGCAGCAGCACCGATCGATGGGAACCGCGTACGCCGGGGCAATGCTTTTCGCGCCGGCGCTTCTGGCGCTTCTGCGCGCGCGAACACGCGAGACGTGGTTCTTCGCGGGCGTCGTGCTGTTCGGACTGCTGGCTGGAGCGGAGGCTCCCGTGCTCAGCGATCTGCTGGCGCGCCTTCCGATCTTCAACCTGGCCATCAACGCGAGGATGATCTCGTTCGCCGCGTTCGGCATCTGCGTTCTGGCGGCGATCGGACTGCAGGTTTCGCTCGTCGAGCGCGAGCGGCTGGCCTGGATTTACCTCGGCGTGGCCGCCGCGATGACGGCGCTTCTGGCGAGGATCGCCATGCACAGCACGCTGACGCCGGATTTCTTCCGCGCCAACGCCGCCCGTGAAATCGTGCCGCTCCTGCTTGCCTTCGCGCTGTTGCGAGCACCTGTGCGCCGTACCGCGGTGGCCGGGATCCTTGGGCTGCTCCTTCTGCAACGCGTCACCGAGATCGGCGGATTCATCCCCGCCGTCGACCGGCGCGCATTCGCTCCGCCGATCGCGGGGTTCGAGAACTTTCCCCGCACAGGGACCGCGCCGTATCGCATCGTCGGACAGGGCTCGCTCTTCGCTCCGAACATCGCCGCGCACTACGGGCTGGAAGATGTCCGCGGCTACCAGGCCATGACGTTTTCGCGCATGGCGGAGACGTTTTCGCTCTGGTCGATCCCGCAACCGGTCTGGTCGAACCGCGTCGACGATCTCACCGCGCCGATGCTGTCGCTGATGAACGTCCGCTTCGCCCTCGGGATCACCGGCTCCGCCGTGCCGCCGGGCTGGCGGCTGATCGGGCGCTATCCCGGCTACCAATTGCTGGAGAACGGCAACGTCCTTCCGCGCGCCTTCGTGCCGCGCGCGGTTCACCTCGGAGCGAGCGACGTCATGGCCGGCATGCGTGCCTGCCGCGATTTCGGCGGCGAGGCCTGGATCGAAACGAAAGGAGCCCCGATGGATGCTGCCAACGGCGCCGGCGAGGTCAGCGTCCGCGCCCTCGGCTCGCGGCTGATGCTGCACGCATCGATGCGGTCGGCCGGCTGGATCGTGGTGTCGGAGACGGCGTGGAAGGGATGGCGTGCGGTAATCGGGCGAACTCCGATCAAGCTTCACTTCGCCGACCGCGCCTTCCTCGGCATGTATGTTCCGGCGGGTGAGCACGACATCGAGTTGTCGTACCTGCCGAAGGCGGTCACGAATGGTGCGATCGCCAGCACCGCCACGGCGGCGATGCTGGCGATCGCGTTGTTGCAAACGCGGCGAAAACGCCGCGCTCATGCGTTACGGCCTACTGAACAGTGAACTCTTTGCTCTGCTGGCCCTTCGTGGCGCCGTTTTCATCCATCATCGTCACGTCGAACTTGTACTTGCCCGCTGGCCAGCCCGCGGTCGGCGGCGAGAAGGTGAAGTTCGCGGAGCCGCTGCTCTCCAGATCGAGAGTCTTCTCGAGACCAGGAATCGGTCCCGGCTGCTGACCGGCAACATCGACGATGACCAACTGCCCCTTGTCCTTGGTCTTGCCCGCGTTTCCGATCTCGGCGACGGCATAGATCGTGTCCGTCGGCGCGAACGTCGTTGACTCCTGCTTCACGGCCTCGTCTTTGCCGAGTTTCAGGCTGCTGATGTGCGCGGTGCTGACATTGCAGGCGCTCGCCAGCAACAGAGCACCCAGCATCGGTACCAGACTACGTTTGATGATTTGCATTCACGTTCTCCTTGTTGTTGGTTCGTTCAAATCGTTGTGAAAAAACACGACACGCTCAACGCCGCCCCCGAAGGAGCAGCGCCGAAGCGAACTGATTGCATTGGTGGTTGATGACGATTGCTACTTGTTTTCCTTGTAAATGGTGTCGATGGCCAGCCCCGCCGCAAGCAGGAGAGCGGCGACGTCGGGACGGCCGGCGGCACTGTCGGAGAGGGCGATCACGTAGGTATCGGCGTTCGTGAAGAGCTCTTTGCCGAGACCGGCCCATTTTTTGGTGACCGTTCCCAGCTCTTCGCCGGAAGCGGCGAGAATGTGGAAGTTCCAACCCTTCCAGTCGCCTTTGACCGATCCGATCTCGCCACCCTGGGCGTCGAGGATCCGGAACGACGGGCCGATCGACATCAATTTGGCTTCGAGATGCCCGATGGTTCGATTGCCCATCACCACCGCCACCTTGGCACGAAGGAAGGTGAAGCCACGCTGGATCGAGAGGATCGGCGTGGTGCCGGCACCGTCGTAAACGTTTACGGCCGTCGGCAGCATGTGTTTATTGGCGACCAGGCGCAGCCACTTCGCCCAGCTCGGCGGCTCCTCTTTGGCAATTCCGATCGGAGCAGCGTTTTCGACGTCGAGAAGATCGTACGTGGCCGTCAGTTTGGCGAACGCAACGCGCTCTTTCACGACGTATGTTTTTCGTTCCAATAGCATCCATTTCTCCCTGAAACCGGGTTTGCCGGGCGGCGGAGACTACCACGCCGTTGACGACGGGAACGGCGGCCATGTATGCGAGGCGGCAGGAATAGTTCGTCAAACGGCGATCCCGATTTGACGAACAATTCCTGGATGTCCGCCCGGGTCGATCGCCTATACTCGCCCGCCAATGACCGACAATCACGAAGAAAAATCCTGGACTACCAAGGCATCCGTCTACCTCGGCACTGCCGAAAGCTCGGTGCTCGTTCTGATCGGCATCGCCCTGGTTCTGGTGGCCGGACTGCTGCTCTACTCGAGCATGCACGACCTCTGGGAAGCCACCGCCGGCGGCCCAAAGAGCATCGAGCACAAGTCGATCGAGATCCTGAATACGGTCCTCCTGGTGATGATGACGATGGAGATCGTCTACACGGTGGCCATCTCGCTCAAATCCCATACGCTCAACGCCGAGCCGTTTCTCATCATCGGCTCCATCGCCGCCATCCGGCGCATGCTGGTCATCACCGCCACCTCGACGGAGACCGAGACCAACCCGGCCATCTTTCACAATACCCTCGTGGAGCTCGGCCTGCTCGCCGCAACGGTGGTGGCCATGACCGTTGCCATCTGCATCCTCCGTTTCAGCCATCGAAAGTATGTCGAGAGCTCGGCCCAGACGGATTCTCATTCCTGATCAAAAAGGCTTTAACCACAGAGGCACAGAGGACACAGAGAAAAAAGGATGAAATCTGAAGGATGAAGGATGAATGCGCTGTTTGATTCATCCTTCATCTTTCTGCCTTCATCCTTTGGTTTCTCTGTGTTCTCTGCGCCTCTGTGGTTGAAAGTCTTTGACTCTTACGCCGGCGCCGGCACCATCGCCGCGGCGCGCGCGGCCTTCTTCTTCATCCCCACGCTGAGCAGCCAGTAGAACGCGGCGGCGGCCAGGACGAGCATGGTGATGCCGATGAACGGGCGGTAGAACACCCAGGCGATGGCAATCGTCAGGAACGACAGAATGGCCGCGCCGAGGAAGGCGAAGAGGCCGATGCCGGCGCCTAACATCGTGCCGAAGAGCGGCACGACGTCGGCGAAGACGACGATCGGCCGGAAGAGCATGAAGATGCCGAGGAACATCAGGAAGAACCCGCCGATGCGGATCAGCCAGGTCATGAATGTGTTCGCATCCTGCGCCTTCTTGAACATCTGCGGCGCGGTGAGGCTCCCTTCCTCGACGAGCAGAATCGTGGTGCCCGTGGCGGTCTGATAGGGAGCGAATGTCTGGCCAGTCTGAACGCCGACCAGGCTGACCGTCGACGGGTTCACGACCTGAAAGGAGATCCGTACGTCGCCGACCTTCGGCGTGGCCGGGTCCTCTCCCTGATAGAACTTCCCGCCGGCGACCTTGAATTTGTCCTTCACCTCGGCGGGGAGCTTTTCGGCAGCCGCCGCGTCCACAGGGAAGTCGGTGGTGTTGGTCAACTGTCCGATCTGGGCCGGCGACATCGTGAAGGCACCGACGGTGACCTGGTTGGCGGTGAATGTCTTCGTCGCAAACTGCGGCGCATCCGGGTTTTCATGCCCTTCGGGGTGTTTGAACTGGGAGGAGTCGATCCTGCCCTCAGCCCATTCCTTCTTGTACTCCCAGGTCTTTACCGTCTCCGTGCCGCCGCCGATCTTGCTGCGCGACTCGCTCTTCTCGTGCTCTTTCCACTGAAACATCTCCACGGTGCGGATCAGCTTCACCGCCGTGGCCTGCACGGCGAGCTCGTCGTCCGCGACCGGAGCATCAGTTTTGACCGGGCCACTGACGTGAATCAGCTTCCCTTCCTTCCCCGCATCGACGGCGTCCGCCGGCACCGAGACGACGGCCCCCTGCCCCTCGGTCAATCCCTTGGATGTACGGACCGCCCGTCCCTCGTTCCAGAACAGCAGCGGGAACGAGACCACGAAGAGAACGAAGCCGAACAGGACGCTCTTGATCGAGCCGAACAGGTTGGAGCCCCACGAGGTGCTGGTGGTGGATGTGAAGGTGTCAGGCATGACTGCGTCTCCTCAATTTTCTGATGATGGAACGTTCGATTCAGAGCACGTAAATCAGAAGCAGCGCGACGTAGGCCAGCGGGAACAGGAAGGCCGAGGCCCGATCGAGCAGCTTCTGCACATTCTCCTTGCCGGCGTACCCGAGGTTGATGGCCACGATCGTCTGCAACGTCGCGCCGAAAATGAAGCTCGAGCTGAGGATGATCACCCGATCCGACATCGTGGTGGCGTTCGTGTCGGGGAGCATGGCATTGATGGCAAAGGTCGCCGCCGCCGCCGCGAACACGGAGCCCACGCAGAGGCTGATGCGTGGCCCCGTTTCCTTGGGACGGATCCAGAAGGCCAGCCAGGAAATGATGGTGGCCACGAAGATCGTGAAGAACACCTTGAAGATGCGGCCGACGTGCCCTGGACGTCTGATCTCCACAGTCGACACGAACCTCGAGTATGACGTAGCGTTCCCCCTCGGAACCGAGGTGTCGCCGTAGTTGGTGGCGTATTCATGCGTGGTCACCGATGCCGATGTCCCTTTGACCAGCCATCCCGGCACTTCGACGGTGGGGCTGGCGGCACTGTTGATCGTGTCCGGCACGTAGACGAGCAGGTTGTCCTCGTTCTCGTTGTCCTCGATCTCCAGCGTCAGATGGTGGTCGTCGAGCGGGTACCGGCGCAAGTCCCAGAACTTGGTGATGGTGGCCAGGATGCGCGCCGAGGCGTAATGGACACCGCCTCCGAGATCCTTCTTCACGATGCCGGTGCGCGAGGTGATGCGTCCGTTGGCCAGGTCGAAGGTATCGAATGGCTTGACGTCGCCTTTCCAGCGAAACCAGATGTAGAAGTCAGCCGTGAACTGGTTGCCCTTCAAGTCCATGGCCAGGATCTGATTGATGTAGGTGCCGACCTCGACAGGGACCGGCCCCTTTTCGGGTGGAGCGGCGACGCCGGGCCCCTTCTGCTCCGAGGCAGTCGCCGTCGCCGTGGCCGATGACGACTTCTCCCCTGCAACGGGCTTGTCGTCCGCCCACGCCGAAACAGAGACCAACGTAACCGCGCACACGAGCGCGGCAGCGCATCTGATTTTCATGAACCTCCCCCAGGGACCGATGGGCGACACGGTACGCGCCGCCCGATGTGGCGTCAATCGAAGAGTTGGGCGGCAGAAGCGCGTTCCGGTTCCACCATTTGTATGTGTTCCAATGCGAATAAAGATAGCGGCGTTCGCACAAAGCAAGTACCATCGCAAACGCTTGCGCGTTTCCGCAGGTCCCGGAGCGGCAGGCAAAATCAGAAAGAGAAGAGAGAGTCTATCTATGAAGAAGATGTCTGCCAAAGTACTGCTGCTTGCCCTGACGTTCACCACCCTGACCTTTGTTTCTGCCTTCGCCGACGAGCAGTACAAGTTCAAGGTCACCAACAACACCAAGGAAACGATCAAGAAGATCCTCGTGTCGGAAGACGGGAAGAAGTACGGTTTCTTCGACATCGGCAGCGGGATCAAGCCCGGCCAGACCGTCACGCTGGTTTGGGACAAGTCGACCAACAACGAAGACTGCAAGCAGCACGTCAAGGCCGTCTACGCCAGCGGCACGGAGTCGGAGCCGGCGATGTTCGATTTCTGTGACGCCGACGTCGACCTCGAATTCAACGACTAACGCTTCGCACCGGTAAGGTGGGGTGCATCGACGGCCCCACCTTACGTTCCGCTCTCCCCTTCCAGCTCCGCGATCACCTTCTTCATATCGGCCCACACGTCCTTTTTCGCCGACGGCGTGCGGAGCAGGTAGGCGGGGTGATACGTCGGCATGACTTTCACGCCGTTGTAATCGAGCCACTGCCCGCGCGCCGCGCTGATGCCGTAGGCCTTCCCGGTGAGGCTCTGCAGCGCGAACTTCCCCAGTGTCACGATCACCTTCGGCTGGATGATCTCCACCTGGCGCCGGATATAGGGATGACAGGCCTCCAGCTCGTCTGGCTCGGGATTCCGGTTCTCGGGCGGACGGCACTTGATGACGTTGGCGATGTAGACGTCGTCGCGGGTCAGCTTCATCGCCTTGATGATGTCGGTGAGAAGCTGGCCGGCCCGGCCGACGAACGGCTCCCCCTTCAGATCCTCGTCGCGGCCCGGCGCCTCACCGATGAACATGAGATCGGCATTCGGATTCCCGACGCCGTAGACGACCTGCGTGCGCGATTTGGAGAGCTTGCATTTCTCGCAGACGACGGCGATGGCTTTGAGATCGGCGAGCAGCGATCCGGCCTCGGACTGCTCGTTGTCCGCGCTTCGCGCCGTGTCGGTTGCCGGTTTGCTGACGTCGAGGTGGGTGAAGCCGAGGTCGCGGAGAAGAGTCAGCTCGTAGCGGAGATCGTCGCTGTTCATTCTGGCGATAGTACTGCGCTCCGCGCGTTGTCTGCGGCTTCGCCGCGTTGTCGGTTGTCTGCGCGTGGCGCGTGGCCGGTTCGTTTGCAATGGCGTGACCTTAGCGAAATCGAGCCTCGGCGTCTCGCGCGGTCGGGCGGCGGTTCCCGGAGCGCTGGCGTCTCGCCGGCTGTCCCGGCGTGCGTCCCGCCGCCGGGTTAGCGGCGAAGTTAGGCGTCTTGCCGGTTTGGTAGAGAGACGCCCCGGGCCATCGTCAGGGGCCACCCGGCGAGATGCAGCGCTCCGGGAACCTCCGCCGCCCGCCCGGCAAGACTCCAAACATTTTCGGTAACCCGGCGGCGAGACGCACGCCGAGCCAGCCGGCGAGACGCCAGCGCTCCGACCCGACCACGCGCGGCGCGCAGACAACCGACAACGCGGCGAAGCCGCAGACAACGCGCGCAGCGCAGTTACAACCGCTCCACGACCAGATCCAGTATCCGGTTCGCGATCACGATCTTCGCCGCGCGCTCGATCTTCGTCGAGGAGCCGTCGCGGGCGATGACGGTTACGGCGTTCTGATCGGAGTCGAAGCCGATGGAGGGGTCGGCGACGTCGTTGGCGACGATGAGGTCAGCGTTCTTGCGGACCAGTTTCTCTCTGGCGTTCGACTCCACCGAGTCGGTCTCGGCGGCGAAGGCGACGATGAACGGGCGGGTCGGCGAGGCGCCGATGTCCGCCAGGATGTCGGGCGCCTTCTTCAACGTCAGCGTGGTCTCATCGACGTCTGCATGCTTCTTGATCTTGTGATCGGCGACGGCGACGGGCGTGAAGTCGGCCACCGCGGCCGCCTTGACGACGATCTGCTGCGAGGGCAAGGCCTCCATCACCGCCTTGTGCATCTCCGCGGCCGTGATCACCCGCGTGAGGGCGACGCCGGCCGGAGCGGGAATGGCGGTCGGTCCGGAGATGAGCGTGACCTTTGCTCCCCTCCTGCGCGCGGCTTCGGCGATGGCATAGCCCATCTTCCCCGAGGAGCGGTTGGAGATGAAGCGCACCGGGTCGATCGGTTCGCGCGTCGGGCCGGCGGTGACGAGGATCGATCGCCCCTCGAGGTCGCGCGTGGCGAACTGCTGCTTGACGAAATCGGCGAGCACGGGCGGATCGGGCATCCGTCCCGAGCCTTCATCGCCGCAGGCCAAAAGACCGCTGTCCGGATCGAGGACGATGACCCCACGCTCGCGCAGGACGACGAGATTCATCTGCACCGCCGGATGCTGGAGCATCGAGGTGTTCATCGCCGGCGCGACGACGATAGGACCGCGGTGGGCGATGGCATACGTCGAGAGCGCATCGTCGGCAAGACCGACGGCGAGCTTGGCCAGCATGTTGGCCGTAGCCGGCGCGATGAGAAGCAGATCGGCCCAGCGGGCCAGCTCGATGTGATCGACGCCGCCGTGTCCGGAGTGGCCCCATTGTTCGATGATGACGCCGTTGCCGGAGACGGCTGCCAGCGACAGCGGCGATACGAACCGCGCGGCGTTCGGCGTGAGGATGACCCGCACCTCGGCGCCGACATCGCGCAGGCGCCTGACGACGTCCGGCGCTTTGTACGCCGCAATCCCGCCGGTGACGCCGAGGACGATGTGCATGGTGGGTGGTGGGTGGGTTGCTGGGTTACTGGGTTACTGAGTTGTCGGTTATCGGTTGTCGGTTGTCGGAGATGTGTGCCTTTCCGCTGCTGACTGCCAGCGAAGCTGGCCTAAGATCGTAGCCCCCGGGCTTCAGCCGGGGGAATGCGGGTCATCAATTTTTCGGAGCCCGCTTCAGCGGGCGACAGAGAGGGTGTCGATCTTCGCTCTGTCGCCCGCTAAAGCGGGCTGTGCCAACCTGGGAATGCCTGTTTACCCCCGGCTGAAGCCGGGGGCTACGGATCTTAAGCCGGCTTCGCCGGCTCACGCTGGTCATCAGCGGAAAGCGCTTTCCCGACAACCGACTACCGATAACTGACAACCGATAACTGATAACCGATTACCGACAACAGATAATTTGACAACCGATAACCGATAACCGATAACCCCAGTAACTCAGCAACCCCAGTAACTCAGCAACCGCGCTACTCCGTTTCCAGCGCCGTGGTCTCTTCTTCCGGCGGCGTGAGCTGCCACTTCACCTGTTTCTTCTCGATCTCTTCCATGGCCACGCGCGTCGGCTTGGTGTGCTTGCTTCTGCTCTTCGGCGCGGATCCCTGCACGAGCTGCTCGGCGCGCTTGGCTACGAGCAGTACGTAACGGAACTTGCTGTCAATGCCCTCTGGCAAACCTTCCATCTCGCTCCTCCTTCAGACGCTCGGCCATCGTGGTGATCGCTTCGAGCGCTGTCTTCGTCTGCAATTTCTTTGCGATGATCGCCGCCTTCAGACATTCGGCGGCGACGTTCAGCTCATCGTTGATGATGACGTAGTCGTAAAACTCTTTGCCGGCGTCGATCTCGTCGACCGCCTTTTGTAAACGCGTCTGAATCTCGTCTTCACTGTTCAGTCCGCGGTCGCGGAGCCGTTGCTCGAGATGGTCGAACGAGGGCGGAAAGATGAAGATGTTGAGCGACCGCGGCTCGAGATCGGCGTCTTCGGCGATCTGCCTGGCCCCCTGATAGTCGATATCGAGGATGACGTCCTCGCCCCGGTCGAGCCGTTCGAGAACCTCGGATTTCGAAGTCCCGTACCGCTGCTCATGAACGAAGGCCCATTCGATAAATTCCCCGCGCGCCACCATGGCCTCGAACTGTTCGGTGGGAACGAAGTGATAACTGCGGCCGTCGACCTCGCCGGTGCGCGGCTTGCGCGTGGTGTGCGAGACCGAGAAGTAGAGGGTGATTCCAATCGGTTCGAGCTGCCGGCGGACGGCGTTGATCAGCGTCGTCTTTCCGGCACCCGATGGGCCCGAGACGATGAATAGCGTCCCATCGGGGTGGAAGTTACTCGACATTCTGTACCTGCTCGCGTATCCGCTCGACCTCGGTTTTCAATTCTACAACGAGGGTCCGCAGCGCCGCGGAGCGCGACTTCGAGCCCATGGTGTTGACCTCGCGCAGCATCTCCTGCGAGAGGAAGTCGAGCTTCTTCCCCGCGGCCTCGCCGCCGCTCACGGCCTTCTCGGCCTGCTCGACGTGATGCGCGAGCCGCGTCAGCTCCTCGGCCACGTCGCCTTTCTCGACCATGATCACCACTTCCTGGGCGATGCGGTCCTGGTTGACCTCGACGCCGGCCACCTTGGCGATCTCCTGCACGCGCGATTGGTAGGAAGCCAATAGCTCCGTGCGGATATCGTCGCGATGCAGGGCCAGCCGCTGCTGCAACTCCCGGATCGTCTGCAGGCGGGCGGTGATGTCGGTGTGGAGCGAGACGCCTTCGCGGACGCGCATGTCGCGCATCTGCGCCAGCGCCGAACGGACCAGCGCCGCGAGCGCCTCGCGCTCCTCTTCGGTGATCTCCGAGTCGATCGCTTCGACCTGGAGGAGATCGGGAATGCGCAGCAGATCGCCGCCGGAGAACGTCGATCCCAGCCCGAGCTCCTCGGCGATGGCGCGCAGTTGCGGAACCACGGTGTTGGCGATCTGCGTGTTGATGCGGACGCTGTAGTCGGGCTGCGCCGTCCGCTGCACGCGGATGGAGATGTCGACCTTTCCTCGGGCGAAGGTGTCGGAGGCGAGGGCGCGCACCATGGCCTCCGCTTCCCACAGGTATTCGGGGATGCGTACCGAGGTCTCGAGAAAGCGGTGATTGACGCTCTTGGCGGTGATCGCCACAAAGTAGCGCGCCGAGAGGGCGCCGGCAGCACGGCCGAAGCCGGTCATCGATGTGATCATTCGTTTACCAACCGTTCCGCTTCATCCGCAAGCTCGTTCATGGCGCGCTCGAGGCGTTCCCTCGCTTCCGCCACATCGTCGCCGCGAGCAACGCTGAACGGCGGGCCGTAGAGGAAAAGTGCACGCGAGAACGGCATCGGGACGACCATCGAGTCCCACGACCGCAGAAGTTTTTTTTTTGCGCCGCGAAGGCCACAGGCACGATCGGCAATCCGGTGGCCTGTGCCGCGTAGATGACGCCGTCTTTGGCCACGCGCGGCGGCCCCTTCGGACCATCGGGCGTGAAGACGATGTTTTTTCCCTCGCGAGCGGCGCGGATCATCTCACGAAGCGCCGGCGTGCCGCCGCGCGTCGAGGAGCCGCGGGCGGACTCGACGCCGTAGTGATCGAAGACGCGGGCGATGTACTCGCCATCTTTCGAGCGCGAGATCATCACCACGATCGGCCGCCGATACGCCGAGTGCAGCATCAGCAGAAGATGGGCGTGCCAGAAGGCCAGGATGTACTGCGGCTGCGATTCGAGGTTCTCGGCGTGGAGATGACGCACGCGTAGCGTGGCGTGCAGCACGCGAATGAAGATCGATCCCAGCCAGGCTACAAATTTCATTAAGCGATCGCTCCGGTAGGGAGCGCGTCATCGGCGAATTGCAGATCGTACAGCTTGCGATAGATGCCGCGCCGTGCCAGGAGCTCTTCGTGCGGACCTGTCTCGACGATCGCTCCCCTGTCCAGAACCACGATCTTGTCGGCACTACGGATCGTAGAGAGCCGGTGGGCGATGACCAACGTGGTCCGTCCCTGCATCAGACGCTCCAGCGCCCCCTGCACCAGCCGCTCGGACTCGGTGTCGAGCGCCGAGGTAGCCTCGTCGAGGATGAGGATGGGCGGGTCCTTGAACAAGGCCCGGGCGATGGCCAGCCGCTGGCGCTGGCCGCCGGAGAGCAGCACGCCGCTCTCGCCGATCTCGGTGTCGTACCCATGCGGCATGGCCATGATGAAGTCGTGCGCGTTGGCCGCTTTCGCCGCTTCGACGACGCGCTTTTCGTTCGCATCGTCGAGACCGTAGGCGATGTTGTTGCGCACGGTGTCGTTGAAGAGGACCACTTCCTGCGTCACCAGTCCCATGAGACCGCGGAGCGAGGAGAGCTTCACGTCGCGGATATCGTGGCCGTCAATCGTGATCCGTCCGCCATTGACGTCATAGAAACGCGGCAGGAGGTTGACGAAGGTCGACTTGCCGGCGCCGCTACCTCCGACCACTGCGACGATTTCGCCCGGCGCGACGTTCAGGTCGACGTGCGTCAGCACCGGCTCGGCCTGGTAGCGGAACGACACGCCTTCGTATCGGATGCCGCTTCCGACCGAGGAAATGGAGATCGCGCCCGGCCGGTCCTCGACCTCGTTGGGAATGTCGAGCATCCGGAAGACACGCTCGGCGGCGGAGAGCGCGGTGTTGACGGACAGGTTGACCTTGTTGAGTTTCTTGATCGGCTGGTACATGGCCGCGAGCGCGGTCATGTAGGCCAACAACTGCCCCAGGGTCATGGTGTGATTGGCGATCCGGCGATAGGCGTAGGAGAAAACCGCCAGCGCAACGATGCCGGTGACCAGATCCATCACCGGCGAGGAGAGCGCCTGGGTCTTCTGCGCCTTCAGGTTCGAATTGAGGTGGCGTTTGGTGGCGTTGCGGAAACGGAGGATCTCGAACCGCTCCATCGTGAACGCTTTCACGATGCGGACGCCGCGGATCGTCTCTTCGAGCAGCGTGGCCATGTCTGCCATTCGCTCTTGCGAGCGGTGCGTTGTCCCACGAAGACGTCTGCCGAGGTAAACGACGGGGTAGACCATCACTGGCGCGACGACGAACGTAATCAGCGCCAGCTCCGTATCTTTACAGAAGACGTACCCCAGCAGGAAGGCCAGCGTGAGCGATTCCTGAAAGAGATCGCCCATGCGCGTCGATACGGCGGCCTGGATGGCGTCCGCGTCCGACACGATGCGGCTGACCATCTCGCCTGTCGATCGCTCCGAGAAGAAGCGGTGACTTTGATGGATGAGCCTCTCGTACAACTCGTTGCGCAAGTCGCGCACCGTGGACAGGCCCACTTTCTGAAAGGCGTACTCGGAGAAGAATGAAGCGACGGCCCGCAGCACGAAGACCACCAGCAGCGCCAGAAGGAGCCGCCGGAATTGCGTTTTGCTCTTGGCCGCATCCCACCAGGTCCGAAAGCGATGATTGGTCTGATCGATGTGGTCGATGATCCAGCCGCGCTTTCCTTCCGGGAGATCGCGGTTGAGCACGGTGTTGAGAATGCCGGCCTTGACCGCTTCCTCGCGTGTCGGATGCGCTTCTCTGGCCGTTGTCGATTGCGGCGCGAGACTGTCGAAGAGCGGCTGGACCAATCCAATCATCGCCGTCTGGGTAACGGCAAAAATGATCATCGAGCCGAATGCGAGCGTCGCCCACGCTTTGTAATGGCGTAGATAGTGGTAGAGCCTGCGAAGGACCTTCATCGATTGACGACTTCCATGATTGCTTCGGCAGCGCGTCGGGCCGCGCCGGCATCGCCAAGTTTACTCCGCACCGCCGCAAGCTCTTCGACGACGCGGCCGTAGTTGGCCGGATCGAGCAGCGTGCGCGTCTCCGCGGCGATTCGTTCTCCGTTCACGTCGCCTTGAATCAGTTCGGGGACGATTTGCTTCCCGGCCACGATGTTGATCAGGCCGAAATGGGGGATGGTGACGACCATTCTGCCGAGCCAGTAGTTGGCCAGCGAGAGCCGGTACATGACGATCACCGGCGTCCCCAGCACCGCGCACTCGAGCGTGGCCGTGCCGGATGAGGAGAGCGCCACGTCGGCGGCGGCGATGGCTTCGCTGTTCTCCTCCGAGACAATGCGTACGTTTCTGCCGGCGGCGAACCGGTCGATCAGGGCACGGGGAATCGTCGGCGCCTGTACGACGCAGGCGTCGATGGGGCGCTGGCGCGCCAGCACATCGACCGCATCGAGCATCGGCGGCAGCAGCGACACGACCTCGGCGCGCCGCGAGCCGGGGAGCAGCGCGATGCGGGTGACGCCGTCCTGTTTCGGCGGACGCCTGATGTGCCCGATCTCTTCGATGAGGGGATGGCCCACGTACGCCACCTCGATGCCGTGCTCCCGGTAGAAGGTCTCCTCGAACGGAAAGATGACGATCATCCGGTCGACGTACTTCGCCACCTGCCTGACCCTGCCGCGCCGCCA
>Ga0247680_1000314_pt1 | contig 14589 bp, 16 predicted proteins | sample CNK21_metaG_FD_182803 | JGI IMG/M metagenome (GOLD analysis project Ga0247680, IMG submission 182803) | Soil microbial communities from Purdue University Martell Research Forest, Indiana, United States - CNK21 | ecosystem: Environmental > Terrestrial > Soil > Temperate forest > Bulk soil...
GACAACATTCACAGCGGCCATCCGCATCACGCCATCGACATCCTCGCCCCGCGCGGCACGCCGGTGCTCGCCGCGGTCGATGGAACGATCCGGAAGCTCTTCGAGAGCCGCGCCGGCGGACTGACGATCTACGAGTTCGACCTGGCCACCGAGCGGAGCTACTACTACGCGCATCTCGACGCCTACGCGAGCGACGTCGTCGAAGGGATGCGCGTGAAGCAAGGCGACGTCATCGGCTACGTCGGCACGACCGGCAATGCGCCGCCGGAAACGCCGCATCTGCACTTCGCCATCACGTTACTGCCGCCGAACAAGGCGTGGTCGAAGGGCGAGGCGATCGATCCGTATCCGATCCTCGTCGCGCGCGGAGTGACGCGGACGGAGTAGGACCAGTGGATTAGTAGATCAGTAGATCAGGATCACCGCATTCCTAATCCACGAATCACTGATCCACTTGTTTGGCTGACGGCATTTCGCTCGCGATGACCTGTTCGCGGATGCTCTGCCGCGTAGGGAACCCCGCCACCATCTCGTCGACGCCGACGTGAAGAGCACGGGCGATGGCCACGACGATCTCCAGGTTCGGAGCTTTCAGTCCTCTCTCCATTTCGCCGATGAAGGTGTGGCTGAGGCGGGTGAAGGCGCCGAGCTCCTTCTGGGTGATGCCCCGCTGCATGCGTATCCATTTCAGCGTCGAACCGAAAATCTCAGCTACCGTTGCCATCGCAGCCTCCTCGCAAACACTTCAGCGTTGATGAACAACGCTTCAGCATTGATCATGAAGGGTTCAGTCTAGCAAGAAAACGCTTCAGCGTTTTTGAATAACAAGAAAGCGTTTTGAGAGAACAAAATACGTTACTCGATCTTCGATCGACAGCTCAAAGGCAATGCTAAAGCGTGTTTCGTGAATGCTTTAGCGCGACTGCAGAATGAACTTTACTTGTTCATCAATGCTGAAGTGTTACTTCAAAATGCTGAAGTGTTATTTCGAAACGACGAAGTGTTCTTCGGGAAGGCTGAAGCGTTGATGAAGATGGTTTTCCTTCCTGTTTCCAAGCGGAGACCGCTCGTACTTGCGGGTACGTATTTGGCGATCCATCTCGAAGGTTTATCCGCAGATGGACGCAGATGAAAGGCACTCCTATCCGCGTACATCTGCGTCATCGGCGGATGGTCTTTCTCAGTACGGCCACGCGAGCACAGCCGCGAAGCCGGGGATCTCCCTCGCCAGCCACTCCGACTGCGCCGACATGAGATCGCGCAACTCGCGCGCCAGCACCGTGTCGACCGACTTGCCATCCCGCGCCGCCAGCTTCTCCAACGCTACGACCTCCATCCGCGGGATGCGCACTTCCAGATCGGCGAGCCGTAACAGCTCCGGCAGCGCTTCCGCCACCTCGGCACCGAGCGCCGCCTCGATGTCCGCCTGTTCCCAGAAGTCCATCGCGAACGAAACCAGCTCTTCCCACGGCAGCACAACCGCACCTCGGCACTCGATCCCTTCCAGCTCCCCGACCTCCATCCAGCCGAGAACGTCATCGACACTCATCCCGATCGCCTCCGCCGCTTCGATCGAGGAGTAGGTGGGGGTGGAGGAAGAGGTGGCGGATCTTCGAAACGGTTGACAGGTCAGGCTGACTCGCATCAGTGTCTTTGCCAAGCATCATGGATGGAGTCTACGCCAATGATGCTGTGCAATCAAGCACCAGATGAAACGCGACGAGGCGCTGAAGACGCTCGGTCGGCGAATCGCCGCCCTCCGCCGGGAGAAAGGCCTCACGCAGGAAGCCCTCGCTGAAGCGATGGGCGTCTCGCGGAATCATGTCGCGGATATCGAGCTGGGGGCGCGGAACACGGGTGTGTGGAGTCTGCTCCTCGTGTGTCGAGCGCTCAAGATGTCGCCTTCGGAGATGTTCGCGGACTTCAAGTTTCCGGAAGAACGGCGGCGCCGAAAATGAACGTCTCTTACCACGGTTTGCTCTAACCAGCTTCCGATTCAGGAGTGCGCGGAATCGTCGTGCGATCGTAATTCGGCCTTCGCTGCCAAACCTTTCTCTAAGTCCGGTGCTCCTCTGATCTTCAAATCGCAGGACGAGTCAGACCTTTGTTTCGCGGGTGCCGAACATCCGAATACTTGACGCACCGTATACCTGTGCGATATACGTAGGAGGTGAACAGCCTTGATCCTTCAACGTGGGAAGGATGCGACTGGGACGATGGAAACATCGGTAAGAACTGGACGAAGCATCGAGTTACGGATTGGGAGATCGAAGAAGTTTTTCTCAACGAGCCGATCGCGTTTGGATACGATCCTGCCCACTCCGGCAGTGAGGGCAGATACTACGCTCTCGGTCAGACCAACCGGGGACGCTGGCTGTTCGTCGGGTTCACCGTACGCGGTAACCTGGTCCGTCCGATAACGGCTCGCGACATGAACGCGCGGGAGCGGAGATCCTATGAAACCTCGAAAGAAGATACCAACGTTCAAGGATGAAGACGCCGAGCGCGAGTTCTGGGCGAAGGCGGATTCAACCGAGTACATCGACTGGTCCAAGGCGAAAAGGATCATGTTGCCGAACTTCCGGCCTACGCTTCGGACCATCTCTCTTCGGTTGCCGGAATCGATGATCGCGGAGCTCAAGCTGCTCGCCAATCAGCGGGATGTTCCCTATCAATCGTTACTGAAAGTGTTCCTTGCGGAACGGATCAGCGAAGAGCGCGCGGGGCTGAGCGGCGCGAAGAAGCCAGCTTCCCGCAAGCGGGCTGGCTAACAGGCGTAGCGCCGCCGGAATCGCTGGCGGTTTTCGTCAAGACTCCCGATCCCCCAGAGAGGTGCTCGCCAATGAGTAATGCTTCAAGCAAGACATTCGATACGGTCGAAATGGTGAGAGCCGTTCGCGACGAATTGAGTGCCAGGATCGCGACGATGTCCGCTGACGAGGAGAATCGCTGGCTCCGCTCCACGGAGCTCTCCGATCCGACGCTAAGCCGCCTCATGAAGCTGGCTGACCGGCAAGGAGTGGTTGTCGACCGAGCGTCCGGTTCGTAGCGTGTAGGAACCGCGCGGCCTCACCCGCCCACCTACGACACCCTCTTCAACGCCTCGGCCACATCATTCTGATTCGGGCTCAGCTTCAGCGACGCGGCGTAGCTCGCTTTCGCCTCCGCCTTCTTCCCCTGCTTCTCGAAGATCCGGCCCAGCCAGTAGTGGGCGCGGGCCAGCGAGGGCTCGTTCTCCTTTGGTGAGTAGGTGAGGTACTTGCGCAGGAGCTCCTCGCCGTGCACGGGATCTCCGTAGAACACCGTGATTTGTCCGGCGCGGAAGTACGAAGGCATATAGGCGGGGTCAACCTTCAGCGCGGTCTGGTATTCGTCGCTGGCGGCTTTGTAGTCTTTGGCGTTGAAATAGACGAAGACGCCGACGTCGAGGTGGGCGCGCGCCGACTTTGGGAACTCCTTGACCTCGTCGAGGTACTCCTTCTTCGCCTCCTCGGTCTTTTTCTGATTCGAATAGATGAACGCGGCGGCGCGATGGCCCATCAGCGGATCGCGCTTCCGGATCTCCGCGGCCTGGGCGAAGGCCTTGTCGTAGCTGCCGCCCATGATGCCTGGCGCGAATGCGTAGTACTGAAGGAGGGCGAAGCGGGCTTCGAGGTGGTTCGGATCGAGCTCGACGGCCTTCTCGAACTCGTCGCGGGTCTTCCCCGCCAGCGAGGCCTGTCCGAAGATACTCGCTTTCTGGGCCTGCGATCCGTAGGCGCTGCCGAGCAGGTAATGCGCCTCGGCGCTCTTCGGATTCTGCGCCACGGCCTTCTCGAACAGCGTGGCCGCGGCGTCGTCATCGTTCCGCGCCATCGCGGCGCGTCCCTGGTCGAGCAGCGAGCTCTGGGCGAAAAGAGGGAGGGCCATCAGGCCTATCATCACGGCGATCGTGCGATGCATAGAACCCGTGTACGCAATTTGCGTAATGGGGGTTTCGCGTCAGCTAGAATGCCCGCTCCTTTTCGATGACCGAAGCAATCGCCCTCAGCACCCGCCCGACCATTCCGATCTACGACGCCCGCGCGCTGGTGGCGGCCTCGGAGCGTGCCCTTGCCGAGGCGCGGCGCAGGGTGGCCGAGATCGAGCGGCTGCCGCTGGAGAAGGTCACACCCGAATCGGTGCTCGATGCCTGGGACCAGATGTCCATGATGATCGAGGATGTGCATGGCCCGATCTCGCTGCTCAACAGCGTCCATCCGGACGCCGAGGTGCGCGACGCCGGCGACCGAACGCTGATCGAAGAGTCGGTCTTCATGACCGAGCTCTTTCAGAACGAGCAGCTCTACGAGCGCGTACGGCGCGTGGTGACGCACACCAACGCCCAGAAGCAGCTCAAGAAGGATCTGCTCGAAGCGTTCGAGGACAGCGGCGTGGCCCTTCCGGCGGAGAAGCGTGACCGCTTCAAGGCCATCTCCGAGCGCCTCATCGAGCTGTCGCAGGAGTTCAGCAAGAACATCCGCGAGAACAAGACCGTCCTGAAATTCAGCAGCGAGGAGTGCAAAGGGCTGCCGCAGTCGTATCTCGATCGCGTGCCGCACGACGAGGAGGGGAACATCGTCGTCGGCTTCGACTATCCCGACTTCGTGCCCTTCATGGCCAATGCGGTCAGCGAGCAGGCGCGGAAGCGGTACTACATCGCCAACATGAATCGCGGCACGGCGCGCAATCTCGCGGTCCTCGACGAGATCGTCTCGCTGCGGAAAGAGATCGGCGATCTCTACGGCGTCCCCAGCTACGCGCACTACGTCACCAAGCGGCGGATGGTCGAGAACCCCGAGACGGTGATGCGCTTTTTGAACGAAGTGAAGAGCCGCGTCACCGAGGCCGAGCTGCGAGACCTGCGGCAGCTCGCCGAGATGAAGGCGGAGCTGACCGGTCTGCCGGTCGATCAGGCATCGATCGAGCGCTGGGACGTCGTCTATTACCGCGAGCGGCTGCGGGAGAAGCGCTACGCCGTCGATCAGGAAACGCTGCGCGAATACTTCCCCACGCTGCCGACCGTGAACTGGATGCTCGACATCACCGAGCGGCTCTACTGCGTTCGCTTCACCGAGGCCATCGTTCCGGTGTGGCACGACGACGTGAAGTACTACGACGTCGCCGACGCCGTTTCCGGCGAGCGGATCGGCGGCATCTACCTCGATCTCTATCCGCGCGCGGACAAATACAAACACGCCGCGGCGTGGCCGGTGCGCGGCGTCTCGCGCAACGAGGGCCGCCAGCCCATCAGCGTCCTGGTCACGAACTTCAACCGGCGGGGACTCACGCACAGCGAGCTGGAAACGCTGCTGCACGAGTTCGGGCATGTCATGCACGGCGTGCTCTCCCGCACCGAGTACAACCAGCACTCCGGAACCAGCGTTGAGCGCGACTTCGTCGAGGCGCCGTCGCAGATGTACGAGGAGTGGGCCAGCCGGATGGAGAGCCTGATGCTGATGCGCAACCACTGCGCAACCTGTCCGCTCATCGATGAGTCGCTCGTGCAGAGAATCCGCGCCGCCAAGAAGTTCGGCTCAGGAATCGACTACGGGAGACAGCTTCTGTACGCGAGCTTCGATATGGCGCTGTCGGGAGAGGAAGTGGGGAGTCGGGAGTCGGGAGCCGGTGAAGCGGTTGTCGGTTGTCGGTTATCAGTTGTCGGAGCAACGACCGGCGGCGTTTCCCCGACAACCGACAACCGACAACCGACAACCGCTTCATACGCTCCGACCCCCGACCCCCGACAACCGACATCCCCCTCCCTCTCCCTCCGCCTCTGGAGAGACATGGAGCGCTCCACTCCCATGGGCTACGTCGAGGGCTCCGAGTTTCCCGGCACCTTCGAGCACATCGCCAGCGGGTACGCGGCCGGGTACTACGGATACATGTGGGCGAAGGTCATCGCCCTCGACCTGATCTCGGCGTTCGGTTCCAACGTCATGAACGAGGCCATCGGCCGCCGTTTTCGCGAGATGATCCTCTCGCGCGGCAGCGAAGAGCCCGCCCGCGACCTCGTCGAACGGTTCCTCGGGCGGCCCGTTTCGAGCGATGCCTTCTTCGCCGAGATCCGCGGCGAATAGACTTATTCGCACAAGGGTTGTATCGTATGCATCTATGAGGAACCTTCCTCATCCTTCAGGCCGCCTGAGCTGAGTCAGCGCCTCTGAACCTCAATCTTCTTAGCAAACGATCTTTCCATGCCGCTCGAAGTGTGCCGGTGGAAAGAGCAGGAGCAAACCCAATGAAGGTCTATTTCGGAAATCTACCCAAGGATATCGATGACGCAAAGCTCGGCGAGATCGTGAAGCCGTTCGGCGCCGCCACGTCGGCGGAAGTGGTCAAGGATCGCGTCACCGGAGCATCGAAAGGCTTTGCCTTCGTCGAGTTCGCCAGCGATGACGAGGCCCATGCCACGATCAATGCCCTCAACGGCAAGGACATGAATGGCCAGGCCGTCGTCGTCAACGAGGCGAAATCGAAGAAAGACGCACCGAAGGCTGTCGCTGCTGTCTAACCCCTAAGAAGGAGCTGTGCATATGACGAACGTGTTGAAACCGAAGCGCGCCCCGAAGGTTACTGTCTCGGAGACCAACATCCGGAAAGCGGCTGCCCGCTTGATGCAGCGTCCGCTTGTCTCACCCGAGGTGCAGTACATCCAGCGCGTCCTCGGCGCCACGGCAACGCAGGACGCGGTCGACGAAAAAGTCATCGCCGTCCGCAAGATGCCGTGGTCGAGCATCGTCATCCCGGAATGACATAGGGCGGTTCGCCGCCCTATGTCAGCGACGGAGCGCTGGCGTCTCGCCGGCTGGCCCGGGGGCGTCTCGCCCCCGGCGTGCAAGACTCCACACATTCGCCTGTAACCCTCAGCGGCGAGACGCCAGCGCTCCGGCGAAAACCATCGGCGTTTTACCTGATCGCGCTGACTTCCACCTCCGCGTTTCCGGTCGCCAGCGCGTGGACGATGATGCCATTGGCATCGAGCACCAGCGAGCCCGGCTCGATGGCGTCGACGTGGCCGCGCATCATCACGCCCGGCGCCAACGGCCGCGTCACGGCGCGCGCGATCTCCCCGCGAATGGATTCGATCTGCGGCGCCACGGACCAGTGCGCCGATTTGGCCAATGTCTCGCGCAGCTTCTCGTGCGCGATGCGGTCGGCGATGCGGATGAACGGGTTCTTCCGCCGGGGATCGAGCGAGTACGTGAGGTTCTCCAGCGAGACCGTGCGCGTGGCGGCGTCGAAAAGCGGTGTTCCCTCGAGGTAGACCAGGCCGCTGTAGCGCTTGAGGAACGAGGCGTGGTAGTTGACGTTCAACTCGATGGAGACGCGGCCGTCCGCCGCCGGCCCCAGGCGGATGGAACCGACCGCGACGCCTTCGTAGGTCTGCTTCGCGAAGTTCTCCGCCATCAGTCGATTGGCCTCGGCGTAGGGCAGCTCGACGTCGAACGGGATGCGGATACCGCCGTTCGCCGCCTGAGCTACTCGCAAGGCCGGCAGCGGCTTCAGCGTCACCGGCGGGCGTTCGCCGACGACGACGCGCGTACGGGCTCGGAGCGTCAATGCGCTCGTGAGCGAGAGCCCTGAACCGGAGATCGGGCCAAGGGCGACATCCACCGGCTCCATGACCAGCCACGTGCGCGGGCCGATCGCGATCGGGGTCTGCAGCGCCGACCAGACCTGGTTGGCGGCCGGGCGGATGTTCGTCAAGCGAGGGGTGTTGGCGTCGATCGTCTTCACCGCCTGGCGCAATTGCTCGTTCACGATCGGACCGATCTTCCAGTCGGTGATGTCGATGTTGGCGAACGTAACCTGGCAACGGTTGGAGGAGAAGTCGGCCGGCATGGCGCGCGTCACGGAGCGAAGGCGCCAGTTGGCATCCCATTCCAGGTGCGATGAGAGCGAGATCCAGGCATCGCGCATCGGCTCGCCGAAGCCGCAGGAGATGCAGGGCCACATGATGATCTCTCCGCTGAACGGCTTCTGCGTCCGCCGGCAGCCCTCCAGCGCATAGTGGACGGTGGTCATGGCGTGGATGCCGCTGCCGAGGACGTTGAGCGTGATCGGATCGCGAACGACGCGGTACTTCATCCCGAACTGTTTCGCCGGATCGAGCTCGAAGGCATCCGTCTTCGCCAGATTCTTCGGCACCTGCGACTCCAGTTGCGGCAGCAGAGGCGCGAGCGACGTGCGGATCGGGATGACGATGGTGGAGAGCTCGGGCGGGGGAGGTGGTGGTGGCGGGCTCTGGATGGCCGCTGCGATGGCGAGGAGGGCTATGAACATGGTTGCTGGGTTGCTGAGTTGCTGAGTTACTTTGATCGCTTGGTTGCCGGAACAAGCGGCGCCGAATGATAAAGTCACTTGGCAACTGAGAAGCGGACAACCCAGCAACTCAGCAACCAAGCAACTCAGTAACCCAAATGTCCGACATCACCACACGCGGTATCCGCATCCAGGTCGAAAGCATGTACGTCGAGGAGCGGAGTGATCCGAAGGAGAGCTACTACTTCTTTGCGTATCACGTGGTCATCTCGAACGGCGGCGCCGAGGCGGCACAGCTCATCAGCCGGGAATGGGTCATCACCGATTCCGACGGAAACGTGGAGCGGGTACAGGGTGCCGGCGTGGTCGGCGAGACGCCGTTGTTACAGCCGGGTACGTCATTCGAGTACACCAGTTTCTGCCCGCTGCGGACCTCGATGGGCTCGATGCAGGGTGGTTACATGATGCGTCTGACCAGCGGGGAAACCTTCCGGGCGGAAATCGCACCCTTCACTCTCGCTGTTCCGGGCGTTGTCAATTGAAGGTTTCCGAGTGCGCCGGCCAGTCCAGATCTCATTCCTGTCCGTTTTCCTGACGCTTCTGACCGTGGCATTCGCGGCGGCGCTGGTGGTGCGCGTCCGCTCGTACTCGGTCAGGACCACCACCGAAACGGTGGAAGGGTCGACACAGGCGGCGCCGCAAGGAACGGTTGGAGGCGCACGCGGGCAACGAACCAGCTTCGTCCCACTTCCGGCCGATGGCGCAAACGGCACGTTCTCGTCGGCGGCAACGCCGAAGACATCGTCGTCCGCTTCGATCTCGCGCGCGCAGAAGCTCCGGGAGTTGCTCGCGCTCGGTGCGCCCCAATCGGCCACTACGGCGACGCCAACGGTGACGGTGCAGCCGAAGACCACGAAGACGGCGCCCCCTCCGCCGCCGGTAAAGCCGCAGTCGACGATCAGCAAGCTTCTCCAGCCGATCATGAATGCCTTCGGCTCGAAGCCGTCCACGACATCGCCGCCTCCCCAGTCGTCCAGCAACCAGGCGAAGACTCCGTCGAACGATCCGCGCGATCCGAACTCCGACACCACGCCGCCGCAGCTTCTCTCGATCGCGTTCGATCCTCCCCAGGTGCAGGACGGAGGCGACACCACGCTGATCATCACCGCCACCGACGACCTCTCCGGCATCCGCGGCATCTCCGGCACGCTGACCAGTCCCAACGGCAAGGCCGTGCAGGGTTTTGCACAGCAGCGCGACGGCGAGACCATGCGCTACATCAGCCGCATCCACATCCCCGAAAAAGCACAGGAGGGAATCTGGAAGGTGAGCTTTCTGACGATGAGCGACCTGGCCACGAACTCGGTCACGCTCAGCTACGCGCAGGGAACCCTTCCGCCGTCGGCGACGCTGAGAGTCACCTCGTCGGCATCCGACGAGACCCCGCCCACGCTGCGCAACGTCTGGCTGGAGCGCAGGGCCATGCGGATCGGCGAGCACAACACGCTCTTCGTCGACGCGCAGGACGACAAGTCGGGTGTTCATCTCGTGGCCGTGGTCTTCCTCAGTCCGTCGAAGCTGGCGCGCATCGGCGTCGGCTGCCAGAAGGGGACGAACGACGTCTGGCAATGCGACATCGCCCCGCCGCAATGCCTCGACTGCGGTGACTGGACCCTCGACCAGGTGCAGATATCGGACAACGCCACGAACTTCAACACCGTGCGCGGTGAGAATCCGGCTGTGGCCGCCATCCGCCTCAACATCTCCGGCGACAGTTGCGACAACACGCCGCCCGTGCTGCAGGGAGTGGCGCTGAGCCGCACGGAGGTCGTCATCGGCCGCGACGATCCGACGGTCGACGTCACCGTACTGGTCTCGGATGACGCCTGCGGCGTTGGCGGGGTGAGCGCGCAGATCGTCGGCCCCGGCACCAGTTCCAGCGGCCAGTACTTCTCGTTCACGCAAAAGGACGCCAACACCTTCATCGGCACGATTAAGCTCCAGGCCAACTTCGCGCGCGGCGTCTGGCGCATCTCGTCGCTGACCGTGAGCGACAAGGGGCAGAATCTGAAGATCTACTACGGCAACGACCCCCTGCTGGCCCACGCGGCGTTTACGGTGAAGTAGCGGGAATGCGGTAGATTCACCCCCATGAACCGGCGAATCGGTGCGGCGCTCGCGATCCTCGTCAGTCTCACCGTCGCAACGTCGTCCCGGGCCGACGATGCCCCTCCTCCGGCATCGGGCCATTTCCCGGCCTTCCGTCTCGGGGCGTTTGCCGACATCGTCCTGAGCCATCCGACGGGGAGGGGGAAGGATCATCAGACCGGAGAGGTCGATCTCTATGCCTCATCGCCGCTCGGCGGCGACTGGTCGTTCCTCGGTGAAGTGCTGGTCAAGAGCACTCCTGACTCGGGGAGCGATCGTCCGCTGACGCACCGGTTCGAGCTCAATCTGGAGCGCTTCTACGTGACGTTCAATCCGTCCGACCGGCTGCGGCTCGAGATCGGCCAGATCCACACGGGCATCATCCAGTGGAACGAGCGCGAGCACCGCAGCCTCTTTCTACAGACGCCGATCGACGTTCCTGCCATCGCTCGCCGTGAGTCGCAGCATGGCGCCTGGCCCCTCCACTTCGACGGTGCCTGGGCATCGGGCCGCGTGCCCGGCTCGCTCGGAGCCGAATATGGCGTCGGCCTCGGCGGAGCCCGAGGGACGGAACGCGACGACATTCAACCCCTCTTCCGGCGTGGAATCTCGCCGGCCGGTCTCGTCCTGGTGAGCGTGGCTCCCGACGTCCTGACCGGCTTTCAGGCCGGCGCGTCCGGTTACGCGGGACGCATTCGGCTGAGGGGCGAGACGTTGCGCGAGCTCGATGCCACGCTTTTCTCCTCGTTCGTTCGAGGCGGCGTCGAATTGCGCGGTGAATTAGCGCGGATGGTTCACTCGGACGTGGGAGGACCGAATGAATTCGTCACGCATGGCTGGTATCTGCTCGGTTCGTACCGGCCGCGCGGCCGGTGGAAGCCGCTCCGCCCGTACGTGCTGCTGGACCATCAGACCGTCGCCCCCGGCGAGCAGTATCTGAGCGACGTGCAGAATCTGAACGCCTGGTCCGCCGGCGTCCGTTGGGACATCTCCCCACGATTGGTTTTCAAGAGCGAGTTCCGATCGCAACTGGTTCCGGCACCGCGCGCCCGGCATCTCGTCCGCGTCGAACTTGCCATCGCCTTCTGATCGTCATGCGAATGTACCGGCTGTCGATCGCGATTCTTCTCCTTCTCGGGTCGGCCGCGAAGGCGGCGGAGACGTTTCCTCCGCGCGTGTCGTTTCTGGTTTCGGCGAAGAATCCAACCCGCGACGTTTCGGCCGGCGATCTTCGCCGCATCTTTCTCGGCGAGATCAGCCGCTGGAGCAACGGACATCACATCGTCCTTTTCGTGCGGCCGGCCGAGACGCCGGAGGGGCATATCTTCCTCGACCGTCTCATCCGGATGTCCGACATCGACTATTCGCAGTGGTGGCTCGGCGCCGTCTTCCGCGGACGCGCCGCCGCCGCCCCTCGGGTCATGAACAGCAGCGAGGCGATGGAAAAAGCGGTCGCCGCGAACCCTGACGCCATCGGATTTCTCCTGATGACGCCGGCCGTGTTCGAACCGAGGCTCGTCGTCCTGACCATCGATCGAAGGCCGCCGGCCGACCTGGAGTATCCGGTACGTGAGCGCTGACCTCTCTTCACCTTCGATTCACCTCCGATCTGGTACCAGCATCCCGTGAAACGGCTGCGCGTCGTGTTGATTCTCGCCCTCACATCGAGCGGCGTCGCCATGGCGGCAGAGCCCCCGCGCATCGGACGGATCACCGTCGACGCGCGGCCGATCTTCGATTCCACGGAAGCAGCCGGTGGCTTTTACAGAGTGGCGAACCTTCTTCACATCCAGACGCGTGCCGCACTTCTGCTGCGCTTTCTGCTCTTCCGCGAAGGCGATCCCTACGATCCCGTCAAGCTCGAAGAGACGGAGCGCAACCTGCGCCTCTTCGACTTCCTCGTGAGCGCATCGGTCACCGCGTCGCCGCCGCACGATGGCGTCGTCGACGTCGCTGTCGTCACGCAGGATTCCTGGACGACGAATATCGACGGCGATTTCTCAAATGAGGGCGGGGTTGCCGCCTATGACGTGAATCTCACGCAGAAGGATCTCTTCGGCACAGGCGGCGAGCTGCAGTTGCGCCACGAGCGCGGCGTCGAGCGGAGCGGGAACGCCATCGAGCTTCTGCACCCGGCGGCGTTGGGGCCGTACTGGAACCTCGACGCGCTCTACGCGAAGAACTCGGACGGCAACGAGGAGAAGCTCGCCCTGGAGCGGCCCTTCTTCTCGTACACGACGGCATGGACGGCGAGCCTGCTACTCGACCACCTGCTTCAAAATGAGCGGATCTTTCAGGAAGGTCAGGTCGCCGCGCGGTTCGGGCACGAGCATAGGGAACTGGCGTTCTCGCACTCGTACCTCCTCCATGCCGACCGGAATGGCAGATCGAGCATCGTCGGCGGCATCGATCTTCTCGACGACACGTTCTCGCATCTCCCTGGCCGGTCGAACGACGTCATCCCCGGCGAGCGCCATTTCCGTTTTCTCGACGCCGGCTACGAGTCGTCCGGTTTCCGCTTCGTGAAACTCGATTACGTCGACCGCGATCTGGAGGAACAGGACTTCAACATCGGCCACTTCACCAGCGTGCATGCCGCGGTCTCGCCGCGCCGTTCGGGGAACAACGCGCTGACCATTCGTCTCCGCGCCAGCGAGGGGATGGGCTACGCGTTCAGTAGCCATTCCTTCGTCTTCGGCCAGATCAGCGCCGGCACGCGCGCGCCGCATGACCGCAATACGATCGTCTCGCTCGACGGGCGCGCCGTCACCCGTTTCCAGACGCGCTATCCGCAGGCATTCGTGGCCCGTGTCCGCCTCGACGCCGGGTGGCAACTCGACCGCGATGTGCAGTTCCTCGCCGACGGGCAGAGCGGCTTGCGGGCATATCCCGACTTCGCCTTCGAAGGGAGCCGGCGCCTGATCGTCAACGCCGAGCATCGCCTCTTCCTCGGCCGCGAGCTGTTCCATATCTTCGGGCCGGGCTTTGCCGTCTTCGCCGATTCAGGCCAGGCTGCCGATGGCCGCTTCCGAGGGATGAAGAGCGACGTCGGAGCCGGCCTGCGCATCGGCATCGCCCGCTACGAATCGGCCATGATCCGGATCGATTGGGCGTACGCGTTGAACGCCAGTCCGCTGAACCGGCGCGGGGCCGTCTGGTCGATCTCGACGATGCAGGCGTTCTGACGAATTTCTCCCAACCTCCATCCGTGCCTGTCCACAAAACCCATGCCCAATGGGGCACAGACACTCTTGTCTGTGCCCCGGTCGGAGCCGGTCGCCGCTGAGGGCTTGCGATCTGAGTCGTGGCGAGAGCCGGCACAGACAAGAGTGTCTGTGCCACATCGGGCTCTCTCATCGATAACCTGTATCGGTCACGTTCCCAACGGCAGCCTGGCCACGAACACGCTTCCCCCCGCGTCGGAACGTTCGAGTTGCAGCTCGCCGCCATGTACCTCGGCGATCCAGCGCGCGATGGGGAGGCCGAGGCCGGCGCCGCCCGCGTTCTGCGGGCGCGCGCGGTCGCCGCGAAAGAAGCGCTCGAAGATCCTTTCCTGATCGGCGGGAGGGATGCCGATGCCGGTGTCGGTCACGCGGATCGCGCAGGCGCCATTCTCGGCTTGTACGTCCACGTGCACGCGCCCTCCCTCGGGCGTGAACTTCACCGCGTTCTCGACGAGGTTCAGGACCAGCCGGTTGATCAGCTCTTCATCGGCCACGATCACCAGATCCTCGGGAGCCGAAGAGGTGAGGGCGACGCCGCGCGCCTGGGCCACGCTCTGCATCCCGCGAACGCAGTCGGACACCACGTCGCCAACGTAGAAGCGCGTCATCGACGTCGGATAACGGCCGGCATCGCCGCGCGCCAGAAGGAACAGATTCTGGACGATGCGCGTCAGCTTCCGCGCCGCCCTCTGCGTCACCTCGATGCTCTCGCGATAGTCACCGGCAGAGCGGTCGCGGGCCAGTGCCACGTCCGCTTCGCCCTGAATGATCGCGATCGGCGTGCGCAGCTCGTGGGAGGCGTCAGCCATGAAGCGCCGCTGCGATTCGAACGCCAGTTGCAGCCGCTCCAGGAGGCCGTTGAGCGTGGCGGCGAGAAACCCCAGCTCGTCGCGCTCATTGCCGATCTCGATCCGCTCGTCGAGCGTCTCCG
>Ga0247680_1000324_pt1 | contig 14304 bp, 5 predicted proteins | sample CNK21_metaG_FD_182803 | JGI IMG/M metagenome (GOLD analysis project Ga0247680, IMG submission 182803) | Soil microbial communities from Purdue University Martell Research Forest, Indiana, United States - CNK21 | ecosystem: Environmental > Terrestrial > Soil > Temperate forest > Bulk soil | place...
CTTCAGGAGCGGGGGGAGAAGGACTCTCGATTAAGAGAGTCGCAAGTGGTTCAGACAGGCTCTGAGAAATGCCGGCGACTAACCCACTAATCCACTGCCCCCCTCACTTCTCCGCCGCCAGATAGCTGTACATCTTCCACCGCGCGTCGACGTCGTGCTGCGCGGCGGCGATCACATTTCTCGATTCCTCAGTGTCGTTCTTAAGGAGCTGGTTGAAGCGGTTCTCCATCCGCAGGAACTTTTCGACGGGGAGCTTGAGGGCGCGCGAGTCGAGCTGGAGGGGGTTCTCGCCTTTGGCCACGCGGTCGGGGTTGTAGCGGTAGAGCAGCCACTGGCCGGATTCGACCAACGTCTTCTGATGCTGCAGCGACGTCCCCAGATCGTAGCCGTGGGCGACACAGGCGCTGTAGGCGATGATCAGCGACGGGCCGTCATACGCCTCGGCTTCGATGAACGACTTGAGCGTGTGCTCGTCGCGGGCGCCCATGGCCACGCTGGCGACGTAGACGTGCCCGTAGGTCATGGCGATCAAGCCGAGGTCCTTCTTCCTGGCGGCCTTGCCGCCGGCGGCGAACTTGGCCACGGCCGCTCGCGGGGTCGACTTCGACATCTGCCCGCCGGTGTTCGAATAGACCTCGGTGTCGAGAACGAGCACCTTCACGTTCCGGCCGCTGGCGAGGACGTGATCGAGTCCGCCGAAGCCGATGTCGTAGGCCCAGCCGTCGCCGCCGAGAATCCACACCGACTTCTTGACCAGCAGATCAGCCAGAGCCAGAAGCTGTTGCTCATCGGTCGGATCGAGCTTGTGCATGCGGGTCTTCAGCTCCAGGCGGCGCAGAGCGACTTTGAGCAGCTCGACGCGTTTGCGCTGCTCGAAAATCTCGGCATCGTCGCGCTGGGTGGCATCGATGATCGATGACGACAGGTTCTCGCCGACGGCCGGAGCGAGAGACTTCAGCAGCTCGATGGCAAAGTCACGCTGTTTGTCGATGGAAACGCGGAAGCCGAGGCCGAACTCGGCGTTGTCCTCGAAAAGGGAGTTCGCCCAGGCAGGGCCGCGGCCGTCGCGATTCGTCGACCACGGCGTCGTCGGCAGGTTGCCGCCGTAGATCGACGAACAGCCGGTGGCATTGGCAACGACCAGGCGGTCGCCGAAGAGCTGCGTGAGCAGCTTCACATAGGGCGTCTCGCCGCAGCCGGAGCAGGCGCCGGAGAACTCGAACAACGGCTGCTGGAGCTGCTGATGCCGGATCAGCGTCGGATTGAGCTTGGACCGGTCGAGCTCCGGCAGATCGAGGAACCAGTTCCAGTTCTCGCGCTCCGCGTCGCGCAGCGGCGGTTGCGGCTGCATGTAAAGCGACTTGCGGTCGGGGACGCTCTTGCTCTTGGCCGGACAGACGTCGACGCAGATGGTGCATCCGGTGCAATCCTCCGGCGCCACCTGGATCGTGTACGCCAGGCCTGCCCAATCCTTGTGCATCGGCGTCAGCGACTTGAGGGTGGCCGGCGCGCCTTCCAGCAGCGACTGGTCATAGGCCTTGATGCGGATGGCCGCGTGCGGACAGACCATCGCACACTTGCCGCACTGGATGCAGGAGACCGGATCCCACACGGGGATCTCGGTGGCAAGGTTGCGTTTCTCGTAGCGGGCCGTGGCCGAAGGGAACGTGCCGTCGCAGGGCATGGCGCTGACCGGAAGATCCTCGCCGCGGCCTTCGATGATCGGCATCACGACATTCGCTACGAATTCAGGAAGCCGCGGCCGCTCCGGGGCCGGCGACTCGGCAACTTCGATATCGATCGTGATCGGACGCAGATTCTGAATCGCGGCGTCGACCGCGCGGAGATTCATGGCCACGACCTTCTCGCCCTTCTTCGCGTAGGTCTTGCGGATGGTCTCGCGGATGGCTTCCAGCGCCTCCTCGATCGGCAGCACCTCGGCTGTGGCAAAGAAGCAGACCTGCATCAGCGTATTGATGCGGTTGCCGAGGCCACACTCGGAGGCTACACGCGTGGCATCGATGGCAAAGACGCGCGCCTGTTTCGCGGCCAGTTGCGCCGCGAAACGTCGCGGCAGAACGAAACTCGCCGGCGCATTGAGCAGGAACGTCCCACCCGGCGCGAGGTCCTTCAGCATGTCGACGCGCTCGACGAACTGCGGCTGGTGGCAGGCGATGAAGTTGGCGCTCGTGACCAGATAGGTCGAGCGGATCGGACGAGGTCCGAAACGAAGGTGCGACACCGTGATCGCGCCCGCTTTCTTCGAGTCGTAGACGAAGTAGCCCTGCGCGAAGCGGCCACCCTCCTCGCCGATGATCTTGATGGTGTTCTTGTTCGCGCCGACCGTGCCATCCGACCCCAAGCCATAGAACATGGCCCGGTAAACGTCGATGGGCTCAGTGGAAAACGACCGGTCGTAGTCGATGCTCAGTTGCGTCACGTCGTCGACGATCCCCACTGTGAACTGTTTCAACGGTCTGGGGGCGAGGAGATGATCGAAGACGCCTTTGGCCATGGCCGGAGTGAATTCCTTCGACGAGAGGCCGTAGCGTCCGCCGATCACGCGCGGGCGGCGATCGGAGTCGAAGAGAGCGTTGACGACGTCGAGATAGAGTGGCTCGCCGGCGGCGCCGGGCTCCTTGGTGCGGTCGAGCACGGCGATGGCGCGGGCCGATTCCGGCAATGCGTCGAGGAACCGTTGGTTGTCGAAGGGGCGATAGAGCCGCACCTTCAGCACGCCAACGCGTTCGCCCTGCTCGCGCAGCACGTCCACCGTCTCATGCAGCGTCTCGGCGGCAGAGCCGAGGACGATCACCACGCGCTCCGCGTCAGGATCGCCGTGATACTCGAACGGCGCGTAGGCGCGGCCGGTCACGCGCGCGAAGCGCTCCATCGTCTCGACGACGATCGATGCGCAGTCGCGATAGAACGGGTTGGAGCGTTCCCGCGACTGGAAGAAGACATCGGGGTTCTGCGCCGTACCGCGGATGACCGGATGATCGGGCGATAGCGCGCGGGAGCGGTGATCGAAGACGAGCTCGAGGTCGATCATCGCCCTCATCTGATCCTCGGAAAGCAACTCGATCCGGGCGATCTCGTGCGACGTGCGGAAGCCGTCGAAGAAATGCAGGAAGGGGATGCGCGCCTCGAGCGTGGCGGCGTGCGCGATCATGGCGAAGTCCTGCGCTTCCTGAACGCTGGCCGAGCAGAGCATCACCCAGCCGGTCGAGCGCACCGACATCACGTCGGAGTGATCGCCGAAGATCGACAGGGCGTGCGTGGCCAGGGAGCGCGCGGCGACGTGGAACACCGCCGGGGTGAGCTCGCCGGCGATCTTGTACATGTTCGGGATCATCAGCAGCAGGCCCTGCGACGAGGTGAAAGTCGTAGCCAGCGATCCGGTCTGCAGCGCGCCATGCACCGCTCCCGCCGCGCCGCCTTCGCTCTGCATCTCCACGACGGCCGGGATCGTGCCCCAGAGATTCTTTTGCCTCGCCGCCGCCCAGGCATCGGCCCATTCACCCATCGAGGAGGAGGGCGTGATCGGATAGATGGCGATCACCTCGTTCATCGCGTAGGCGATGCGGGCCACGGCTTCGTTGCCGTCGACCATCGCAGTTGATTCTGTTTGCGGACTGAGGACCTCGGCGAGCGACATGGCGGCACGTCTCCTTCAGATTGCAAGGTATGGCGCGGCCGAACAGCGAGGGATGACAGTCGTCAAGAGGATGGGTGATGAAGGTCACACGGGATTTTCACGCGGAGACGCGGAGGCGCGGAGAGAAGAGGCGCACACATCGTTCCACCTCCACGTCTCCGCGTCTCCGCGTGAAAACGAGCCCTATCTGGCCAGTGCGATCTCTCGCATGCACTCGTAGCACGAGTTCACGTCTTCGCTCAGGAGGCGCAGCACGCCGAACAGCAGGGCGGGCGAGGTCTCCAGGAGCTTGTGGAACGTGACCTCGTCGACGAAGCCGAGGTCGCTCGTCGAGCGGACCGTGGCGGTGTAGTCGTGCGGGCGGTGTGAGAAAACGGAGCTCAATCCGAGGATCTGGCCGGTGTGGGCGATGCGGAGCGTTTTGGCGCGTCCGTCCTTCGCCGAGAAGATCAGATCGACGGCGCCGGAGTGAATCACGTAGACGCCGCGCGGGTCTTCCCCTTCATAAAAAAGCGTTCTTCCCGCGGGCCAGACCTCGACGGCCTGATGGTGGAGCAGCGTCGATTCGAGTAGATGTGGTTCCAGAGCAAGTTCGGTCGTCACAGGCTCACCTCTGTGGCGAAGATAGAGGGGAGCCTGTAACGCCGCTGTGACAACTAGCACACGAGAAGGTGCGTTTCGTCTCACACCGTGACCATATCGCTCAGTTGCTGATGCTCGCGGATGAACAGGTTCGAGCCCTTGATCTCGATCATGTGCTTCCTGCGCCAGTCGCTGAAGATCCGGGTCACGGTCTCGCGCGTTGTGCCGATCATCTGGGCGATCTCTTCGTGGGTGAGCAACACCTGGAGGCGCGTGCCGCGCGGCGTTTCGTCGCCCTCTTTCTCACACCAGTCGAGGATGAGCCGGGCCAGCTTCTCGCTGGTCGTCTGCGACAGCCCGAGGGAACGGATCTCGCGCTGCGCGGAGTGATACTTCTCGCTGAGCTGCTGCGCGGCATGCATACACGCTTCCGGATGGCCGTTCAGCAGGCGCATGAAATCGTCGCGTCCGATGAAATTCAGTTGCGCCGGCTCGAGCGTCTCGGCGGAGAGCTCGTACGGACGGCCGAGAATGGCGCCGCTCGCGCCGAGAACCTCTCCCGCACCGGCGATCCGCACGATGAGCGTGCGCCCCTCGCTCGAGGACGTCGTCAGCTTCACCCGCCCGCTGCAGACCACGAACACGCCGCGTGGATTTTCACCCTCCACGAACAGGGTCGATCCTTTCGGGTAGACGCTCGTGAACTTCACCGCGTCCATCGCCGCCAGCGTCGCAGCGCCCATGTTGCAGAACAGGTGATCCGTCCGCACAGTGCAGTCGGCGCAGGAGTTGTGAATGGCAAGGTTGTACGGGGTCGGCATATCGCACCTCATCTTTCGTGCGACGATCATCACATGTCGATGTGATGCGCCACGCCACCCCACGGGGTAGGTAGGTCATCATGGGCGGGTAGGGACCTGACCGCGCCGAATCACGATCTCATCATTCGGGATTGACGGCAGTCTGATCGGTAACCGCTTACACTGACGCGGGTCCAAAATCGTTTTTTCCCATAACTCGCCGGGGAGGGTGCTGGCTGCTTGTCTAGCTGCCAGCACCTGGTTCCGGCATCTGCTGAGGTCCAACTATGCGCCGTCTCTCTTTGATCGTTGTCTGTTTCTTCTCGCTGCTGACCCCGGTTGCCGCGAGCGCCGCGGTGACGCTGACCATCGCGCCGATCTCCTGGAACGTCATCGGTCTCGACAGCAACACCCCCGCCACCGGGCCCGGCAACTTCCCGGTCGGCGCGCGCGTTTGCAGCAGCGTGGCCACGACGAACGTCGCCGTCAATTACGTCTGGGACACGAACAACGCCTTCGTCGATCTGCGCGCCGGCTCGCTCACCACCATCACCATTCCGTCCATCCCCGCCGGACAGTGCAAAGACGCCTTTTTCGAGGTGGCGGTCGTCAAGACCGCGGCGGCATTCGACACCACCCGCCGCTATCACATCACCGCCACTGACCTCTCCGGGACGATCTCGACGACGACGCCGCGCGAGATCTACGTCGAGCACCTGATCTCGCAGAACCGAAACTCCATCTCCGACGTCAAGTTCGGAGCGACGATCCCCACCCTCGTCTCCGTCCCCGCCGGTGGATCGATGGACATGGTGGTCGGCAACACCTACGTCATCCAGTTGCTCGGGGGAACGGCCACGCAGGGCTACAACCAGTTCGAGGCCTTCATCAACTTCCCGAACACCATCTTCCAGATCCTTTCGGTCTCGACGACCTACTCCGCCGATGACTCGCCCTTCGTGCCGGGCCCCTTTCCGACCGCGAGCGACAAGCTCTACGCCGATGCCTGCCTCTGGGAAAACGATCCGAACAGCCCCAACTACCGCTCGTGTGTCGGCGGCGATTTCAAGGCCGGCGGCAATAACGTCGTCACGACCTACACGATCAAGGTCGTAAGCGGCGGCGGCACCAGCCAACCCCTCAACACGCTGCTCTACGATTTCTCCGGCAGCAGCTACCACTACAACGGCGACTTCACCACCGGCGCACGGATCGCGAACGTCATCGATCCCACCTCGGCCACGATCGCCAAGAGCTTCAGTCCCAACCCCACCTCGCTGAACGGCATCTCCGCGCTCACGATCACGCTCACGAACCCGAACGCCGGCACGGTGGGCGGCTACAACTTCGTCGACAACCTTCCGGCGAATCTCGTCGTTGCCAATCCGCCCTCAGCGACGACAACAGGTTGCGGCGCGCCGACGCTCACCGCCGCCGCCGGATCGAGCTCGATCTCGTTCTCCAACGGCACGCTCGCGGCCAACAGCAACTGCGTCATCAAGGTCAACGTCACCCCGAGCGCGACCGGATCGCTGGTCAATACCACCAACCACCTCTTCATCGACAGCACCGACACCGGTCACAACGCCACGGCAACGCTCACGGTCAACAACGCACCGCCGCCGGGGACGGGGCTCTGCGGCCTGACGCTGGCCAAGTGGACGTTCCCGACCGGCTTCACGCTCACCTCGCCGACACCGTCGACGAACAACGTCGGCACGGCGCAGGCGGAGCCCGGCCCCGGTCTGTCGAATCCCACTATCCAGTCCACGAACAGCACAACGACTGCCGACGGCACGTCGTCGTGGGGATCGAACGGCGCCATCACCACCGGCACCACGCTGGTCACGACGAACGACGACTACTACGAGTTCGCCATCAATACGACGGGCGTCACCAGCGTCACGCTCAACTTCGACGCGCTGGAAAAGACGCCGAACGGCCCGAAGGGGCTGGCCGTCTTCTTCGGCACGACGACGAAGCCCGCCGGGACGTCCGAGCCGGCAGCATCGATCTTCAACAGCCCCACCGCGATCACGTCGGCGAATACCTGGCAAGCCTTCGGCCCGATCACGGTGAACAGCGGCCTCAATCCGTCTGGTCTCACCTTCTTCCGCATCTACTCGTACAACTCAGGCAACACGAACGCCGGCTCCGACAGCAACATCGACAACGTCACGTTCACCGGCTGCAAGGCCGCCGTGCAGCCGACGATCGCCAAAGCCTTCGCGCCGAATCCGGTGGCGGTCGGCGGCGTCTCGACGCTGACGTTCACGCTCACCAACACGAACACCGCTCCGCTCACCGGTGCCGCGTTCACTGACTCGCTTCCCTCAGGTGTACAGGTCGCGGGGACGCCGGCCGCAAGCACGACCTGCGGCGGAACATGGTCACCGGCAGCCGCGGCAACGTCGTTGACATTCACCGGCGGCACCATCCCCGCCAGCGGCTCGTGTACCGTCAGCGTCCACGTCACCGCCACCAGCGCCGGACCGCACGGCAACGTCAGTGGCACCCTCTCCACGACCGAGAGCGGCACGAACATCAGCAGTGTCGGCAGCGCCACGCTCACCGCGCTCCTTCCGCCGGTCATCGCCAAAGGATTCAATCCGACGCCGATCCTGGCCGGCGGGACGTCGATCCTGACGTTCACCATCACCAATCCGAATCAGAACGACGCCATCAGCGGCGTCGCCTTCGCCGACACGTTCCCCACATCGCCCGGAGCGATGACGGTGGGACCGTCGCCGAGCGGGACGACGAACGGATGCGGCGCTCCCAGCTTCTCGCCCGTGGCCGGGGCCGGCTCGATCTCGTTCTCGGGCGGAACGATCGCCGGCGGAGGCATCTGCACCGTCAGCCTTCAGGTCACCATCCCGGCGGTCGGGACCTACAACAACACCAGCGGCAACGTCTCGTACATCATCAACGCCGCCACCGTGAACGGGAACACCGCCAGCGGATCGCTCGTGGCCGGCACGCCCCATCCGTCGATTGGATTACTGAAGCAGATCAGCCTCAGCTCCAGCGGCCCCTGGTCGACCTTCCTCCCGCTCAGCTCCGGCCCGGTCTTCTACCGCTTCACCGTGGAGAACACCGGCGACGTTCCGCTGAGCCCGATCAGCATCACCGACAACACCATCGACGTCTCGTCGTGCAACGCCGGATTCGCCTCGGTCACCCTTCCCGTGGCCGTGGCGGGCAACGATAACCACATCATCACCTGCGTGGCCGGCCCGGTGGCGATCACACCCGGATCGCACACGAACACGGCCTTCGCCACCGGAACGTTCAGCGGAACGCCGCACAACTCTCCCAACTCATCTGCCACGTACGCCACGACCGGACTCACGCTCGACAAGACCTCCGTCGAGACGACCTACCTCAACCCCGGCGACACGATCCACTACAACTACCTGGTGACGAACAGCGGCTTCGCGCCGCTGCAGGGACCGGTGACCGTGGCCGATAACAAGGCCACCGTGACCTGCCTGGCCGTCTCGACGGTCGGCGATCTCGATAACTTCCTCGATCCCGGCGAGTCGATCACCTGCACGGCGGCGTACATCATCACCGGCACCGACATCGCCAACGCCTCCGTGACGAACACCGCCACCGCCACGGTGCAGGGCATCAATTCGAACAACGACAGCACGACGGTCTTCCTGGCCACCTCGGCCGACGTCTCGATCGTCAAGACGCTGACCACAGCCGGGCCCTTCACCTCCGGCCAGTCGATCACCTACACCCTCTTCGTGGCCAACGCCGGTCCGGCAACGGCGACCAACGTGCAGGTCACCGACACGCCGACGAACCTGACCATCACCAACGTCACCGGAGGCGGCTGCGCGGCCCTCCCCTGCACCATCGCCAGCATGGCCGCTGGCGGGAACGCTACCATCACCGTCACCGCCACGATCAATTCCCCCGGCTCCTTCGACAACAGCGCCACGGTCTCGGCAACGCAGCCCGACCCGAATCCCGGCAACAACACCGACAACACCGGCAACGGCGGCATCACCGGCGCATCGGCCGACGTATCGGTGGTCAAGACGCTGACCACGGCCGGACCGTTCACCGTCGGCGAAACGATCAGCTACACGATCGTCGTGGCCAACGCCGGCCCGTCGACCGCCACCAACGTGCAGGTCACCGATACGCCGTCGAATCTCTCCATCACCAGCGTCAGCGGCGGCGGATGCGCGGCTCTTCCCTGCACCATCGCCAGCCTGGCCTCGGGGGCGAACGTGACCATCAACGTCACCGCCACCATCACCGCCGTCGGATCGTTCGACAACACGTCGACGGTGTCGGCCACCGAGCCCGATCCCGATCCGTCAAACAACACCGACAACACCGGCAATGGCGGCACCGCCGCCGCATCCGCCGACGTATCCGTGGTCAAGACGCTGACCACCAGCGGTCCGTTCACGGAAGGGGAGTCGATCAGCTTCTCACTTTTCGTCGCCAACGCCGGTCCGTCGACGGCCACGAACGTGCAGGTCACCGACACGCCGACGAACCTGACCATTACGAACGTCAGCGGCGGCGGATGCGCGGCCCTTCCCTGCACCATCGCCAGCCTGGCCGCGGGCGCCAACGTCACCATCACCGTCACGGCAACGATCAACGCGGCGGGCGCCTTCAACAACAGCGCCACCGTATCGGCGACCGAGCCCGATCCGAACATCGGCAACAACACCGACAACACCGGCAACGGCGGCACCGCCGCCGCGTCCGCCGACGTCTCGGTAGTAAAGACGCTGGTGACCTCGGGGCCGTACGCGATCGGTGAGTCGATCAGCTACACGATCTTCGTGGCGAACGCCGGGCCGTCCACCGCCACGAACGTGCAGGTCACCGACACGCCGGCGAACCTGCTCATCACGAACGTCAGCGGCGCCGGGTGTTCCGCGCTCCCCTGCACCATCGCCAGCCTGGCCTCGGGCGCGAACACGACGATCAACGTCACCGCCACCATCACCGCCGTCGGCTCGTTCGACAACACGGCCACCGTGTCGGCGACGGAGCCCGATCCGAACAGCGGCAACAACACCGACAGCACCGGCAACGGCGGCACCGCCGTTGCCTCCGCCGACGTCTCCGTGGTCAAGACACTGACCACCGCCGCTCCCTTCAACGCCGGCCAGTCGATCAGCTATACGCTCTTCGTCGCCAACGCCGGACCGTCGACCGCCACGAACGTGCAGGTCACCGACACACCGTCGAACATGACCATCACGAACGTCATCGGCGGCGGTTGCGCCGCGCTGCCGTGCACCATCGCCAGCCTCGCCTCTGGCGCGAACGTCACCATCAACGTCACCGCCACCATCGCGGCCGCCGGCTCGTTCGATAACACCTCAACGGTCTCGGCGAACGAATTCGATCCGAACACGAACAACAACACCGACAACACCGGCAACGGCGGCGAGGCAACAACGTCTGCTGACGTCTCGGTGGTGAAGACACTGACGACCAGCGGCCCCTTCTCGATCGCACAGTCGATCAGCTACACGATCGTCGTCGCCAACGCCGGCCCGTCCACCGCCACGAACGTGCAGGTCACCGATACTCCGACGAACCTGACCATCACAAACGTCAGCGGCGGCGGTTGCGCCGCGCTGCCGTGCACCATCGCCAGCCTGGCCTCGGGCGCGAACGTCACCATCAACGTCACCGCCACGATCAACGCCGCCGGCTCGTTCGACAACACCGCCACCGTCTCCGCGACGGAGCCCGATCCGAACGCCGGCAACAATACCGACAGCACCGGCAACGGCGGCACGGCAGCCGCATCGGCCGACGTCTCGGTCGTCAAGACGCTGACCACCACCGGCCCCTTCACCATCGGCCAGACGATCAGCTACACGATCGTGGTCGCCAACGCCGGCCCCTCCACCGCCACGAACGTGCAGGTCACGGATACTCCGACGCACCTGACCATCACCAACGTCAGTGGCGGCGGTTGCGCGGCGCTTCCCTGCACCATCGCCAGCCTCGCCTCGGGCGCCAACGTCACGATCACCGTCACCGCCACGATCAACGCGGTCGGCGCGTTCGACAACAGCGCCACGGTGTCGGCGACGGAGCCTGATCCCAATCCGGGCAACAACACCGACAACACCGGCAACGGCGGTCTCACCGGAGCCTCGGCCGACGTGTCGGTGGTGAAGACGCTGACGACCAGCGGACCGTTCACGATCGGCCAGACGATCACCTACACCATCGTCGTCGCCAACGCCGGCCCCTCCACCGCCACGAATGTGCAGGTCACCGACACCCCGACGCACCTGACCATCACCAACGTCAGCGGCGGTGGCTGCGCGGCCCTTCCCTGCACCATCGCCAGCCTGGCCTCGGGCGCCAACGTCACCATCAACGTCACCGCCACGATCAACGCCGCCGGCTCGTTCGACAACATCGCCACCGTCTCCGCGACCGAGCCCGATCCGAACAGCGGCAACAACACCGACAGCACCGGAAACGGCGGCACCGCCGCGGCATCGGCCGACGTCTCGCTGGTCAAGACGCTGACGACCGCCGGTCCCTTCACCAGCGGCCAGACGATCACCTACACGATCGTCGTCGCCAACGCCGGCCCCTCCACCGCCACGAACGTGCAGGTCACGGATACTCCGACGAACCTGACCATCACCAACGTCAGCGGCGGCGGCTGCGCGGCCCTTCCCTGTACCATCGCCAGCCTTGCCTCGGGTGCCAACGTCACGATCACGGTTACGGCCACGATCACCGCCGCCGGTGCATTCGACAACAGCGCCACCGCCTCAGCAACGGAGCCCGATCCGAACCCGGCAAACAACACCGACAACACCGGCAACGGCGGCACGACCGGCGCGGCATCGGCCGACCTCGGGATCGTCAAGACGGCACCGACTCCGCTGCTCGAGCAGTCCGCGTTCGACTACACGCTCGTCGTCACCAACCACGGCCCCAGCACCGCCACCGGCGTCACCGTCACCGATCCCCTCCCGGCCAACTTCACGCTGGCGACCGCCACCCCCACGCAGGGCTCCTGCAGCGGGACGACGACCGTCACCTGCAACCTCGGCACGATCGTGAACGGCGGCACCGCCACCATCACCATCCACGGAACCGGCCACGTGGCCGGAACGATGACCAATACCGCCACCGTCTCAGGCAACGAAACCGATTCGGTGCCCGCCAACAACTCGTCGACCGCCCCGGTAGTCCTGCTCGAAGAGGTCCCGGCGATGAGCGGATACGCATTGATGCTCCTGGCGCTCACCCTCGCCATCGCGGCCGCCATCGCCATCCGGCCAAGAGGGTGAGGTACGGAATCAGCAGTTACCTGCCTTTCAGAGGCAGGTAACTGCCTTCCAGAGGCAGAGTTAACCCAGTTAACCCACCAGTTAACCCGCATTTCTCACATTCTCACTGGAATCGTCGGCACCCTGTTACTCGTCGAGAGCCTTCTCCCCCAGCGTTTTTCAGCTGGGGGAGAAGGTGCCGAAGGCGGATGAGGGGCGTTGGATGTTGCCGATCAGTGGACTATTTCCGTGAACGGGCGTGGGAAACTCATGAAAACACACATCTTCAGCGCGAGAACCGCCCCCTCATCCGCCTTCGGCACCTTCTCCCCCCGCAAGAAACCGCGGGGGGAGAAGGACTCTCGATTAAGGGAGTCGCAAGTGCGGTTCTAGCACGAGGGCGGCGACCGAGGCTGTGCCACTCAATACGCAATCCGCAGCGACGGCTGCGTTCGGACCGGCGCTTCCACGCGGATCCGGGCGTCGACGGTCAGCGCGCCCGACTCGCGGACCTTGATCGGGTTCAGGTCGAACTCACAGATCTCGGGACAGATCTCCACCAGCGAAGACACGCGGAGGATGGCGTTGCGTAACGCGGCCATGTCCGAGGGTTTCGAGCCGCGGAAGCCGCGGAGCAGTTTCATGCAGCGCAGTCCGGTCAGCATGGCCTCCGGATCGGCATCCGTCAGCGGGAGAAGACGGAAGGCAACGTCGTCCAGGAGCTCGACCAGGGTCCCGCCGGCGCCGGCGGCGATCACGTGGCCGAAGGCGGCGTCGAGCGTTACGCCGATCATCATCTCCACGCCGTCCGATGCCATCGCCTGGATGACCGCGCCGGTCATCTGGTCGCCGAGGGAGGACGCCAGCTCCTCGTACGCGGAGTAGACGGCTGATTCGTCGCGGAGCGACAGCTTCACGCCGCCCACGTCGCTCTTGTGCAGCAGTTTGGGACCGTAGGCCTTCAGCGCCACGGGGAAGCCGATACGGATCGCTGCTTCCATCGCTTCGTCCGCGCCGAGGGCGAAGGCGATGGGCGGAGCATCGATACCGGCCGCGGTCAACACGGCGGCGACGTCCATCGGATCGAGCCAGCCGCCGCCGCGCTCGAGCGCGGCATCGACGATCGCGCGCAGGCGGATTGCGTCGACGTCGTTGAACCGTACGGCAGTCCCGGCCGGCATCCTGCGCCAATCGGCATAGTGCGTTGCCGCGGCCAGCGCCTGCACGGCGCGCTCGGGAAACGGATACGCGGGGACGGGATCGAGCGGCATCGGCGTACCGGCGGTTCCCATGAACGTGGCCAGCAGCGTCTTGCCCTCCGTCTCTTTCGCGCAGCCCTGGATCGCCGCCGCCACCGCGGCCGCTTCCGTTGCCAGCACCGGGATGTAGATGGCGATGACCGAGTCCACCTCGGGGTCCGCCAGGAGCAGCCGCAACGCCGCTCGATATTGATCGGCGGTGGCCGAGGCAATCATGTCGATCGGATTGCCTACGCTCGCGGCGGAGGGGAGGAGCGCGCGGAGCTGGTCTGTCGTAGTCACACTCAATTGCGCCAGCGCCAGGCCATTGGCATCGCAGGCATCGGCGGCGAGGATCCCCGGGCCGCCGGCGTTGGTCACGATGGCCACGCGGTTCCCTTTCGGAAGCGGCTGCGTGGCCAGGAGCGCGGCCACGTCGAACATCTCTTCGAGCGTATCGGTGCGGATCACGCCCGACTGCCGGAAGAGATCGTCGACGATGGCGTCGCTGGAGGCGAGCGCTCCGGTATGCGACGACGCGGCGCGCGCTCCTCCCGCCGACCGCCCGGCCTTCACGGCCACGATCGGTTTCTGACGCCCGACCCGCCGCGCGATCTCCACGAACTTGCGCGGGTTGCCGAAGCTCTCCAGGTAGAGAAGGATCACGTTCGTGCGCGGATCGTCGGCCCAGTACTGAATGAGATCGTTGCCGGAGACGTCGGCCTTGTTGCCGA
>Ga0247680_1000326_pt1 | contig 14213 bp, 9 predicted proteins | sample CNK21_metaG_FD_182803 | JGI IMG/M metagenome (GOLD analysis project Ga0247680, IMG submission 182803) | Soil microbial communities from Purdue University Martell Research Forest, Indiana, United States - CNK21 | ecosystem: Environmental > Terrestrial > Soil > Temperate forest > Bulk soil | place...
GGCTACGCAGGCGCGTGGGACACCCGCTGGTACCACGATCCCTTCGTAGTGCCGCCCCCCAAAGAAGGCGCGCCCACCCCCAAGCCATCCGCCGAAGACGCCGCGCATTTCCTGATTCATATGGTCCACAAGTATCCGCACGAGGTCACCATCTACGAAGGCGGCCCGATGACCAACCTAGCCCTCGCGCTGCGTATCGATCCGCAGTTCGCCGAACTCGCGCAGGAGCTTGTCTTCATGGGAGGCAGCCTGAATCCCGTCACCGACAGTCCGGAGTTCGTCAACACGCCGCGGCACGAATTTAATTTTTGGATGGATCCCGAGGCCGCCGACGTGGTTCTTCACGGCAACTGGAAGAAGATCACTTGCACGCCGGTGGACATTTCCATTCGAACGCGCCTGACGCAGGCGATGGTGGATGAAATCGCGAAGGCGGGCACTCCCCTCGCTCGCTATGTCTCGCAATATTTTATGCGGGGGCCTGGCGCCGATTTCATGTGGGACGAACTGGCCGCTGCGGCCTGGATCGATCCCTCCATTATCACCAAGCGCGATGTCCGCTACATGGCGGTGGACACAGACCACAGCGCCGCATACGGCAATACGCTAACGTGGCTCGAAGGCGACAAGCCCAAGCGCCAGCTCCAGCGGGTCGAAATCAATGTGGACCTCGATTCCGAAAAATTCTACAAAATGTTCGTCGACCTGATGCGCGCCCCGACCCCGCGCCCCTAAGGCTTTCCTGTAACCACAAATTCACCCAACTCGCGCCGCTCGCGCTCCATCTGCTCTTTCTTCTTCACTGAAACTTCACCGTAAAGCTGCGATTCATTGCGCGCCTTCTCCATCTCCCCCATGCGGCGGTAAACCTGCGCCAATCGCAGATGGGCCTCATCCGGCAGCGGCGTAAGCTCAATCGCTTTCTGGAGCGAGGCCACCGCTTTCGGCAATTCCCCTTTCTCCCCGTACAAAACGCCCAGTTTCAAATATGCATCGCCGAGCCGCGGATCCAGGGCAATCGCTTTCTGAAGCTCCGCCTCGCGCGCGGCAAAATCCCGCTCGCCTCGCCGCTGCTTTTCCAGCGCCACCGCCAGGTAATAGTGCGCCTTTGCATCCTCTGGCCGCAGCGCTGCGAATCGCCGGAATGCCTCCGCCCATTCCTGAGGCTCGCTCTTTGCCACTTCCTGCAGTTTTCCCAAAAACAGGTAAGGCCGCGGGTCCGCGGGCGCAATTTCGATTGCTTCCAGCAGCCAGCGCGCTGCCTGCTCGTTCAAATCCTGCGCGTAAGCCGTCGAACCCAAGCCCACCAGAATGCGCACCGATTTCGGATAGAGCCGGTGTCCCTTCGCAAACACTTCCGCGGCCGGAGCATACGCGTGGTGGAGAAGAAGCTCCGCGCCCCAGACAAATAAATTCTCCTCGCTCGGCTCCATCTCCGCTGCCCGTTGATACTCCCGCACCGCGTCGACTGGCTGACCCTCGCCCTCGCGAATCTCCCCCAGCAGGCCGTGCAGTTCCGCGCGCTCTTCCCGCGCAAGCAATGTCTGCACCATCTGATCCGCGCGCTTTCCATCCCCGCTTTTCTGGTAAGCCAGCGTCAGCGAATATGCCGCGTCGTAATCCATCGGCTTTAATTTGACGGCGCGTTCGAGGTAATCGATCGCTTGCTTCGCCCGTCCGGCCTGTAGTAAATCCTTTCCCGCTTTAAGATTCCCGGCAAAATTCCCAGCAGCAACGATCGGCAGTTCTCCGGGATTCTCTTTCGCCGTGCCGGCATTGCCGGAGGCCGCGGTTCCAGATCCAAGCGAAGCTGTCTCCCGGGCCAGTGCTTCTTTCGTTGGCAGCGTCACATTCGATCCATGCCCGCCCACATTGCTTGGATCGGTTACTCCCGCCACGGTAAATTGCGGCTCATCGGAATACTCCATCGCTTGTGCCGCGTTCCTAGCCGGCGCGGCAGATTTCTCCACCGCCATCTCCAAATTCAGTGTTCTCGTTTCGCCCTGCCTGGTCGCGAACGGCCCTTCCGCGCGATCCACGTAGCCCAACTTTCGAGCACGCACCATATACGTACTCGCCGTTACTCCACTGAATCGGAAATGCCCCGCCGCGTCCGTCTGCGTCGCCTCAGTCCTTCCCGCAACCTGATCGTCCAGCGACACCTTCACATCCGCCAAGGGCTGCCTCTCGGCGTCCCGCACGACACCCTCCACCACGCCACCGCCGCCCTGTGCCTGAAGCAGGGGCGCACCCACCTGTGCGATCATCCAGACACAGAGAATCGTCTGCGCGAACCAAACCAGTTTCATGTGAGATTTAAGCAAGAGTTGTCATTCTGAGGGCATCCGACGAGGATGCCCGAAGAACCTCAAATTCAAAAACTTCAGCGCATTTCAGTTCGCGGGTCCTGTACGAACTGTGATTTCGTTGTCCCGGCAACCTCCAGCATACTACTGCGAAAGCGCCTCCAGCTCCTTCTTCGCCTGCGCCTGCTCCGGATGCACCTTCAACAACTGCTGCAGCGTTGCCCGCGCCTTCGCCTTGTCACCCTCGATCGCATACACCCGCGCGAGATTCAGATACGCTTGTTCGAATTCCGGCGCTACACGAATGGACTCCGCAAAACTCTGCTTCGCCTCCGCGGCCCGCCTCGTCCGCAGATACAATATCCCCAGATTGTTCAACGCTTCCGGATAGGCCGGCCGCGCCGCCAGCGCCTTTTGCAGATATTCTTGTGCGCGGTCCGTATCATTCAACTGCGCAAACACCATGCCCAGCCCGTAATTCGCCTCCGCATCAGCGGGATTCAATGCCAGCGCACGCTCCAGAGTTTTCTTCGCCGCTTCCCAGTCCTTCTTCTGGCGGTAAGCATTCCCCAAGTTCTGCAGCGCGACCGCGTGGTCCGGACTCAATCCGAGCGCCTTCTGAAAAAATCCGATCGCCGCGTCCGTCTTTCCCTCGCGCGCTTCCAGAATTCCCAGGTTGTTCCACGCATTCGGCAGCGTCGCAGGATAATCAGCCGTGGCTTTCACCGCCCGTTCGAAACACTCGCGGGCCTCTTTGGATTTCTTCTGGTCCAGGTAAACGCTGCCAAGGCTGTAGAGCGGCTCCGCCCCATCCGGATCTTCCGTTTGCGCCAACCGAAAAAAATCCTCCGCCGGCTCGAGATACCCGCGTTCATAAAATACCGCGCCAAACGACAAATAATTTCGTCCAACCTCGTAAGTCGCGCTCACGCCCGCGAACGGTAACCCCAGTGCGATCCGCTCAGCGGCAGTCTTCGGAATCCGCCGAAAGTCCGCATCGACGTGATCCAATCGGAGAGCGCCCTGATAAATCTTCGCGATGTTTCCTAGCGCATCGATCAGGAACGCTGTAGGAAGTCCCATGTCGCGGTGCCGGTCGAACAAACGCCCGTAGAGCAGGTTGTAAACAGCCACCAGTTCCGGCGACGCGCTTACGACTGGAAATGTCCATTTGCCAGAAAGCTTCGCCGCCGCGACATCCACTACAACCAAATGCAGCGCTTCGCTCAACCACCTGCCATGCACTTTCTGGAAGGTCGCCAGTTGCGATTCCCAGTCAGGCAATTCCGCCGAACTGAAATACACAAGCGCCGGCTTCCCCCGGAGCGCCGAAAGCATTTCCTTTTTTTCACTCGATCTGCCAACGCGAAAATCCGGCGCCGCCACTGGCGCCAGCAACCAGGTCTCCACCTGCGCAGGCAGTCTCTCTGGATGGCCGGGCGAACTCAACCCGCTCGTCTCTTTACGGTTCGCCGGTGTAGCAAATGCCTCCTTCCGCACCGCCGGCAATCCCTCCTCAACCCAAATCCGGTGATTTACCGGCAAATTCTCAATTTTTTGCTCCAGCCCGCTCGGCCACCGAATCGTCGCCTGAACCCTTCCGTTCAGTTCTCCCAACCCAAAAAACAGTTCCTTGCTGTGCTGCGCGAGGAAGCCGGAACCCGCCTGCACAAACTTGGTTTGCCGCCCCACACTCGTCTCGATTGTCACTACGGCGCCGATCGCATCGCGATTACTCTTCTTCCCCCGCAATCGAAATGCGATCGCCGGGGCCAGCCGCGGCATCACATTTTTCAGCAGCCGAAGTTGCGGCCCGTTGCGGTTTTTCAATGCGACTTCCACGCGGCCGTCGCGGTCGAAATCCGCCAGGGCAAACGTCCGGCCATCCTCCTGGAAATCCATGCCTGCAACGCCCGACACATCGGAGAACGTTCCGTCGCCGTTGTTCAGATACAGCACGTTGCGTTCGTAGCCGCTCCACGCCGCATCGGCACGAATCAACTCGTTCACGGCGTTCCAACCCTGTTCATACGCGCCGCTGGGCTTCGCATTTTCCGGCGAATTGGCCACCACCTGCCGCCAGAAAAAACTGTTTAAGTCCTGCCGTTGCGATCCGGAAATCATCCCATTCGCGATATATAAATCCGGAAAACCATCATGATTGAAATCCCATGCATCGCTCGACCACGCCCACCGCCCCATCAGCGTCCCCGACCGCGTGGCCGAATCCTCAAAGCTCCCGTCGCCTCGATTCCGGTACAGGCCGTTGCCCATCGCGTGCCGCCGGTACATCGCCCGCACTTCTTCACTTGCGCCCGGCTGAAAATTTTCTTGCACCGCGAGCCGCAACCCCGCCGCCGTCCACATGTCCGCAACATACAAGTCCTGGCGCCCATCCTTATCAAAGTCGAGCCAACTAGCGCTCATCCCCGCGCCGACGTCTTCCACGCCCGCTTCCTTCGCCACATCAGCAAAAGTTCCATCGCCGTTGCTCTTATAAAGATTCTTGCGCCCGAAATCGTTCACGACGTACAAGTCCGGCCAGCCGTCGCCGTCAAAATCCGCCCACCCGCAACAAAAGCTGAACCGCGTATTGTTTTTGTCGAGTCCTGTCTCCCGCGTAACGTCGCGGAAGCTGCCGTCCCGTTGGTTCCGCATCAGGAAATTCGGGGGCCCGTTTTCCGCGGCGTAATATGGCATCGGATAGCGATATTGGTCCGTGCCCTGGTAATAGGCGTAGAGGCAAAAATAAATATCGAGCCAGCCGTCGCGGTCGTAATCCGCAATGGCCGCTCCCGTAAACGTTCCCTGTGGCGGGGTCGCAAACCGAAACCCATCCGGCCGCAAGCGGAATTTTGCGCCTCCCGTGTTCAAGAACAGCAAAGGCCCGCTGGCCCGCACGACGATCAAATCCTGGCGGCCATCATTGTCGATATCCGCAAAGAGAGCGCAGGCAGTGTTATCGAGAATCCCCACACCCGAAGCCTCGGTAATATCCTCGAATGTCCCGTCTCCCCGGTTTCGGTAAAGCCGGTTCGGCAGACCCGCCGGCTGGCAGACGTACAGATCGTCGTAGCCGTCACCGTCCGCGTCTCCCACGGCTAAACCGTTATGGCCGTAAATATCAATTCCGCTGGAGCCATCGAGCACCGTGCGCCAAGTATCCACGCCTGGCAAAAGTTGCGCAGCAAAAGACAGGCAGCTACTAAACGAGTTTGGCGCGATATCCTCGAACACTGGAGCCAGCGACCGGCTGCGCGTTTCGTCCACATTCCGCCATTTTCGCAGGCGTATCTCCGCCCCCGGCCCGATCTCCCAATCCAGCCCGAGATTCCCAATCCACTGCTCGCGATGAAATCCTTTTCCCTCACCCACCATTTCATAACGCACGAGAGTTTCCACCCAAACACTTTTCTCCGCTGGATCCCGCGCAACAGTATCAGTTGAGATTGCTGTGATTTGAAATTCGACCGTCAGAAACTTCGAGAAATCTCTGACCGCGGACCGCCATTCCGTCGCAAACGCTTCGCGTCCCAGCCGCGGCCCTTCCGCAAATTTCGCCTCCCACACCTGAAATAACCCATCGTCCTTCCGCCGTGGCTGTAAACTTACCGCAAGAGAATTCGCCACGAACGCGCCGCTCATAACCCGCTCGATTGCTCCGGTCTTCAACGGCGAGACACACAATTCGGCCGCCCACTCCTCGAAAACTTTTGCGATTTGATCCTGATATATTTCCGTGGGGAAACGGTCGTGCTCTGCCCGCGCCTTCTTCAGCACGGCTTCAATCGCGCGGGGAGTCTTATAAACAGGATGGACGTGGAATTCCGGCGGCGGGCTTACATCTTGCGGGAAAAATGCTGGGCCGAATCGTGGCAGCCACAGTCCGGAAGGGAGAAACGCCAGTGCCGCTCCTTGGCTGGACTGCAGGAATTCGCGCCGGGTTAGTCCGGCAAACCGCCGCTTCTTCCCCGGCCAGCTCAGAAAAATTCCTCCAGTTTTGCGGCGTGAAGCCCGAATCTAGCATCGGGCCACCCATCGGTCAAGCTTGTGAACGCGGCAACACGTAATGTGGCTGGCGAAACGGAGGATTGCGGGCTCGTTCCACCACAAATCCACTACATGCAAATTTTATTGTGAAATTTTGGCTGGGAGACCTGGACTCGAACCAGGATAGCCAGATCCAGAGTCTGGAGTCCTACCAATTGGACGATCTCCCAGCCGAGGGAGTGAAATTGCCTGAGGCGCCGTACGGCAGCCCTTCGCGCCACTACTGCAACCTTTCTAGAGTAAAACGTCGCTCCGGTGTCCGTCAACTCACCTGCCGGACAGGCGTCCCGCAAACTCTCGTGGGCGATAGAACCAGTTGCGGCGCGTCCCTGCCCGTGATACTTTGCCTCAACGTCTCGCATCAAAACGTTGGCGTCCCGCATCAAAGCGCAGACATGTGGCCTTGTCATGGCCGGAAAGCACCGCATCAATCGGAATGCAGGTTGCAAGCGCGGGCCTTCAAAAAAAGGGTCGAATCGCGCGTGACGCAGGCCGATAGACGCCTCCCATTCCAGGGCGGATATCCAGGGGGAATTCATGCTGCTAAGAAACGTGTTTCGTAGTTCACTTTTTCCTTCTCGCATCCTGGCGCTGTGGCTCCTCGCACTCGCGCTCCCGGCGTTGGTCGATGCGCAGCAACCCTCCGGCGCAGGAACTTCCGGCTCTCAGCCTGCGAAGCCGGACTCCCCGCAGCCAAAGCAGGATGCGAATCCGCAGCCCAGCGGGCACAGCAAGGGGTTCATCGGCTATGTCACAAGCCGCTCCATCGTCTTTCCTGATATCGCCACCAATCCCCAGCCGCTCTCTCCCGGCGGTAAATTCAAAATCTTCGTGAACCAGGCCATCTCACCAGCTTACATTCTCGGTTCCGGTGTCAGCGCAGCGGTGAATCAGGCTACCAACTCCCCCGGCTCCACCGGCCAGGGTTGGGAGGCCTACGGCACCCGGGTCGGCTATTCCATGGCCCGCGCTTCTTCTACATCGTTCTTCGGGACCTTTGTGTTTGCGTCGATGCTCCGCCAGGATCCCCGTTTTTTCCCGGAAAGCCACACCAGCTTCATTCGCGCAATCAAATACTCCGCGGTACGCATAGTGGTCACTCGCAATGACAAGGGCAATGATGTGTTCAACTCCTCCGGCTTGTTGGGACCGCTGGCCGCCGAAGCTCTTTCCAACTCTTATCTTCCCCGCTCTGAACAAACCGGGGCCCGAACCATGGAGCGCTATGGGAGCGACCTCGCCTGGCGTTTCGCCGCAAATATTTTCAAGGAGTACTGGCCGACTCTTTTCCGCGACATGCACCTGCAGAAAGTAATGCCGAATCCGAACGGCAACTAGCGCTAAAAAAAGAGCACGGCGAAGCCTCGCCGTGCTCTTGCCTTGTTCCGATTTTTCTATACTCCCGGTGTCAATTCATCTTCACTTTTGTTTTCGGGCTTAGATTCACCGCCGTCAGACTATCAATCCTTCGGGACGCTCACTTCTCTCATATTCCCGCTCTCAATCGCATACTCGACTCCGCCCCATTTCACGCGATTCGACCCAAAGCCCGCCAGCCAAACCGCAAAATGAATCGCGTCCCGCACCGGCACCAGCCACAATTTCTTGCCCAGCACTTCGTCCCCCACTGCCCATACCCCTACCACCCAAGCCATCAATAACCGGAGCACCAGATACGCGACCAGAAATCCTGCGCCCACAAAAACAGTTGGAGCAGCCACAGCCGCCAAAACGCACCACGGCAGTCCATGCGTAACTACCAACCCGAAAAACGAGGCCGGGCGTACGATTCGCACCGTTCGCGCCCAGCGCACCTGGTGCTCCCAGAAACTCTTCAACGTCTGCGAGGGATACATCGTCCAAACCGCTTCCCGGGACAACAGCACCTTCCCACCAGCGCCATACACGCGATTTCCGATTTCGTAATCGTCGGCCAGAAAATTCGCTAACGCCTGATAGCCGCCAATTGCCGCCAGCCACTTTTTCGTCGTCGCCACCGAGGCGCCCAGCGCAAACGTCACTTTGCCGGGCAGATTCGCCACCAGCGCGCCTGCAAAGAAATCGCTGGCCGCCCCCACGGCTTCCACTTCCGCCCAAAAATTTCGTTCCGCGATGCCGCGGTAGAAACAACTCACCACGCCGACCGCGGGGTCCGCGAACTCCGCAACCACATTCTTCAGATAGTCCGGTGACACCCGCACATCTCCGTCGCTCTGAACGATAATTTCGTGCTTCGCTTCCTGCGCGAGCAAAACCAGGTTATTCACCTTTCGGTTGGAACCGATCTTGGGGGCGTTCGACAAAATTCGGATGGACAGTTCCGGAAAATCCTTCATTGCCTGGCGAATCAGCGGTACGGCCGGATCTTCCAGGTCATTCACGCAGAATAAAATTTCGTATTCCGGATAATCTTGCCGGCAAAAACTCTCAAAATTGACCCGCGAAGCAAAATCCACGCCATGCACCGGTTTCAGCAGGCTTACCGGGGGCGCAAACTGAGGCATTCGCCGCGCCCGGTTCCCGCGAAAAAACCGTATTGCGGCAACTATGGCAACCACATAATACGCAAGCGGCACAGCCGCCATCGCCAGGAGGGTCGCCCGCCAAATGGAAATTTCAATCATTATTCAAAAATTTACTCGATGCGGAGCGGCCTGCTTCCGTAGGCGACATTTTGGTTTTGCGGCGCCAAACTACGGCGTCTCTCCCGCATCCTTTCGCAAAACCATCCGCTCTCCCTGCAATTCAAAGCGGCTGCTGCGCCAGGCAATCTTCGTCCCGCCAAAACTCATGCACCAGACAATGAAACCCAGCAAATCCCGCGTCGGATAGAGCCAAATGTTTCGCAGCAGCGGCCGGTCGCGCAACGCTACCCAACCTACGGCGAAGGCCATGATCCACCGATTCACCACAGCCCAGGCCAATAATGCCAGTCCCAATGCCCAATGCCCCAGTAACCCTGCCGCCAGCAATCCCAAAATCCCAAAGGGCATCGCAAAGATCAGTCCCATGCCCAGGTAGCCTTTTGGCCGGCAATACCTTTCCGTGACTCGCCACCGCAACTGGTTCTGAAGCATTTTGCGGAAGGTGCTCTGATTCACGACGTGATCGATCACGTGGCTTGAGAGGACCACCTGGTAGCCCGCCTTGTGAATCAGGTTGCCCAGAATGAAATCGTTCGCCGAATAGTCGTAAAACTTCTCGTAGCCGCCGATCTGCTGAAGGGCTTCCTTGCGTACGGCGATCGTCGGGCCAAGCCCGAATTTCATTCCTTCCAACAGATTTGCCACCAGCGCGCCCGCGGGCTCTTCCACCGACATCAGCATCGCCGTTTGATTAGACCAAAAATCCCCGACATTTTTCCCGCGATAGAGGCAGGTGGACATGGCAATTCCCGGCTTGAGCAGAGGCGCGGTCACCTCGCGCAGATAATTCGGGGCCACCTCCACGTCGCTGTCCGAGGCAACTATCACGCCGTACTTCGCCTCACGCGCCAGGCAATGCAGCGAGTAGGTTTGCGGATTGGGCCACGGCGGCAAGCCATGAACGATGATCCGGCTCGCCACCTGGGGATACCGAGCGCTCACCTGACGCACGATCTGCAGCGCGGCATCGTCCTCCGAATCCGCCCCGAACAAAATCTCAAACCGCGGATAGTCCTGCCGGAAAAAACTCTCAACATTCTCGCGAAGCTGAGGTTCCAATCCATGCACCGGCTTGATCATCGAGACAGGCGGCAAATCACCATCCGCCACCGCCGGCGCCAGCAAGTTCCGCGATTCCCTTCGAAACTTCCCCACCGCCGCCAACACCAATCCCAGATAAACGGTGGAACTCAAAGTCCCAATCGCCGCCACCGCCATCAAAATGTATCCAACAATCTCCAACCTAAATGCCTCTTGTAGCACAGCCATTCCTGGCTGTGCTCTTCGCTTTCTATAAACCAGCCCTACGCCCTCTGCTTCGCGTACAAAAGTTCCGCATCCCGGATCAACGCGTTCATCGATTCCCGCAAGGCCTCGCGCGAAGTCCTCCGATTCTTCCAACCCAATCCGCGAATCCGATCCGTGTTTAACCGCACCACGGCCACATCGCCCTTCCACCCGCGATCGCCACCTGCAAATTCAAACTTCACCTTGCTTCGATCCAGCCCAACGCATTCCACCGCTAACTCCGCAATCTCCTTCACCGTGATGTAATCTCCCGTTGCCACGTTATACGTCTGAAACTTCTGCTGTGTCTTCTCATGCGCCGTCAGCACCGCCGCGACCACATCTTCCACGTAAATGTACGATTTGCTCTGCCCGCCATTGCCCAGAATCTTCAATCGGCCCGGTTCCTGCCGCAGAGAACGCACAAAGTCAAATCCGACTCCATGTGTCTGCCGCGGGCCCACCACATTTCCAAACCGGCAGACGCAAGCCGTCAAATCAAACATGTGGCAGTAGGAACTTATCAGCACCTCGCCCGCCAACTTGCTCGCCCCATACGTCGAAATCGGCACCAGCGGCCCGTAATCCTCACCCGCCTCCACCATCCCCAAATCGCCGTAGACTCCGCTACCCGATGCATACAAAATCCGTTTTGCCGAAGTCAGGCGCATCGCCTCCAGCACTCGCTCCGTCAAATACGTCCCTTCGCGAAAATCAATGTCCGGCTCCGTCGCCGCCCGCGCAATGTCCGGATTCGACGCCAGGTGGATCACTACTTCGCTGCCATCCATCGCGCGCTCGAGTGATTCCAGGTCCTTCACATCGCCCTTCACAAATTTGAATTTTGGATTGCTCAGGTGCTTCGCAAAATGCCATTCCCGCCCGGAAGTCAGGTTGTCGTAGATCGTCACCGACTGGACGCCATCCTTTGCGAGCAGCACATCCGTAAAGTGCGAGCCGATGAATCCCGCCCCGCCTACGACAAAAAACCGCGCCATCCTCATATTCCTCTCCGAACTCTGCGTTCTCTGCGTTCTTCTTGCACTCGCATTAGGATTCGGGCTCAATTCACAAGAAATGATCGCCCAAATGCGCTCAAGCCTGCTTGTAGCGAGGGAAATCTCGTTCACTCTGGAGATAAATTAATGATAGTCGACTCCCACCCCAGCGTCGACCTCAAAACGCTCCGAATTCCTGCCGCTCATGTTCTAATAGAGAAATAATTCAGGAGCGTATTGCATGTCCGCTGTCCCAAGATTGCCGCACCCTCGCCGCGTCCTCATCACAGGCGGCAGCCGCGGCATCGGCCTTGAAGTCGCCCGCGATCTGGCCGCCTCTAACCACCAACTGTGGCTGGCGGCCACTACCGAACAAATCCATGAAACCGCCGCTCAATTAGGGCCCGGCCACCGTGCGTCGCGCGTCGACATCGCCGACCCGAACTCCGTCGCCACGCTCTTCGCCGAAATTCGCCGCGAATGGCAGGGCCTCGACGCCGTCATCCACTCCGCCGCCGAACTTGGGCAGGCCGGGAATTTCTGGCAACTCGATCCCGAAAAATTCGCTCACACCCTCCGAGTCAATTCCGCCGGCGCTTTCTTCGTCGCAAAGGCATTCGTCCAATTGTGGCTCGACACCACGCGAGAATCGTCCGCGAATCGCGGCAAAATCGTTCTCTTCGCCGGCGGCGGCGCCGGGTACGGCTATCCGCAATTTCTTCCCTACGGCACATCCAAAGCCGCCGCCGTTCGCATGTGCGAAACAATGTCCATGGAACTGGAAGCCGCCCACATTTCCATCGACGTCAACATCATCGCCCCCGGCGCCAATGACACGTCCATGCTCGCTGCCGTTCGCGCCGCGGGCGGAGAAGTCCGCACCGTCGTCCCGTTCTCTAAACCCATCGCTCTCTGCCGCTGGCTGCTTTCCTCGGATTCCGATGGCGTCTCCGGCCGCTTCCTGCACGTTAACGATCCGTATCCAGCGCTTTCGCCCAATGCTCTCCGCGAGGAAGCTCTCAAACTGAGGCGCATCGACCTATGAAACTTCTCGTTGTCGGCTCCGGCCTGATTGGCGCCCAGCGTATACAAGCTCTGACCAAACTCCAGGCAGTTTCTGAAGTCGCCGTCTTTGATCCCAAACTTTCTGAAGGCACAAAACTTTCGCCAAAAGCGACAGTCGTAAATGAACAAGCAGCCTTCTCGAGAAAGTGTGACGCGGCCATCGTCGCCACTCCTCATGACTCCGCCGTTGAACTCCTTCCGACGATCTTTCCGCTCTCTCCCAACGTGCTGGTGGAAAAACCGCTTGGCCGCACTGGCGCTGAAACAGAAAATCTCATCGCCGCAGCAAAAAAAGCTAACAGCCGCGTTTTCGTCGGCCTTAACTATCGCTTCTTAAAAAACGTCCAGCACCTTCACAAACTTCTCTCAACCGGCGAATACGGCAAGGTTCTCGGTGTGGATGCCGTGCTCTCCCACGGCGCGCAACCTGGCTACGAAAAAAGTTGGAAAACCGACCCCGTCCGCTGCGGCGGTGGTGTTTGCATCGATCCCGGCATCCACCTGTTCGATCTTTTCCTGTGGATGTTCGGCGGCGCCGAACTCGCCGCCGGCCATCTCAGCCGCCAGTTCTGGCAAATCCGGGTCGAAGACCACGCCAGCCTCGTTCTTACGCTTCCCGGAGGCGCGCCCGCCAGCATCAATCTCTCGCTCTCCAGTTGGCAATCGCGCATGGAGATTACCGTCGAAACCGAAAAGGCGCAGTTCCTCCTCCGGGGCCGCGGGAAATTCTACGGCCCACAGCGCCTGACCATCGTTACCAAATGGCCCTGGCTGCAGCCCGATCAGCCGCGCGAAACTCTTTTTGACTATGGAATGGAAGATATTTCGCTGCAGCAGGAGACCGAGGAATTCATTGCCGCCTGCACCAATCCAACCGCTGCTCTGACAATTGCCACTGCGGCCGACGCCCTGCAATCGATGCAAATCGTCGACGCCTGCTACACGAAGCTACCTAAGACTTACTAGACTTCGCTCCACGCGCGGCGGTCGCCACATCAAGCGTGTAACCAGCCTTCTCCGCATCACCGTGAAACATCTTCACGGTATCGAGTGAAAACTCTCCCAAGTCTTTTCCGACCAGCTTTAACTTCGCAAGGATATCGTTTGTCACGGTAATGATGTGGCAGCCAATCTCATCCGCCTGAAAAATATTCAGGAGCTCTCGTGGACTGGCCCAGATCAACTCCGCATTCGGGTGCGCGCGCAAAATCTCCACTGCCTCGCGCATCATGGGCACCGGATCGCGCCCTGTGTCCGCTACGCGCCCGGCAAACACCGACACATTCGACGCAGCTCCGCCGTGCAACGCCTTACCCACCTCGCGCACCTGCTCCAGCGTCATCATCGCCGTCACGTTCACCTGGATCCCCTCGTGGCTCAGGCGCCGGATCAGCCCGTACATTGGCTCGCGCTTCGTGTTCGTCACCGGAATCTTCACGTATACATTTTTTGCCCAGCCCGCGATGTGCTTCGCCTGCGCCTCCATTGTCTCTTCGTCGTCCGCGAACACTTCGAATGACACCGGCTGGGTCTTGATTTGCTTTAAAACCTGGGCTGCAAACTCCGCGTAATCCGCCACACCCGCCTTGCGCATCAGCGTGGGATTGGTGGTGAATCCCTTGATATATGGCAGCCGGCTCAGTTCCAGAATGCCCGGCAAGTCCGCGCCGTCGCCAAAAATCTTCACCTTCAAATCGGAAACCGCCTTCATTGCGCTACTCCCTTTCGGCACGCCTCTAAAATCCAGTCCGCGGCCTCTTTCAAAGAATGCACCCGCGCATCCGCGGGCCGAGCAGGCTGCCGCTCTTCATACCCGCCATCAATAAAAATCGTTCGGCATCCCGCGTTCTGCCCCGCTTCCA
>Ga0247680_1000329_pt1 | contig 14102 bp, 9 predicted proteins | sample CNK21_metaG_FD_182803 | JGI IMG/M metagenome (GOLD analysis project Ga0247680, IMG submission 182803) | Soil microbial communities from Purdue University Martell Research Forest, Indiana, United States - CNK21 | ecosystem: Environmental > Terrestrial > Soil > Temperate forest > Bulk soil | place...
TTTTTTGGAGAAGGCGCGCTGGGGCAGGGCGTGTTGTATGAAGTGATGAACCTGGCGGCGCTGTACAAGCTGCCGGTGATTTATGTTTGCGAGAACAATCTTTATACGGAGTACACGCATTTTTCGGAGACCACGGCGGGAGACATTCTGGCGCGGGGAACGGCGTTTGGAGTGCACGCGGAGAGCGTGGATGGGCAGGACGTGCGCGCGGTACATGCGGCGGCGCAGAGGCTGGTGAGCCGGGCGCGGCGGGGCGAAGGACCTTCGCTGCTACTTTGTAATACGTATCGCTACACCGGGCATCACGTTGGCGACATCAACCGGGAGTATTACCGGTCGAAGCAGGAAGAGATGGAGTGGAAGACGAAGCGGGACCCCATCAAGAACATGGGCGAGTGGCTGGCCGGGCAGAAGATGGCCGATGCGGGCGCGCTGCAGAAGATTGAGAGCGAAGCGCGCGAAGAGATGAAGGCCGCCGTGGAGTTTGCGATCACCGCTCCGTATCCCGGGGTTGAGGAGGTCGACCAGGACGTTTATGCCTGAGACAGCGATTCGGGAATTGACATTCGCGCAAGCGGTGCGCGAAGCGCTTGCGGAAGAGATGCGGCGCGACCCACGCGTATGCATTTTTGGGGAAGACGTGGCGGAGGCGGGGACACCGTTCAAAGTGTTATCCGGGCTGGTGGAAGAGTTTGGGTCGGAACGCGTGCTGGATACACCGATTTCGGAAGCGGGATTTACCGGAATGGGCGTGGGCGCGGCGATGACGGGATTGCGACCGGTGGTGGACATAATGTTCGGGGATTTTTTGACACTGACGATGGACCAGCTGGTGAATCAGGCGGCGAAGGTTCATTACATGTCGGGCGGAACGTGGAAAGTGCCGATGGTGCTGCGGACGACGCTGGGGGCGACGCGGCGATCGGCGGCGCAGCACTCGCAATCGCTGCATGCGTGGCTTTGCCACGTGCCGGGGCTGAAAGTGGTGATGCCCTCGACGCCTTACGACGCGAAGGGATTGCTGAAGACAGCGATCCGCGACGACAACCCGGTGATTTTTCTGGAAGACAAGATGATGTACAAGCAGAAGGGCGCGGTGCCGGCGGAGGAGTACACGATTCCGTTTGGAGTGGCCGACGTGAAGCGCGAAGGGGAAGACATTACGCTGGTGGCGACGAGCAGCATGGTGGAAGTGGCGCTGGGCGCGGCGAAATTACTGGAAGGCGTTGGCGTCAGCGCGGAAGTGATCGATCCGCGGACAATGTGGCCGCTGGACGAGAAGACACTGGTGGAATCGGTGAAGAAGACTTCGCGGGCGATTGTGATTGATGAAGGTTATGGCCGATACGGAGTGACCGGAGAGATTGCTTCGGTGATTGCCGAGGGCGCATTCTTTAACCTGGAGGCGCCGGTGAAGCGGATGGGGGCGATGCACGTGCCGATTCCCTTTTCGCCGCCGCTGGAAGACGTTACGGTGCCGACGGAGCAGACGGTATTTGAAGCGGCGCGGGCGATGTGTGGGAAGGGATGAGATTGGGCGTTGGATTCCCTGAGTTTTGCAGAATGAAAGGTTGAGGTCCTTCGGCCCGGCAGAAAGCGCTGGGCCTCAGGATGACAGTTTTCTTTCTCTTTGGATTTCAGTTGTTGTTGAATGCGGGAGGTTGACTTGGCACTGAAGACTTATGGCCCGATGGCGGTGGATTGGGAAAATCGCATTGATTTCGACCGCTTGCGCAAGGAGCGGCTGGCGCGGGCGAAGGCGTTATTGGCGAAGTCCGAAATGGGCGCGCTGCTGTGCTTCGACATGAACAATGTGCGGTACATCACCTCGACGCACATCGGGTCATGGGCGCAAGACAAGATCAGCCGGTTTTGTCTGTTGCCGCAGAATGGCGAGCCGATCCTGTGGGATTTTGGTTCGGCGGCGCGGCACCACCAGCAGAATTGCCCGTGGCTGGGAGATCGTTCGCGGCCGGGAATTCCACTTTTGCGCGGGGCGATGTCGCCGGAGATGGGGCGCGCGGAAAATGTGGCTAAGAAAATCAAGCGGGAGCTGGAGATACACGGACTGTTGAATGAGCCGCTGGGAATCGACGTGGTGGAGCCGCCGATTCTGTTTGCACTGCAAAAAGAAGGCATCAAGATTGTGGATGGGCAGCAACTGATGTCCGACGCGCGGGTGATCAAGACGCAGGATGAAATTTCACTGTTGAATCATTCGGCGATGATGGTGGACGCGGCGTACGACGAGTTGTATCGCGCGATGAAGCCGGGATTCAGCGAAAACCAGGCGGTGGGGCTGGCGAGCAAGGTGTTGTACGACCTCGGGTCGGAATATGTGGAAGCGGTGAACGCGATTTCGGGCGAGCGTTGCAATCCGCATCCGCATGTCTTCAGCGATCGCGTGCTGCGGCCGGGCGATCCGGTGTATTACGACATTCTGCATTCGTACATGGGCTATCGGACGTGCTACTACCGGTGTTTTTCGATCGGGTACGCTTCCCACGGGATGATTGATGCGTACAAGCGGTGCCGCGATTATCTGGATGCGGCGATTGAACTGGTGCGACCGGGGCGGACGACGGCGGAGATTGCGTCGGTGTGGCCGAAAGCGGAAGAGTTTGGATTTCCGGATGAAGAGGCGGCGTTCGCGCTGCAATTCGGGCACGGGATTGGGCTGGCGATCTGGGAGAAGCCAGTGATCAGCCGGATGGTTTCGCTGGAGCACTCGCACGAAATCAAGCCGGGAATGGTGTTTGCTCTCGAAACTTTCTGGCCTTCGAAGGATGGATGGAGCGCGGCACGCATCGAGGAAGAGATTGTGGTGACAGAGACGGGCCATGAAGTGATTACGCGCTTCCCTGCGGAAAAATTGATGGTGGCGGGCGCGCACTATTTCACAGTTGACGGACCGCTTTCGACCACGCGCGAGCACGAGGCGGCTCCCAATTCACAGGTGAAACAGATGGTGGCAGGCGCGAAGAGAGAAGGAGTGGCAGCCACGGATTGATTCGGTGAATCCCGGCTTACAGGAAAATTATGGCGATTAGCGTGGTGATGCCTGCGCTGGAGATGGCGCAGGAAAACGGAAAGTTGTTGGCGTGGCGCAAGAAAGAGGGTGAGCGCGTCGCGAAGGGCGAGCCATTGCTGGAAATTGAGACGGACAAAGCGGTGGTGGAGATCGAAGCGCCTGGGGATGGGATTCTGGCGGGGATTACGGCGGATGTGGGCGCGGTGATTCCGGTTGGGGAGACGATTGCTTGGCTGGTGGCGCCGGGAGAGAAGCCTCCGGCGAAGGCGGTGACGGCGGCGCCTGCGGCCAGGGCGACGAGTGCGGCGCAGGCTGCCGCGGCGGCTCCGGCACAAGTGAGATCGGCGGCTGCGGCTGGCGCTGCGGCGCAGATTTCGCCGAAGGCGCGGCGGTTGGCGAAAGAACTCGGCGTGGAGATTGCGGGGATTCATGGCACGGGGCCGGATGGAACGATTACGTCGGAGGATGTGCAGGCGGCAGCAAACGCGAAGGGGTCGGCTGCGCCGGCCGCGGCGACGGCTGCAGGAGTGACTGCGACTGAGCCGCTTAGCCAGTTGGCGCGGTTGATGGCGGAGCGGACGACGCAGAGTTGGACGAGTGTGCCACATTTTTTCCTGGTACAGAGCGTGGATTGCGGACCGTTGATCGAGGCGCAGAAAAAATTGAGCGCGGGGAGCGCGGCGGGAACGGCTCCTACGATTACGGACTTGCTGATTAAGGTGATTGCGCGGGTGCTGGAGAAGCATCCGCGGATGAATGCAAGCTGGGCCGGAGACGGGATTCGGCTGAACGCTGATATCAATATCAGCGTGGCGATGGCGGTGAAGGACGGGGTGGTGGGCGCGGTGATTCCTAAGGCGAACAAGGAGCCGATTGCGGCGCTGTCGGTTTTGCGGCGGGAGTTGACGGAGCGCGCGCGCGCGGGGCGGCTGCGGCCGGCGGACATCAGCGGAGGGACGTTCACGCTGAGCAATCTGGGGATGTACAAGGTGGATGCGTTTACCGCGATCATTACGCCGCCGCAGTGCGCGATTCTGGCGGTGGGCGCGATTGCGGACGCGGTAGTGCCCGTGGATGGAAAGCCGGGAATCCGGCCGATGATGACGATGACGCTTTCGAGCGACCATCGAGTGGTGGATGGAGCGCGGGCCGCGGAATTTCTCGGCGAACTGACGGGCGCGATTCGCGAACCGGAAAAGTGGTTGTAGGGCGGGGATTCTAAGAACCGACCTCCGGGTTGGGGTTCGGGCAAGCGAAGAGTTTCCTCAGGGGCTGAAGCACAATTTTGCATGGCTTAAATGTCGGAGCTAAAGCTCCGACCCCCTGAAAACAATTCAGGAGATGAGTTCAAGCAGCTCTTTGAGAGGGGTGTAGCTTGCCATCAACGACGTCTCCGCGGCCCCAACTATGACCACGCCCACCCGTAAGAAAAAACCTCTCTACCTGAATCCAACTGCGCAAGTACTTTTCGCCGTGGCGGCCGCGGTGGTGCTGGGATATTTCCGTCCGGCAACGGCGATGGCGATGAAGCCGCTGGGGGACGGATTCATCCGGCTGATCACGATGATCATCACGCTGATTATTTTCTGCACGGTGGTGACGGGGATCGCCGGCATGGAGGACATGAAGAAGGTTGGCCGGGTGGGCGGGAAGGCGCTGATTTATTTTGAAGTTGTTTCGACACTCGCTTTGATTATTGGATTGTGCGTTGGCAATCTTGTGCAACCGGGGGCCGGCTTCAACATCAATCCAGCCACCCTCGATGCCAAAGCAGTGACGGATTATGCCGGGCAGGCCAAGGCGCAAAGCGTTTCGGATTTTGTGCTGCACATCATTCCGAGCACGGTGGTGGACGCTTTTGCGAAAGGCGACATCCTGCAGGTGCTGCTGATTTCGATTTTGTTCGGGTTCGCGGTTTCGGCGATGGGCGCGCGCTGCAAGCCGATCATGGAGGTGTTCGAGGCACTGACGCACGCGGTGTTTGGGATCGTGAATATCGTGATGAAGCTGGCGCCGCTGGGGGCGTTCGGGGCGATGGCGTTTACGGTGGGGAAATTCGGATTGTCGTCGCTGGGACCGTTGTTGAAACTGATTGTGGTGTTTTATCTGACTTCTCTGCTGTTCGTGCTGCTGGTGCTGGGGCTGATTTGCAGCGCTTGCGGATTCAGCATCTTCAAGTTTTTGCGGTACATCAAGGAAGAGATTGTGCTGGTGCTGGCGATCAGTTCGTCGGAGCCGGCGATGCCGACGCTGATGTCCAAGCTGGAAAAATTGGGATGTTCGAAAGCGCTGGTTGGGCTGATTGTGCCGACAGGCTACACGTTTAACACCGATGGCACGAGCATGTATATGACGCTGGCGGCGCTGTTTGTGGCGCAGGCTACGGGAACGCACCTGACGTTGATGCAGCAGTTTACGATTTTGGCGGTGGCGATTTTGACGTCGAAGGGCGCGAGCGGCGTGCAGGGGGCTTCGTTCATTGCGCTAGTGGGAACGCTGATGGTGATACCGACGATTCCGGTGGCGGGGATGGCGTTGATTTTGGGGATCGACCGGTTTATGAGCGTGTGACGGTGAATATGATTGGAAATGGAGTGGCGACGGTGGTGGTGTCGCGGTGGGAGAAAGAAGTGGACGCGGCGACGTTGCAGAAGAATTTGGCGGCGGAGTAAGCCGAAATCGGGACCGGGGAAATCCAAAGGACAGTTAGTCTCGAAAGCGAAAAGCAGATCCCTCACCCGCAAAAACGCGGGATTCGGGATGACAATGCGCAAGAACATAGATTGGCGCCGGAGGCGGGACGGCTAGTGGCGGAACAGTTTGACATTGTGGTTGCTGGGGCCGGGCATAACAGCCTGATTACGGCGGCGTATCTGGCGAAGGCTGGATACCGGTGCCTGGTGCTGGAGGGGCGGCCGATTGTGGGCGGCGGAGTGAAATCGGCTCACTTGACGCTGGAAGGATTTGTTCATGACGTTTGTTCCTCGGCGCACAACGGAATTCATGGCAATCCGCTGATTCGCAACGACGAGCTGAAGTTGGGCGAGTACGGGCTTGAGTACATTTATCCCGACCCGGTGTTTCACATGCCGTTTCCCGACGGCAGTTATTTGACGCAGTGGCGCGATCTGGACCGCACGTGCGCGGAGTTCGCGAAGTTTTCGAAGCGGGATGGCGAGGCTTATCGCCGGATGATCACGGAGTATGAAACCGTGAAGCCACTGCTGAACGCGTTGACGTTTTCGCCGGTAGGGTTTGGCAAATCGCTGAACGAGCTGCTGGCGGCGCATCCGCAGGGAAAAATCTGGCAGCGGCGGCTGGCAATGTCCGCGTGGGAGATTTTGAAGGAGACGTTTGAGGACGACCATTGCCGGGCGTTCATGATGGGGTGCCCGTACTCGCTGCAGCCAGTGCTGGATCCAGCCACGGCGCGAGCGGCGTATATTCCGCTGCACCAGCAGAGGGAGAGCCGGCCGCTGCCGAAGGGAGGGTCCGGGGCGCTGACGACGGCGCTGGCGCGGTTTATCGAGGCGCATCAGGGAACGGTCCTGACGAACAAATGGATCAAAACGCTGATTGTCGAAAATGGAAAATGTGTTGGCGTGGAATGCGGCGATGGAAGCGCGTATCGCGCCGAGAAGGCCGTGGTCTCGACGATTCATATCAAGCAACTAGTGGACATGGCGCCGAAGGAATTGTGGGGCGAGGATTTTCTGGAAGGCGTGGAGACGTGGGAAGCGGGGCTGACGCTGTTTGCGACGAATTACGCGACCACCGAACCACCAAAGTATGCGACTGCCGCAGGCGTGCTTTCTCCGGTGCATTCGGGCTTTATGATCAGTTCAGAGCGGGCGATGCAGATGGGCGTCGACTACAAGTCGGGTTCCGTGAATATTGAAAATCCTTCGTTGCATGTGATTTGTTGCAGCCTTGCCGATCCTTCGCGTGCTCCGGCGGGGATGCATACAGTGAAGATTGTGGCTTACCAGCCTTATCAATTAAAGGAAGGGCCGGAGCATTGGGATGCGATCAGGGAGCAGGTTTCGGATGCGAATTTGAAATTTCTGCGAAAGTTTTCGCCGAATCTTACGGATGATAAGATTCTGGCGCGAACGATTGAGAGTCCTTTGGACCTGGAACGGATGAATCCGCACAACTGGCATGGGAGTTGCCATGCGGGAGGATCGGGGCCGGCGCAATCGGGAGCAATGCGGCCGATGCCGGGGTATGCGCAGCATCGGATGCCGATTCCGGGTTTGTACCAGACGGGGGCGACTACTCATCCCGGGGGATCGGTGACCGGCGGACCGGGAAGGAATGCGGCGGTGGTGATGTTGAAGGATTTTGGGACGAGTATTGAAGTAGTGGTGAGTGGGAAAGCCTGAACCGGAACTCTGGGTTGCGGGCCTGCAACCGGCATTTAGTCAGTGGATAAGCGGATGAGCCTCATGGATGACTTCGTTCCTTGAGGCTACATCGCTGCCGCTTGTGTTAATACCTCACGAAGGCGACGGGCTACGATTGCATCCTCGCCGGGCTCCAACATCCAGACGCCCACCACGATCTTATTGGGATCCTTGGGAATGCCGGCACTGGCTTCCGTGGAACCGGTGGCGGGATTCAGCTCAATGCTCGGCGTGCCGGCGTGCAATTGTCTTTTGACTTCTTTGGGAGAGATTTTCACGCGCTGCTGGTCGTACCGAATGAGCAAGTGCGGCACGTTGTTGGCAACCAGCGGGATAAATATTTCAGCTTTCAAAGTTGGAATATCCTTGAGTGCAGCGGCAATGAGATCGGCGCGCCGCCGGAACTCGGCTTCGAACCCCGCGTCAGACTGGCTGAGAAACCAATCCACCGCGGCCACCATCCCGACGATCTGTTCCTTGGCGACCTTCATTCCGCGTCCTACGACATCATCATTTGGGCTGTTGTTATTGGCGGCAGCTGCAATCAGATTGGCTTTGCCCAGAAGAAGGCCGGCATTTTGCGGACCTCTGATTCCTTTGCCACCCGAGAAGGCAACCAGGTCGAAGCCCATGTGAGTGTAGTTCCACAAATTCGAGATGGGGGGAACGTCGGCGGCCGCATCGTTCAAGCAGGGAACTCCGTGCGCGTGGGCGACTCGAATCCAATCTTCCCGGCTGATATTTCCCGCATCGGCGGCATTGTAAAAAAAACACATGACGGTATTGCGCGTGAAAGCCGACTCATATTCCTGCAAAGTTTCCACGTCGACGAAACGAATGCCGCAGTTGCGCATGGCGTGATCGTAATCGTAGTGGTGAGCCTTTTGAATGATGACCTCATTCTTGAGGCCGTTCATTTCAGTAGGCATGGCATGACTTGCAGAAGATCCATTGGCCACCGTCATGCATGCCGCAGTAGCCAGAGTTACCGCTGAGGCCGCGCCGGCTGTGACCACAGCGGCCTCGCAGCGCAATTGATGCGCAAGGTATTCGCCGGCCGCTTTCTGAAGGTCCGCGAGATAGACGGGGTGCTTGGCTGCCAAGGCAACCGCCGCTTGCACGGAAGGTGGCATCGTGCATCCAGTTAGATAGGTGTACGTACCGGCGGCATTTATGGTCTTGGTAACGCCAAGTTTGTCGTAGTAGTCCACTGCTTCCGGGACCGGCGCGGGTACGGCGATATTCTTTGGGAAGGGGAGAGCCCGCGTGAACACAAGGCCCGTGAAAGCCATATTGATTCGCTCAAAAAAATTGCGTCTTGTGCCAAACCTGCTCATGGAATGCTCCTTTTGCTTGCTAACGGGGAAGTATAAGCCATTAAGCCATCCGAGCAGCGGGGTGTGAGTGCGGTGCTTGACTGACCCGCTCAGCGGAAAAGCGGGTGCTAGGACCACAATTTTGGACGGATGGAGGGCAGGCCGCTCCAGGGCGAGCAGGAGTGGACTCGCAACAGATTTGGATTTGAACCACGGGTTGAGGACAAACGTGGTTTCGTGCGCGGTTGGATAGTTGGCAATCGATCGAACGCACAGCCAAGAATGGCTGTGCTACAAGAATCTATTCGACCCAGGTTTGCTGGCCGAAGGCGATTTGCCAGTGGTTGTTGTGTTTTTCGAAGAGGCGGGTGACGTGGAGGAGTTTGCCGTGGAGGGGCTTGTGTTCGGAGCGCATGACGGCGGCGTCTCCGAGGACCCAGACTTTCATGGAGGTTACTTCGGCGGGGATCAGGGTGGTGTTGGCGCGGCGGAGTTCGGTGATCATGGCGACGCGATTTGCTTTATTGAGCGGGGCGCCGCCATCGGGAGTTACGAAAATAAAATCGTCGGTGAAATTGGGAGTCCAGGCTTCGACGTCGTTGGTGAGCACGGTGCGCTCGACGGCTTGCCACATGGAGACTACTTCCCGCTCGGCAGCGGTGTCCGGTTTGTAGGGGACTGTCTTGCACGGATTTTCGCAGGCGACTGCCATGCCGTTGCTTGGGGCGCCGAAGCCACTGCGCTTTTCGGGGTTCTTATCGGCTTTGGTGGTTTCCTGGTAGACGAGGAGTTGCCAGGCTTCTGAGCGCTTGACCCAAACGCGGAGGAAACGGACGGAGGCGTTTTGCGACGGGATGCGGTGGTTGCCATGGATGAGAACCACATGGCCGGCGTCGATGATTTTTACGTCGGCGTCGGATTCGGACGCGAGAGAAGCCAGGGCCGGAAGAATTTCGGATTTTGAGCGGGTCTTGCCTGTACGGTCGGTCCAGGAAAATTCGGGGTCGAGCAGTTTTTCAACGCTGGATTGGTCGGCTTTGTTGATGGCCGCTGTCAGCGAGTGATCGGCGGCGAGGGCGCCATCCTCTGGAGAGGCAGCGGCCAACCGAGAGAGGGTGAGAAGGAGGCACGAGAGGACGAGAGCGGAAGTAGTAAGGTGTCGGGGCGCAGGGTGCATGAGGAGCCTCCAGGGGTTGAGATGAGAGTGGTCTAACCGCCAAACCACACGAACAACATAGCGAGCAGTATCATAATTCTAAATGAGTTACAACGAAGAAACGCTTGACGAGATAAATGTATGGTGGCACAGTAACCAGACCAAGCGATTGATTTTGCGAGCTTCCGATTCCACTCCTTTAGCCTGTCCGAGCAGTAGAGTAAGGTAGCGGTTTGAGACAGAGTTCGGCTGACGGTAGGAGAGATGCGGGCAGATGGCGGATGCATTCGACATTGTGGTTGCGGGAGCGGGGCACAACAGCCTGATCGCGGCGGCATATCTGGCGAAGGCCGGGTACCGGTGCCTGGTCCTGGAAAGCCGCGCGCTTGTGGGCGGCGGAGTGAAGACCACGCAACTTACTCTGCGCGGATTCAAGCATGACGTTTGCTCTTCGGCGCATGTTTTGATTCAGGACAGCCCGATCCTACGCGATGACGAACTGGGCCTCGGCCAGTATGGGCTGGAGTATCTCTTCCCCGATCCGGTTGTGCATCTTCCCTTCCCCGATGGAAGCTACATCACACAGTGGCGCGACATGGAGCGCACGTGCGAGGAGTTCGCCAAATTTTCGAAGAAAGATGCGGCTGCTTATCGGCAGATGATGACAGAGTACGAAGAGGTGAAGCCGATCTTCGCGGCGACTTCGTACACGCCAGTGGGTTTTGGAAAGCCTTTGAACGAGCGGCTGGCGGAGCATCCAAAGGGAAAGATCTGGCAGCGGCGGCTGGCGATGTCCGCGTGGGAAATTATTCGCGACAATTTTGAGGATGAGCACTGCCGGGCGTTCATGGTGTGGATGGCGTATCAGACAGTGGAACCGCCGGAAGCGGCGGCAACCGGGCGGCTGGCATATGCAATTTGCGCGGGACGGCAGAGGTGGAGTTGGACGACGCCGAAGGGCGGCTCTGGAACTTTGACGCAGGCGCTGGCGCGATTGATTGAAGCGCACGGCGGGACGATTGTGACGAATAAAACGATCGCGCGGCTGATCGTTGAGAACGGAAAATGCACGGGCGTGCAGTGCACGGACGAGAGTTCGTACAAGGCCGAGAAGGCGGTGCTTTCGACGATCCATATCAAGCATTTAGTGGACATGGCGCCGAAGGAAGCGTTTGGCGAGGATTTTCTTTCCGGCGTGGAGACCTGGAAAGCTGGGATTACGCTTTTTGCGACGCATTATGCGACGACGGAGCCGCCGAAATTTCCGGTGAGCGGGGGCACGATTTCTTCGGTTGCGGCGGGAACGATGGCGACGCCGGAGCGCGGGTTGCGCGTTGGGTACGATTTTGCGATGCGCACTGTGAATGTGGAGGAGCCGCCGCTGTTGATCGTGTGCAGCACGGTGGCGGATCCTTCGCGGGCGCCGGCGGGGATGCACACGATTAAGGTGATCGGCAACCAGCCGTATGAGTTGAAAGAGGGGCCGGAGCATTGGGACAAGATCAAGAATGAAGTTTCGGATGCGAATTTGAAGTATCTGAGAAAGTTTGCGCCTAATTTGACGGACGACAAGATTCTGGCGCGGATTGTGGAAAGTCCGCTCGACCTGGAGCGGATGAACGCTCACAATTGGCACGGAACCTGCCATGGCGGGGCGCAGAATGCGGCGCAGTCGGGTGGATTGAGGCCTGTGCCAGGTTGGGCGCAGCATCGGATGCCGATTGAGGGGTTGTACCAGACGGGGGCGACGACCTATCCGGGTGGATCGGTTTCGGGCGGGCCGGGACGAAATGCGGCGGCGGTGATGTTGAAGGATTTTGGGGGGAGTATTGAGGCGGTGGTGAAGGGGAAGGGGTAGGACGGGGAAAAACCCGCAACCTCAAAACCGGAGGGTGCGGCACCCGGCGTAAGAGGGAAGATCAGGAGAATGGGCAGGGCCACCCATTCCTTTGTCAGGGCAAGCCTGAAGGTGGCCGCTACGGGGAGAGGGAATGACGAAGTTCACGCGGCGACGGTTTGTGAAGGGGGCGGCGATTGCGCCGTTGGCTGTGAAACACATGGCGCTTCAGCAGGTGACGGGGGCGGCGGATCGCTACGACATCGTGGTTGCGGGGGCTGGGCACAACAGCTTGATTACCGCAGCGTACCTGGCGAAGGCGGGTTACCGGTGCCTGGTGCTGGAGGGCCGGCCCAAGATTGGCGGCGGGGTAAAGACGGCGGAACTGACACTGAAAGGTTTTCATGACGATTGCTGTTCGACCGCGCATGTTTTTATTCAAGATAATCCGCTGATCAAGAATGACGAACTGAAGCTTGGGGAATATGGGTTGGAGTACATCGATCCGGACCCGATGTTTCACGTGCCGTTTCCGGATGGAAGTTACATCACGCAGTGGCGCGACGTGGATCGCACGTGCGCGGAGTTCGCGAAGTTCTCGAAGAAGGATGCGGCGGCTTATCGAAAGATGCTGGCGGACCTGGACGCGATTCGTCCTTTGCTTGCCGCGGGATCGTTTACGCCGATTGGTTTCGGGAAGCCGCTGAACGATCAACTGGCGCAAGTGCCGCACGGAAAATTGTGGCAGCGGCGCCTGGCGATGTCGGCGTGGGACGTGATTCACGACACATTTGAGGACGACCACTGCCGGACATTTATGTTGTACATGTCGCATCTGGCGGCGGAACCGCCGGACGCGCCGGTCACCGGCAGGCTGGCGTATGGAGCGCCGCGGCAACAGCACAGCGGGCGGCCACTGCCAAAAGGCGGATCGGGAGCGCTGACAGAGGCGCTGGGAAAGTTCATCGAAGCGCATGGTGGGACGATCCTGGTGAACAAATGGGTGAAGAGCCTGATCGTTGAGGACAAAAAGTGCGTGGGAGTGGAATGCAGCGACGGCAGCGCGTACCGCGCGTCGAAGGCGGTGGTTTCGACGATTCACATCAAGCACCTGGTGGACATGGCGCCGAAGGAATTGTGGGGCGAAGATTTTCTGTACGGAGTGGAAACGTGGCAAGCGGAAAACGCGATGTTCGTCACGCACTACGCGACGAGCGAGCCGCCGATTTATAAGGTGGATGGAGGGACGCTTTCGCCGGTGGAGTCGGGAGTACTGGCGTCGCCTTACCGGGCGCTGCGGTTTGGCTATGACGATACGCGCGGGGTGGTGAATCTGGATGAGCCGCCGCTGCAGGTGATCTGCTGCAGCATTGCGGATGCGACGCGCGCGCCGAAGGGGATGCACACGCTGAAGGTGCTTGGCTGGCAGCCTTACATGTTGAAAGAAGGACCGGAACATTGGGACAAGATTAAATATGACGTGGCCGATGCCAACCTGAAATATTTGCGACGGTTTGCGCCGAATTTGACGGACGACAAGATTCTGGCGCGATTTGTGGAGAGTCCGCTCGACTTGGAGCGGATGAATCCTCACTTCTGGCATGGCAGCGCGCACGCGGGTGCGCAGAGCGCGGCACAGACCGGGGCGTTGCGACCGATGGCGGGTTGGGCGCAGCATCGCATGCCTATTGCCGGGTTGTATCAGACGGGGGCGACGACGCATCCCGGCGGATCGGTGACGGGCGGGCCGGGAAGAAACGCGGCCACGGTGATGCTGAAGGATTTCGGGACTTCGATTGAAGAAGTGGTCAAGGGCAGAAGTTAGAGAGAAGAACGAAGAGAAGAAAAAACCCGCACCCTCAAAACCGGAGGGTGCAGCACCCAAAGATTTCTTGGTGCGAGGAGAAGCGATGATGCGGAGCGCGGGAAGCGGGACGCTGAGGATCGCGATGCAGGCGCTGGCTATCCTTCTTTGTGTGGGCGGAGTGGCCAGCGGGCAGAAGACGGCGAAGAAAATGGTGCCGGATAATCCGAGCCCGCACCCGGCGCCGGAGCAGCCGCTTCCGTACAGCCACAAACAACATCTGGCGTTCAGCCTACCTTGCGCGAAGTGCCACACAAACCCGGAGCCGGGCAGGCTGATGACATTCCCGGAGACGGCGACGTGCATGCAATGCCACGCGACGATTGCGAAGGACAAGCCGTCGATTCAGAAGTTGGCGACGTATGCGAGTTCGAAGGAGCAGATCCCGTGGGTGCGCGTTTATAAAGTGCTGCCCGGGATTGCTTGGAGCCATCGCCCGCACCTCGCCGCAGGAGTAAAATGCGAGACGTGCCATGGAGCGGTGGCGGAAAT
>Ga0247680_1000330_pt1 | contig 14076 bp, 10 predicted proteins | sample CNK21_metaG_FD_182803 | JGI IMG/M metagenome (GOLD analysis project Ga0247680, IMG submission 182803) | Soil microbial communities from Purdue University Martell Research Forest, Indiana, United States - CNK21 | ecosystem: Environmental > Terrestrial > Soil > Temperate forest > Bulk soil...
GGAACTAGCAAGTGCTGCAATTCGTTGCATAAGATGATACTCAGCCTTCTCTGCGAGAGGGCCATCACCAAAGACATGCGCGACGATCGCGTGAATTGCCTCGTTGTGGTTAAAGTGAAGCCAAGTTACCGCCGAGCAGTCGGCACTGTTCAGACTGAGCCGCCGGATGGCTTCGCGATCGGTCATGGGACTGGTTCCAAGGCAAGCCACTCTCTGAATTCCGATGGCTTGCGAAATGATGTTGAAGTGACGCTCCCGTGGCTGTCGATCCGGTAGACGGTGGCGCTGACAGTCAAAGCATCCACGCATAGACGCTGACGAGTTTTAGATGTTGCGTTTGGGGTCTCCCGGTTCAGCCAGAGGATGGTCCCATTCTGGGACTCCCTCAAGTTAACGAATCCGCTTTTTTGGGCGGCCTCTAGAAATGGACGTAGTCTATTCATAATGGATCAAGTGTGCGCCCCTGTCTGGCCGTAACCTGTGACTTAGGTCACTCAAGGGGAATGTTGTGCTGAAACGATAAGCTGGTCGTTCGGACGGCCTGCTTCTACGCAAGGCGGATCCGATTTCGAGGCAGAGGGATGTTTCGGAGCACAGTCGTTATCGGAGTCCCGAATGTTAGAATTACGAATAACTAAAATACTGTATATTGACAATAGGTATAGATGACGTAAGCTGAGTATACCTAGCTGTAGCATTTTGCTGATTCAAAAGCTTCTTTTCTTCTAATCGTATACTGGAGCAACTATCGTCATCCGATCGGAGTCTGGGAATGCTCTTCCCGGTAGGCCGCGAGGATCCAAGCGGGCGAACATAACTGGCTTGGCAGAGGGGTTGTCCCATGCACGTCCTTGGGAGTCTGCCGTTACCTGAAGAGTTCATCCCTCACGGGTTCTGTTACTTGTGGGACCGTGGGCTCATATGGTTACACCTGATTTCTGACGTTCTCATAGCAGTTGCGTATTTCTCCATTCCGATTACCCTCCTGTATTTTGTGCGAAAGAAACGCGATCTTCCTTTTCATTCGATGTTTCTTTTGTTCGGCCTTTTCATCGTCGCGTGCGGCAGCACTCACCTGATGGAAGTTTGGAACCTGTGGCATGCCAACTATTGGCTGGCGGGGATTTTCAAGGGGATTACGGCGATTGCATCGGTGCTCACTGCGATTCTGCTCTATCGAGTCGTGCCCAAAGCGCTGGCTCTGCCGAGCCCCAGCGTCCTCGAGGAGTTGAATCAGAATTTAGTGGACCGCACGGAAGCACTGGGAAAAACCAACGCGGAATTGGCGGCGGCCAACGAGGCGTTCCGGCATTCGCAAGAGCAGCAGCGCTCTCTTTTCGACGCCATTCCGAACCCCGTGTGGGTGTTTGATTGGGAAACCTTGGCCATTAAAGATGTAAATGAGTCAGCCATCGAAACCTATGGGTATTCGCGGAAAGAATTTCTGACACTTACAATCAAGGACTTGCGGCCCAGCGAGGACATCCCGGCGTTGATGGAACATATTCGAAAGTCGCCGCACGGCGACAGCTCGACGGCCACTTGGCGTCACCGAAAAAAGGATGGGTCCTTGATGGACGTGGAAATCACGACGGGTGCGGTCCAGTATGACCGCCGGGAAGCCCGCCTGGCTGTTGCTACGGATATTACGGAACGCAAGAGAATCGAAGAGTCCGTCGCGGAAAGCGAGAAAAGATTCCGAGGGCTTCTGGAAGCGGCGCCCGATGCGATTGTCATCGTCAATCGCGATGGAGAAATCGTACTCGTCAATTCCCAAACAGAACGCACATTCGGGTATTCGCGAACGGAGTTGCTGGGCCAAAAAATGGAAATGCTGGTTCCCGACCGCTACCGGGACAACCATCCGCAACATCGAAGCGGATTTTTCACCGCCCCGCGCAGTCGTTCGATGGGAGTGGGCCTGGAACTCCATGGACTCCGGAGAGACGGCACGGAATTCCCGGTGGAAATCAGCCTTAGCCCCCTGGAAACCGAGGACGGAATCCTGGTCTCCAGTGCGATTCGGGACGTCACCGAGCGGAAGAAAGCAGAGGAAAAGTTCCGAGCACTATTGCAGGCCGCTCCCGACGCGATGGTGATCGTCGACCGGGAAGGCGAGATCGTGCTGGTCAATTCCCAGACGGAAACAATGTTTGGCTACACGCGAGCCGAACTGCTGAATCAGAAAGTGGAGATGTTGTTGCCCGGGAGATTCCGAAAGGAGCATCCCGGGCACAGGGGTAGCTTCTTCAGAGACCCGAAGATCCGATCAATGGGGGCGGGCCTGGAACTCTTCGCTTTGCGGAAGGACGGAACAGAGTTCCCTGTGGAGATCAGCTTGAGCCCGATTGAAACCGAAGATGGGGTGCTGGTCTCCAGCGCGATTCGGGATATCACCGAACGAAAGCAGATGGAAGAGGCGTTGAGGGAGACCGATGAAAAACTGCGCCTATTGGTGAGTGGGGTCCGGGATTACGCCATCCTGATGCTAGACCCAGAGGGTCGAATCACTACCTGGAGTGAAGGAGCGGAACGCATCAAGGGTTATCGCGCCGAAGAAATCATCGGCCAACATTTCTCGAAATTTTACACACCGGAAGCCACGGCTGAGGGCAAACCTGCCTTGGAACTTAGACACGCCTCGGAACAGGGAAGATTTGAGGAGGAAGGCTGGCGTGTACGAAAGGACGGTTCCTGTTTTTGGGCCAGCGTCGTGGTCACACCGCTTCGCGATAAGTCAGGACGACTTCGCGGTTTCGCAAAGGTCACACGTGACATCACGGAGCGGAAACGTATCGAGGAGCAATTGGAAGCCAAACGAAACGATCTGACGCGGTCAAACCTGGAACTAATTGCGGCCAACAGGGAACTGGAGGCGTTCAGCTATTCGGTATCGCACGACCTGAGGGCGCCTCTGCGCAGCATTGACGGATTCAGCCTGGCCCTGCTGGAAGATTATGAGGAAAAGCTCGACCAGGAGGGCAGGGACAACCTGCATCGAGTGCGCGCGGCCACCCAGAGGATGGGTGTGCTAATCGACGATCTTCTGAATCTATCGCGTGTAAGCCGAAGTGAAATGAAGCTGCAAAGGGTGAACTTGAGCGCCCTTGGACGAATCGTGGGCGCGGAATTGGCAAAAGGCCAGGCAAAACGGCAAGTGGAGTTCTATGTCGAGGAAGGCATGGAGGCCTACGCGGACCCTCACCTGATGAGGATTGTGCTGGAGAATCTGTTGGGGAATGCCTGGAAATTCACTTCGAAGCGCGAATCCGCGTTCATCGAATTTGGGCAGAAAGTTGAAGGAGAGGGCCACGTCTACTTTGTGAGAGATGACGGCGCGGGTTTCGATCCCATCCGCGCGGCGCGGCTTTTCGGTGCGTTCCAGAGATTCCATGACAAGGACGATTTTCCAGGGACAGGCGTGGGATTGGCCACTGTCCAGCGAATCATCCAACGGCATGGTGGGCGGGTCTGGGCAGAAAGCGCGGTGAATAAGGGCGCGGCATTTTATTTTACGTTGCGGGGAGAGGAAGGATCCGATTCATGAGCGACAAGATAATTCTGCTGGTGGAAGACAACGCGGACGATGAGATATTGACGCTTCGGGCTATGAAAAAGAACAACATCGGAAACGAAGTGATTGTGGCAAGGGACGGCGTGGAGGCTCTTGATTATCTTTTTCGGACCGGACCCTACGAGGGGAAGCATTTGAGTGAAATGCCACAAGTGGTTCTGCTTGATCTGAAACTCCCAAAACTGGACGGCCTGGAGGTTTTACGCCGCCTGCGCGCGGACGAACGCACCAAGCTTTTGCCAGTGGTGATTCTTACGTCGTCGAATGAGGAACAGGATCGCATCACCGGCTATGCTCTCGGCGCAAACAGCTATGTCCGTAAGCCGGTGGACTTCAAACAGTTTATGGAGGCGGCCCGCCAATTGGGGCTTTATTGGCTGGTTCTGAACGAACCGCCGCCGGTAAGGAGACTCTGATGGGAACTCCCCTTCGACTGCTTATCATTGAGGATTCGGAAGACGATACCGCATTAATTGTCCGCGAGTTGAGGCGATCGGGTTACGAAACTGAGTTCAAACGTGTGGATTCTGAAGCCGCCTTGAAATCAGTGCTTGCCCTCCATGACTGGGACCTGGTGATTTCTGATTTTTCCATGCCGCAATTTTCAGGAACGGATGCCCTGAAGCTGGTCAGAACGATGGGTTCGGAAGCCCCGTTTATTTTTGTTTCCGGCACGATGGGGGAAGACACGGCCGTGGCCGCGCTGAAAAATGGCGCGCAGGATTATCTGGTCAAAACCAATTTGAAGCGACTGGTTCCTGCCGTCCAACGCGAGTTGCAGGAGGCAGAGGACCGGAGAGAGCGGAAGCGCCTGGAACAACACGTCCAACATTTGCAGAAGTTCGAGGCGATTGGACGGCTGGCCGGCGGGATTGCCCACGACTTCAATAATACAATCGGGGCGATCATGGGCTGGGCCGAAATGGGATACGACGAAGCCCAGGAAGGGAGCCGCTTACGCGACCGCTTCGAGAAGATTCGTGATCAGGCCGTGTGGGCGGGGAAGCTGACTTCCCAGTTGCTTACCTTTGCGCGCCGGCAGGTGCTGCAACCGCGCGGGGTTAATCTGAACACCCTGATCGACGAGGGGATGAAGTTGCTTCACAGGCTCATCGGAGCTCAGTTCGAAGTTCGTGTCCTCAAGAACCAGGGACTCGAATTCGCACTGATTGATCCAACCCAGGTCCAGCAAGCGATAATGAATCTTTGCCTTAATGCGCGAGACGCAATGCCCGAAGGCGGGATATTGACTATCGAAACGCAAAATGTAGATGTGGATGAAGAATATTGCCGCCAGCATCCTTCCGGAAGACCTGGACGATACGTGATGTTGTCGGTTTCGGATACAGGGGTCGGGATGGATAAAGCGACCCTGGATCGAGTGTTCGAACCATTTTTCACCACCAAAGAGATGGGGCGAGGGACTGGCCTGGGGCTGGCGACGGTGTATGGGGTAGTAAAACAGCACGGAGGTTTTGTCTACGCCTACAGCGAACCCGGAAACGGAACAGTGTTCCGGTTGTATTTCCCTGTGCTTGTTGGCGCCGCCGAGCCACCGGAAATCCGAGTTAAAGAATCAGCGCAGAGAGGGATCGGAACAATTCTGGTCGCCGACGATTATGACGCTTTGCGGGAAACCACCCGTGAAATGCTGCTCAGTCTCGGGTACGAAGTGATTTGCGCAAAAGACGGGGCCGAAGCCATCGAGCTCTTCCGGAAGAATGCGGATCAGATTGGCTTGGTTCTGTTGGACGTGGTGTTGCCATCACATAGCGGGCCGGAAGTTTTCTCACAAATCTCCGCGATCCGGCCCGGGACCAAAGCCATTTTCGTGTCCGGTTATTCCGGCGACAATGCATTGCTGAATTCAGCAATCCAGAGGGGAATCGCGATTTTGCAGAAACCCTTCAGCTTGAGCAGTCTGAGCCATGCAGTTCGAGATGCGATGGGCAGGGAGTCCACGGAAGTGTGAGAATTCGCCAAATGGCTCTCGCAAGGCCATCCGAAAGTCCAATGCCCTAGCGGCTGAGTAACCGATACACCGTAACTTGTTATAGACGTATCGAGAGTCCACTTGCTAAACTCAGCCTAGCTTGGCAATCCGTTTGAGCACTTAGGATTGTTCCGGCTGGAAGACCGTCATGGCGAAAATCTCGACTGCGTTTGACCACGTGCACTCTGACGCGGTCGTCGATTCGCTCAGAAATCAGGGAATCGACTTCCGCGGCCCATTCTGCTCACAATCGCAACGCATCGTCTTCGTAGTTGAAAATCACATCTTTCTGGAGTCTGAACTCCTCGATTTGCTGGCTCAAAACAGGCTGGACCGAGAAGGTATCCGAGAACTTGCCCGGCGTCTTGATGCATCGAACACCAGGCAGTGAAGCGGACCCCAACCGTTCTGCGATTTTCCCCGATCTCAGTGTGAAGACGCACCAGCGATTACCATAGTGAATTTCAGTTACGCAGGCACATTCAGCCCGCTGGCCGTAATTCCCGGTGCTGTCAACCTTGAGAAACTAGCGGACGCTAGCCGAAGCAAGGCCTTTGCGCGTAAGGGGTCTCCAGGCGTTGTCGCCCCGCAGGTATTGCCAGAAGCCCTGCAGCCGCCAGACCATGTGCATTTGCCGGTAGGGAAAATGCTCCAGAAAGCAGTAGCTCAGCAACCGGGCGACATCCTGCCAGTCGTTGTAGCGCTTGTAGGTGAGTTCTTCCTGCAAGACGGAGCCGAGCGAAATCATCGTCGCGAAAGCGTACCCGAAAAGCATGAACTGAAAGAAAAATGACTGGCTGAGTGCGCCCGTGCACGCCGCCAGGACGATGGTGGCTATCCCTGCGATCTCGATAACGGGCGCCAGCAGTTCAAATAACCACAGGTAGGGAAGCGCAAGAAAACCAATCCTTCCGTAACGTCGACGGAACACCATGTCCCGGTTGGTCCACAAAACGTCCAACAACCCCTTCTGCCAGCGTGCTCGTTGCCTCCCCAGCGATTTCAAGTCGGAAGGAGCTTCCGTCCAGCACATGGGGTCGGGAACAAACTTCATTTGGTAGTCGGCGCCAATCTGCCGCAGGTGTCTGTGCAGCCGGGCCACCAGGTCGAAATCTTCACCGATGGCGCTCGCTCGGAAGCCGCCGACTGCGCGAACCAGGTCCGTTTTAAACACTCCAAACGCACCGGAGATAATCATCAGCATGTTGCCCTGGCCCCAGGCCTCTCTGCCGATCAGGAATGCGCGAAGATATTCAATTACCTGGATCACTTCAATGCTCTTGCGCGGCAAGCGCACACGCCGCAGCCGCCCTCCTGCGATTTCCGAGCCGTTCAGCACGCGGATAATTCCGCCCACTGCCACCACGCGTTTGGGATCATCCAGAATGGGCACCATGATTCGCAAAAGTGCGTCGTTCTCCAGGATGGAGTCGGCATCCACGACGCAAACGTATGGCGAACTCGCTGCGTTCAGTCCTGCGTTCACCGCATCCGCCTTGCTACCTGCCGGCTCTTTATCAATTACCAGGAGCCGAGGATCAACGTCGCTGCGGTACAACCCGCGAACTGGCGCGCTCTTTACTTGCCGGACGTACACGGCGCGTACCAGCCGCAGGCGGAATTCCTCGCGCATCTCCTCCAGGGTTCGATCGGCCGATCCATCGTTAACAATGATTACTTCCAATTGCGGATAGTCGAGTTGCAAAAGGTTTCTCACCGCCACGCGGATGGAACTCTCTTCGTTGTGTGCCGGTGCGATGATTGTGATGGGGGGTGACAGCGGCGTCTCTTTTAGCCAGTTTAGCCGGCGACTTTCCAACCGCCGCTGGTGCGCGAAGCTGGTCTTCAACGCCACCAGCAGCATCGCCAGATAAGCCACATTGCTTGCCAGGTAGTACCAGAACACAGCGTGATTGGAAATATCCAGCAACCGGGGGATCACTGTCCCACCATTTGTGCAATGCTTTCCTCGCCTTTCCGCATTTTCTGTGCGGGCAAGGCGCCGGTTTGCAGAACCACCTGCAACGCCTTCTTCGTATCTTCGTCAACTCGCGTTGTGGCCTCGAGCTCAGCTTCAAGCTTGGTTTTGAGGTTTGAATTTTCGAGTGCGGTCAAGTAGGCGTGTAGCCCATAGCGATCGCGCGTCGCCACAACCTGTTCGAAATTGGGCGCCAGTTCCGTACCCAGGCCCACAAGCGCTTCCGCTGCCCGCAGCCGCACCAAACGGTTCGAATCCGTAAGCCCGCGAAGCAGCGACGGAATCGCTCGGGTATCCGTCAGCTTGCCCAGGCTAACGATGGCACGAAGCCGGACGAACCAAACGGGATCGCGCGCCAAATCATCCAGGACATACGGCGCGAGCGCAGATTGTGAATTAGACATCGCGCGCGCAGCCGCGGCCCGCAATTCAGCCAGATCATCTCCCGCGAACTGTAGCAGGTCTGCAGCAAGCGACGGGGTCGCCACCTCTCCAAGAACCCGCCCAAGCACCTCGCGAACCCGCCCTTTGGCCCTCTGTATGTGAGGCAGCAACACCTGAGGCCGTTCCGCGCAGCATTGCACGAGGGCGCCCTGCAATGGCAACTCCGGGACGTTCAGACCGTCCTCACTTACCCACCCGAGTATCTCTTCGCCGGCATTGGGAGAAGCCAAGCGGCCTAAACCGCGTAGTGCAGCCAAGCGCGTTTCCTGATTGCGGTCGCGTAACCCTTCGGCCAAGGCCGGAATACCTTCCGGCGCGCGGGTGCGTCCCAGGGCCACCAGCGAGCGCAGTCTTCGCCATCCAGTGTGGTGCCGGGCCTCGAAGATGCGTTTTTCAATCAAGCCGCTGTTCCGCAAGAATTTCAGGAGCCGCGCTGATTCCTCTGGCCCTGCGGCCTCGAACGCATCCATCGCGACAGTTTCGACAATCCTCCGCTCAAAGGAATTCGTTCGCCAGGTGTCGTAGGGAATCCTTCCTGAAATAATCGCATCCCACTTTTGCCGCAGTTCATAAACCCGCGCATCACGCCGCGCAAAATACCATTTGCGGTATGTCCGGCGAATCAGGATGAACGCGAGCAGTAGCCCATTCGCGATGAAAGCCGCGAAAATTGCCTTCATCACGACCGCCGCCGGCCCGAGCCTCCACAAATTCTTAAAAATGGATTCCATAGCTTAGCCCAAAGGCTGTGTCCGTTCTGTCTTGCGTACGTTTCTGATAAGACCCGTATCCCGTCAAGTCTTGACGTGCTGTCAATTGGAATCGCAATCCACCGCCAAAAGTTTGCGATGCAAAACTTCCTATCTGATCCACCTGTCCAAAATCTTCCGTCCCGGCACCGAAAAATACGTTTCCAGCAAGCCTATGCGCCCCTACCCTTGTAATGGAAAACGCCAGGCGGGCAATTCCCGAAGGGCGCCATTCGATGCCTGAACCGGAGAAGGAGCTTCTCGCGCCAGTTGCTGACAGCGAGAATGTCCACTCGCGAGGCAAATACGCAATTACGGTCGTGGTGAGAGTGAGAATCCTCGAGGATTGATACCAATACCAGTGCTGCCCATAGATTGTTTCCACCGAGCGCACGAACGTCGTTTCGCCGGCCTTCCAGCCACGGTCTAGGTCAAAAAAAGCTTCGCTCTTGGGAATGACGCCGTTGTCGTGGCCGGTTGCGCCACCGACGGTCAAAGCGCCCCATTTGGGCTGGCGCCGGGTCACGCTTCCCACAAATTTTCCAGCGTCCATACCTCCGCGCTGGTAAAGACTTCCCGCAAGGCCTGTTGACCACCGGGAAGTCCATTGCGAAGTGAGGGAGGTCCATTCGTTGTGATTCGCTCCCGCAAAATTGAAAAGATCATTCTCTTGCCCGAAACGAAGCTCGTGTTTCGGTTCCGCGCGCAGCGAAATCAAACCAACTCGGGCTTCCTCGCTGGAGGGATCCAGATTGAGTGCATTCTGGAATTCTGTTCGTGCTTCGTTTCGAATTCCCGCGGTGCGCAACACCCGTGCCCGGGCGGCGTGCAAATCGGCGCGCGCCTCGTCCAGCCTCACAGCCGTGTCCATTGCTGCGAGTGCTTCAGGCGTCTTGCCCTCGCGCAAATATACGTTTGCGAGTCCCATCCAGTTGTCCGGATCATTCCGGGAAACATTCAAAATTCTCAAGTACTCTTGCTCCGCTTCCTCAAGATGTCCCGACCAGGTGAGAATGCGCGCGCGCCAGGCCCGCACATCCAGGTCGTTCGGCGCGCTAGAGACTTCCCGATCCACTACGCGCAACGCCGATGCCCAATCCTGTTCCTCGGCGTATTTGCGAATCTGCTTTTGCCAATCTGGTGTCTGAGAGCATCCGGGAAGAGAAAACGCCGTCAGCAGGGCGCCGAAGAGTAAGCCCAAAAGCAGCTTCGCCGTCCAGGGGCGATACCCCTGACTCGGCGAGTGCGACTTGCGACTTGCGGCGAATTTGCAATGAGCGTGCATTCGTTATCAAATTTCAGGAGCTGATAACGCGCAACAGAAGTCTGAGGAAGTTTCGCGCGTTCATCGGTCCCGGCTGTCATATAGCCAGTGAACCATCCGAAAGTGCGGTTCATTCGATCCTGCAATGACACCGCACTGTCGGTCACACTGCGTTTGCTGTCCAACGACTACCGCAAAGAATTGTTACGTCCGCGCGGCCCGTGTTGCACGTCGCGACCATGCTGACCATCCTGGCCCTTTGGAGGTTTCTTGGTCTTCGTAACCAGCAAGAACGGCGCATCACCTCCACCGAACCCGTCGCACGGACCGCCGGAGATACCATAAAACGCTGTGTAGGCATTGTTTGTTCCGTCGTTAATCGTGCCAAGGGCGCCCGGGGGGTTGTCTTCGCCCACAGCGGCAAGCGAACCGTCAGGGTTCGTTGCATAGGCGTTAACCCAGAAGCGCGTTCCGTTGACATCCGTTCCGAAAAGTTCAAACCCAACACCTGAGGACTGCGAAACGCCTTCTGCCATGTTGGATTGCAAAGTGACCGGATTCACGATGCAGGCGGGGCCGGATGGGTACGCTATAAGTCCCGTGCCAATGATGTTGATCGTTCCGCTCAAGGTTTTGTCGCTATTTGTCGTTAGGTTCCAAGAAGCCGCAATTGCGATCGGACCGGTTCCTGGTACGTCCGCGTCGAATTGGCCTACCCAAGTTCCTAACAGGTCGGGGAACCAAGTCGCCGTGAACGAGCCGTCCGTCGTGCCCGTACCAAGGTGTCCCAGATTGCAGGAGTCCGCTGACTTCTGGTAAGTCCCGGAGATGACTTTCGGGGTACCAGGGGTCAGTACACCCGTAAAAACATAGTGAAAGGGAGTTCCGCCATAAACCGCGACCTGAAAATCGACGACTGCATGGCCGGAGTCGTCAATCGAGCTGCTCACAACAGTTACATTGTTACTACTTTGGTTGTCGCAAATCAGCGAGTCCGTAGTGAACAGGGGAATGTTTGTCAAAACCGTGTCGCCCGGAGTCTGAAGGAGATAGGTGCTGAAACTTGATGGGCCCATCGCATCTGTTTGCGCAGAAGGATCCCCTGAGGTGACGACGAATTCCCAGCGTCCCTGAACCACAGGGACCGTGGCTGAGGAAATACTGGCAGATGCGAGACACGCGAGAGCCAGGCCAGCTTGTCTCAGAATCGAGGAGAAGATTGAAAGTCGATTAAGTTTAATCACAGCATTGCTCCTTAGTCGTGAGGCCCTACGAGCAGGTAAGAATGCAATGCTGAGGCCGTTCTTTCGAACAGAGGTGTCCAGGACCACCCTTATTGAATTCAACGACTTGCCACCTGTCGGTGCAGGCTTCGGTGTTTTGGACCGTGCGGTTCTTAGAATGGTGTCTATAATTTGAACAACACTCAAAACGGCCTGAAAACAGCGGGAATCCTTCCGTCCTTCCGTTTAATCTGAGTTCTTGAGTGAAGGACTGGCAAACCCAACTCTTGTTGTGGAGTCGCTGCAAGCTCCTCCTGAGAAATTTTGGGCTAGTTCGGAGAGGTGTCAGTTTCGTCCTCAGGCCAGCTCACGGATTAGGAAACATTGCTCACAAACCGTGTGGGGATAGACTCTGAGCGCTCATAATATATACAACTGATTATCAGTCGCGGAATGTGTGCGACGATTGATCTGATTGCTGATTTTGTGCATTGCAAATTGGGTGTGTCGATCTGCAGGAGGGCCAATGTCCGATAACGCTGCGCGCGTCCCGCTCCTCGCAATTGACGATGATGCTGCAACTCTGCACTTGATCCAAGATGCTTTGGTCGACGCTGGGTTGGATATTCATACGGAGTCTGATCCCCAGGCAGGCTTGGACGCCTTCAAAAGTCTTCACCCTCGGATCGTCCTAGTTGATCTGATGATGCCCGTGTTAACGGGCATGGACCTTCTCGAGCGCATGCTCAGTAAGGACCCTGGCGTCGAGGTGATCCTCATGACCGGCCATTACTCCACGGATTCGGCGGTCGAAGCCATTCAGAAAGGCGCGCGGGACTATTTGGAGAAGCCGCTGAATTTGCAAAAATTACGCGCTCGTATTTCGGGCCTGCTGTCAGAACTGAAAGAAAAAGAAGCAGCTTTCCGGTTGGAACGCCAACTCGTTGATGTCTTTCAATTTGAAGGCATGATTGGCCGCAGCCCCTTAATGCTCGATGTTTTCGCCAAAATTCGCCGCGTCGCCCCACATTTTCAAACCGTCCTAATCACCGGTCCAACCGGCACCGGCAAAGAGTTGGTTGCCCGGTCCCTTCACAACCTTCGCAACGCAGGTTCCGGCCCCTTCGCTGTCTGCAATTGCGCTGCTGTCGTTGACACGCTTTTCGAAAGCGAGTTATTCGGCTATGCAAAGGGCGCCTTTACTGGAGCGATCGAGGACAAGGTTGGCCTTTTCGAATACGCCAATCGCGGTACTGTTTTTCTCGACGAAATCGGTGAGATGCCGCTTCCCGCCCAGGCAAAGCTTCTCCGCGTTCTCCAGGAGAAAGAAGTGCAGCGCGTCGGCTCTCCCATCCCCCGTAAAGTGGACGTTCGCGTCATCGCCGCCACAAATCGAGATCTCACCACCCTCATAAAAGAAGGGAAGTTTCGCGAAGACCTCTTTTACCGTCTCGGAATGATTGAAATCAACTTGCCTCGGCTTGCCGACCGGAGGGAAGATCTGCATATTCTGGAACGCTTCATGGTGGAAAAGTACGCCAAGCAGTATGGGAAAAGGATAAATGGCATCACCCGGCGTGCTCAAGCATGCCTCTCTGCTTATCCATGGCCGGGAAATGTGCGTGAACTGGAAAACGTTCTCAGCTTGGCAGTGATGATGGCTGAAGACAATTTGATCGATCTCAATGACCTGCCCAAGTCCCTTCTGACGCCCAGTCCGGAGGACGCGGCGCAAGTGCATAAACTGCTCACCTTCGAAGAATTGCAGCGCGTGCATCTGCAACGCGTCCTGGAACATGTGGAAGGCGACAAGACTCGCGCCGCAGAAATTCTGGGTATCAGCCGCTCCACGCTCTATAACCTGTTATCCCGCGCAAAGTCCTGATCCGCCCCATATCCCAAAAACTCCCCGATCAGCAGATGACCAAAATCTGGACGCCGGTCGGGAACTTGTACGAGGCTCGAGCCATCCATTTTCTTCCCGGGGGCCTCGCGCCTCCACCATATGGCCCTGTAACTCACTGAAATTCCACAAACTTATGTCTGGGCGGTGTTGCCCGATTCAACTTGGCCCTGGTTTGGAAGCACCTGTGCATCTACCGATGTTCATGCAACTGTTCAGAACTCTCACCGGCGCAAACCTCACGTCCTTTTCGGGACGAAATTCCAGTGATGGAGCGCCTCTTTCTGCTGAACCCCTGCCCACTCTGGCCCCAGCTAATCGGTCCGGATTCTCTCGGACCGCGTTAGCTGGGGCCAGCCTCCCTCTGTCCTCGGGTCAGAATTGGTCCCCAATCAAGGCAACCGAAGTTTTCGACAGCCGAGAAACCTGCACACGTCTCAGTTGGCCGCCCGCAAATACTCGCCCCAACGGAAGCGCTTACCAATGAGCGAATTCATCCACAACCACGAAGCGAAGACCAACCTCGGAAAATCCTTCATACAGATTGAAATCCGCGAATGGGGATTGCTCGCGACGGCCATCATCATCACTCTTTTGCTGACAACTGGAATTATCTCCTTTGCCATCCCCGCATTTCACGGATCCTCTCAGAATTCCGACCTTCCTTCGAATCAAATTCTGCGCAGCCTGGTTGGCCTGGTTCTGCTTTTCGACTTGTACAGCATCTATCAGCAATTTCAAATCCAGAAAATGCGCCAGCGGCTTTTGATGCGAGAAGAGCTATTCCGTCTGATCAGCGAAAACGCCGCCGACATGATCGCCGTCGTGGACAACGAGGGGAATCGTCTCTATAACAGTCCCTCCTATGAAAGAATCTTGGGCTATACCCCGGAAGAGCTGAAGCACACCTCGGCGTTCGCGCAGATTCATCCTGAGGATCGCGACCGG
>Ga0247680_1000334_pt1 | contig 13972 bp, 11 predicted proteins | sample CNK21_metaG_FD_182803 | JGI IMG/M metagenome (GOLD analysis project Ga0247680, IMG submission 182803) | Soil microbial communities from Purdue University Martell Research Forest, Indiana, United States - CNK21 | ecosystem: Environmental > Terrestrial > Soil > Temperate forest > Bulk soil...
CGAAACGGGCCACTCCGGCCACTCGGCGAATGTCGTTCTTGTCGTGATGCTGGAAGTTGGGGATCAGCGCCTCGAACTGGTCGAGCAAGGCCATCAGCGCGACGGCGCGCTCCTCGGGAGTGATATCAGCCGGTGATGTGGAAGGATCGGCGGATGCGGCGGTGTCCGGTGGGAACGGTTTGCCGCCCCTGGAATGATCCGGCGATCCCCGCTTGCCGGCGGTTGAAGGGGAACTGTTGCTTCTACGGCTACGATTCTTGTCCATATTCATCTCCATGACCACGCGCGTGGACACGCGCATGGGTCGGTCTCGTTCATTTCCTCCTACTCGTTTGGAACTGGCCGTCAGCGACGCGCTGCCGGCCGGATACTTCGGTTGCTGGGTATGTATGTATGACGTATGAGCCCGGCAAAAGGTCACAAGGTTCTTTCGAGGATTCGTGAGCCGCGTTGTCAGGTGGCCGGGTTGCCCAACCGCGGAGTTGCCGTGGAAATCAAGAAGAGCCGCGACGCAGCCGGCCACCGCCGACACCCCGCGTCTCGTGCCTGCGCATTCAAACGTGTTGCGTCGCCAGTCAAACCCGTGAGTCGACACTCACACTTTTTGAGTCCGCACTCACGTGATTTGAGTCGCGACTCATCTTTCGTGAGTCGGTACTCACATCCTTCGAGTCGCTACTCATGTTCCGTGAGTCCGGACTCACACGTCTTGAGTCCGGACTCAAGTTTTTTGAGTCGCGACTCATATTTTTTGAGTCCGTACTCAAATTCTGTGAGTCGGTACTCATGTTTTTTGAGTACGGACTCATATTTTTTGAGTACGGACTCATATTTTTTGAGTCGGTACTCAAATTCTGTGAGTCGAGGGGAGTGGCGGATGGGTCGGAATCGCACGATTTTGGAAGAAAATCGAGACGAAACCGCCAGATCGGCGCAGCGGATCGCCTCAATATTCCCAATCGGCGTATTCCATGCCTGGAGATGTCCTGAGTACTCAACTTACAGCGAAGAGACTCCACGCCAGCAATGGACCTCGCTGCCCGAAAACTGTGCGAAGCCCAGATGTTGGTTTTTCGTTGGTAATTTGTGAGGGCACGCCGGAATGGCGTATGATGGACCAACACAGTCCATCAAGAGAACACGATGAGCACCTCGCGATCAGCCGATGACAAGGCCACGACCTTCAAATTTGGTGAGTTCACGTACGACAGTGGGTCGCGGTTGCTGATGTGCAATGGAGTACCACGGCATCTCTCTCCTAAAGCACAGCGTTTGCTTCACTTGTTGCTCGCAGCACGACCGCGCGCACTGTCCCGGGAGGAGCTCTACGACGCACTCTGGCCGTCAACGTTCGTCTGCGAGACCAATCTCGCCGGCATCGTGAATGAGATTCGGCGTGCGCTCGGCGACGACGCTCGCACAGCGCAGTTCATTCGCACGGTTCACGGTTTTGGTTATGCGTTCGGCGGCGAGGTTGCGTCGGCGGCCCGCGTGCCCGTCGTCAGCGCGATCCTGGTATGCGGAGAGACGAGCTATTCACTCTATCCGGGAGAGAATCTCGTTGGCCGGGCGCTCGGCGCAGATATCGTGTTGTCGGACGTTACGATCTCTCGGCGCCACGCGGTCATCACGATCTACGACGGTGACAGCACACTCTCGATCAAGGACCTGGAAAGTAAGAACGGAACGTACGTTGACGGCGAGATGATCGGCCACGTGCCCGTGTCGGTGACGCATGACGCCCGGATTGAGTTTGGTGCGGTTGTGGCGTCGATCGTATTTCGGAAAATCACGACCACGAAGCTACGGCTGAACCTGACGGAGTTGAAACGCCAGGTTGCCGAGCGTATGACGACCGTGTAGCTGGCGCATATTCAAGCCGCGTTCGGGCGCGTTCGGTTCGACTGCTTGAAGCACCGCTTCTGACACGGTCGCGTCTTGGTGACAGCGATCTACCAAAATCGACTCCTATCGAATTTGGAAAGCCTGCGCCGCCCCGATTGACGCGCGAGAAGCCTCCGTGTCGGGGAGTTGTCCGCTTGGGCGATCCGACAGGATCGGGCTGTAGGCTCCACGCGCCGGGGGCCGCAGGTCGTCGTCACACTCATTTCATGAAACGGCCACAAAAACCACACATCTTTCGCAGGCGAGCCGCCCACCTTGAGTGTCTAAAAAAATTGCAGGAGCCACTCATGACGGATCGCATCTCGCGCGCCCTCATCCTCATTTTCATCGTTATCGTCGCCCTCGTCGCCCTGCCGGCGTTCGCCGTCTGGCCGATGCCGCAATACTGCAGCTATCCGGATTGTGGCGGCACGACACCGGCGGAGAACTGTTCGCAGCAGCCGGGGCCGATCGACATGCACCGGCAAACGAAGATGGGTTTCCGACGACATATTTGTGTACGCCGGACTCGGGACAGTTCGGCGGCTTCTGCGACGGACCGTCGTACACGCAGGGAGGGAGCACAACGTGGATCTCTTCGCGGTCAGGCGAGTTGCGCGAGACCATCGCGCTGGTGGCCGGTCAGTATCGAGTTAAAGACCTCGGCGGAAACATCACGGTTTTCGATGCCTCGAGCGGCCTGTGGCAATCAACGACGGACCGGTGGGCGAACATGATCAGCGGAAGCTACAGTGGCCTTCTGACGACGCTAACCGATACCGAGGGACGCAATAGGGAGAAATTATGACTTCGAGAGAACGATTCCACGGCATTTTCTGCCTGATCTTCATGATCACTACGACCGCCGCGCAAGCGGCGGCGCCCGCGGCAACACCCGGGCCCATCAACCCCGGGAAATGGGAGATCACGATCCACACGACTGAGCCGATCGACTCGCCGCCCATGGTCAGCGTCACCTGCATCGCTCCCGAAGCGATTGCCCGGATCGCTCCGCCAGTGAGCAAAGCGAGCGACGAGTGCAAGCTCATCTCTCCAGGCTCGTTGGATCACGGTGTACTGATGTTTATCATGACCTGCCCGCACCTCGGCCGGAAGACCACCTCGAAAACGACGTTCGCCGGGGACACGTATAGCGGATCGTTAGTGATCGAGCACACGAATGGTCCGACGATCAAGCAGACAATCGAAGGCAAACGCCTGGGCGATTGCGACGTCTCACAGTAGGATCAGGGGAGAACATGATGAACGCGCACATTTCGTTACGCAAAACCGATTCGCACCGCCTGTTCTTGGCGTTCGCCCTTCTGATCGCCGCGCCGCTGCTGCATGCACAATTCACGACCAACAGTGGCGTGACGAGCACCCCCGATGCCGTCGGAATCGGCGTTACAGCACCCCTGCAGGCAAAGCTCCATGTATTCAGCGCGGTAGACGAGAATGTCCTGGCGCTTTACGGCAAGAGTAACAATCAGTACGGCACGGCGGTCTCCGCGAAATTCTTCGATACGCTGAGCGCCGAAGGCTACTGCTGCGGCCTCATCGCCGACTTCCAGGGCAACAGCGCGATCAAGGTGAGCAATCTTCGGTTCGGACTCGCCGGCACGCCGATCGTGACCAGTCTTGGCGGACAGCCTCTCTGGCTCAATTCCATAGGAGTGCTTGGGTTCACTCCGGGCGATGTCATCGTAGGATACAGCGGTTTCTCCAACGGTCTGCGCGTCAACAGTGCGGGAAACTCATCTTTTGCGGGCAACGTCGGTATCGGCACTACCGCACCAGTGAGGCCGTTGTCGTTCGCCAACGTAACCGGCGAGAAACTCTCTCTCTTTTCGAGTTCCTCAACAGCCCAGGACTACTACGGTTTCGGGATCGCCGGCGCCGAATTGCAGGTTCAAGTCCCGGCAACCGCCCATCAGTCCTTTTACGTCGGCACATCGGAAAAGGTCAGGATCGACGGCGCCGGCAGCGTCGGCATCGGAACCAGCCACCCCGACGCCACTCTCCACGTCGCCGGTTCCGGCCATTTCACCGGCAATGTGACGGTGGACGGCATCATCTTCGCGAAGTATCAGGACGTGGCGGAGTGGGTTCCCTCCGACGGCACCCTGCTGGCCGGCACGGTCGTCGTCCTCAACCGCCTGAAGACGAATGCGGTAGCGCCGTCAGCGAAAGCCTACGACACCGCGGTGGCCGGCGTCGTCTGCGATCAGCCGGGCGTACTGCTCGGCGTGGCGGGCGAGAACAAGGCAAAGATCGCCACGACCGGCCGTGTAAAGGTGCGCGTCGATGCCAGGACCCATGCGGTGAACATCGGCGATCTGCTCGTGACGAGCGACATCCCCGGCACAGCGATGCTTTCCGAGCCCCTCGACATCAATGGCCGCAAGTTCCACCAGCCTGGGACGATCATCGGCAAGGCGCTCGAGCCCCTGGCGAGAGGCGAAGGGGAGATTCTCGTGCTGCTCAGCCTTCAATGAGGAGCGCGCCGTTCGCTTTGCTTACAGAGGAAAACCACGATGCTTCGATCACTACTATGCACGATAACGCTTCTGGCAGCGCTGCCGGCCGTTGCACAACTTCAGGTTCAATACGGCGCGAAGTCTCTAACCGTCTCCGGAGCATCTCCGCGCGGCGACGTCGCCGTGCTCGGCGTCATCCAGTCGAACTACCGAGGATTGGAGTCGATCCAGAAACCTGCGTCGATCGAGCGTGCGGATGCGGCAGGCACGGTCACGATTCAGGTAGCCCGCCCTTCCTTCCGGTCTGTATGGCTCGTCGTTGACCTCCGAACCGGAGAGTTCGTGGTCTCTTCTCCTCCGGGCTACCCGCTTCGTCAGATGGCCGTTCCACCGGAGGCCATCGACCGAAGCGGCCGCTCGCTGCTCCACGCCCGCCCGACGGTTGACGTCTATGTCGTCCGCCGGGGGCTCGGTGCGTGGCACAGCCGGGCGGCGGACGTTGGCGTCCAGTCCGATCCGGGAGACGGGCGCGTCGGCGTGAGCGTCGATCATCTCAAGCCGGTCGGTGCCACGCCGGCCGCCCCTCCCGTTCTGACCCCTGGCGACATCGTGATGGTCTTTGATGCTCCCTTCATGGAGTTCTGGGCGACGAGATTGACGTCCTCTGACCTGTCGGAGGCAAAATGAGGCGCGTCAAGATTTTCGTTCTTTTCGCTGTCTTGCTCGTCGCGCTCGCGGCGCACGCGGGCGATCCGCTCACCAACCGAGGTGTTGATCTAAGCGGCGTCTACCACGTCGGCGACATCGATACCGTCAATCTATTCAACGGCAATCTCATCATCGACGTCCCAGTCGCAGCGCAATTCCCGCTGAATGGCGGTTTCAGCTATGGAATCCACCTGATTTACACCGGTCAGCCATGGGATTTCCCTCAGCTTTTAGGGGACGATGGCGGCGAGGAGCAGGTATTCAAGCCGGCTCCCGTTCCCAACCGCCGCTCCAACGCGGGTATGGGCTGGCGCGTGAGCATCGGCCGTCTCATCCCCCCCAACGATCCGACGAACATGAACTGCCCGGATGGTGGCTTTGGCGGATGCCCCGACTGGACGTACGAGTCGCCCGACGGGGCGGACCATTCGTTCAAACCAGGAGGAAGCGCCGTCCAGTATTCGGACGACGGCTCGTACCTGCGCCTGACCATCGCTTCGAACGGTCAGAAAGAGATCGATTTTCCTGACGGAGTCATTCAGCGTTTCGACAATCCCGATTTCACGCTTTCCGCGATTTACACTCCCTTCGACCGAGCGGCTGGCGCGGCCCCGAGCGTCAATATCGCATCCCTCACGAACAGCCCCACGAATAACATATGCGGCGAGCCGGCCGCGGACTCCTGCTGGAAAATCACCGACAACTTCGGGCGCACACAGTACGTGACGTTCGCGAACGCGCCGAATCTGTACGGTCACCGGCTTGCGCAAAAAATCATCGTTACCGCGCCCGGAGGCAATCAGGCTGCTTACGCTTTCCGATACAACGGTGATACGACCTACAACTCCGCTCACGACGTGAACCTGCAGCTCGACAGTCTGGGCTGCTACAGGCAACCGTCACGGTGGGCGACGCCATCGAGTCTCCCTGTACCGCTCCTGACCGCCATCGTCCTTCCTGACGGTTCGCAATATGACGTCTCGGCCTATCAGGTGAACATGGCGGCGGCTCAGCCCGGCGACCCCCTCTGCTCGCAGGGCAGCCTCGCGAAGCTGACGCTGCCGACGCGAGGAAGCATCGGTTATACGTATCAGAATTTCATGCACAACCACGGCAAGCAGAGGTCGGCGCCGTATATACCCGGGGTCATGGATCGCACGAAAACGCCCGCCGGTGGCGGGCCGGCGCAGACATGGCATTACGCTCCGGTCCGGAACGATCCCAAACCATTCAACGACTGCCCGACGTGTCCGTTTGAAAACCGTGAGCTCATGGTCACCGTTACGGATCCCGATAATCGCGCTTCGCGACACTACTTCTCCATCGCGGACACCGACGATCCGCCGACGGGAGTCGGCTGGCTGGGCATCGAGTCGGGCCTTCCCTTTACACATAAGAGCGGAACATCGACGACCGATCCCGTGACCACAGAGCCCCGCTACCTCTCCAGCGAGGTTCTCGACGCGGCAGGGAACGTCGAGCGCTCCACATATGTAAAATACGATTACGACTTCGACCCTGTCACCAACACCGGCGATCCGGCCAACTTCCGCCGCGAGCAGGCTTCCCTGACGCGGTATACCGGCACTGCGGCTGGCCACGATGCCGGCCGCTGGTCATCGACCAACCGCTCTTCCTTCGATCATTACGGCCACTTTCGCAAGACTGTGTCCGACGGCAATTTCGCCGCCGAGTCGCCGGCGAACACCGATCTGGATCAGCGAACCGAGTTCGTCAACTATAACCCCGCACGAGGAACATGGGGAACAGATTGGTCAGTCTGGCCTGACGGGACACCCTGGGTGCTCAATACGTTCGACACACAATGGGTCAACGTCCCGAGGACGAATCCCAACAACACGAGCGAAGCGGCTTCGCACACGAAGAAGACAGAGCTCTGCTTCGACAGCGCCACCGGCTTCCTCACACGAAGGCGCGTTCTGCGCAACGACGCCACGACGGCAGACGGAGTCACCCGCAACGGTGCGGATCTCATCACTGTCTCCACCGGCGACATATCCGGCAATCTCTCCTCGGAGAAGAGCTACGGCGGCGATGGAGCATCCCTCGCGGATGGCACCTTGTGCGGGCTGACGCTCCCCTCGCTGCGCTACGAGGTCCGGCACACCTATCAGAACGGGGTACGGGCCACGTCGCAATACTTCAGCAATGGCACGCCCATGCCCTTCAAGACGCTGGAACGAGCAATCGATTCGAGCGGAGCCGTCTCGAGCGAGAAGGACATCTCCGGCGTCACGACAACCTACGCTCCCGACCCGCTGGATCCGCTGCGTATCAAGACGGTGACGACCGACGGGACCGCGTCCATCAACTACACCTATACCAACGCCTCGTCGGCGGGCAGTTCGTTCACACCAGCCGAGATCGCGGTCGTGCAGAGTGACGTGACCACTCGAGTGCAATATGACTCCTTCGGACGTCTCTGGCGCGAATTCCGGAGCATGCCCGCCGGCGAGGTGACGCGCGAGACACTCTACGATTCAGGCAACCGCAAGCTCTCGCAGTCGGCGTGGGACTCCTCGTCGTACGTCAACAAGACGACGTACCACTATGACTTTCTCGGACGGCCCGACAGCGTCGATCCGCCAGACCACCAGACCGTGACAACGTCCTACGTCGGCGACAGCACGCGCAACACGACCGCCAACGTTTTCATGGCCAACGATCCCTCATTCCCCCAGGCCCCCGTCACCACCACGGAACGGATGGATCGCTACGGACGTCTCTGGTATGTGCAAGAACCAAACGGCACCGTCACCGCGTATGGATACGGAGTTACCGGTGCGCTCGGGCGCGTCTGCATGAACGCCACGCTCGCCGGTGGCGCGCTCTCGACAGCCACCTGTGGTCAGGAGCGGAAGTTCGCGTATGACAACCGCGGATTCCTGACCAGTGAAACACATCCGGAAAACGGGACGATAAGCTACTCGTACGACGCTCGCGGGCACGTCCTGACGAAGCGGCCCGCCATCGCCGGCACCCAGTTTGACCTCAACTACTCTTACGATGATGCCGAACGTCTGAAGCAGATCGACTCCCGAAGCTCCCCTTCGACCTTCCATCCCTCGAAGTCGTATACGTACGATGCCAACGCCAGCAATAACCTCGGCCTGGGAAAGCCAGCCACCGCGGCGCGGCATAATTACCAGACGAATGGTGACGATTACCTCGTTACAGAGACGTATCTCTACAACGATTCAGCCGGACGGCTGACCGATCGAACCACGGAGGTTCTAAAGCCTGATAGCTCGCTGCTTCAGCGATTTTCCCAGAGCCAGAGCTACACGGTTCTCGGCCAGCCCGCGAGCCTGACCTACCCGACCTGCCACGACAGCACACCCTGCGGCACAGCGAGTCAGGATACGGTCACCACCGCCTACACGAACGGGCTGCTGACGTCCATCACCGGATTCGGCTCTCTTACCTATCATCCCAGCGGTATGGTGAAGACGGTCAACCATGCCAACGGCGTGACGGACACCTATGACGTCGATGAAACTACCGGCATTCCCCGGCCGAAATCGATCAAGTTCGAATCGTTCGCATCGTGTACGCAACCGTCCATTACCTCGCCGCCGGGATCGCCGACCATCCAACCGGGACAGGCTGCCACGCTTTCTGTCACCGCTACGCCGGCCTCGGTGACCTTCCAATGGCACGATGCCGATGGCACACTACTTCCCGGCCAGACGGCATCGACGTTCACGACGCCGGTCTTGAACGCCGAGCACTCCTACTTCGTCCGCGTGGCGAATAGCTGTGGCATGGTGACGAGTACCGCGACTGTCCATGTATCCTCAGGCAACCCTCCTGTAATCACCGCGCACCCCCAGAGCACCACGGCAGTTCCGGCGCATCTGACAGTCTCCGTCACGGGCACTGCGCCATTCACGTACCAGTGGTATCAGGGCACCGCTGGTACAACCGGCAACCCCGTGGGAACGAACAACCCCTTTTTCGACACCCCGGCCATCACCGTGACTACGAAATACTGGGTGCGGATCACCAATGCATCGGGGTCGGCCGACAGCAACGTGGCCACGGTCACAGTGCCCCTGGGCGCTCCATCATCGCTTACGGCGACATGGCCGGGCTCGGGGGCCATACAGCTCACATGGAACGGCGTCACCGGTTCCAATATTCACTATGAGATCTGGCGCCGGGATCACGGCGGTGGGTACTCCTCCACCGGAACGAGCACGGCTCCCTCCTTCAATGACGGCACCGTGAGTACCGGTGCCACGTACGTCTACGAAGTGCGTGCGGTCGATACAAACAACGAGAGTGCTTCGTCCTTCAGCAATCCTGATCTCGCCACGACGATGAGCTTCACGCCGCTCGGCAACGGCACGATCCTGCATAACCACGTCGACGAGCTCCTGGCGGCACTCAACGCCATGCAGGTGGCCAAAGGGTGGCCTCAGCTCACATGGGTAGGCATCCTGCAGGGAAATCCCGCCCCTCCGCCACCGGCGGCCGGTGTGGGAATCTACGGCGAGCACATCCTGGCGCTGCGGCGGAACATGGACCTCGTTTATGCGCAACTCCTGGGAACGCCTCCCCCCTATACCGATCCGGCCTTACCCGGCTCACCGAGAGTCTTCATCAAATGGCTTCATATTACGGAGTTGAGGAGCCGCGTACAATGAACGCGATCGTGCGAAGAGCGACGATTCTCCTGGCCCTGCTCGCCGTGGCAGCGACGGCATGGCCTGTTCTCGGAGCCGATGGGTCGACCGGCAGCCGCTACATCGTGGTTCTCAAGAGCGGAACGAAGGGCGCCCTCGGCATCACCGACGCCGAGGTGGCCACTCTCGGCGGCCGGATTGAGGTAAGGCTACCGACCCGGCTGGAGGTCACCCTCCCCGACCGCGCCGCAGACGTGCTGCGGAACTACCCGGCAGTCAAGTACCTGCAGCGGGTATCGACAGACGGACGGTTTGCCGAGGAGGTCTCGGCCGGGCAGAGCTCGGTTATGCGACTGCATCCGAAGACGATGGTGGTCGACCCTCCCTCGTGGACATCGGGCACCTTCCGCTACGACGGGAGCGGCAACATCTATACGATCGGAGTGGCCGGCGAGGCGGGTGTAACATCGCATACGTACACCTATGACAACCTCTCGCGGCTGACCCAGGCCACGAATGTGGCGACGCAGACCGAGAAGTTCTCCTACGACATCTATGGGAACATGACGGAGCATGACATCGGATCGGTATCGACGATGATCCCCCTCGACTCTGCGAACAACAATCGCCTTCAGGCCGCCGGCGGAGTTATTTACGATCCCGTGGGGAATCTGGCCTCCGACGCTACAGCCATCTACACCTACGATCCGTTCTCGCAGCTTCGGGAGAAGGACTTCTCTGGAAGCACAGACGGGGAGATCTACCTCTACACGCCGGACGATGAGCGGATCGCCGTCAAGCAGAACGATACGTGGACCTGGAGCATCCGGGACTTCGGTGGAAAGGTGCTACGCCAATACCAGAGCTCCGCCAGCCAGCCCTCGGCATCATGGCTGTGGATGGAAGACTACGTCTACCGCGACGGCCTGCTGCTCGGAGCCAATCGCCCCGCCGAGGAAGGCGGACGCCGTTACATGCACCTCGATCAACTCGGTACTCCCCGTCTGGTGACAGGAGCGAGCGGCGTGAAAGTTGCGGAGCACGAGCTTGCGCCGTTCGGAATCGAGCCCACTCCGCTGTGGGAGGATACGACTCACGGTTTCGACCGGGAAGACCCGATGCGGTTCACCGGACATGAGCGGGATTTTGCGCAGCTATCGAGGATGGTAACGACGCCGTATCTGGACTACATGCATGCTAGATCCTATAACCCCAATGGCGGGCGATTCTTGTCGGTCGATCCGATGCGGCTTGACGACAGCGATCCACAATCATTCAATCGCTATGCATATGTAGCAAACAACCCAACCTTATTGACAGATCCCTATGGGCTTTTCGAGTGCGCAGGAGTAAGCGGATGCGTCGACGATATAACCGTGCGCGCTGATGCCTTCAAAGCATCAGGGGTTTGGGGCTCTATGGGAGACGACATTCTTGTGCGGCGCATAATGGAGCGCGATCAACGCGAGCGTGACCGGAATCAGGGCGAGCGAGATCGGATCATCAACTGTGTTCAACGAAATGGATTCGCGTCCATGATCGGGGATGTGACTGGTAGTAAAGCTGCCAAGACTACCGCCGAAATTCTCGAGGTGGGTGGCGGCTTGTCGTTCGGCGCTGACCTCTTTGCCATCGGTGTCAAGGCAGCAGGCACACCAATCGGTACGAATCCATACGCCAGTGGTATCGACTGGGGCTTTAGAGCTTTCGGCCGAGCTATCGGGAATGCGAAGGTTGGCCGAATGCTTGTTACCAACGTTGGCAAACCAGCAACGGGCATACTCGCCGCTATCGGCGTTGGTACACTGGCTTACAACGGTTCCATCGCGGTTCAATGCTATGCAGGATGGCTCTAATGAGCGACGTCTCCGTTACTCGCACCAGAAACGAGATGATTCAACTATTTTGGCCTGACCTCCCTGAAGCCGATGTTTTGGAGGCGCTTCAGATCATCGAAGATGCGTGCGAGCGGTCGGTGGCAGGGCATTTACCGTCCGACCGACTGGACGACATAACAAAATCACCCGACACTCGAAATCCTCTCCGGTGGGTGTCTGGGCAGGTCGGGCAAGGCGACATTCAGTTCGAGCTAAGCCGTGCGCTCACGAAACGCTTGAAGCATTACAACATTGCCGCAGCATGGAAACGCGTGCAAACGCTGGACGAGTTCGTGCGAGCATGGTGTGGTCAACAGCCGACTCGCGTGACCTAGTTGTTTGGACGCTAGAGAGCCCGCACCCAGAGTCGGCACGATCCGAAGGCTATTCGCATACGGAGCGTGGCGCGCAAGGAGCATACTAGGACGCTGTACAATGCACTCCATCGAACCGAGGTTTTGGACGTCGCACCGAACGGCACGATAACCGATTCTCTAGGAGAATCGCATGGCCGGATGGAATGTAATGATCGGTGGACAAGGGCGTGCCGGTACAATCACGTTTGCCCGAAGGTACGAATAGCATCCGTTTCGACTGGGAGCTGGGCGGGCGCAACGATCCCGCCAAACGGCGGGAGATCCACGATGCGTTATAGAACCAACCCAAGATATCATTCCAGCAACTTATAGAGTTCATCAAGGCTTTCTATCGATGACTGCCGACATCTCAAGCCTCAATTGCTTTACGCAACTTCTCACGGGGGCTCGCGTGACGCGCGTGTTCGCGGGGCCTAACACCGGTTCAAATCTGAGCATTAGACTCCAATTGGGGTCCATCATCGATGAGCCGGAACGTCGTCTTCGTGAACACGCATTGACGACCGCGGAACTGGCTTTGTTTATTGAGTGTACGTGGCGTATTGGGCGTAGCAAGTCCATGCTGGCCAGCAGTGTGGAATTTAGCGAGATCACAACGTCTGCCTACAAAGGCATAGGCCCGTTGGTAGGGTCGGCGGTATCGGAGTGTACGATTCGGCCCCCATTCTTTAACTTGTCCGTCACCTTTGACACCGGCCTTCGCCTCGAGCTCTTCTGCGATCGAATGGTAAGCGAGGATTACTCCAACTACACGATTGAGACCTTCAATGCGACGTGTGAGGTTGGGCCAGGTAGTCTTGTCGTGGTCACACAGAAAGCGCCGAGTGTTCCCGCGCTACGCATCGTGACCGACGGATAGACGGTTTGTGTGAGGTTTTAGCCGCTACCATAGCGCAGGAGCTTTACTGTCATGCGTATCCGTGCATGCAAGGTTGCTTTTGCACACCTTACGATCTGCTACTTCAGATTTTTAGCGGAATAAAAAATGGGGGCATCCCGGAATCGAGTGGTGAGAGAACGGAAAACACTCGCGGCACCTCGCCTCGGGCTCTGCGGCGTGTTCAATTAAATCCCGCCGCTTGACTGCACTACCTGCGCCGCGCTTGATTCTGACCCCTTCGGAGCGGCAGCCACGATTTCCCTCCACCAAACCAGCTTGCTCGTAATCGCCACCACGATCAGATCGAGCAGTATGTACAGAATCCCCACCCCCGCCGGCGGGTTTGCCGAGTGCAGCCGGAGGAATGGGACTTCGGCGGCCCACGTCCAGTTGCCGAGAGCCGTTCCTACCCACTCCAGGATGATCGTGTAGACGAAACAGGCCGACAGCAGCAGGCGGTTCTTTGAGACGAAGATCAGGGCCATGGCGCCGATCCACCAGAGGAATCCCCATACGTCGTGGCGGAGCGTCAGACTGACGATGGCGATGATCGTGCCGCTGAGCAGCGTCCACCGGGTGATGGCCGCGGCGCGCAAACGGACGGCCGGCTGGAGCGCGGTCGTTGCGGCCAGCGTGTAGAAAAGGCCGTGTCCCGGCGGCACGTAGAACGGGATGATGGCGTGGCGATACGAATAGAGCCCCCATCCGAGCGAGAGAACGACCTCCCCCGCCGTCGCCACGATGATGCAACAGATGATCTGGCCCGGACGCACCTCCGACGAGCGCACGAAGTACCAGAGGAAGAGCGCGGTGGCGATGCCGAGGGCCAGTTGCTGCGTCAGGCCGTCCCGATCGAGCAGCAGCAGGACGGTCATGAAGACAGCCGATGCGGCCACGAACAGTGGAAAGCGGGAGTCCATCGCACGCAGTCTACGGCCCAGAGCATGAAAACGGATTGACCTCTCGCGTCACAACCTGGGCGGCAAGGCAATCCACGCATTCTCCGCAATCGTAGGGAGTGTGCAGGTATCGAGGGAGAGGTCATGCCCAAGTCGTTGCTCCGGATCATCGTCATCGGTGCTGCGCTTTTCGCGGCGCTGCCGGCAGCCGTGTACGC